>Ga0210401_10000586_pt1 | contig 44294 bp, 40 predicted proteins | sample IncBWH32MmetaG_FD_150866 | JGI IMG/M metagenome (GOLD analysis project Ga0210401, IMG submission 150866) | Forest soil microbial communities from Barre Woods Harvard Forest LTER site, Petersham, Massachusetts, United States - Inc-BW-H-32-M | ecosystem: Environmental > Terrestrial > Soil >...
GGCGGCGGCGGAGTTGGTGGGAGAAGTTGAGCTGCAATAGAGATTGGCAGGTCGGAGACCTGCCTTACACTTTATTCAGCAAAAAAAGCCAGAAGCACGTTCCCCGGCTTGCCACGCGCGCCGAAAATATATCCTGACCCGACAAACAGCGTGCCGCCGACGATCACCGGTCCGGCTTGACCCATGGAGCCGCCTTTGGCCGTGACGCCATTCACGGTGTGGAAGTCCTGCAACATATTGAACTGCCAGAGACGTTCACCGTTGCTGGTTTGAAAAGCGCGCAGAAGGCCGTCGTAGCCTCCGCCGAAAACGACGCCTGGAATCACGGTTAGGGCCGCGCCGATCCCGAGCCTCGGGCCTGCGGCTTTGATGGGCGCGAGCCATTTCTTCTCTCCGGTGGCCAGGTCGACGGCAGCCACGCCGGCGCTGCTCACTCCGAAATAGGCATAACGGTCGTCTGCGGCGCCGCCGAACGTGATCTCGCCGAGCGCCAGCTTCTCGGGCAGTTGCACCTTCCACACCACTGCTCCATTGCGGTCCGGATCGTGCGCCCAGACGATGCCGCTTTTCTGGCCGGCTATCAGGACGCGGTGGCCATTGGGCAGCGTCCGCAGGATCGGTGAAGCACCGAAGTCATAATCGGGGCCGATATCTTCGGGACAGTTTTCGGTGTTGCCGAAGACACCGCCGCAGACCAGCCACGCGTCTTTGGGAGTATCTTGCATGCTCCAGCGAACCTTGCCGGTGTCTAGATCGAGGGCCAGGACGGCGTCGGTCCGATCCTGGGCGGGCTGCGTGTAGCTGTTGCCCGTTCCGACGTAGAGGGCGTGCTGTTTGGGGTCGATGGTCGGAGTGTTCCAAACGGCGCCTCCGGACGGAGTCCAGAGTTGTGTACCCGCGGAATTTTTCCTGACTGGCTTAGGCGGATCGGAAATCACGTAGGTTTTCCAAAGCTGCCGGCCGATGTTGGCATCGAGGGCGACCACGCTGCCTCGGAATGTGCAACATGGATAGTTCAGGCTCACGCCGGTCAGTTCCTCGCGCGATGCGACGGGAACGTAGAGACGGCCCTCATAGAATGCCGGTGCGCCAGTGATGCCAGCCAAGCCGTGGTCGTCGACTTTGGTTTTCCAGAGCAGCCGACCGGTGGCGGCATCAAGGCCATAGACGTTGGCCCGCACGTCGCCGAAGTAGACCGCGAACTTGCTTATACCCTGACCTTTCACTTCGCCGATGCTGATAGCGTTGCGTACACCCGACCGCGCTTGAAACGACCAATAGACGCAGCCGGTGGCAGAGTCGAGCGCGTAAACATAGCCGTTGTTGAGTCCCACGAAAACACGCCCCGCGGCCACCGCCGGCTGGCCGTGAACAGCAGTCGCGCCGGGAAAACCGAAGGCCCATTTGAGCTTCAATCTGGGAACTTGATCGGCAGTGATACCGGCTGCTTTGCCAGACTGAAAGCGGCCATTGGTGCTGTCGACGCCCCAGCCATTCCAGGCCGGCTTGGATGCAAGGCTGGTGATTGGAGGATTTGCCGCGCAGATGTTCGGCATCGCACTGGCATCGCCGGCATTGGAGCCCATGTAATTGCGGCCGCTCAGATATTCGCCAATCGCGCGGCGGTCGGCGCCGGAAAGCTCGCGCGCGGGGGCGTGGGCATCACCTTTGTTGAGCGCGTCGTAGATGGCTTCCGGGGGCATCTGACGCAACGTGGTGGCGTCGGGCGTTCCCTGGCCGCGGGTTTCGGAGTGACATGAGGTGCAGCTCTGATCGAAGAGGCGGGCCGTTTGCGGAGATTGCGCGATAGCAGCGAACGACAACAAGAGCATTCCCGAAAGTCGTTTCATCTGAGAATCTCTCCCATCTGTCAATTTACCGCTCGTCGGCTTCAGTCGCCTCGACTAAGCGGTCGACAGTCATGGCGTAGATGGCCATCTTACCGTCGCGGTCGCTCTGAAAGAAGACGCGTTGGCTATTGGGTGAAAAGATCGGCGCGGTCATTCGCGGATCGCTGGCGCGGTGTTCGCACAACGTCAGCTCTCGCTTGACGGAGCGGACCAGCAGGAGCACATAGGGGGAAGCTTTGCTGCCGCTGGCACCGATGAACACGCTCGAATCGCCGTTGCGATTAAAGGCGACAAACTGCGTGGTGTTGGAGATGAACTTGTCTTCGTTGCTATCAGGCGTACACTCGCGGATGTTATTCAAGTCTTTCGGGGTCGGCGGAAAATTCAAATACACGACCGTTCGGCCGTCGGCCGACCACACGGCCGGACCCAGGCCGCCGGACGCCAGCCGCAGCTTTCGATTTTGGGCTCCGTCAAAATTCACCAGCCACAGCTCGTCCGAGCCACGCCGATACAGCATGCCCGCTCGCTTGGGACGTGGCATGGGATCGGAAATCGAATCGCTCGCTTCAGCCAGCGTGGTGGCAGTCCCGGTGCGCATCGCGATCAGCCGCAGCCGGCTGCCGCCGGGTTTTTGCTCAACGAGCGCGGCGTACAGTCCATCCTCAGACAGGCTGAAGCCGTGACCGGCTTCGAACGCTTCGTCTATCCGATACACCTCGCGCGTGTGCAGGCTGTTGAGATTCGCGAGAAACAGAGAACGGCCGTCCAGGTAGCAAAGGCTATGCTCGTCGGCGAGTGCCAGCGAGTCGGGCACTATGTCGCTTGCCTCGGTGAGCGACCGCGATTGGCCGCTCTTCAAATCCATTCGATAGGCCTGCATGGCCCCCGACCGGTCACTGGAGTAAATCAGGAAGCTGCCATTGCGCGGAAACGCGCGGCCGTAGTAGGCGGGAAGCCGGCTCTCGTGCGCCGGATCAGTCAAGCGAAATACGTCGAACTCGGTGGCGGCATCTTTATAACGCTTGTACTCGGAAGGAACAAGCTGGCCCTTTTGGGCGAAACCAAGCGGCGCGCTCGCGAGAGACCACAAGAATGCCCGGCGCCTCAAAGCCAAAGCGGCTACCGATGGCTGGTCTGATAATGTTCTTTCAACAGGTCTAAACCGAAATCGCCGTCAAAATCGCGCCAAACGGAATGGATGTGATTGGCGTGATCCTGGGTGTCGTCGAACTCAATCAGAAAAGTCGGCGACTGGATCCGATAATAATGTCCCTCGCCCCGGTCAAATCCGCCGGCCCAGGCGAAGAAAATATTGTTGCCGGCTTTCTTGATCTGGTCTTCACGGTTTTGAGCGATCTGCTCCGGCATGTTATTGCAATACTCGTCGAGCAGCGTCTGAAGATTCTCACGTTGCTGCGCGTTCAGCTTGGCAACGGAAATTCCGTTGGCCTGGCCAGTGAGAGCGGCTTTGCGCGACGCCATGGTCAGAATGTCTTTGGGCGCTTCCTTGCTGATGATCCCGGTCTTCTGCTGCTCGGGCGTCAAGGATTGGGCCAGTGTGCGGGCGAGATCGTCTTCGCGAGCGAGAATGCGGACGCCTTTCCGCGGCCCTTCCTTCACCTCCTCCGGATTGGAGCCGAAGAAACTAGGCGCGCCCTGCACCTTGCCGTTGACGATCGTGAAATTCTGGGCGACATGATGCCCTTCGACGCGATATCCCCAGGTGCCCGTCTCCGAAGGATCGCCGAAGACGGTGAAGAAATAGCCCTCCGGGTCGCGCTGCGGTCCTTTGCCGTTCTCCATAAGCTTCAACACCTGATCGAGGCTCATGATGGTGGAGGCTTTGATATAGCCTCGCTGGCTAAGCCCGGCCGCGAGCAACGCATGGGCGAGTTGCTTCTGTTCACCGGTCATGTCGCGCAACGGAAGACCCTTGCGCGGTTTCGGGATGAAATGCCAGTCGAACCGCTCGTCATCCTGGAATTGGAAGGTGGCCTGCGCGCGCTGATCCGCGTTGAGCGACGCCAGAAAAGCCTTGGCCGCGTCGGACATGACAGACGCGGAATGGATGCGAGTATAAGCGGAGGTGAGGAGCACGATCCCAACTCCGATGGCAGCAAGCCGTAACCCAATATTCTTCACAGTGAGTCTCCTTTGCGAAGCCACTTTCGGCCGGGGGTCCGGCGTACTAACTAGCTTATATCAAGAGAAGGCGTCTTTGGCTTCCAGAGCATCCAATAGGTCACCCACGGTTTCGGCTTCGAGCAGCGCCATGTCGGGCTCCAGCCCGAACTCGCTGGTAATCGTGGTCAGAATCTGCACATCGGCGATGGAGGACCAACCCGAGACGGTCTCGCGGCTATCGGAGTCCTGTAATGAACCACGCGGCATTTGCAGAATCTCTTCCAGGGCAGCCTTGAATCCGGATCGTGTCATAGGTCTTTTCGAACGGCGTGAGCGGCTCGTTCCAGGTATTCCACCAGCAATTTTTCGGGGGTTACCATCCAGGCGATTTTACGGCCATCAAATGCCTTGGCCGGCAGCGGCACTCTGACCAGGGTTGCTCCGGCAGCTTGGCTGTGCTGGATCTGCGCCTGCAAATCGTCGACTTCGTAGCACACGTGGTGCAATCCGCCGCCCGCTTCGGCAAATTTGCGGACGGGCGATCGCGGACCCGCCGACTCCACTAATTCAATGGTCGATTCAGTGGCGAGATTAGCGGGCAGAAAGGTCACGTTGACGAATTGCAGGGGATCGTGAATCACCTGCCCGTCCCAAGAGAGGCACAAAGACCGCGCAAATTGCGGGGCGCTGCCGGAAATGGATGCCACGACGTAGCCGACATGATGCAAGCGCGATTCGGCCACGCTCAGTCCGCCCCCGCCATCACTGCTGGAGCGCTCACATTGCGGATGTGCGTCGCTGTGATCGACGGCTTTTCGGGAACCGTGATTTCGTATCGAATTTCATCGGAAGTCTCACCGGTTTTGGAAAATCCGAGCTTGGTGTACAGGTCGGCTACCAGGTTGTTCTTGCCGGTGGGGCGGTACACGGCGGTGATCTTGCGCACTCCCATCGACGCCGCCGCCTCCAGTATGCGGTCGAACATAAAGCGCTCCATCTGCCGGCCTAGGACGCGGCAACTCATGAGCCAGGTGTCGATTTCCCAATCATTGGGGACCGTGCTCACGCAAAATATCAAGCCAATCAGGCCGTAAGAGCCCATCCGGTCCGATAGCTGGAACGCGCCTATCCACGAGCGGGGACGCTGGGCGAGTTGCCGGACCTGCGCCTCAGTGTAACGGCGCGTCGTCAGGTTGAACTGATTCGTCTTGTTGACGAGTTGCGTCACGCGCGGCAGGTTGGCGTCGGATACCGGGACCACCGACGCCTCCAGTTGAAGTTGTAGCAAGAATTCGTCCAGCGACTGCGAGGTGGAACGCAGCATCTCGCGCTGGGCTTCGCTGCGATATTGTTCGGCACGCGCCAGGTCCTCTTTGGAAAGCGAAAGGGTGAAGAAATAGTGGGCGCGGTCGAGATCGCGTACCCAATTCACCACCGACGAGCCTACGTCCGGCACTGTGACCTGCGGAAGTTGCGAGCGTACCCACTCGCGCTCCATGGGGTTATCGTCCAGGAACACAAAGCTGTCCAGACCGAGCGACAGCTTCTCGGCGATTTCGCGCAGATTCTGAGCCTTGTCGTTCCAGTTGGCTTGAAAAACAGCGAAGTCTTCCAGGCGCAGAAGCATGTGCTCATGCTTTTCGAAGGGCAAGCGCGCATCGTCGGGGTTGTTCTTGGAGCAGACTGCCAGCAAAATGCCGCGCGATCTCAGATCCCGCATGTATTCCTGGAGCCGCTGGTGAGCTTCTCCGGCCGCGGAGCCAGGACCGATCTGAATCCCTTTCAGCCCGTCTTCGCCGATAATTCCCTTCCATAGCGTGTTATCGAGATCGACGACGAGTACTTTGCGCGTCAACCCCAATACCGCGCGCAGGTGCGCCTGCTGCATTTCGGCGAGCGCGGGAAGCGCGTCGGTCCCCGGATGTTGCTTGAAACTGTGCCACAGCGTCGCGTCCTCCCAGCGATCCAAGCCCGTCTGGCGCTGGATGGCCGGGGTATCCAGGATCGACACGTGTGAAGGCGCCGCCCGCTGCATCGCCAGGTTGATCGCCTGGATCATGCGCGATCGCCCGCCGGCCAGCGAACCCGCCAGATAACCGTAGGCCTCGGCCGCCGGAAAATCGTAGGCGTGCTGAACCACGTGGCAGCCAAACTGATCCGAGAGTCGCTGCCAGAGAAGCTTGTTCTCCTCCACCACACGCTCGACGGCAGCGTCTTCATCGCCGGTCATAGGGGGAAGGTTCAGATCGCGCCAGTGAGTCACCAGGAACACCAAGTCGGGCCGGAACTTCGCCAAGCCGCTATCGGGATCGAGGACTTCTTGCTGCACGGCGCCATAAAGTCCCTGATAGAACGAGGGGTGGATTCGGTCTCGCAGGCAAAGCGCCTTAAGTAGCGGGATCAGGAGACTGGTGGTGCTGGTGCCTAACACTGCGACGCGGGCTTTTCGTAGCGGCCAGCCGGATTCTCCCCAGCCGGAGTCTCCAATGATCTCCTCGACCAGCTTTTCCGCCCTCGGGAAGAACGCGTAACGGACCGGCTGCGCAAGGGCCAACTGGATCTGGCGGGCGGCGTCCATTCTGCGAGCGTTCGTGGCTAAGGCTCGCGCGTAAGCCAGCCGGTGGAAGGGATCCGGCGTCGCGCCCAGGGAGAAAAAGTGCTCCCAATAGCCGCAGACTTTCGGATCACCGGCATGTTCAGAAAGCAGCGCGCAGAGGTAAGCGCTGTTGACATTCTTGGCGTGTTTATCGGCCCAATCCAGAGCTTCGCCGGCGCTTTTCTGCAGAGCCGCTGCCAGCACTTCTACAGTGGTGGCATCAAATCGCGATCCCAGGGTTTCTAAAGTGCCGGCCGCGACGGCCAGCTTCCCGCTCAAATCGCTTTGGCTGCGGAGTTGGTACGACAGAACGCTTTCAAGCGGCCCCTTCATTATCTGAATTCAGTTTACTGGATCGCGCCTTCCAGTTCCGGATGGCGGCGTGCCCAATCGATCGCGGCGCTCCGCGGCCAGAGTGCCACCGCCAACTGATACTGGAGACGACCGCTCTCAAACTGCTGCTTGCGGTCGGCATTGTGCTCCATGAAGCCGGCATCGGCGGGGGCCGGGCCAGCGGTGACAATGATTCCGCCCTCCTTGAGGTACGGACGATTCAACCACTCCAAGTGAGGATTCTCAGAGACGGCCGCCGGGTCGTGAAACCACGCCGAGGCCAGGATCGCTTTGATCGACGGCTGTAGCTCGAGCGAGCGCGCCATGCGGTAATAAGCCTTCAGCACTTCTTTTTCGAGCAGCAGCCCTCGATTCTTGGGCCGCCGTGCTACGTGCATGAAGAACATTGGCCGGAAGCCACCGGTCCGCGCGGCGAGGAACCAGGCCAAGCGCGGCAAGTCCAGCTTGCTCGCTTTGAGCAGCCAAGAACGCGGAAACCCGGAGACCTCCCAATCCATCGGGCCGGCTGGAAAGCGGCGCAAGGAGATGGTCTTGCAGGCTGTCACGAACAGATAGCTGCCGGTTTCAAGCGGTGTTCCCCGGGATGGCCCTGTATAGAAGCGGTATTCGTCGGCGAGCAGCTTTCTGACGGACTCATAGATCGGCAAGCTCGCTATGCGCGGCTCGAATTCGGCCGCGGCGGAGCGGAGGAGCGCACGTTCGAAGGCGTCTCCTTCCATGTCGATCCCGGCCCGTCGCGCTTCATCTTTCAACGCCGTCACTGCCGCCTGACTCTCGGGACTCTCGGTAACTTCAGATACCAGACGCGCGCAAGGAGCAGCGGACCTGGTCAGGAACTCGAAGACCTCCGGCTTTGCTAGCATGAAACCCTTGAGATCATCTTAGCTTTCATGAGTCCTTCCGCATCTGTGACCACGCCGGCATGCTGCGCTCTCTAAAACTGCTGTTCTTGCGGATGGCGAACGCGCTGGGCGTGTCCTCGTTGCTGATGAACACGACCTGGCGCAAGAAACGGTTGTTGATCCTCTGTTACCACGGCATTTCGACGGACGACCAGCATCGTTGGAATTCCGATCTTTACATGCCGCCGGATCTGTTTCGGAAACGTTTACTGGCTCTTCAAGAGCGACGCTGCAATGTCCTGCCGCTGGGAGAGGCGCTGGAACGGTTGTATGCGGGAACGCTCCCGCCGCGCGCTGTGACCATAACATTTGATGACGGAATGCACGATTTCCATCAGGCCGCCTATCCGCTGCTGCGCGAATTCGGCTATCCGGCGACAGTCTACCTGACAACCTATTACTCGGATTTCAACCGGCCGGTGTTCGATGTCATGTGTTCTTACCTGCTGTGGAAAGGACGCGGCCGCCGGTTGGAATGGCCGGAGATAACGGGCGAAGCGATCACGCTGGATGACGCCGGACGCGGTGCAGCCGATCGTAGCATCAAGGCCTTCGGACGCCGGCAAAATCTCTCGGGGCGGCAAAAGGACGAGCTGCTGGCGACGCTGGCGTCGAAGTTAGCGATCGATTATGAAGCCCTCTGCGACAAGCGGATTTTGCACGTCATGACCCCCGGAGAAGCCGCCGAGATGGCTCGGCAAGGGGTGGTAATCGAACTGCACACTCATCGGCACCGGGTTTCCACAGACCGTGAGAAATTCGAGCGAGAGATTATTGATAATCGGACGCGCATCGCGGCGGTGTCTTCGGGGGAGGCCAGGCACTTTTGCTATCCAGGGGGATTTCATCTGCCCGAATTTCCTGGCTGGCTGCGCGAGCTCAACGTTACTTCGGCGACCACCTGCCAGCCGGGTATCGCTTCGCGCGGCAGCGATCCGATGCTGCTGTCGCGTTTGGTAGACACTTCGGGACTGACCGAGCTCGAGTTTTATTCCTGGCTCAGTGGGCTGGCGTCCCTGCTGCCGCATCGCCCGCACGTGATGTCAGAGGGGCAATTGATGGAAGAACCGGTCGACGCCGGCTGAAGAAGGCGCGGCTGGTGCGGCTCTATATCCCAATGTAGGTGTTGTAATCGTTGTGCTGGAACCGGTGATAGACCCAGAGCTGTTCCATCCACAGCGCCGGGAACATAAGGCCAGCATTCATGATCCCGAATGGAGCAAGGGTATGCCCACTGTTCTGTTGCTGGTTGAATTCATCGATGGCAAGTAACTCTCCGACGCGGTTGCAATGTAGTTGATGACCGTCGCTGACGATATCGTCGAAATAACAGATCACTCGCGGGAGCAGGGTACGGTCCTGGCCGGTGAACAGCTCGAGCGCGGCAGTTGTAGAACCGTAGTAATCCAGATCAAAACTGATAAACCCGATTGGTGCATGTTCGCTGTGCAAAAACTCCGAGACTGTTTCCCGCACATCGCCCAACAACAGCTTGGCGGATTTCAGCCGCTTCTTCAACCCCTCGACGTCCATCTGATATGCGCCGCGTTTCCAGACGTAGCCGAGGTCCCGATAGTCCAAGGGCGCCGGCAAGCCCTGCCCAAGGTCAAATCCATAGACCTCGACTACCATTCCGGCGCGCGTCCCGAATTCCGCTGCATATTTTTCAAGAGCCAGAAGCCCGCCTCCGGACGCGACGCCGAATTCGATCACGCTCACCTTGGGATATTTCAGTTTTGAGGCGAGATAGATTGCCTGCTTAACACCGAAGGCATATTGGGGCCGGTCCAAAGCCTGAAGCGACAGCCGGAAGTCCACCGAGCCGATCGAAAAACGCCGAATAATCTGGCGAACCGCAAACTCCGGACGTAGACAAGTCCGAATGAGCTTCGCCCAGGTGAGGCTGTTCATCGGCAATAGTTCACTATTCGACTCTACGGATCACCCGGTGTGCTTTAAAAGGGTAGATCCTGTTGCGGGTGCGTCGTCAGGGTGGCCGCCGACTTGGCGAGGTATTTATACGGATTCACCGGGATGCCGCCCATCCTCACTTCATAATGTAAGTGCGGCGAGGTGACCCGGCCACTCGCGCCTGAACGACCGATGACGTCGCCCCGGCGGATCTCTTCTCCCGGGACCACTTCAAAGCGCGACAAGTGCCCGTAGTAGGTCTGCAAACCATTCCCGTGGTCGATCACAACCAGTCTGCCGTACCCACCCATCCACTCGGCATGGACTACGATGCCGTCGGCCGCAGCCCGCACGGTAGTACCCATCGGCGCCGAGAGGTCTATACCGGTATGAATCGCTTCTTCACCGGAGAACGGATCGGTGCGATCGCCGAACAGGCTCATCACCCGACCTTCCACCGGCCACAGACTGGGACGAACATGGGTTTGCCATTGTTTGGCGTAGTTATGGTAGAGCTTGGACATCGAAGCCGACTGCAGGAAGTTGTACTCCTCAAGCGACTCATGGAAGGTCGGAGCAAGGGTCTGTCCATTGGCGATGTCAGTAGAGGTCTCCGGCGTGCGCTTGAGACCGTAGGCGACCGATACCTCGCCGGCAAACGCCTCCAGGGTGGCAAGCTGCTCGTTCTTCTGATTGGTGACGCTCTGCAATTCCTGGTATTTGGCGCGAAGGGAATCGACTTCCTGGCGTAGCGTATTGTAATGCGCTACTTTCATGGTCATCCGTAAATAGCTGGACAGAAAGCCGAACACGAACAGACAGCCGAGCACGGCGAAGATAAAGGCGGCGTAGACGGCCTTATGCGGAACGTGGATGCGGCGCAGCCTGCCATGCAGCGAGTGCGCTAAGACAACCACAAAATAGGGCTGGTGTGGCATGGATCTCCTGAGATTAAATCGGCACGACCTTAAGAAAACTTGCCGGACGCGGTAGGCCGTAGGCCGGAGAAGTACCAAAAACCTAAACGAAGGCTAAGAATACTTCATGTGACGGAAGAGTGTCAAGGATTGGTACCGTAAGATCTATTACTCTTACTAAGGTGAAGCCCGTAGTCTCGTCTCAGGTGTAAACTCTGTTCATGACGTTCACCAAGCGTCTGCGCGAGGGAGTTCGGCGGGGTGAGATCACTTGCAGCGTACGAATATGGACGCGTCCCCACGTTAAGGTGGGCGGACGGTACCGGATGGAGGACGGCGAAATCGAGGTAGATTCGATCACGCCCATCGGTTTTCCGGATATCACTCCGGAGTTGGCGCGAGAGTCGGGTTTCCTGGGTCAGATCGATCTGCTCAAGATCGCCAAGCACGGGAAGGGCGACAATATCTATCTGGTCCGGTTCCACTACTTGCCGCCGCGCGGCAAGCGGTTGCTGAAAAAGTCCATCGCACGTCGGAGCCCTACGCCACGATCTGCGCCACGTGGTCTCAGTCGACAGGATTCGTTGCGAAAACGGAAAGCTCGGGAGTGAAGCCGCGGTCGTTCATCTCGAGAACCGCCTTGATCATGTGGGCGATGTCTTCGCTTTGCAGCTTGCTGGGGTTCTCGACTTGCGGAAATCCGGCCCGGCGCGCAAAGTCGGTGATGACCTCGCTCGGATTGATCAGGAAGACGCGCACGTTATACTTGCGGAGCTCGGCGCGCCAGCACTCGGTCATCCCGCGCAGGGCGAACTTGCTGGCGTAGTAGGCCGTGCCCTTGGGCGCACCACGCAAGGACGCGGTGGATGAAATGTTGATCAGGTTGCCTCGCTTGCGCTCCTTGAAGAGCTTGGCCGCTTCGCGCGACATGAGCATGACGCCGGTCACGTTGGTGGCAAAGACGGCGTCGAAACCGGCGCGGTCCATGTCAATCAGCTCTTTGAACACGCCGATGCCGGCATTATTAATCAGGACGTCCAAGTCGCCGAGCTTCTCCTTGACTTCGCGAAAGGTCCGTAGGACGTCGGCCTCATTCGCGACGTCCGCCTGAATGCCCACGACGCCCAGCGAGCGGGCGGCTTCAGCCAGTCGTGCGGGGTCGCGGCCGGTGATGGCGACGCGCGCGCCCGCTTGTGCAAGTACCTGCGCCGCGGCTCGGCCGAGGCCGCTTGAGCCGCCGGTAATCAGAACTACTGCATTCTTGAGGTCCATGTGTCTATAGTAGGCGTGCCGCGACGCGGCGTACAATCGTTGCGTGGATGAATTGCGCCGGACATCCGCCGATCGAAGGGAGTTCCTGGCACTTGGCGCCAGTGGAGTTTGGCTTTACGCGCGGAGGATTCCGGAGCCCTTAAGGCGCATTATGATCAGCGTCAATGTGATGTTAGACCGAGGGGCGCATTCCGGAAAGGGTTTAGCGGCAGGTGAAGTTTCGTTGTTCAAGGCCTATCAGGAAAAGGCCGGCCGCGAATACGCAACCAGCGGCATCTTTTTCGATATTCATGAGATGGAAGGGGCCTATCTGCGGCAGCAAGGATACTCGGATATCCCCGAAAAGTTTCTCGTGCAGGGAATGATCAACCTGTTCGTGACAGATTCGCTGGGCTACGACATCGATCGGGATCGTACGGGCGGATCTTCGATGGGGCCACGGCCGCGCGGCGCGAGGTTGGCCGGGAACCCGTTCTACAAGATCTTCCTGGGATTGAAGGATGCTCATGAAACAACACTTCCCCATGAATACGCCCATCATTTCGCCCTGGACACGCGCCGCAACGCGAGTATAGGGTCTAATCTCTGGGCAGATCTTCGGAATGATTACTGGCTTTGGCGCCAGCGTCACGGTGTTCCGATTTTGGAGTTCCGTGCGTGCGGCAATTCGGAATGGGCCAGGTTCGAGAACTAGCAACAGAAGACCGGCTTCTTAACTATTCGTGCCGTAGCGCGATTAAAGGGTCGGCGTGGGCAGCACGCACAGCGGGAGGGAGAGAAGCCGCGAGAGCAGCGGCTAGAACGCTCGAAATCGGGGCTGCTAAGCTCCAGAAGTCCGTCGGTTTGACTCCGAATAGCTGGGATGCGAGATAACGGCCTAACATGATCCCGGCCATGATCCCCAGCGCGATGCCCGCCGCGACGGAGATCGAAGCACCGGAGACGATCAGTCGCACAACCGAAGCTCGGCCCGCCCCGAGTGCGAGGCGGATGCCGATTTCGCGCGTGCGGCGGACGACCGCGTAGTTGATTACGCCGTAGAGCCCAACGGCTGCGAGCAGCACCGCGACAGCCGAGAAAAATCCGGAAAGGAGGGCGAGCAGGCGTTCGCTGAGAAGCGTGTTATCGATTTGGGACTCGAGCAGTATGCTGTTGCGAACCGTCACCGTTGGAGCGGCGGATTCGATTTCCTTGCGAAGCGATTCAAGGGCCGCGGCGGAGGTCGAACGGGCCCGAATATTCAGGGTCGCGCGCGTGGCATCGCGAAGCGGGGTGTAGATGGTGGGCCGGTCGGGCTCGCGCAGGCGGTTGTAGTGAACCGTTCCGGCGATACCGACGATTTGATGGCGGACCGGGGTGGGATCGTCGCCGATGGTATCGAAGATCTCGCCGAGGGGATTTTTTCCAGGAAGAAATGCTTCCACGAACGCCTGGTTCACAATCACGGACGCGGAACCGTGCGCTGTCTCCTCAGGAAGAAAGTCGCGGCCGGCGATCCAGCGGATCTCCATGGCGTTGAAGAAGCCGTCTGACACGGGAATCTGAGACGGGCGGATGATTTCGTTGGCGCGGCCGGCGAAACGGACGAAGGGCGTCATGATCCAGACCATGTCGCCGCCCATGGGCCGCTGGGCGGTGAGGCTCGCGGCGAGGACGTCCGGGAGATCGCGGATGTGTTCGAGCAGTCTCCCGCCGGCGTCGGCTTGCCGATTGAACTGATCGCGCGGAGCGAGGTCGAACAGAACGACGTTGTCGCGGGCGAAACCGGGATCGACTGCGGTCAGTTTACGAAATGAGAGCAGAAGCAGTCCGGAAAGGAACAGGACCGCAACGCTGAAACCGATTTGCGCGGCCAGCATCCAGCGCAACGATCCGAGGCGTGCGGAGTGCTGCATTCCGCGGCTTTTGAGCGCTGCTTCGGGCCGGGTGGATGATGCGCGCAGCGCGGGGACGAGGCCGAACAGGATGGTGCTGAGTGCGCTCAACACCGCGGCGAAGGCCAGGGATCGCGAATCGGGCGCGACATCGAGGAAGGCGGGGAGTTCGGAAGGTCCCAACCGCGCCACAATCGCTGGCGCGGCGAAGGCGGCGAAGATCACAGCCAGGACCGTCGCGATGAACGCGATCTGTCCGCTTTCGATGAGCATTTGTTGAATCAGGCGCGATCGTGTTGCCCCGAGTGAAGTTCGGAGGGCCATTTCCGCGTCGCGTGCGGAAGCGCGGGCGAGCATGAGATTGGCGACGTTGGAGCAGGCGAGCAACAGCAGAAGCGCGCAGATGAGCGCGAGGATCTCGAATGGCCTGCGAAACTGCGCGCGAAACAGCGAATCGCGTCCGCTGCCACGGGAGCTATCGCGGATGACGAGCGGCTGATCGGCGAACTGCCGGAGTTGATCGCCGTGGAAATTTCGTGGAGGATCGATGCGCAGACGCTCACGTAGCGCGTTGGTGAAGGCGGCCTGGAGATGCTCGCGAAGTTGGGATTTCTGGAGACCTGGATGGACGCGCCCCCAGATGGCGGCCAGTTCGACGTCCTCAGCCAGAAGGCGAGGGTCCGCGGCCTGGGTAGGAGGAACCCAGAGATCGGTGAGATAGCCAGGCTGGAGGCCCGTAAACGATGGCGAGGTGACGCCAATTATCTTGAAAGTGTCCCTGAGGAGCGTGATTTTACGGCCGAGGACCGCGGGGCTGGCGCCGAAGCGCCGTTTCCAGAAAGGATAACTGATCACGGCGACCCGGTGGCCGTTGGCGGGTGAGTCGTCGTCGGGTTGAATGAGCCGGCCTAATGCCGGTTTGACGCCGAGGATTTCGAAGCCGCGGCCGTCTATATACCCAGTGCGAATATTTTCGGACAATCCGGCGGCGCCCTCGAAAAGCGCGGGCTGAAATCCGCCGTTGTAGCTTGTCATGAAAAGATCCGCGGAGTCGCGGACGACGTCGCGGAGCAGCTTGAATTGCGGGTAGCTGAACTGGTCGAATTCACGCGGCTGGTTGTTGGGGCTCATGAACGGAGGGAAGACGCGCGCCAAATCAAAAAGTTGATGGGGATCACGAACCGGGAGCGGACGAAGCATCAGCGCGTCGATGAGGGAAAACGCGGCGGTGCAGGCTCCCAGGGCTAAGGCCAGTGAAGCGAGGGCGGCGAAGGTCGCTGCGCGGTATTTCGAGAGCATGCGCAGGCCGAAGCGGAAATCGCGGAAGAGCGACTCGATCCAGGCGGCAGATTTGATCTCGTGACTCGCTTCGCGGGTCGCGAGCTGGTTGCCGAACTGGCGTCGCGCAATTCGCTCAGCGTCGTTGGGCGACATTCCAGAGTTGACCAGATCTGCGATCCGTTGGCCGAGGTGGAATTGCAATTCTTGGTCGAGATCGGCGGCAGTTTTTCCGGGCCGGAAGGCATTGGCGAGCCGGGTAATCCAAGACATAGGCTAGGCTTTTTTCAATACCTGGGATATGGCAGCGGTGATGGACGTCCAGCGGCGTTCTTCCGTTTGCAGTTGTTTGCGCCCCAGCGCGGTGACTTCGTAGACGCGAGCGCGACGATTGTTTTCGGTAGTCTGCCAGCGCGCGCGAACAAAACCGGCCTCTTCCATGCGGTGCAGCGCGGGATAGAGCGAGCCTTCCTCGACGCGGAGCAGATCGGAGACGGCTTCGATGCAGGCTGTAATACCGTAGCCATGTAATGGGCCGCGGCGATCGAGTATTTTGAGGATCAGCAGCGGTAGCGACCCTTGCAGGGCGTCCTGTCGTGCCATAGTTATCTTAGTAAGCTGACTGATTATAATCCGACGGCCAGGATTCAGTCAAGACCGGGCTAGGCCGGCCGGGCTGGTCTGGACGTTAAGCCGGAATCGGAAGCACCTGTCAAGCTGCAGGTGACGCGCCGGAAGAACCCTTGCGCTTCACTTCGATATTTAGGCGCTTGATCTTTTGATTGAGGGTCGACAGTGGAATGCCGAGCTTTTCGGCGGCTTCGGTCTGGCTCCAGTTCACCGTTTCGAGCATTTCGATGATCTTGCGGCGCTCGAAATCGGCGACCACTTCGAACAGTGAAGCGTCGGCGGGAAGCGTTCCACTGGCGTCGCGGCGGATGCGGACGCCGCCGGCTTGAAGAATGGAATCGGGCATAACGTCCACCGGCACGGTCATGCTCGATGCCAGCACCACGGCGCGCTCGACGGCGTTCTCCAGCTCACGCACGTTGCCGGGCCAGTTGTAATCCATCAGCAGTTGCATGGCATCCGGCTCAAAGCGCAGCAGGCTCTTCCCTTCGGCGTCCAGGAACTTCTCGTTATCGCGGCTGTATTTGGTGAAGAAGTGCTCAACCAATCGCGGGATGTCCTCTTTCCGTTCGCGCAACGGAGGCAGCGACAGGTTGATCACGTTCAACCGGTAATACAGATCCTCGCGGAACTTGCCGTCCTCCACCAGTTTCTTCAAATCGGCATTGGTGGCCGCGATGATCCGGACATCCACCTTGATGGTTTCCGTGGAACCCACAGGCATGAACTCGCGCTCCTGAATTACGCGCAGCAGCTTGGCCTGCGTCTCCATGCTGATGGTGCCGATCTCATCGAAGAAGATGGTGCCCTTGTTGGCCACCTCGAAATATCCTTTGCGCGCGGCGATAGCGCCGGTGAAGGCGCCCTTGACGTGTCCGAACAGCGCCGATTCCAACAGGTCGGTGGGGACCGACCCACTATTCACCGGAACGAACGCATGATCGGCGCGGTTGGAATGCGCATGGATGGCCTTGGCGATGAGTTCCTTGCCGGTCCCAGTCTCGCCCGTGATCAGAATGGTCGACCGGCTGGGCGCAACCTGCATCACCAGGTCGAGAATGCGCAGAACGCGTTCGTTGCGGCCAATGATGTTGGGGAAGCCGTATTGCTGCTTAAGGGCGCGTTTGAGCTGCGTGTTCTCGCGCTCCAAGCGGTTACGCGCCAGCATGCGATCGATTTCGATCAGCAGCTTTTCGTTGTCCCAGGGCTTGGAAAAATAATCGTTGGCGCCGGCCTTGAGCGCATTGACGGCTACTTCAACCGAGCCATACGCGGTGATCATGAAGACCGGCGTCTCGGTGTCGCGCTCGCGAATATCGTGCAGCACTTCCATGCCGGAGCGGTCCGGCATCATCAGATCCAGCAGGATCAGATCGTAGCTGACCGATTCGGCGCGCTTCAGGCCTTCGGTGGCATTCTCAGCCAGATCGACCGCATAGCCTTCCAGGCAAAGCAGGGTGTCCAGGCTTTCGCGGATGTCTACCTCGTCGTCGACTACTAAGATGCGTCCCTTCGGCAAGGACGAGGCCAAATCATCGTTCGGCAGCAAATCAGGCATGCACCAGTTTTCTTGCCAAAGGAAGCTCTAAATGGAAGCGAGAGCCTGAGGCGAGCCGGCTCTCCACTTCGATGGTCCCGCCGTGTTCGCGCACAATGCCATAAGTGACCGAAAGCCCCAAGCCGGTTCCTTTGCGGGCGCCCTTAGTGGTGAAAAATGGATCGTAGATCCGCTCCAGGTGCTCCGGCGCGATACCCTGTCCATTGTCACTTACATCGATGCGCGCAAACCCATCCGCGTTCCAGGTCTTGATCGCCAGCCGGGCGGGAGCGCCGCCGGAGCCGCCCTGTTCCATAGCGTCGCGGGCGTTCAGGAACAGGTTCAGGAAAACCTGTTGTAGCTTGCCAGGGTTGCCCTTTACGCCCGGTAGGCTTTCCGCCAGGTTCAGCGAAATTTCGATTCCCGACTTCCCCAACTGGTGCTCGATCAGGCTTAGCGTCTCGCGGATCACCTTGTTCAAGTCCACTTCTACGAACTCGGTGGTAGCGGTTCTGGAAAAATTCAGCAGAGAATTGACGATCTCGCTGGCTCGGAAGGTCTGCTTGGCGATCTTGTCGAGCAGTTTGGCTTTTTGCTCGTCACCGGAAATCTGCTTGGCCAGCATCTGGGCGTAGGTGGAGATCACCGCCAGCGGCGTGTTGACTTCATGCGCCACGCCCGCGGCCAATACGCCGATGGAGCTCATTTTGTCTGCCTGGACTAAGCGGCGCTCCAGTTCATCGCGATCAGTGATGTCGTCGAAGATGATGAGGCGCCCGATCTGATGCAGGTCTTTGGAGACCAGCGGCGCAATGGCGAGATTCAGGATATGGGTGGCGGGATAGGAAGCGCCATTCCCATTTCCGTTGCCATTGGCCGCGCCGGCCGGTGACCGCAGGACAAACTTGTAAATATTGTGGACGCCGGTATCGCCACGCACCTGATCGAATCGCTCGCACAGCTCCTCGGGGAATAGCTCGGCGAGCCTTCTTCCTACGGCCGCTTGGCGCGGTATGCCGGTCAGGCGCTCGATCTGCGTATTCCAACTCTCTACACAGTCTTCGAGGTCGACGGCCAGTATCCCGACGTTGATCGACTCGACGATGTTCTCGCTGAACTCTTTCAACCGCTCGTACTCATCTACCTTGTGCTGCAGGGAACGGTATAGCCGGGAGTTTTCAACCGCGATGCTGACGTACCCGGAAAGCGTAACCAACAGCTCCACGTCGTCGCTCGACAGGAAATCGCCCTTATCGGTGCGGCTCAGGGCCAGATAAGCGATGGTCCGGCCGCGCACGGTGCAGGGGAAGTAGTAAGTCAGATCCAGCTCGGAGATGGTCCGGCGGACCGAGATCGGCCATTCGTGCGAGACCACATCCAACAAATGCCGGGTACGTTCAAAGAACAGATATGGCTTTTCCGGCCGTGAATTGAGAAAGCTCAGATCCAGTTGGTCCAGAGGCTTGGCACCCCGGTCCTTGCGATGCCCCATGGTCATGTGTAGATGGAACCGGTCGTCATCGTCACCGGACAGGAAGAACGCCACATGCTGGATCGAAAGCGTGTGAACCAGCCGGTCAGCCACCGAGCGCAGCATTTCATCCAGATTCGTTTCCGATCCGAGCTCGCGCGCAAACTCGATCAAAGTGCGCCGGTAATCGTATCGGTCTTTATAAAAGAAGTAGCGATCCAGTTGTTCCTGAAGCCAGTCGCGAATGGGTTGAAAGATAAAAGTGGCGAACAGGATCAATCCGACGATGGCCGCCGGGCTGAGATCGTCGGGTTTGGTGAACGAGAAGATGAGGCCGTAGAAGATGCCCAGCACCACCAGCGTAGCCAGAGTATAAACGTAGCCTTGCTGGAAGATGATGTCGACATCCATCAACCGGTAGCGCAGGATGGCGTAGGCCCAGGTCACGGGAACCAGAATCAAGGAGAGCACGGCCAGCTTCTGATAGTGGCCAGGCAATGCCCCGAGCACGTATGGAATCGAGTAAATCAGGGTGAAAGGAACGATGCCGAACAGGGCTCCGTTGCGCAGATATTTCAACTGTTGCCGGACCAGCGGCTCATCGGCCTGCGGGGTCTTGAACGCCAGCACCATGGTTCCGGCCAGGTAGACCGCGCTGAGGTACAGCATCCAGGTGCGGTCGAGTAACCAGTTGACCTCAACCGGGGAGGCGGAAACTCGCAACATGCCTTTGCCCACCAGCACGTAGGCGGCGAGCATAAGGATGCCGGGGAGGTAGACCAGGGCGATTTTAGGCCAGGCGGTCAGCCACTTCGGACGATCGGGAAATACCAGGCAGAAATGCAGAAAAATGGTCGGCGCCAGGATGCCGGCGGCGACGTTGCCCCAATAGATGACCTGGTCGAAGGCATTCAGTTTCCCGGTGAAGTGGAAGCAGGAAAAGATAAACGAAGCCAGGCACAGAACGTAGAAATGCACCGAGCGTGGCGCGCTGACCCGGCGATAGTAGACGAATAATCCAATCAGCAGATAGATTATGCCCACCACGTACTGGTAATACACCGCTCGGTCGATTACGGTCTCGCCTACCACTACGTGCGCTGGAAATTGCACGTTGCCGCGGCGGACCAGGTATTCGGGCTTATCCCAAATAACGATGTGCTGGAGCACTTTGGCAACGTCGGTCGCTTTGGCAATCGTATTTCCGGCAATCTGGACCAGGACGTCCCCATTGCGGATTCCGGCGTTTTCGGCTTCACCGCCCGCGGGTATGTGGAGGGCGACAACCGAGTTTTGACCATTCGAATCAGGACGGTCAACCCAGATCACGCCATCGTCGGCCAGCCGGTAGAGGCTCTGCTGGCGGAAGTTAATGGTCGCGCAGCACACCGCCGCCACTGTAAGAACGAACAGCAACGCACTAATGAATTGCGTCTTGAGATCCCTCAAGTGTGCCTCTCTGCTAGAACTACTCTCGGAAGAGTACTCTCCCCAGCCCGCCCTCGGTGAGCACTTGAAAGGCCAGGTTGGCCGGTTGAACTTAACTATGAGAATACAGCATTTGCACACAGAAAACAAACGAGTTCGTACCACTGATCTCGTTTTTGGGAACTGCCACTACAGGAAAGTGTATTCGTCCCAAAAACTGAATCAGGCGAAAGGTGGCGGGGCCTTAGCGAATCCTATTGACAAGCACTCGACTTGGGCTTAACATCTTTCTTCTGGAAGGTTGAGTTGGACAGTTCACAACTGTCTATGCGTGCCGTCGGCCCACGTATGACCGTGTTCTCAATTGGCGAGAAGGTGGTCTATCCCAACCACGGGATCGGCACCGTTGAGAACATCAGCACACGCGCCTTTGGCGCTCAATCCGAGCGCTTCTATCTCCTGCGCTTGATTTATAACAGTATGACGGTGATGGTGCCTTTCTCGCATGTCGAGGAGATCGGCTTGCGGAAGGTGACCCGAAACGGCGAAGTGGCTCGAGTGCTGACCTTTCTGGCGGATGGGGTCTGCCAGCGGAGCGGCGACTGGAAGGACCGCTTTAAGGAGAATTCGGACAAGATGCGGAATGGCAGCTTGCTCGAAATCGCCGAAGTTTTAAAAACTCTGTTGATTCTGCAGACTGAGAAGCCGCTCTCTTTCCGAGAGAAGAAGATGCTGGACCGGGCGCGGCATATGCTGATCACTGAGCTGGTTATTTCGCGCGGGCTCCGTGAGGTGGACGTAGTGGATCTGATCCAGAAAGCGCTGGCGAAGGCTTCGTTGTCGCTGCCGGGGCCACTGTAGTCCGCCTGAGGCGGAGGTACCACAGGCGAACAACCTACGCCTTATTCCGGAATACGAGAAATTCCGGGCCGTTCTTAAGTAATTTGCCGCGTGGTAATCCCGATACTCGGACCCTAAGATGGGAGTTGAGGTCTTAGGCTCGGATGAAGTGTCGGTATTGCAACATCGCCCTGGCGCCGCTGCGCAGCATTACGGACGGTGAGTTTTGTTGTGATGACCATCGGCAGGCTTTCAGTGAGGAACAAGCGACCGCCGGTACCGAGGTCTCACTCGAACCACCTTTGCAGGACGCTCTTTTCCCTTTAACCGTAATATTGCCCTGGGAAAGCCCGGGTACGCTGCCGACTCCGATCAATCAGATGGAGGCGAGAGAATTCAAGCCCATCGTGGTGAAACCGACTTCCAGCGGCCTGTCGCCGTGGACCGAGGCAGCCGAGCCCGATCCTGCGCTGTGGGAACAGGTTTTTCCGCTCCACTTTTCTATCTCACCGGCAGACTCAGAAACAGGATTTACCGAGGAATTACCAGCGGACTTGGAATTCCCGGGGATTATCGCCTTGCCTCAGTGCATTCTGGATCCTGCAAGTATTCCGGTTCAGCGCGAATTCGAGCAGCCTGAGCCGGTACCGGCGCCGGAACCTCCATCTGTCCTGGCTTCAGAGCCGGAGGCGGTACCCCCGGAAGCGATACTTGAGGAAGAGCCGGCGGTGGTCCCGCCCTACCGCGAAGTCGCGAATTCCTGGCATTGGCTGCGCGATGCGTGGAGAAATGCGCCGACTGACCTGAAGGTTGTAGCCATTCTTTTGCCGATTCTACTGGCTGTGGCGGTGGGGCCGGCGATGCCGAAATTAAAGATGCATGTTGCGCCCTTGCCTAAAGTGCCCTCGTTACCCTCGGTGCGCACGCTGCCATCGCTGCACGCCCTGCCTTCGCTGCCTGTCCTTCCGGCCGGAAATGTGCAGCAGGTGGTGGCAGATCGTTGGAACAATCTTCATCAGACCATTTTGAACCGCGCCGCGGTGGATCTCACCGACGATTTCCGATCGGGGTTGGATGCCTGGGACAGCCGTTCGAACCTGACCTCCAGCTGGTCCTATGATGCGTCCGGGTTCGTACAGCCGGGGCCGTTGGCGGTGTTCAAGCCCAGCTCCGACCTGACCGATTACCGCTTTCAGTTTTTGGGAGAGATCGATCAAAAGGGTTTAGGGGCCGCCTTCCGAGCCCCCAACCTGGACAATTATTACGCCGTGAAACTGGTAGTGGTCAAGCCCGGCCCGCTCCCTTTGGTTCGATTGGTGCGATATGCAGTCATCAACGGTAGAGAAGAGCGCCATGTGGAAAAACCTCTGCCACTGGCGACCCGCCCCGATACGTTGTACCGCATGGTGGTGGATGTGCGGGGCAGCGATTTCACGATCATGGTGCAAGGGCAGGTGGTGGACTTCTGGTCCGACAACCGGCTCCAAAAGGGCGGCGTGGGCTTCTTTTGCGGCCGTGGGGAAAAGGCCCGGGTCCGTTGGGTGGAGGTGTCGCACCAGTATGACGCTTTGGGACGATTGTGCGCATATCTGGCGCCGTACGGGTTCGAAGGCAGAAATGGAAATTTCAATTAAATCATGAGTCAACCTAAATCGAGATCAGATGCAAACCCGGGGGCGGCGAAGGCCAGCCTGTCGCGGGCCGTTTCCCTCCACATGGAAGGCAAGCTGAAGGAGGCTTTGGAAGAGATTAATCGCGTGCTCGAGGCGGGCGATGAGACTCCCGAGCTGTTCTCGGCCAAAGCGCAGATCCAGTTCGAACTCGAAATGTTCGACGATGCGTCCAAGAGCTATGCGCGGGTACTGAGCGTCAATCCGAAGCATCCGGCGGCAAACTTCAATATGGCAATCTGCCACGACCGGCTGGGACGTTGGCAGGAGGCCGCCGAGTTCTTCGAGAAAGCGGTCCAGTTGGATCCGGGACGGACCGATGCCCGGCTGGGCCTCGGCATCAGCCTGCTGCACCTGGATAAGGCGCCGGCGGCGGCCGAATGTTTCGACCATGTGCTGGCGCAACAACCCGATCATCCGACCGCGCAATTCGGCAAGGCTGTCACCCAGCAACTGCAGTGGCAGTTCGACGAAGCCGGCCGCATTTATCAGACTATCCTGGCTCAGAATCCCAACTCTGAAGAGTGTCTGATGAACCTGGTCACCATAGGGATCGCGCGTAAAGACCAGGCCATGATCGCCGAATATTCCGAAAAGCTCTTGACGCTACGGCCCAACTCGCAAACCGCGCTGGAAGGTTTGGCCACCTGTGCCTTCGCCGCCAACGATTACGAGGCCGCCCAACGCTATTGCGCCAAACTGTGCGAATATACGCCGGACAATTTCGATCGCTGGTTCAACCTGGGCGTGGCCTATCACAAGACTCGCAACCTGGAGGAAGCCGCCAAGGCGTACTCGGCGGCCGTTCGCATCCGGCCGGACGCCAAGCAGGCTCACGCCAACCTGGGCGTCGTGTACCACGAAGCAGGCGACCTGGCGAAGGCTCGCGCCTCTTACGAGCGCGCCCTTCAGATTGCTCCGGATCTTTTTGAGGTGCTTCACAATCTGGCCGCGGTACTCGACAAACAGGGCGCGAAAGAAGAAGCCGAGCGGCTTTATATGAAGCTGCTGGCCCGCAATGCCGACCTGGAGGACGTATGGTTCCGTCTAGGATTTCTGCGGCTGGAACGCAGCGACAACCGCGGCTCGGCTGAAGCATTCCAGGCTTGCACCAAGAAACGGCCGGACTGGCCGGAAGCGCAGATGAATCTGGCGATCTCGTGCTGGAACATCGGCGACCACGATGCCGCGGCGAAAGCCTTCCAAGCCGTGCTAGCCGCGACTCCGGAATCGCTGGACGCCTTAAAAGGCTTGGCCGCTCTGGCGGTGGAGCGCGAAAAATTCGACCAGGCCCTGGATTATCAAGGCCAGCTAATCGAGAAGGGCGAGCGCAGTCCGGAATTGTTTTACAACACCGGTCTTCTGTTACAGAAATCCGGTCAATTAGAGGACGCGGCGCGCTTGTATCGCGAGGCTCTCGAAGAGCGCCCTGAATTCGCCGAAGCTTTGCTCAACCTGGGACATGTGCTCAAGAGCCAGGGCCGGCCGGACGAAGCGCGCGATTGCTGGAAACAAGCGCTGGACAAGAAGCCTGAGCTGGCGCAAGGATATTTCGCGAAAACGAATTAAATCTCAGGCAGCCGGTATCCTTGTACTTGGCTGGCCGCGTTGAAATCCTGCCGTTCCACCCTAGCGACCTGGATCGCATTCTGGAAATCGAACAGTCCTCGTTCGGGCCGGATGCCTGGGACCGCGATCTGTTTCTCGAATACTTCCGCCGCTGCCCGGATCTGTTTCTGGTGGCGCGCCGCGACCGCCGGATTGCGGGCTATATCATCACCTGCGTTGGATCGAGAAATACCGAGCTGGTGTCGATCGCGGTGGATCCACAAGATCGCCTGCGGGGGCTTGGCCGGGCCATGCTGGACGAGACGCTCGCACAACTGCGGTCGCGGCGGGTGAGCGGGTGGTGGCTTATGGTAGCGACAGACAACGAGCCGGCTATTCATTTTTACGAGAACTATGGCTTTGTGCGCACGCGGCGGAGCAAGCGATATTACGGCGCAGGGCGCGATGCCTGGCGGATGAGATTCAGTTTGTGAGTTACGGCCACAGCAAGAGGCACAAGAAAATTCCGAGCCAGATCGCAGTCAGGAAATGCCAGTACAGCGCCGAAACGGCAAAGCGGCTGCGCTGGCGCACATAGTCGAAAATGACTACTGGCGGATAGTTGGACGCGCGAATGAGCAGGTAACACAAGGCGCCCATTCCACCCAGCAAATGAAAGCCGTGCGCCACCGTCAGGACCCAAAACAGCGAACTATGCGGATTGTGCCGCAGGTAAATACCCTGGGTCACCAGTTCCTGAAGCGCCAAGACCTGGGACGCCAGGAATGCGGCCCCGATGCACATGGTGATGGTGAGCGACCGGATGTAGCGGTGCCCGTTTTTGCGGCCCAGCCAGGCTCGAGCGTTCTCGATCGTCCAACTGCTGGCCAGGATCAGTGCAGTGCTGAGCCATAGCAAGTGCGGAACTCGAATATGCTGCCAGTTCAGGCCCGAACGGGCGCGGGCGAAGTACACGATGCCGATGGTGACGAAGAGAGCGGTAATCGAAACCAGGGCCAAGCGCATGGCCAGCAGACCGGCGCCGGGAATATGGCGGCCATCCCGGTCCTGACGTCCGCCTTCGTCATCGTCTCCGCCTCCACCGTTACCGCCGGGATCGTTGTCGTGCGGGCCTCCGCCATTTGTGCCAGCCAGCTTTATTAGCTCGGTCTCAAGCACCGGGGGCATGTATTTAAGATACTCCCGAAGGGGGCAAAGTTTCCTGAAGGTTCAAGGCTTTCCGAGGGCACACAGTGGATCGCCGACGACAACGTTCATCCAACTTAGCGCGGGTATTGCAAGGTAGTAACTTTCTGCAAGATTGCGGCCATGGTAATAGGCGGGCAGCAGGATGTCCGGCCGTGGTGTGAATTGCAAAAAGGGCTCGTAGACATGGCCGGACGCACCGGTGGCCCCGTCACGAATGTAATCGGCCGTCAAGGTTTGCGGCGAGCCTACAAACCAAGTTTTTGCATCGTCCCATGAACCGACCTTCCAAGTCTCGGGCGGACGCGCGAAGCTACGCCCATTGGTCGAAACATATTCGGTCATAATGGCGCCGGGCAGCCATTGGAAACCCACCTCACGTTGCTTTCGTTCGGGATCGTTCGAGCCCCAGGAAGCATAACCGATGACGTCGCGCTGGTTATAAAGCACCTTGCCCGAATCATCGAGGATCACGCGTTCTTTCGGCAAGTCACGCGCCGCGTTCCGCAGCCAGCCGTTCCCGGGTGTGCTATCGAGCTGCTTCAGATCGATCACAAAATTTCCGCGATTGCGCGCCACGAGCGCCCGGTCGATGATCCCCTTGACGTCGGCGAAATCGAAGCCAGTGAGCCGGGTGACGAGATAGATGGGGAAATCGGGGTGGCGAAAACTCGCCGCGAATTTCCCGAAAAAGGGATTGCGAATTCCGGCCGGCAAGGAATGCGGACTGCCCCGCATGTCGCTATAAAGCAGCGTCAACTCTGAATCCACCGAGGCTGCTTCAGCGAGCATGGTGCCGCTGTTTCCTTTAATGCGCAGCGGTACGCCGGAGGTGGTCACGATGTATAGTATCTGGTCGTGCAGCTTTTGCCTGCGGAGATACGCGGCGATCGGCCGAGCGACCTGGTTGTCGTAATCGTCGCGAGAAATGTCCTCATCTTGATTCGCGCTCAGGCGGCAAATATTAGCAAGGGGAATGTGCCTGCGCTCGACGTAATACTCCCCTATGCTTCGTGAGACGGGCGATTGCTGGTTGATAACAACCAACACGTTGTCGGGCTTCTGAGCGAATAAAAGTGGCGCTGCCGCCAGCAGCACGGCGAGTCTAAGCCTCAAATCCCATTGTAGGCGGACCGGAGAGATTTTATTTTTGATTCGCCAGGTGCCGCCGCCACTCGCGCCAGTCTTCCGTGGTAGCTTTCACCATGTTGGCCGCGGCTACGTGCAGCCAGTGACGAGGCCGAATGCTGAGGTCTCGCAGGATGGCCCGGGTGGAACGCGGAGTTCCCAGATGGACGTTAGCCGTTTCGAAGCCCATGGCGCGGAGCAGCTTGGTTTCGTCGCGCTCCTCGGGAATAAGGGATAGCTCAACACGCGAGCAATAAGGCGCGAGCCGGCGCACGATCCAGCGGCCCTTCAGCTGCACAAAGGGGTCGATGGCGCGAACAGCGCGGTCCAAAATCTGCTGGTAACAAATACGTTGCGATGCATTTTCCAGGCCGGCCCAGACGCATGCGGAGGGAGCCAGCGCTTTGGCTTCGCGCGCAATCCTGCCACCGCGATAGAGTGCGATTGCGACGTAACGCTCACGCCCCAAGCTGCCCAGCCCGGCAATGCGATGCGCGATGCGATATTCGATGCCAGTCTCCGGCATCAATCGCTCGATCGCCTTACGCGCGCTCTTGGGCACAGGCTTTTTCCAGGTTGGCAGGCTCGAGAGTTTTTTCCAATACCGCGTCGGGTCGCGCAGAACCCCGGTGACCATGGACCGCAGCCAGGGATGATCCTCGGCTAGAACCAAGGGCCGCCCACCGGTCTCGATCCCTTTTCGATAGCCACCAAGAATCGCGTCGCAAGCATCCTCGGGACCAATTTTCAGCCGCGCTTCGCGAATGGCGATGTGCGCGCTGGCCGCCAGGCGAACCAAGTCGACAGTGTAGGGCATATCGTAGGCCTCGTCAAAATCGTTAATGCCCCACACCAGGCGGCCCTCGACGTCACGCCAGGTCCCAAAATTCTCGACATGTAGATCGCCCACCGCCAGCACTTTCGGCGCTCGATGTTCAGGGGCACAGACTTGGGGCCAGAGTTGCATCCAGCGATAGAATGTGGCTCGCAGAAAAGGAAACACGTCCTGGGCCATGGCGGCGTGCTTGCGCTCGAGGTCGGCAGGGAGTAAAGTGATGCGCTTTCCCAGCCAGGTCTCGTAGCTTTGAGTCGCCTTGGCGATTTTCATAGACGTCAGGGCGTGCCCGTTAGGGCCGCGAAGTCGTCAACAACTCCGCCAAATATTGCTTCCAGATCGCCGGAAGGGAGTGGGTCCCGTGGCCGCGCGTTTGATCGGTGATCGGCAGCACCACGGCGCGGCCGTTCTTGACGCGTTTGATCTCGCGTTCCAGGATGCCCAACTCGGGTGGATTCACTTGATCGTCCGCCGAGTTGATGGCGACGAGCGGCGCCCGAATCTTCTCGAGGTTCGGCTGGGGATTGTAGTTACGGGAGGAGTCGAATTGGTACAGCATGTCGAAGCCATTGTTGGCAGCCATTCGCTTCTCGATGGTCTCATCGAACAGCCGGTCGGCTTCGTCACGCGTCGGCGCTTGCTTCTGCATCTGAAGCGGGCTGGAGGTCATGATGGTCAGAATGTAGACGGCGGCGCGGAGTCCGTTTACCGGGTCGGCACGCAGCGGGTCGATGATCATGCGGCGGAAGAAACGGTTTCGTCCTGCTAGCTCGACGGGCAGGCTGGCCAAGGGCATCAAGGCATCCATAAAATCGGGGTATGTTTCACCCCAAACCCAAGTTTGCATGCCGCCCATCGACGTCCCGGTAACCAAGCGCAGATGCTTAATTCCCAGGCCTTCGCTTACCAGCCGATACTGCGCCGTCACCATGTCGTCGTAATCGTAACGCGGGAACCGGTCTTTTAAGCCATCGCTCGGCTTGCTGGACTTTCCGTGGCCGATTCCGTCCGGCAGGATGATGTAGTAACGCGTTGCGTCCAGAAGCTGGTCGGGCCCGAAAAGTACTCCCGCGTATTGGTCGGATAGAAACCCTTTGCCTGTACCGCCGGTTCCATGCAGGATCAAGACCGCATTGTCGCCGCGGAGCGAGCCCAATGTCGTATAGTGCAGTTTCAGTTGGTCTAGAGTTTCGCCGCTCTTGAACCGGAAGTTGTGGATGACAAAGTCCGATTCTGTCGGGGGAGGATAGTTGGCAGCGGCGGCCGAGACCGTAAACAGAACGAAGCAGGCGATGCGCACCGCTCGATTATATCGCTTGTGTGTCGCCGCCACGTTAACCGGCGTGCTAACCTCGGGTAGCATCTATGGGGTCTGTTGACGCTCATCCTCTGGATGAAGCGATGGAGCATCCAGACCGGCGCGGCGAAGGAAACGCAGTCAAGGATTCTCAGGGCCGTTTCCGCGACGAATTGATCGTCGTGCTGGTGGCCGCCGTCGTGTTCCTAGGCTGCGCCATCGGTCCGCCTTCGCTGATGGACGACGTGGATGCCGTACAGGCGCAAATCGCGCGCAATATGCTGGACTCGGGCGATTGGGTGACGGCGCGCCTGGATGGCGTCGCTTATCTGGAAAAACCTCCGCTCAAGTATTGGAGCATGGCCGTATGCTACATGATCTTCGGCGTGCACGATTGGGCCGCGCGGATACCCATGGCGTTGTTCGCGGTCGCGTTGTGCTGGCTCACAGCTCGAATCGGATGGTGGGCATTCGGCGGACGCACGGGATTCTACGCGGGGCTGACACTGGCCACCTGCGCTGGTCTATTTCTGTTCACTAGAGTTCTGATTCCCGATGTGGCACTTTCCTTTGCGATTGCATCCGCGATGTGGGCGTTTTTTCGGGCGCTGGAGGAAGACGAGCCACATCCGCGCCGTTGGGCCTGGATCATGGCGGCGAGCATCGCAACCGGGCTGCTGCTTAAGGGCCTGATCGCGGCCGTCTTGCCGCTGGGCGCCGTTCTCGTATATTTATTCCTAACCAGACAGCTCTTTGAACGTCGAACCTGGAAGCGGCTGCGGCCGTTCTCCGGCACGCTGATCATCCTTCTGATTGCCGCGCCCTGGCACGTGCTGGCCACGCTCCGCAATCCACCATACTTCTATTTCTCGATGCGCAGCGTTCCGGGCGAATATCACGGCTTTTTCTGGTTTTACTTCATCAACGAACACCTGCTGCGCTTTTTGAACCTGCGCTATCCACGCGATTATGACACCGTGCCGCAGCTCTACTTCTGGCTCTTTAATCTGCTCTGGCTTTTTCCTTGGAGCGCCTACCTGGCTGCGGCATTCCGGTTGAGCTACCGTAACGTCGATCGAGCTGGCAGGATGCGGCTGCTGGCGCTATGCTGGACTGGTTTTCTGCTGATTTTCTTCACGTTTTCTTCCACGCAGGAATATTATTCGATGCCCTGCTACCCGGCCCTGGCGCTGCTGATTGGATGCGCCCTGACGGAGCAAACCCTGACTTCTCAAAAATGGGTTCGCGCCGGCGACCGGGTGATCTCCGCAATTGCAGCGCTGGCGGCTTTAGCGATTGCCATCATCCTCGCTCGAGTTTGGAATCTGCCGACTCCGGGCGATATCTCGGCAGCGCTGACTCAGCATCCAGAAGCGTACACGTTGTCGCTCGGCCACATGGGCGATTTGACTCTCAAATCATTTGCGTATCTTCGCGTGCCACTTATTGTTGCGGGCGTCGCTTTCCTGATTGGCGCATCGGCCGTCTGGTGGCGACAGCCGATCGTTGCTTTCGTCGTCATGATGGTGTTGTTCCTGCATGCCGCTCGAATCGCGATGGTGGTTTTCGACCCCTATCTCTCTTCGCGTCCCCTGGCCATCGCGCTGATGAATGCCCCGCCCGGCCAGCTCATCGAAGACAACGCCTACTACACGTTTTCATCCGTATTCTTCTACGCCAATCGCCGCGGCTTACTCCTGAATGGCCGTCAGACCAACCTGGAATACGGATCCTATGCCCCAAAAGCGCCGAACGTCTCCATCGACGATGCGGGCTTAGTGCGATTGTGGCCTATGCCCGATCGCTATTATCTGTTAGTGGAGGGTCCTTCTTTGCGCCGCATCGAACTTCTTGTTGGCCGGCCGCAACTTCACGTCGTGGCTGAAAGCGGCGGCAAATACCTGCTGACCAATCATGCGAATTCTGATTGATGCCACGCCATTGCTTTTGCGCAGCGTAGGCATCAAGACCTATCTCTATCACTGGATTCAGCAACTCTGCCAACAGGCTGGCAATGAGCAAATTCTGACGTTTCCGCATCTGGACAAATTGGGTCCACTGAATCATGAGCGGTCCATTCTCACTCCCGCTCAAACTTTCCCCAAGCTAGCGCGTCTTCACTTAGCGAATCTTAGTCCAGCGCTGGCGACGTGGGCGATACCCAAAGCAGATGTGTTCCACGTGTCGAACCAGGTTCGAAATCCTCCTAGGAATACGAAGCTGACAGCCACGATATACGATCTAACTTGTCGCCTGATGCCGGAGCTGCACACCGAAGCTAATATTCGCGCGGACGAAAGCTTAGCGAAGAATATTCTCCAGAAAGCCGACGCGCTGATTGCGATTTCCGAAAACACGCGCGCCGACGCGATACGGCTTTTGGGCGTCGACCCGGAACGCATACAGGTCATTTATCCGGGCATTCCTGAGGTCTATTTCGGAGCGCAACCGAGACCGGCCGAGCATCCATACGTTTTGTATGTCGGGACTATCGAACCCCGCAAGAATGTCGACACAGTACTGGATGCCTGGCAAGGGTTTCGCTTGCGTAATGACTTCGACCTAGTAATCGTGGGCTCCAGCGGTTGGGGATCGGAGAAGACCATGGCACGGCTCGCATCACGGCCGCAAGGCGAGCGTTGTTCGCGCCCAGAGGGCGTCCAATATCTTGGTTACGTGGGAGAGGATGAGTTGCCCGGGCTGACGGCCGGCGCCACGGCTTTCCTTTATCCTTCTTTGTATGAAGGCTTTGGTTTTCCGGTGGCGCAAGCGATGGCTGCGGGCGTGCCTGTGATCACGTCCAATACGTCGTGTCTGCCGGAAGTCGCCGGCGACGGCGCGCTATTGGTCGACCCGCGCAGCGCGGCGGAAATTCAAGCGGCGCTCGAAAAGCTGCTCACATCACAAATATTGCGCGACCAGCTTCGAATAGCGGGCGCCGAGTGCGCGCGGCGATATCGCTGGGATGCATGTGCACGGCAGAGTCTGGAGTTTTTCCGGCGACTGGGTTAACGGCCAATGTTATGCGAATCCTGATCGACGCCACCTCGCTGCTGTTGCGGAGCGCGGGGATCAAAACCTACACATATCACTGGATTCAGCATCTCTGGCAGCAGGCCGGCAATGAGCAGATTCTCACTTTTCCACGCATCAGCAAATTGGCGGCGCTCAATCACGAACGCTCCATTCTCAGCCCCGCGCAGACCTATCCGAGGCTGGCGGTGCTATACGCGGCGAATTTGCTCCCGGCGTTACCACTGCTGCGGTGGATGACGGCCAGCGTCGACGTATTTCATGTGTCCACCCAGATCTGGAATCCTCCGAGGAACACCAAGCTGACCGCGACCATCCACGACATGACGGGCCACCTGATGCCGGAACTGCACACACCGGGCAACGTCCGAGCGGAAGCAACCTTCGCCGAAAATGTTCTGCGCCGGGCGAATCGCCTGATCGCGGTTTCGGAGAACACGCGAGCCGACGCCGTGCGTGTGCTGGGTTTGGATCCGGAGCGCATCGAGGTCATTTACTCTGGAATTTCCGACGTTTATTTCGGCGCGCAAGCACGGCCAGCCGCCAAGCCCTACGTCTTATCGCTCGGCACCATTGAGCCCCGCAAGAACATCGACACGCTGCTCGACGCCTGGCAGGGTTTTCGACTGCGCAACGATTTCGACCTGTTGATCGCAGGCGCCACAGGTTGGTCGTCGGAGAAGACCCTGGAGCGCCTCACATCGCGCCCGCCGCCGGGTGTGCGCTATCTGGGCTACGTTCCTGAGGATGAACTTCCAGGGCTGACCGCCGGCGCCACGGCATTTATCTATCCATCGCTCTATGAGGGCTTCGGGTTTCCAGTAGCGCAGGCCATGGCGGCGGGAGTTCCAGTGATTACGTCGAATACTTCCTGTCTGCCGGAGATCGCGGGCGAAGGAGCTTTGCTGGTGGACCCGCGCAGTCCCGCGGAAATCCAGTCCGCGCTCGAAAGGCTGCTGACCTCGCCGGCATTTCAAGAGCAACTGAGGACCGCCGGTCGCGAACGCGCTCAGCAATATCGTTGGGAAATCTGCGCACGCCGAAGCTTGGACTTTTTCCGGCGGGTTGGTTGACTACTTTCCGGTCCCTGGCGCTACAAAGAAATCCCACACTTGCATGTTCACTTTGCCATCGGTGTATTCGACCACCGCGTATTCACCGGGTTCGATGGGTTTCTCCGGCCAGATTTTGAAAAGTCCGTCGGCCACCTGCTTGCGAAATGTTGGAACCAGGTCCGGCTCTTCCACAGTTTCCTTCGTCACGGGAATAAGGGTGAGCTTCTCAACCACGCGATTGCCCTTATGTTCGCTCAATCGCACAATCCCGAAACGCTCGTCGGCCGACAGCCGGATGTAGAATTCGGGCTCCCGATTGGCCGTCCCCGCGGGCGCATGCGGCCCGTCCAGCTCCAGCGTCGCCTTGCCGGATACCAATGGAATGGGACTCAGAGCTTTGAGCACGGACCGCCTCTTGTCGGTGACGATTTTCGATTCTCCGACCTTGACGGGAATCAGCTTGCCGGCCTCGATGAGGTAAACACCTTCGGCCGTAGGAATCTGCTCCACCTCTTTGCGGGCATCCCGCTCGGCTTTCTCTTCGGCGGCGTTCGCGGCCTCTTCCTCGCGCAGCGTTTCCTCACGGCGTTTGATCTCGGCTTTCGTTTTTTCCAGGTCGACTAGAGCAGCGGGGATCTCCTCCCACTCACCGCGGTCAACGCTCAAGAAACTGACGCGGTCGTCTTCTACTTTGTATTCGCGCGCCAGTTGGTAGGTCCCGTCCTTCAAATAGAGTTTTATATTAGCCGCGCAGAGCAGACACGCCACCCCCAGCAGCAGGCAGCACGCTCTGGTTAGCCATCTCATTTGTTTTTCATCCTTCCACCGGCTGCAATCCAACGCTGCGAAGGAGCAAGAACTGCGACAAATTATCAGATGTCAGGAGCCCTAACAACTGCCCATCCTGCATCACCAGTGCACACGCACCCGAGTGCGCCATCATCGGTAATACTTCCGCCAAATCCTGGTCGGGAGGAAGGCTGTTGTACTCGCGTTCCATGAAGCCTGCGATATACGCCTGAGGGCCTTCCAGAGCCATCCCCCGCAGCAGGGCAGTCCGGCCGAGCAGTCCGATCACCTGATCGCCGAGCATGACGGGGAAATCCTGTTGCGACGTGGAGAGCAGCAGGTTGGCCGCGTCTCGAATCGTGCTGCCATGCTGGAGCGTATGGTATTCCGTCACCATGGCCGCTCGCACCGGGATGCCTTGCGTGAGCGATCGGCCGCGCGAGGCCGCGCCTTCGTTGGCCGCGCCAAGATAGATGAAAAACGCCACGAAGGCCAGCATGGGCATATAAATGAATCCATACAGACCCATGCTGATGGCCAACATGCGGCCCGACCAGGTGGCGATGCGCGTCGCTTCATATTCAGACTTCAAGCGCGACAGGATCGCGCGCAACATTCGCCCGCCGTCCATCGGAAATGCGGGCAATAGATTGAAGCCCGCCAGAATGAGATTGCCGAGCGCGATGCGATCAATCAGGTTGCCGTCCGCCGGTTGCTCGAGCGCGAAGAAATTCGCAGAGCGGTGCCGCAAATAAAGCAGTAGGAAGATCAGGGCGGCAATCGCCAGATTCACCACCGGACCTGTGAGCGCGATCCAGAACTCTTCGCTGGGCTTGGCCGGCCGCTCTAAACGCGCCACGCCGCCGATGGGAAACATCACGATCTCCAGCGTCCGTATGCCGTATAAAGAACCGACAAATGCATGTGCGAACTCATGCAGCAATACGGATACGATCAGGGCCAGAATAAATAGCGTATAGTTGGCGGGCGACTGGTTGGAACCCAGCCCGATCACGATCAAGAAAATCAGCAGCAGCACAAACGTAAAATGCAGGCGAATGGGGACGCCCATCAACCGGATAGATCCGACCGAACCAGGACTCACCGCTCGCTCGGTGCTGCGCTCCTCTGCCAAAATTACCCTCTGGACCTAATTTAGCGCACCTTGATTATCGACCGGCCGTCTTCGCCACAATGTCGTACACCGGCTTGTTGTCAGCGTAGACACGCCATTCCTGGACCAAGCCGTTTTCCACAACAACCCGCCACGCCGCCGGCGTCCGCCATTTGTTTTCAGCCGGCATTTTGTCCTTCACGCTTATCGTGCCGCCCGCGGCGCCGAACACTGCGACGATGTTGGCGCTTTGAAAAATGTCTTCATGTGACACCCAATAGTCCGGGCAGAAGGCGTAATAGGCCTGCCAGCCCTTTCGCATGGCCGCGCGTCCGCGCATGGTCTGACCGAGCGAATCGATAAATACGTGATCCTCGGTCATCAATTCGGCCAGCTTGTCGGGGTCGCGCTGGTTGATGCGGTCCATGAATGCGAGCACTGTCTCGATCGGCGTCATTTACTTTCCATTCTCAACGTTGAGCCGTTTCCGACAACAACTTCTTCACCGCGTCCACACACAACGCCGCCGCATGTTTCGACTCCGGGATCAATCCGCCAACCGATGTTTCGACATCCGCGGCTTTCAACCCGGCCAGCTCTTGCCGAGTCAGGCCTTGCATCCATTCCGTAAGGGCCGACCCGCTGGCGATCGACGCCGTGCAGCCTCGAACTTTATAGCGGACTTCTACAATCCGGCCGTCCTGGAAGATTGCGGACAAGCGCAGAATATCGCCGCAGATGGGATTCGAGATCTCCACCGTGACGGCTGGCGGGCCGAGTTCCCCCACGTTGCGCGGATTTTTGAAATGATCAAGAAAGACTTCGCTATACACGGCGCGGTCCCTTTCCAATTATGAACATCTTTCTCACAGGCGCCACGGGATACATCGGCAGCGCGATAGCGGACGTGCTCAAGAAAGCAGGCCATTCGGTAACCGGCCTGGCGCGTTCAGATGAAGCGGCCGGCAAATTGCACCTTATGGGAGTCACGTCGCATCGCGGCGATCTCTCGTCGCCAGCGAGCCTGGCAGCCGCGGCCAGCGCTTTGGATGGAGTAATCCATACCGGAACGACGAACGACGGGCGCCTGGACCAGGCGGCGATCCGGACCATGCTCGACGCCTTGCACGGTTCCGGCAAGCCCTTCGTATACACCAGTGGCGTTTGGGTTTTGGGTAATACCGGAGATACGCCGGCCGATGAGACCGCGCGGCTGAATCCCGCTAAGTTGGTCGCCTGGCGCCCGGCGGTGGAGCGAATGGTTCTCGAGAGCGCACAGAAAGGCGTGCGCGCCATCGTGATACGTCCGGCTCTGGTTTATGGACGCGGCGGCGGGATCCCGGCCGACCTGGTGAAGTCGGCCCGCGAGAACGGCGCTGCGCGCTACGTCGGTACCGGCCAGAATCGCTGGCCCGTGATTGATGTCGACGATCTAGCCGATCTGTACCTGCGCGCCGTCGAAGGCGCCGCCCCAGGCACGCTGCTGAATGCCGCCGATAGCTCCGCTTATCGCGTCAAAGAGATCGCGGAAGCCGCCAGCGATGGCGCCGGCAAGGACGGCCGCACCGAATCCTGGCCGCTCGAAGAAGCTCGCAAGATCCTGGGCGCCTATGCCGATGCCCTGGTCCTCGATCAGCTTGTTTCTTCGGCCAAAGCCAAGTCGATGCTGGGCTGGAAACCGCGCGCCGCTGGAATTCTCGACGATCTGCACCGTGGGTCTTACGTTTCGTGACCACGGTAGTCGCGGCCATTATCGAACGTGACGGGCAAATCTTGATCGCGCAACGCAAGAATCTCGGCTATCATCCGCTGAAGTGGGAGTTCCCTGGAGGAAAAGTCGAGTCCGGAGAGACTCCCGAGGCCGCCGTGATCCGGGAGCTTCACGAAGAACTCGGCATCGCGGCGCGCGTCGATCGCGAGCTCCTGCGTTACGAATACGAATACTCCGGGCGCTCGCGCATTCTCCTGATTTTTTACCGGGTGGTGGATTTCGATAACGTCCCGCGGAATTTAGACTTCGAGCAAATCCGCTGGGAACAGCCTGGCCGGCTGAGTGAGTATGATTTTCTTGAAGGCGACACGGAGTTCATCGCACGCCTGCCTGAAATTGCAAACCTTATTTCGCCGCCGCCGGAAGCCTGAATTCGAGCCCACGCTCGTCGTTCAGACGCTGCGAGAGATCGCGATCGATCAGGTTGATACTGGCCTGATTGAGGGTGTGTTCCACGCTGACGTAATGCAGTGTTGCGCCCTCCATCCAGTAGCCCAGGGCCTGGACAATGCTGTGATCCTTGAAGGCAATCAAATAAATGGTCGCCTGGTCGCTGGAATTGTTCGCGGCCGCGTCGGCGTAAGGGTGCGAGGAGTTCTGGTATAACCGCATCCCCGACTGTTGATCCCCCGAGTCATTCGGGTTGTACTCCCGGACCTGAGGATTGACCGGCTGTGGAACAAAATTCTGATTGATCACAACCGACGGCGCTTCGCCGGAATTGATTACGGGTGGCGCTTGATCCGCGTTACCGGGCCCGTATGCGGCGTTCGGATCAGAGCCGTATCCGTACCCGCCCCCGTATCCATATCCGTAACCGCCTCCATAAAAGACCGGATATGGCACGATCACCGTCCGGCCATGCTGTGGATGATTTGCAGAAACGGGACGGCCGCCCCCGTACCTAGCTGCATAAAACGCCGCGGCGGTGCTGAGTTGCGGATGCGCCACTCCCGGAAGCAGCACGTTCGAATATCCACCGATCGTCGCGTGAGACCCCGGAACCTGCCCGAATGCCGCCGCCCCCAAGCTCAAGAAAAGGACCACGCCTACTGCGTATCGCATGAGCCCTCCTTCAGATCGATTGTAACCCACAATTGTATCCCACCATTCCTTCTGATGCTGACGTTGCGCTGCAGACTCACGTTTCGCTTGAGACACAGAAAGATACAGTCCCAAAACGATATAATCGAAGCTATGCAGGAAGTGCGACACTCCGTTTGCGCTCTCGATTGCCCCGACGCCTGCTCGCTCCTCATCAATGTAAATGACGGGAAAGGCAACCGGTTGCGTGGTAACCCAAATCATCCAGTCACCCGTGGATTCCTGTGCGGCAAGGTCGCCCGGTACTTAGAGCGTGAGTACTCCCAGGACCGTTTGCTCTACCCGCAAAAACGAATTGGTACTAAGGGCGAAGGAAAATTTCAGCGCATCTCATGGGATGAGGCTCTCGACACCATCGCCGGCCGCCTCAGCGCTATCGCGGCCGAATACGGCTCGGAAGCCATCCTGCCCTACAGCTATGCCGGCACCATGGGCCTGCTCAACCGGTCTGGCATGGACCTGCGCTTCTTCCATCGGCTGGGCGCATCGCGTCTCGACCGTACGATTTGTTCGTCCACCGGCGGAGCCGGTCTTACCGAAACTCTCGGCTATCGCTACGGCACCGAGCCCGAACAATTCCAGCACTCCAAGCTCATGATCGCCTGGGGCGCGAATATTCTCGCCACCAATGTGCATCTCTGGCCGTTCGTCGTGGAGGCTCGGCGGCGAGGCGCGAAATTCTACACTATCGATCCAGTTCGCAACAAAACTGGACATCTCTCCGATAAACATTTCGCCATTTTCCCCGGCAGTGACCTCGCACTCGCCCTGGGATTGATGCACGTTATTATCGGCGAGAAGCTGTACGATGCCGATTATGTCGAGCGGTATACCGACGGTTTCGATGCCTTGAAAAAACGCGCCGCCGAATACACGCCCGACCGCGTGGAAGCTCTCACCGGGATCTCGATCGCCGACATCGTCTCATTGGCGCGCGAGTACGCCACCATTCGGCCTGCCGGTATTCGCTTGAACTACGGCGTGCAGCGCAGCGATCGCGGGGGCACAGCGGTGCGGGCTATTGCGGCTCTTCCAGCCTTGATCGGCTCCTGGCGCGAGGCCGGCGGAGGAGTACAGCTGACCACCAGCCAGGCATTTCACTTGAACCGGCCGGGTCTGGAGATGACCGAGCTGCAATTCAAGTCGCCTCTGGGGCGCGAGGCTCGCATCGTAAACATGTCCGAGCTCGGCAAGGCGCTCACTCAGCTGGACGATCCGCCCGTGAAGGCAATGGTAGTCTACAACTCGAATCCGGCCACCATCGCACCCAACCAGAACCTGGTGCTCAAAGGCATGCGGCGCGAAGACCTGTTCATGGTTGTAATGGAGCAATTCCAGAATGACACTGCCGATTACGCCGATATTCTGTTGCCCGCTACAACCTTCCTCGAGCACACTGATCTGTACACCGCGTACGGACATTACTACATGCAATTGGCACGGCCGGCCCTTGCGGCGCCCGGCGAAACCAAATCGAATGTCGAGGTTTTCAAGCTGCTGGCCGGGAGAATGGGGTTCAAGGACGCTTGCTTCCGCGATTCAGAAGACGACATGATCCGGACCCTGCTCGACTCCTCGCATCCGTTCGTTAAGGGCATAACTCTGGAGCAGTTGGATCGCGAACATTTCGTGCGACTCAACATCGCCGAGGACGGGCAGCCATTCCTGCCTTTCGCGAACGGCGGATTCGGGACGCCATCCGGCAAATGCGAATTTCATGCCGAGACTCTGGGCTACGCACCGCCAGTAGAATCCCGCCTGGGAGCCGAGTCGCTGCGATCGAAGTATCCACTCGAAATGATTTCCGCCAAAAGCCATGACAGCATGAATTCGACATTTGGAAATCATCAGTCGGCCTTACGCCAGACCTCCACGCTGTTCCTGCATGCAGAAGACGCGCAGAGACGTGGCATCCGCACAGGCGATCGCGTCCAGATGTTCAACGATCGCGGCAGTTGCATGCTGGTGGCCGATGTCAACGGCGCGGTTCGCGAGGGTGTGGTGTGGGCGCCCTCGGTTCGCTGGAACAAACTCGCGCCCGACGCGCGCAGCGTAAATGCCCTGACGTCTGACCGCCTTACTGATATGGGCGGCGGCCCGACGTTCTATAGCTGCCTGGTCGAAGTAGCGAAGTGCGGCGATTGAAGTAGTGACGGCAACATACCGCCGGGCGGCATACTACGGCCTCCCGATGTTGTTCTGCTTGGCGGTGCATCAGTTCGCCGTGAAAACCTGGTTCTTTCAAGATGACTTCGCCTGGCTGGCGCTGCGTCTCGGTATCAACTCCCCGCACGATCTTGTACACGCTCTGTTCAGCCCGAAAGCCGAAGGAACCATCCGCACACTGAGCGAGCGCGTCTACTTCCTGGTCTTCCCTTCCCTATTTGGCTTGAACGTCGTACCATTCAAGGCTTGGACGTTCTTGACCGAGTTCGCGAACATTGCACTGCTCACTCAAATTGCCCGTCGGCTCACCGGTTCCGCACTGGCGGGATTTTTGTCGGCTGTCCTATGGATCGCTAATGCGGGAATGGCGCTAGCCCTGGGTTGGAGTTCCGCCTATAACGAGATCGCGTTTGCTTTCGTCGTTCTTCTGGCCTTCCGCCTTTTTCTGCAGTACATCGACACCGGCGACCGAAAATATTGGGTCTGGCAATGGGTCGTATTCCTGCTCGGCTTCGGCGTCCTGGAGCTGAACGTTGCCTATCCGGCGCTGGCAGCGGGCTACGCGCTGTGCCGTGCGCGTCCTTATTTCCGAAAAACGTTGTTCTTGTTCATTCCGTCCGCCCTTTTCATCGCCGCACATTTCGCATTCACTGCGGCGCCGGCCGATCCGCATTACAGGATGTACTTCCGCGTCAATCCGTTATCCATGCTGTGGACTTATTGGGCGTACACGGTGGCGGCGCTGCGGGATGTCAACTCCGATCGGCGACTGTTCTGGCTCGGGCTTTCCTTTGCGATTGCCATCAGCCTCGCGTTGGCGTTTTTCGCCGCGAACAAGTTGCGCCGTCGCGACTGGCTGCCGTTATTCCTGCTGGGCTGGTTTCTGGTGGTAATCTCACCCATCCTCCCACTCCGCGATCACTTCACCGAATACTACGTGGTGGTCCCATCCATTGGTTTTGCGATTCTCGGCGCGTGGGCAATTGCAAGCGCGCGCGGCCGTACAGCCGTGGTCGCGGCCGTCCTCGCAGTCCTGTACTGCACGATCTCGATCGCCGACCTTCGCAGGACTGAAAAACATTTCTACAACCGGGCGCGCTCAATGAAATACCTCGTGCTGGGCCTTAAGGCTCTGCCCCGCGCGGAAACCAGCAAAGCAATCCTGATAGATGGTGTCGACAGCGAGCTGTTCTGGAGCGGCATTTCCGACGATCCTTTCCGTCTGCTGGGGATCTCACGTGTCTATCTCACGCCTGGTTCGGATGCGTTTATCGACCCGCACCCCGAGTGGGGCGGCATCTCGCGATTCGTAATCGGTCTCGACGATGCATTATCGCTGCTCACCAATCACCAAGCCGTCGTCCGCGAGCTCCAAGGACGCGCGCTTAGCGACATCACCAGGCGCTACCTGGCGAGGGCGCACTTTGCTTTGGATCATCCCGAGTTTGTCGCGGTGGCCGATCCTTTGTACCGAGACCGGCTTGGCCCCACCTGGTATCAGATCGAACACGACTTCCGCTGGATGCCGAAGACCGCGACCGTGCGACTCGCGGGCCCCAAAATACCTGGACAGCATCTGGAAGTCACTGGATACTGTCCAGCGGTCGTCCTCTCTCAAGGCCCCCTCGAAGTTTCCATCTATGGCGATGGGATCGAGATCGGCTCGGCCAGCCTGAATCGCCCCAACCAGCACTTCGATCTCAAGCTTCCACTGCCCCCGGCATTGATCGGACGGCCCTGGATCGAGACCGAAGTCGAAGTGAACCGTACCATTCAGAATCGTGCTGCCGGCAACGATCGTCGCACACTCGGGCTCGTGCTTCAAACGTTTACGATTAAATAAGCATGAACTACTTCGAACAGCACCATCAGGATTATCTCGAAGGTCTGAAAACTTTTCTCCGCATTCCGAGCATCAGCACGCTTTCTGAGCACAAGCCTGATATCCAGAAGGCTGCTGAGTTCGTCAAGAGTGAACTCGGGAAGGCCGGCTTACAGCAGGCTCAGCTCATCGAAGGCCAGGGAAATCCGCTGGTTTACGCCGAATGGTTAGGCGCGCCGGGCAAGCCGACCATCCTGTTCTACGGCCATTACGACGTACAGCCGCCCGATCCACTGGATGAATGGAGATCGCCGCCCTTCGAGCCCGCCATTCGCAACGACAACATCTATGCGCGCGGATCGGCGGACGATAAAGGCCAGACCTACATCCTGATTAAAGCCGTCGAAGGATTGCTGAAGCAGCACGGCCGCTTGCCGGTGAATGTGAAGTTTCTGATTGAAGGCGAAGAGGAAGTCGGCGGCGAACACATCGAAAGCTACGTGGCCTCGAAGCCGGCGCGCATCAAAGCCGACGCCGCCGTGATCTGCGACACCGAGATGTTCGCGCCCGAGCTGCCCACCATCTGCGTCGGGCTGCGCGGCATCGTCTACGGCGAACTAATTGTTCAAGGCGCGGACCATGATCTGCACTCCGGCGTTTATGGCGGGGCGGCTCCCAACCCGATTCAGGCCATCGCCGAAATTCTCAGCACTTTGAAGGATCGCGCCGGGCACATCCACATCACCGGCTTTTACGATCGCGTCCAGCAGCCCAGCCAAAAGGAGCGCACGGCGTGGGCGCGGCTTCCCTTCGACGAGCAGGAATACAAAGACAAAGAAGTCGGCGTGAAAGAGTTGGTAGGAGAACCGGAGATTCAGCTCTTCGAGCGTTTGTGGGCGCGCCCCACTCTTGAAGTGCATGGCATTCGTGGCGGATTCACCGGCGAAGGCGCGAAGACCGTGATCCCCGCTCGCGCGCTGGCCAAGCTTAGCATGCGGCTGGTTGCCGACCAGCGCCCCTACGAAGCTACCGCGCAGCTTCAGAAAGCCGTCGCGGCCGCGTGCCCCAAAGGCGTGACCGCTGAATTCAAGCCGATCCATTCCGCGCCGCCGTCGCTGGTGAATCCCGACAACAAGTTCATCCAAGCCGCGGCCGAGGCGATGAAACAGGTGTTCGGCAAAGAGACGGTTTATATCCGCTCCGGCGGTTCGATCCCGATTGTGGCCGCGTTCGACGCGTCTCTCGGCATCCCCAGCGTCATGATGGGCTTCGGTCTGCCGGACGACAATTTGCATGCTCCCAACGAGAAGATGCACCTGCCGAATTTTTTCCGCGGCATCGAAGCCGTGGCGCGATACCTGGAGATCCTAGGCGCCTAGTCACACTGTGCAAAGCTTCACCGCTTCTTCCAGCGACTGCATCGGATCCCGCACCGGCACAAACTCGTGTGCGAAGAATCCTTGGAAGTTGAGGTCCGCGATAGCCTTCGCGATCGTGCGCCAGTTCAATTCCTGCGTGCCGTCCAGTTCATGACGACCCGGTACGCCGCCGGTGTGAAAGTGCGCGATGTACTGGATGTTGTCCGTGATGGTGCGAATAATGTCGCCTTCCATGATTTGCATATGGTAGATGTCATACAGCAGCCTCACTCGCGGTGAGTCGACCCGCTTGATCACTTCCACGCCCCAGTCGGTGTGATCGCACTGGTAATCCTTGTGATTCACTTTACTGTTTAGGAGTTCCAGGCAGATGGTGACGCCCTTGTCCTCGGCGATTCGCTTCACGCGATTCAGCCCGGCCACGCAGTTGTCCTTGGCCTCCGGATCCGGCATACCGCGCCGGTTGCCGGAGAAAGTGATCACGTTCGGAACCTTGGCGGCAGCGGCGCGTTCGATGTTCTCGCGCATCTCCCGCTCCAGCCCGTCATGGTTTTCTTTGCGATTCCAGGCGTCGGGAATTGTTCCAGCGCCTGGGGCCATGGCCGGAGTGAGGCCGTACCTCTGAAGTGTCGGCCAATCGTCATGATTCACCAAATCGACGCCCTGGAGACCGATGCGCGCACCGTTTTTACACAAATCGTCGAGGCTTGTCTTGGCGTAGCACCAGCGCGCGGCAGACTGCTTGAGACGGCCCGAGAGTTCCGCGTCCGCGTCTTCGAGTAATCCCGCAAGTGGCGCCGCACCGGCTGCCAGCAAAACCGATCTCCGCTTCATGCGGACATCATATCGGAGTTCCGGCTTCGTGTGTTCTACGCCGCGAGTTCCGTGACCTGATTCCCAGGAAATCTGACCACGCCCGAAACTCTGCGACGGCTCAAGCAAACCTGGCAGGGCGGGAGACTGGCGGCCAGGCTGGAATCTTGCGCCATACTGGCGAGTGTGGAGTGAATCGCACGCAAGGTGGCGTCCTTATAGGGACTGTCGGGCCACGCTTCTACGGTGTGCAAGCGATGGTGTTCTGCCGCGATCCATTGATTCCGCATGTTCGCCTCCCGATTACGTTGTAAGCACGCGGCCTGCCAAACCCGACCATCAGTCCTATTTCGCCTTTTTCGCCTCAACTAATGCTTTCCTAAGGGCCCGCATCTGAAGCCTCCTATTGATCTTGCTCTTTCGCTGTCGCCCGTAGCGCGACTTATCGCCATTGTTAGCTGACATATTGTCCCAGCCTACCAGTTTTCCATTAGAGAATCGACCGGTTTACAAAACGAACCCAAAAAATGCCAGGTTTGGGGACGTCACAGAACGTTAGCAACGCCCCGTTGCGGCT
>Ga0210401_10000587_pt1 | contig 44290 bp, 38 predicted proteins | sample IncBWH32MmetaG_FD_150866 | JGI IMG/M metagenome (GOLD analysis project Ga0210401, IMG submission 150866) | Forest soil microbial communities from Barre Woods Harvard Forest LTER site, Petersham, Massachusetts, United States - Inc-BW-H-32-M | ecosystem: Environmental > Terrestrial > Soil >...
AAAAGAAATCGCCGAGTAACCCCGTCCCGGCAAACGGAGTTCATTCGGCAGCCCTCCCCCAAAGAGCCAACATTCGAGAAGCTCGGGACGAAACTCCCGGGCTTCTGCGCGCTGAGACTGATCGATGGGCACCCCAAATTTCTGGACTGTACACAATTGCCCTACATTTTGTGCAGGGGACAGCCCTCGCGCATTGCGTTAAACAACTTTTTACAATTTTCCGCTCTACCTGACATCCAAACCCTGTCTAGGATGCCCTGCATCCGGAACGGATCAGCGCTAAAATAGAGCTAAATCAATGGGTTGTGACTGGAGCTGCAGGAACGCAAGAATCTTGCCAAACCGCATTTCTCCTGCTCACGGTTCAGATGCTGCCTCGTCCATTACTACGCAACCCCAAAAAGCTCGAAGTGAGGGTTTGCTGAGGATAACGGACAGACATGCCGGCCGACGCGTGCGTGGTACCAATTACGGTTGGCGAACGTTCCTTCCCGGGCACGATGAACTCCCGGCCGAACACCAGTAGCGGAACCCATAACCCCGCCGTACGGAGCCAGATGGCTGGGCAAGGAAGCCGCATCGACGACACGATGTTGATCCGCGAGGCCCAGCGCGGCGACCGCGCTGCCTTCGAGGAACTCGTTCGCCATTACGATCAGGCGGTCCTCCGCCTCGCCTTGCATCTCACCGGTTCCGAGCACGATGCCCAGGATATTTTCCAGGACGCCTTCCTCAAGGCCTATAAGAACGTAGGCAGCTTCCGCTTCGAATGCTCGTTCTATACCTGGATCTACCGCATCGTGACCAACCTTTGTCTCGATCACCTGCGCAAACGCCAGGTGCGCAAAGAAGACGCGCCAGTCTCGGTTGACGCCTCGGGCGAAGAGTACAACCTGCTCGACCAGGTGCCCGATGGCCGCGCCGGGGCGAATCCCGAACGCGATCTCATGCGCCGCCAGCTGGGCGCCCGCATCAGCTGCGCGCTCGAGAAACTCACGCCCCGCGAGCGCATGGTTTTTGAATTGAAGCATTACCACGGCATGAAGCTCAGAACCGTGGGCGAGATTTTGAACACCACGGAAGAGACCGCCAAGAACACGCTCTTCCGGGCCACGCAGAAATTGCGCGGCGCGCTGGCCGACTTGCGGTGAAGTCGCCGGCCTCGAATTTTGATTTTGATAAGGAGTAGCCCCGCAAGGGGGTGCAATTATGAAGTGTGAATGGGTACAAGACAATATTCTGCTTTATGTTTATAACGAGCTCGCTGACGATGCTCGTTACGAGCTCGAGCAACACCTGGGCCGATGTCCCGAATGCGCCACAGAGCTGAAGTCCGCCCGCGCCTTCCACGCGACCCTCTCCAAACTGCCGGTCGCCGAGCCTACGCCAAACCTGCTCGCCGCCTCGCGAATGCGAATGCAGGAGAGCCTTGAAACCGCGGAGCAGGGCGGTTGGTGGCATCGCCTGACCTTCGACCCGGCCAACTGGCTGCGCCAGATTCGCTTCTCCCCGGCCCTAGCGGCTGTGATTTTCATGATCGGCTTCGGCGGCGGAATTGCAATGATGGTGAAAGTCAGACCCGTCGACCGCACCATTCAGGAAGCGACCACAACAACAATTCCTCCCATCGAAGCCTCCACCGTCAGCGGCATCCGCTCCGTCATCCAGGACCCCAGCTCCAATCAGGTCACCATTAAGTACGACACAGTGCAGACGGAGCAGACCCAGGGATCCATCAACGACCAGCGCATTCAGCAACTGCTTCTCTACGCTAGTCGCAATAACTACAACTCCGGCGTGCGGATGGACTCGGTCGACCTGCTCACGCAGAAGCCCAACGACAGCCGCGTCCGGGAGGCTCTGATCTATTCGCTGCGTAATGACAGCAATCCCGGCGTTCGCCTGAAGGCGATCGAGGGCTTAGGATCGTACGTCAAAGACGACATTAGCGTCCGCGATGCCGTTCTCAATGCACTCGTGACCGACAAGAACCAGGGCGTTCGCACCCAGGCTTTGCTGCTGCTTGAGCCGGTCAAAGCCGACAGCAGCGTGCGCGCGGCGCTGCAACATCTGGCCGAAACCGACCAGAACCAGTACATCCGCTCTCAGGCCCGTACGGTCCTGGCCCAGTTGCCCGAGATCGACTAGGAAGCGACCGAATGCGAGCCAACGCAAGATTCGTATCCGACCGGATTCGAAAGGGGCTCGGTCCGGGATCGTGTGAGCCCCGGGATCGTACCAGTCTGGGATCGCATCAGTCTGGATTCGTATCAGGGCCTCGCTTTAGCGACGCCGTAGACAGTTTGCCGTACCGCCCCTTTAGGGGCTGAGGCGCAACGTTTCCAGACATCTGGACTTTGCGCCCAGAAAGCATTATCAATTCGGAGCAAACGCTCCTAAAAAGGAGAAGACGCCACTCATCAGGACTCGCTCGATCCCTGAAGTCAAGGCTTCAATCAACGCCATGTCGAAGAAGTTTTCCAAATTCGCCGGAGCATTGCTCGCGACAGCGCTTCTGGTCACTCTCGCTTCTGCCCAGCAGACGCGTGTTTTCCGCGACGGTGATTCCTGGACCGAGGAAATCACCGGTTCTCTCCCCGCTGCAAAGATCCTTCGCCTCCAGGTCGATTTCGGTTCGGTTCACGTGCAGGGCGGCTCTCAGCAGGACATCACTTACGTCATTCGCACTCGTTCTTACGTTCCTGACGAGAAACAAGCCCGCCGCGAATTCGAGTCCTACAAGATCAACGCATCGGCGAATGGAGACACCGCCCTCATCCAGGGCGATTGGCAGGGTCACCGTCATAACCTCTGTTCGGGCGAATTCACCATCAACGTGCCCCACAACCTCGAACTCGCTAAGATCGAAACCAATGGCGGAGGCGTCATCGTTACCGCAATTTCCGGCCGCGTCGAAGCCGAAAGTGGCGGCGGCAAGATTCATCTCGACGACATAGGTGGCACCGTAACCGCCGAAACTGGCGGCGACAGCATCGAGATCGGCACGATCAACGGCGACATGCACCTTGAAACCGGCGGCGGCAAGATTTCCATCGCCAACGCCAAAGGCAAGGTTAGCGCCACCACAGGCGGCGGCAACATCGTCCTGATGGCCGCCTCACAGGACGCCATTCTCGAAGCGGGCGGCGGCAACATCGACGTCAAGCAGTGTGGCGGCAAGCTTAAAGTTTCTACCGGCGGCGGCAATATTGAACTCGGCGACATTTCTGGCCCCGTCGAGATCGAAACTGGCGGCGGCAGCATTCGTCTCGGCTGGGCTAAGGGCCTGGTGCGCGCCGAAACTGGCGCGGGACGCATCGAACTGAACGGCGTCTCTTCGGCGCATGCCGAAACCGGAGCCGGCGCCATCCAGGCAAAATTCATCTCGTCCACCGGAGAGCGCGTGGACTCGGTCCTTGAGACCTCGGCCGGCGACATCATCGTCTATATCGCGCCTGACGTGGCCCTCACGATCCGTGCCAGCATCGATCTCGCCAACGGTCACAAAATCTCGACCGACTTTAACGATATTCGTGTGAGCAGCGAAGGCGGCGACTGGCCTGGCCCGAAGAGCTTTACTGCGGAAGGCAAGCTGAACGGCGGGGGGCCCACCCTGAAGGTGCGTACCACCACCGGCGACATCAAGTTTCTGCGCGCCAGCCGCTGAGGATCTGTAGCGCCGGCGTCCCGGCGGCTGTCACGAGAATGGGTACTCGGCAAGCGTGCTCTTGGCTTGCTGGGATGGGAGGGCATCTTGTCCTCTCGCCTATAGACCAGGGAAGCTGTCGGCTTCACTCGTTCGGGAAGGGCACGGCTTCAGCAGTGCCCACCCGAGCCGATAAAGCGGGGCTTAGCCCCTGAGGTTCGCGCTTCGAGCGCCACAAATCGATAGCTGGAGGATTCCGCATGCGTTTGTCCATCCTGCTTTCTCTGATCCTCCTCTCCGCTCTCACCGTCGCCGCTCATCCGGCCGAATGCCCCGTGATCGACGGCCCTTCCGTATCCTATCCGCTGAGCCTGATCTCCTCCGACACCGGCTTCGGCGACGAAGAGAACTCCGGCGCCTACATGGGCGTCGACATCGCCGACGTCACTCCCGACCGCCTCGCCGCTCTCAAGCTCAAGGACGAACGCGGCGTCGAGGTCACCATGGTCGACCAGGACGCGCCTGCCGGCAAAGCTGGCCTGAAAGAACATGACGTCATCCTGAGCATGAATGGAACGAACGTTGAGAGCGGCGCCCAGCTGCGCCGCATGATCCGGGAAACTCCTGCCGGACGCGTGGTCACCCTCGGCATCAGCCGCGATGGCCAGCCCCTTACCCTCAAGGTGCAGCTGGCCGATCGCCGCAAGTCGATGGCCTGGGGACCGAAGCCCAAGGACTTCAAATTCGAGATGCCCAATATACCGGCCATGCCCGATTTCGACGTCCCGGTCTCCGTCGTCGTCGCGCACTCCTCCATGCGCAGCGGCCTGATGGTCGAAAACATCACCCCGCAACTCGGCGAGTTCTTCGGCGTGAAGAACGGCAAAGGCGTCCTGGTGCGGTCGGTCGAAAAAAACAGCCGGGCCGAAAAATCCGGTTTCCGCGCCGGCGACGTTATCGTCCGCGTTAATGACCAACCCGTGAACGACACCAGCGACTTCAGCCACGCCATTCGCTCCACCACCAGCGGCAGCGTGAACGTGGGCATCATCCGCGAAAAACACGAGCAGAATCTGACCTTGCCCTTGCCTGAAGGCAAAGATTCCGGCAGCTGGTTCGAAGATAGTTTCGATCTACCCGACTTCGACGCCGAAACTCATTTGGATATGACCAAGTGGCGCGACCAGATGGCGCAACTGCAGCCGCAATTGCAGTTCGCGATACAGGAATCGCGCCGCGAGCTTGAAGAAGCTCGGCCCGAAATCGAGAAGGCCAAGCGCGCCGCCATGGAAGAACTCGAGCGCCAGAAACCCGAGATCGAGCGCGCTCTACGCGAAGCCCAGGACGCTACCCGGCGCGCCCAGGCCGAAATCGCTGCCCATCAGCGCGCTATGCGGGAACAGGCCCAGAAACTGCAGAAGGAATTGCAGAAGCAGCGGAAAGACATCCTGCGCGAAAACCGCAAACAGCTCGAACGCCTGCAGCACGAAATGCACGGCGACTGGATGCCGATCTAGACTAAAACTGAGATTGATTTCCCGCTGCGGTTACTCCGCTCCCTGTGCCGCCGCCTTGTAGCACGTCGGGCCAAGCAGCACCCGGTTGCGTCCACTCTGCTTCGCCGCGTACAGGCCGGCATCGGCCGACTTCACCAGTTCGTCGCGCGTCGTCCCATGATCGGGATACGTCGCCACCCCTGCGCTGATCGTCACCGCGCGTGGCACACCCGGGAACTGCCAGTTCTCCACCAACCGCCGCAGTTTCTCGGCCACCTGCAATGCATGCTGCGGATTCGTCTGCGACAGCAAAATCCCGAATTCCTCGCCGCCGTAGCGGCACACCACGTCAATCTTGCGTACCTGCCCATGGAACATCGACGAAACCTGGCGCAGGACTTCATCCCCCAGCAGGTGTCCGAACTCATCGTTCAGCCGTTTGAACTGATCGATGTCGATCATCAACACCGCCATGCCCGTGTTGAACCGTCGCGCCCGATCGATTTCCTCCACCACCCGCAGTTCGAAGAACCGGCGGTTGAAAATTCCTGTGAGCCCGTCCAGATAAGCCAACTGCTTCACGCGTTCGACGTAGTGCGCGTTCTGGATCGCCGTCGCACAAATGTCCGCCACCGCTTCCAGCGACTCGATGTCCACGTCCTGGAAGCTTCCTGGCTGTTCGCTATCCAGCATCAGCACGCCCAGCGTTTGACCGAACGACACCAGGGGAATGCACATCCGTGACTTCGTCTCCTGGTAGAACCCCACATACTCCGGACACTCGCGCACGTCGTTTTCGATCAGCGTCTTTCCCGCCGCTAACGCCCTTCCCCAGAGCCCGCTCGTTGCCGGAAGCCGCCCGTCCGCGGCCGCGCAGGCCGTGAACCTCCCCTGGCTTCCACGCAGTGTGAGCCCCTCCTCGTCGCGCAATAGGACTGAAACCTGCCCCACCTGAAACGTGTGTTGAATCACGGCGCACACCTTGATCAACAGCTCCTCCTGGTCGAGCACGGCCGTGGTCTCGCGCGCAATCGCATTGATGACTTCCAGATGTCGCGCCCGTTGCCGCTCCAGGGAATAGAGCTGCGCGTTCTGCAGCGCCATCGACGCCTGCGTGGAAAACAGCGTCAGCAGGTCGATGGTGTCGTTGTCGAAATGATTGGGATTCGCGCTCTGGCAATCGAGCACGCCCACCACTTCACCCCGTGCCATCAGCGGAATTGCCAGCTCCGACCGCGTGCTCCCAGCGGAAGAAACATACTGCGGATCGTTCAACACATCGGGCGAGTAGATTGGGCGCTTCTGCCGCGCTGCAGCTCCGGTCACGCCACGATCAAGCCCCATCCGGGTGTGCTCGTGTCCCGCATCCCAGCCGATCTGGCAACGCGGGTACAGTTCCGGTTTTTCCTTATCCAGCATCAGGATGGCGACGTTCTGCAAATGAAAATAGTCGCGCGCGATCACCAGGATCTGCCGCAGCACCTCGTCCAGATCAAAGGTCGAGAGCACCGCCTGGCTCGCGTCGTAGAGAATGGCGATTTTTTGCATTCGCGCAAGAATTCTATCCGCATCCCGGCGGGGTACCGAGGTTCCGAAAGTAACCACACGGCGACCGTAGCGCCGGCGTCTCGCCGGCCGAAGTGCCTCAGCCTCACGTCACGTTCGTTGCCGGTGCACCACCCTAAAGGGCGGGCCCTTTGTGACGTTTAGCGTGGGATTCCACGACCCCAACACCCACGCGAATCCTTCCAAATCTCCCAACTGCCCCCGCATCTCACCCTCTCCCCAACTGTTAAACTAACTGCTTGCCTCCCCGCAAACCATCGTCGCTGAAGCAGTCCGCGCCACCCAAGCCCGGCCCCACACCCGTTCCTGCCGCCAAAAACCGCGTATTCCTCATCGACACGATGTCCTTCATCTTCCGCGCCTATCACGCCATGGCGCGCCAGCGGCCCATGACGACCAAGACCGGCCTCCCCACCGCCGCCATCTACGTGTTCGTCAACATGCTGCGCAAGCTGCGCGAGGACTTCTCCCCCGAGTACCTCGCCGCTGTCTTCGACGTCGTCGGCCCCACCTTCCGCGACCAGGAAGCCGAAGCCATCACCACCGTCCGCAAGTTCGACCTCAAGACGCAAAGCTTCCAGGAAGTCCAGTACCACGGCTACAAAGCCAACCGCTCCGCCATGCCCGAGGACCTCGCACAGCAGGTCCCGTACATCCGTCGCGCGCTCGAGTCCTACCGCATCCCTATCCTCGAACAGCAGGGCTTCGAGGCCGACGACCTTATCGGCACCCTGGCCCGCAAAGCCGCGGCCGAGTCCTATCTTGTCTACGTCGTCTCCAGCGACAAGGACATGCTCCAGCTCGTCACCGACAAGGTCCTCGTCCTCAACCCGCCCAAGGACAACCTCATCGCCGACGCCGCCAAGGTTGAAGAAATTCTTGGCGTTCCGCCCGAGCGCGTCATCGACCTGATGGCCTTGCGCGGTGATTCCATCGACAACATTCCCGGTGCCCCCGGCATCGGCGAAAAGGGATCCCTCGAACTCATCAAGCGCTTCGGCACAGTGGAAGCGGCACTCGATCGTGCCGCCGAAGTCGAGAAGAAAACCTACCGCGAGTCCCTGCTCCACAATCGCGACATTGTCCTGTTCAGCAAGCGCATGGCAACCATCGACTGCAACGTCCCCGTGGCCCTCGATCTCAACGCTATGCGCGCGGGCGAACCCGACGTCGCCACCCTCCGTGCGCTCTTCTCCGAACTCGAATTCACCTCGCTCCTCAAGGAACTTCTCCCCGTCGTCGAAGTCACCGAGGCACGCTACACCGAAGCCAGATCTGCCGCCGATGTTGAGGCCGTCCTCAAGGAAGTTCCCGCAAAAAACTCCCTCGCCATCGCCCTCGAGGCGCCCACCGAGACTGCCACCGACAGCGAAGAAGCCGACGAGCCTGAGCCCGAAGAGGGCATGCTCCCCTTGCAACTCGGATCTCCAACCCCAACTGCGCCCCCGATTACCCGGACCATCGCGATCTCGGCCACATCGGGCGCTGCCACCGTCGTCCCGCTCAACTCCGAGGCAGGAACAAAACTGAAATCCATCCTCGCCAATGAACAGTTCACCAAGTCAGTCCACGACTTCAAAGCCGCCCTGCACGCGCTCAATGCTGCGGACATAGGGCTCTCCGGCGTCCGCCACGACTCGCGCCTTTACTCTTACTTGCTCGATCCGACCTATTCCTCGCATGCTCTGCCCGAAGTCGCGCTGCGCCGCCTCAATCTCAAGCTCTCCGGAAATCTTGCCGAATCCGCCGATGTCACCGGCCGCCTCGCCATCACACTCGCGCACGAAGTCGAACAGGCCGGACTCAGGAAGCTTTACGCAACCATTGACCTCCCGCTGGTCCCCGTTCTTGCCCGCATGGAAGAAGCCGGAGTGAAGATCGACACCGCGGCCCTGGCCCGCATGTCCACGCGCCTGGGGCGGGAAATCGACGCCAAGGCCCGGGAGATCTACGGCCATTGCGGCCTCGAATTCAACATCAACTCGCCTCGCCAGCTCGGCGACGTCCTCTTCAACAAACTCAACCTGCCCAAGCCCGTGAAGTACGGCAAAGGGAAAACCATCTCTACCGCCGTCGATGTGCTCGAGGGCCTGGCCGCCGATCACGAAGTCCCGCGCCTCGTGCTCGAGTTCCGCCAGCTCTCGAAGCTCAAATCGACCTACGTCGATACTCTTCCCGCATTGCTCAGTCCATCCACCGGGCGTCTCCATACCACTTTCGATCAGACCGGCACCGCCACTGGACGCCTGTCCTCCGCCAACCCCAACTTGCAGAACATTCCCATCCGCACCGAACTCGGCCGCGAGATCCGGGCCGCCTTCACCGTTGAGCCCGGCCACGTCCTGCTCGCCGCCGATTACTCGCAAATCGAGCTTCGCCTGCTCGCGCACTACTCCAGCGATGCGCTGCTGGTCGAAGCTTTCCGGCGCGGCGACGATATCCATACCCTCACCGCGTCGCAGGTTTTTGGTGTTCCGCCACTGATGGTCACCCCCGACCATCGCCGCCAAGCCAAGGTCGTCAACTTCGGCATCGTTTATGGCCTTTCCGCATTCGGGCTCTCGCAAAATCTCGGGATCGAGCCGGCTGAGGCCAAGCAATTCATCAACGCTTACTTCGAAAAGTACGCGGGCGTCCGCTCCTTCATCGACAAAACCCTCGACGACGCGCGCCACACCCAGCGCGTCCAGACTCTGTTCGGCCGCATCCGCCCCATGCCCGACATCAACGCCAAGAACGTTCAGCAGCGCGGATTCGCCGAACGCACCGCCGTCAATACTCCCCTGCAAGGTACCGCCGCTGACCTCATCAAGCTCGCGATGATCCGCATCGACGAAGCCATCCGCGAACGCAACTTGAAATCGCGCATGACCCTGCAGGTCCACGACGAACTGGTCTTTGAAGTGCCGGAAGAAGAACTGGACGTCATGCGGTCGCTGGTCCGCGAGTACATGGAAAGGGTCCATCCCCTCACCGTTCCGCTCGTCGTAGAAATTGGAATTGGAAAAAACTGGCGCGATCTGGAGTAATTCAGCAGAATCTGGAATAACAGCCTGCTCGGGCCGATTCGCCGTAAATGCCGGGCGCATTCAGTTCTTGTACCTTGGATATAATGTGCGGCAGCGTTGTTTCTGCCCTTGTGACCTGAACCGGGAGCCCTCCACAAATGCTCCGCATCCGCGCCGCCACTATCGAAGACGTGCCCTTGCTCGAAGCGATGATCCGGGAGTTTGCCACGTTTGAACGGCTGGCAGCCGAAGTTACGATCACCGTGGAGATGCTGGCGCGCGACGGCTTCGGTCCACACCCGCGCTTTCGGGCATTGCTGGCGGAGTGGGATGGCAGGCCAGCAGGATATGCGATGTTTTTCAATTTCTATAGCAGCTTCCAGGGGCCAGGACTATTTCTCGAGGACATCTACGTGCGCGAGGAATTTCGCGGCAAGGGGATCGGCAAGATCTTGATGGCCGAAGTCGCGTCGATCGCCCTGCGTGAAGGATTCTGGGCAATGCGCTGGGAGGTGCTCGAGTGGAATCAGCCGGCCATTGACTTCTACAAGCGGCTCGGTGCGAAGTTTCTGCACGATTGGATGGAAGTCCGGATCGAGGGCGACGCTTTGCGGCAACTGGCGGAGGGAGTGGCAAAGTGATGGTAGTTCGAATTATCGGCGCGGGGCTGGCTGGTTCGGAAGCTGCCTGGCAATGCGCACGGCGCGGAATCCGGGTAGAACTGTTCGAGATGCGCCCGGTGCGTTCCTCTCCTGCGCATCAGACGGCCGACTTCGCCGAGTTGGTCTGCTCGAACTCGCTGAAGTCCGACAGCGCGAACACCGCTCCCTGGCTGCTGAAAGAAGAAATGCGGCGTGCCGGATCGCTGCTGCTCGAGATCGCCCGCGCCTGCGCCGTACCTGCAGGACACGCATTGGCCGTCGATCGGACCGCATTCTCCGCGAAAGTTACAGAAGCGATTTCGCGCGAGCCGCTCATTTCTGTTCGGCGAGAAGAGGTCACCAGGACCGATGAAGCACAGATCACAGTGATCGCAAGCGGACCGCTGACTTCCGATGCGCTGACGGCCGAAATTTCGCGCTTGAGCGGGAGCGCGGACGATCCCGAAGCTTCGCCGACGGCATCCACGAAAGAAGAGCCTGCCTCGCCGCAGCTTTACTTTTACGATTCCATCAGCCCCATCGTCGAATCTGACTCGATCGATATGTCAAAGGTGTATCTGGCCGCGCGCTACGACAAAGGCACGGCAGACTACATCAACTGTCCCATGTCGAAGGAAGAGTACGACCGTTTTTACGATGCCCTGGTGACGGCGGAGTCGGTCGAGGAGCGGGACTGGGAAAAGCTGAACTACTTCGAAGGCTGCCTTCCGATTGAAGAGATCGCGCGCCGCGGCCGCGACACGCTGCGCTTTGGACCCATGAAGCCGGTGGGCCTGCGTGATCCCCGCACCGCCAAGCCACCCCATGCCGTCGTGCAGCTGCGGCAGGAAAACCTCCGCGCCGATTCCTACAACCTGGTCGGTTTTCAGAATCACCTGAGGTTTGGTGACCAGGCTCGCGTTCTCCGCCTCATTCCGGGGCTCGAGCAGGCGCGTTTCCTCCGCTATGGACAGATCCATCGGAACACGTACATCAACGGACCAGCACTGCTACGCGAGACTCTGCAGATGAAGACGCATCCGCGCGTATTGTTTGCCGGGCAAATCTGCGGGGTGGAGGGTTACGTCGAATCGATCGCCACCGGACTGATGGCGGGCGTGCACGCGGCCACACTGGCGAACGGCGGGGAGCCGTTGGGGCCCCCTCGCGCGTCCGCCTTCGGATCGCTGGTGCACTACGTCGCACAAGGCGATCCACGGAATTTCCAGCCGGCCAACATAACATTCGATCTGTTGCCGCCTCTGGACCGCCAGGTACGCGATCGCCAGGAGCGGCACCGCTTGCAGTGCGAGGCAGCCTTACGCGAGTTTGACGCCTGGCTTGAGCGGGTCGGAGCGGTCGCCGTGTAACCTGCATCGCCTTCCAAAGCGCTGGGTAACATCCCCAATTTACTTGCAAGTCGCTCGGAATGACCTTGTTACCTCCAAGGGATAGCGGCATTGGGCCCCTCCAGCTCCAAAAACCTGAGGAGATCGCGAACAAAACCTCCCCCACCTGCGTATCTATCAATGGACGGCCCCGGGCGCATCGGGGGCAACTTCCCGTTTCGGCCTCAAAATACGCCTGATTACTGACAACGAACCGCCCCGTCCAACGAAGCAATGATCCTGCGCGATCTCATTGGCGATGTCTTCCGGACGTTGTGGGCGCACAAGCTGCGCACCTTTCTCACCATGTTCGGGATTGCCTGGGGCATCGTGTCGATCGTGTTGATGGTGGCCGCCGGGGAAGGTTTGCGCGTCGGCCAGGCGAAAGTCGCCGAGACCCTCGGCAAAGACGTCATGATCGTCTTCCATGGGCGCACGAGCCTGCAAGCGGGTGGACAGCGTGCCGGTCGACCCGTGCAATGGAGCGATAACGATTTGCCTTACCTGCAGACCATGGCCACGGAATGCCAGTACATCTTGCCCGAGCTTGAGCAGGAGACCGTGCGCACGCACAGTGCGTATAACAATGCGGCATTTCTGGTGAGCGGATCCATGCCCGAATTCGGCTGGGTACGGACGCTGAATCCAGGCGAAGGGCGTTTCTATAACGAGAGCGACGTGAAAGAAGCTCGCCGCGTCGCATTCCTGGGCACCGATGCGGCCAAGCAGTTATTTCCCGGCACCAGCGCCGTAGGCCAACTGATTCATCTGAACGATTTTCCTTACACCGTTATTGGAGTGATGCAGAAGAAGAAGCAGGATTCCAGCTACGACGGCTGGGACGTGAACAAGGTATTCATCCCGTTCACCACGATGCAGCGCGATTTTCCTGCTAAACCGCCCGCCAAAGCGCACGACATCGATCAATTCCTGGTCACGCCACGCACGGTTGATCTGCACGATGTCTGCAAATACCAGATCCGGCGCGCGCTGGGGCACCTGCACAACTTCGATGCGAACGATAAAGAAGCGTGTCCCATCTGGGACACGGTGCAGGAAGCCAAAGCCTTCGAGACCATGACCAATGGCATGAAGTATTTTCTCGGCGCCGTGGGGCTGGTCACGCTGGTACTCGGTGGATTGGGCGTGATGAACGTGATGCTCGTGGCGGTTCGCGAACGCACACGCGAGATTGGAGTGCGCAAGGCGCTCGGCGCCCGGAGTGGAGAAATCCTGCGTCAGTTTTTCTTTGAAGCTCTGCTGATTGCCGCTCTGAGCGGCGCGGTCGGTCTGGGCATTGCTTATGGCTTATGCGCCTTGGTCAACATGCTGCCCATGCCTGACTTTTTCGCCGGACTGCTCCCCACGTGGGGAACGGGCGTGCTGGCCTGCACGCTGCTGGGAATGATCGCTGTGTTTTCGGCTTTGTATCCGGCAAGACGTGCGGCCTCGGTCGATCCGATCGAGGCGCTGCGGTATGAGGCGGGAGGCTGAGAAGCAGTTACTGGTCGCTAGTCGTCGGTCACTAGTCGCCAGCGAAAGGCTCAGTCGTTGGTCGTTAGTGGCAAGAGCGAATTGGGTGCCAGGAGCTAGCAGCCAGAAGCTACTAGCTACAGGCCATCAGCCAAGAGCTGGTTTCTCATGCTTACTGAAGTCATTCTCGAAGCCTGGATCGCGCTGAAACGGAACCGGACCCGCAGCGCGCTCACCATGCTGGGCATCGTGTGGGGCATCGCCACGGTTACGCTGCTGATCGCGTACGGCAACAGTTTCCGCTCGATCCTGGTGAACGGCTTTAATGCCTTCGGCAAGGGCGCGGTTGTCTGCTGGCCACAACAGACGAGCGAGCAACCGGGCGGACAGCGCGCCGGGAAGAAGGTCGTCTTCGAAAAACAAGACGTCGAGCTGGTCAAGGAAACCGCACCGCTCGTCAAGCATGTGTGCCTCGAGACGGTGAGACGCCCCGGCATTGCGTACGAAGACCGCATGGCGGGAACAGCGCCGGTGCGCGGAGTCTGTCCCGAATACGGCGACATGCGCAACGAGGTTCCCGCGGAAGGCCGCTGGATCAGCAAGCTCGATGATCTGGAACGGCGCCGCGTCATTTTTCTTGGCGCTCGGGTCAAAGAGCAGTTGTTCAGCGGACGCCCCGCCGTCGGCGAAACCGTTCTCGTGCAAGGCGTCCCCTTTCAAGTGATCGGCGTGATGGCGCGAAAGATCCAGATGAGCAATTATTTTTCCAGCGATGATGACTCCACCTGGATTCCCTATTCAGCGGCAGGCGATTTGTGGAACACGCGCTATGCCCAAGTCCTGATATTCGAACCGATCGCCCCGCAGTTTGAAAAACGCGCCGAAGCCCAGGTGCTGGCCGCCGTAGCTTCACGCCAGCAGTTCTCGCCCACCGATCCAAAGGCCATTCAGATGTTCGGGCGCGAAGAGTTTCGTCCCGTCATCGACGGAATTACCATCGGCCTGCAGGTGCTGCTCACCTTCATCGGCACGCTCACACTCGGCATCGGCGGCGTGGGCGTGATGAACATCATGCTGGTGTCGGTGGACGAGCGTATTCGCGAAATCGGCCTGCGCCGAGCGCTCGGCGCACGCAAGCGGCACATCAAGATGCAGTTCCTGGCGGAAACCATCATGATCATGCTGCTGGGAGGAGCCATCGGAATCCTCGTGTCGTATTTTATTGCCCTCACCGTGGGTACATTGCCGCTACTGGGACCTCTGTTCGAAGATGACTCCGGGAAAGCCGACATTCACCTGCGGATTTCACTGATGACGGTGCTGCTGTCGACCGGCGTACTGCTGCTGGTGGGCGTTGCCAGCGGCATGGTGCCGGCGCTACGGGCCTCAAGGCTCGATCCCGTGGAGGCTTTGCGATACGAGTGAGCTGATTTGCAGATCTTGAATTGCACCGCGCATCGATCTCCATTTTCTGAGCGACGCTCAGGCTCGGCATTTCAGCGTGATTAGTGGCGGCGCACAATTCCATTGACCCCCTCTTACCTTCGCAGTACTTTGCGAATTGAGATTCCACTCGGAGGCATGTCTTGGCCAAGTCCGCGCTCGAAGTGGTAAGAACCGCTTTCGCGCACGCAGCCGACCAACTCGCGGAGCCGTTCCGGCTTGGACAGTGGACGCGGCTGGCTTTGCTGGCCCTGGCAACGGGCGAAATCAGTTCAGGAGGCAGCTGCAACAGCATGAGCAGCCTGCCGTCGAAAATTCCCCACTCGCAGAGTTTCGCGGACACGCCCGATCTCTTCTGGAGAAACATCTTCCATGGCATGGACCCGGCAATACTCGCCACGGTGATCCTGATTGCGATCTTCGGCGCCCTGGTGCTGATGCTGGTATGGATCTATGTCTCCAGCGTCTCCCGGTTCGTCCTGTTTGAAGCCGTTCTGCGCAAGAACTGCGACTCGCTCTCCGACGGCTGGCGGCGCTGGCAGAGGCAGGGCCTGCGTTTCTTCTGGTGGCAGCTGGCAGTCGCCGTTGTGGGCTTGGCTGTGGCGGCTGCGCTGTTCATCCCCTTGCTGATCCCCGTGCTCGCCACGATGCGAAATCACAAGCAACCCGGGCTGGAAACTTTCGCCGCTTTTCTCCCGATGGTCCTCGTGTTCATGCTGTTTGGACTGGCGATGACGCTGATCACCGTACTCGCCAAGGATTTCGTTATTCCCTACATGGCCATCGACGGCACTGGAGTGATCGAAGGCTGGCAACGCGTGCTGGCCAGCATGAAGGCGGAATTGGGAAGCTACGCCGGTTACATTGGGATGAAAATTGTGCTGGCGATCGGTGCCTCGATCATGTTCGGCATTCTTGCCTGGATCGCGGCTATGATCTGTCTGATCCCGGTCGGAATTCTGGTTGTGATCGTGGTGATCTTCGGTAAAGCGGCGGGCCTGGGCTGGGATGTCTTTACGATCACAACGGCGATTGTCGCAGGAACGGTCGTGTTGGGCGCCGTGATCTGCGTGGTCGCCCTGGTGTGCGTGCCCATCGCAGTCTTCTTCCCGGCCTACGCGATGTACTTTCTGGCGGAACGATATCCGGCCCTGCACGCGCGCTTGTATCCGCCGCCGCCCCCCATGTCGCCGCGGCCGCCAGAACCGCCGCCGCTTGCGCCGGCACCCGCGCCGATTGGATAGTTGCTACTCTGTTAGCCGGTGGAGGGACGGGCGTCTCGCCCGTCCGGCGGGCGGGGACGCCCGCCGCTCCATCGAACAGCACGAGTCGCCATCCCCTGCCGTCGCGCACTTGATCCACGACCACGGGGTCAGCGTCCTGCATCCCCTCCCGAGGACGCCTTCACGTGCGCATGTTTCTCATGCGTCCACGAAAAGCGGCGCCCGACGATGCATTTCACGATCAGGTGATCGGTAGCCGGCGTGAGTCCCCAACCCACGCCGAAGTTGAATTCCCACTTCGGCGAGACGTTCAGATCGATTGTGGGGAAAATCTGGTGCTGTTGCCGATCGATGGGATCGAACTCGGTGGCCGGGCCTACGGTGCCATAGTACTCAATGCCGGCGGCGATCTTCTTGGTGACGTCGTAGCTGATCTTCACGTTCGGCGAAAATCCCCAGCCCTTGGTGACCGTCGGGCCGTGCAGCGTGCGGTCAAAAACAGGATTGAAGCCCAGATACCAGGGACCGATCGTCTTGTCGATAATTGGGCGCAGTTCGTACGTCCAGGTATCGCCGGTAAACTTCGCCTGCGTGTAACCAATCTCCTGCGAGATGCTGAGCCCTACAGGCCAGTGCCATTTTTCCGGAATCGCGAAGCGCGGACGAATATGATCCCCCACCCACTGCCAGCCGCCTTTCGGCTGAATGGAGCTGAAGACGTAAAAGCCAGTTTCAAACCAGTCGGTGAAGCCCTGCGTGATTTCCAGCGTCTCATGCTCGGCATGGTTCGTTGGCTGGACACCATCGACGACGGTTTTGCTCCCGTTTACGGTGAAATTGGAGTGAATCTCAACCATCATGGTGCGCGGCGGCACCAGTTCAGAGGCGTACACCTGAATTTCATAGTTGTCCTGCGCGCGCGCACAGGCGAAAGCCAGCGCCAGAAACCAGCTCAGCGCGAGAAATCGTCCGGTGTGCATAGAGAAGTGCGCCGATGCAAGCCGGAAGATGGAACGATCTGCCGCGCCAGTCGACGCGTCGATTCTAAAGGAATTCGTCACCGCTCGTTAAACTAGGTCGCCCCGTACTACGAGCGCTAGCGTAGACGGGAACCCGTTCGCACCGCCGGGTGTCCAATCTCTCAGACACGCCGCGTGGCCTCAAAGGAGAACATCATGGCAATGTCGATGGCAGGCGGTGGTGCGTCTGGGCCGCAGATGAATGTGACCCCGCTGATTGATGTGCTGCTGGTGCTGATCATCATCTTCATGGTGATCGTAGCCAAGTCGAAGCCCGAGTACAAAGGTCTGGACGCGCAGATACCGCAGCCGCCGGCGGACTCGGTGCCCGCACCTGAGCGCACGATCGTGATTCAATTGGACGATCAGCCAACCGCCGAGAAACCCCTGCTGAAAATCAATCAACAGCCCGTGGCTTGGGCGGAACTGCAAGGCCGGCTGCGGGACATCTTCAAACAGCGTGCCGAGAAGGTCGCCTTCGTGCAGGGCGAAGACGGCATCGACTTCGAGTACGTGGCCGACGTCATCGACACCGCGCGCGCAGCGGGTGTGCAGCGGGTGGGCCTGCTACCGAAAGAAATGGCGTCCGCCCGTTGACTGCGCAATTCGGCACTCTCGCTGCGCACAAATTGCCTTCCTGCGGAAGGGTCGCGTACAACTGCCGAATCCTCGAGGTTTTATCTCAGCAGGTTCGGGAGTGGCACTGTGGAGGATTTCGAACGGCGAGTGAGGGAGAGTTTCGGGCGCCAGGCGTTCATGATGACGCTCGGCGCAAGAATCATGACAAAGAAGAAAGGCGAGGTGGAGATACGCTTCCCTTTCCACTCCTCGCTCACGCAGCAGAACGACTTCGTGCATGCCGGAGCCATCACCAGCATTCTTGATTCGGCTTGCGGCTACGCGGCATTAAGCGTCGTGCCGGAAGGGCACGACGTGTTGAGCGTGGAATTCAAGGTGAACTTCCTCGCTCCGGCCGTAGGCGAGGAATTCTGCGCGCGCTCTCAGGTCAAGCGCGCTGGAAAAACGCTGATCGTCTGCGCGGCAGACGCCTTTGCTTGCAAGAACGGTGAGGAGAAGCTGGTCGCGACGATGCTGGCGACGATCATGGCGCTGCAACCCAACAGGTAATGGTGAACCTAAGACCTATATTCTCCGAAAGACCTATATTCTTCGAATTGTCATCCTGAGCGCAGCGAAGGACCTGCTGTTTGCTCGTTGTACCCCTGCACACGAGTTGAGGAAGAAATGCGCTATTGACGTGTTCCCAGCGCCTGAAGGCGTGCCCTGCTACAGTGCGTGAGGGCAAGATGCCCTCACGACAGCCGGCGGGACGCCGGCGCTACAGTCGTTTTTCCGCAACCTGTAAAGGCGCCCGCCCTGACACACCTCTGACAGCCCTTGAGCAGCCCGACTCTCGACTCGCTTCTTGAGCATCGCCTCGAAGAGGCTCAGTCCCTCGCCCGGTTCTTGATCCAGATCGGCGTACCCACGAACCCGAACGCCTCGCGAATCTGATTCTCCAGGAAGCGCTGGTAGGAGAAGTGCAGTTTCACCGCTCGATCGGTGAACAGAATGAAGGTCGGCGGCGCCACGTTGGCCTGCGTCATGTAGAGGATCTTCACCCGCTGGCGCATCGGAACCCCCGCGCGATCGAAGTCAACTGTCTTCAGGAAGCGGTTCATTTCGCCCGTGCCGATGCGCTTGTATCGTTCGCGCGCCACTTCCTCGAGCAGCGGGAAAATCTTGTCCACGTTTTTCCCGGTGCTGGCCGAAATGAAGAGCGCCGGCGCATAGTTCAGGAATTTCAGGGCGCCGCGCAGGCGCTCCAAGTACACCTTCTGGTCGTTCGGCCGCCTGGAGTCCTGAATGCGCGCGGCCCGCGCCTGGCTGATCGCGCGCTTCTTGCCCGTGGTCACAAGGTCCCACTTGTTGACCAGGATAATTATCGAGCGTCCACTCTCGTGCGCGTAGCCGGCGATGGTCGCGTCGAGCGCGCTCACACCTTCGGTAGCGTCAATGACCAATAACGCGATGTCGGCTTCTTCGAGATGCTTGCGTGCCATCACCACCGAAAGCTTCTCGGCCATCAGCCGCGTCTTGCCCTTGCGCCGAATGCCCGCCGTGTCGATGAAACGGAAGCTCTGGCCGTCGCGCTCGACAACCTCATCGACCGCGTCGCGCGTGGTGCCCGGGATCGGCGAAACGATGGCCCGCGTCGTACCTGTGAGCTGATTCAGCAGCGTGGACTTCCCCACATTAGGATGGCCGATGATGGCGACCTTGAGCTCAGCGGGCAGCTGGGGCCCGGTTTCGGTGGATGGCTGATCGGTCGTCGGTCCTCGGTCCTCGGTCGTCGGCAAACTGCCAGTCGTCGTTCCTCGTAGATCGGTGGTCGTTGGCTGGGCTGCGTCATCTCCTGCTACCTGGACTCTGTTCCCGGATTCCCCTGTGCCCTCGGTGCCCTCTGTGGTCAATTGGTCTTGATCTTCTTTCCTGGGCAGGAGGGCCACAAACGCATCCAGCAGATCGTCCACGCCCCGCCCATGCTCGGCCGAGACGGGAAAGACCTCGTTCACCCCCAGGCGGTGGAAGTCGCCGGTAAGCGTCGTCTGTTTGTCGCTGTCGATCTTGTTGACCGCAAGAAACAGCGGCTTGCCGGTCTTGCGCAGCAGTCGCACGAGTTCGAGGTCGGGCGCCGCGAGTTCGCTGCGGCCATCGACCACAATGGCGATCGCTGCCGCTTCCTCAAGCGCGACCCGCGCTTGCCGGAAAATTTCCGACGGGATGAGGTCTTTGTCCTCGGGAATGATGCCGCCGGTGTCGACCACCCGAAATTGGTGTCCGCGCCATTCAGAGTTGCCATAAAGACGGTCTCGCGTAATGCCAGGCTCGTCGCCCACGATGGCGCGGCGCGATCCGACCAGTCGATTGAAAAGCGTGGATTTGCCGACGTTGGGGCGGCCCACGATGGCAAGCACGGGTGACTCCACACCGCGGGCGCGTAAGCTCGTCGTTTGATTGGTTGATGATGATTGCACGTCGGTCACTTATCGCTGTCGGGATCGGATAGTCTCTATAATAGCTGCATGAACTCAGTAGGCACAGGCACACACCTGTGCTGCCGCGGCGAGTCGTGTCGCGGCATGGTTCTAGCCAAACTTTGCTTGGCCGGACAGCCGAGGCGGCTGTTCCTACGCAAGCTGGATGCCTTCCTCCTTCGAGCCCGCCGCTTCTCGCAGTTCGGGCACACCTACGCGCGAAGTATCCCTGTACAAGTTCTTCGCCCCAGGCGGGATGCTTTCAAAGACTCACCCAGCCTACGAATTTCGCCGAGGCCAATTGCAGATGGCGCAGGCGGTCGAGCAAGCCCTCGCCGAGAAGCGTCACCTGATCGTCGAAGCCGGCACCGGCACGGGCAAGACCCTTGCTTATCTTCTGCCAGTCATCCGCTCGGGCAAACGCGTCATTATTTCTACCGGAACCAAGAACCTGCAGGAACAGCTGTTCTACAAAGATATCCCTTTCCTCGAGCAGGCGCTGTTTCCCAACGGCGAAGGCAGGCTGAACGTTTGCTACATGAAGGGCCGCAACAATTATCTCTGCAAGAAGAAACTCTATGATCTGACCGATCAGCCCGTGCTTTCGGGTCTGGAAGAAATCGAGCACTACCGGGCCATCGCGGCCTGGGAAAAAACCACGCACACGGGCGACCGCGCCGAATTGGCCTCACTGCCCGAAGCCAGCGCGCTCTGGCACAAGCTCGATGCGCGCTCCGATACGTGCCTTGGCCAGAAATGCTCCGCCTTCGAAACCTGCTTCATTACCGAGATGCACCGCCGCGCGATGGAAAGCGACATCATCATCGTCAATCATCACTTGTTCTTCGCCGATCTTGCCATCAAGCAGGCGTCGGAGTACGCGCCCGACGCCGGCATCCTTCCCGAGGCGGGCGCGGTGATTTTCGACGAAGCCCACGAGTTGGAAGACGTGGCCGGCAGCTATTTTGGCGTCGCCGTCGGCAACCAGCGCGTAGAGGAGTTAGCGCGCGACGTAGAAGCTTCACTCACGCGCAATAAGCTGCTTTCGGCGCCAATCATGGGCGCGCTCAAGAGTCTACGCGACCACTCCCAACTCTTCTTCTCGTTGCTTCCCGCGGGCGCAGGCCGGTTCTCCTTCGACAATCGGCGGGAATTCCTCGAAGAAAATGGCGACGAGTTCCTGGCGCTGCAGCAGTCGCTCGAACGGTTGGGGGCGGAACTCCAGAATCTGCCCAGTAAGGCTGAGGAGATCTTCACCTTCTCGCGTCGCGCCCGCGAACTGCAGGTGCAGCTCGGCTTCCTCATGGAATCCGAAGACCACAACACCGTTTTCTGGATCGAGCGACGGGGTCCACGCGGGGACGCCGGGACTGGGCGCCGCACCGGCAACGTCTATCTCCAGGCCACCCCTATTGACGTCGCGCTGATCCTTAAGAACACGCTCTTCGAACCGCTCGAAACTGCCGTTCTTACCTCGGCAACGCTCGCGGTGAGCGGCGGCTTCGCCTACATGCGCCGGCGCCTGGGACTCGAGCACACGCACGAACTGGTGCTGCCTTCTCATTACGACTACCAGCGGCAGGCTCTTTTTTATGTTCCTCCCGATCTGCCCGATCCGCGTACGCCGCAGTTCGCCGCCAAGGCTGCCGACCGCATCCGGCGGCTGCTCGAGGTGACGCGCGGCCGGGCGTTCGTCCTCTTCACCAGCTATGCGCAGATGAACGAAATCTACCAGCGCCTGCTGGGCGAACTCGAGTTTCCCATGCTCTTGCAGGGAGACGCTCCCAAGAGCGCGCTCCTCGAAGAGTTCCGCCTCACGCCACACGCGGTGCTTTTCGCGACATCGTCGTTCTGGCAAGGCGTCGACGTGCAGGGAGAGCAGCTCAGTTGCGTGATCATCGACCGCTTGCCCTTTGCCGTGCCCAGCGACCCGGTGGTTGCAGCCCGCATCAAGGCCATCGACGCCGAGGGCGGTAATGCCTTCTTCGACTACCAGGTGCCGGCCGCGGTCATCACGCTGAAACAGGGCTTCGGCCGCCTGATCCGCTCCCTGCACGACCGCGGCCTGCTTACGCTCCTCGATAACCGCATCTTGAAGAAAGCCTATGGGCGGATGTTCGTCGAAAGCCTGCCCAACTACCGCAGAACGACGGATCTGCGCGAGGTCGAGGAGTTCTTTGGCGCTGGCTGACACGCGCCGATTTCTGTCGTTTCATCGCCCACAAGGCTGCCAGCCACACATTAGTAGGATCCCCGTATTTGCGGCCGCGTGCGCTCGCAAAACAGCGTAAAATCGGCTCCTCGCGTAAAATACAAGGTTAGCTTCAGGTGCGCGGACGCTCTGTAAGGGCGGTTCCGCCGGGGGATTCATGTACGAAGTTACGGTCGAAGACACCTTCGCCGCGGGCCATTACCTGCGCAACTACAAGGGCAAGTGCGAGAACCCGCACGGCCACAATTACAAGGTGAGGGTCACGCTGGCCGGAAAACAGCTCGACAAAGCCGGCCTGCTGCTCGACTTCAAAGACCTGCGCGAAGTGATGAAGCACGTCATCGACCGCCTCGATCACCAGATGATCAACGATATTGCCCCGTTCACTGAACTCAACCCGTCGGCGGAGAATCTGGCCAAGTATTTCTACGACGAGACCAACGGCCACCTGAAGAGCGTCACCAATGGCCGAGTCTTCGTGCGCGACGTAACCATTTTCGAAACGGACACAACGACCGCACGGTACTCGGAGATCGGGTGATCCAGGATCGGGTCATCGGCCAACAGTTAAGGCGCTTTGGAATCGCCAGATCGCAGATGACCCCATCACACGATTGCATGCAGATCACTGAAATCTACAAGTCGCTTCAAGGAGAATCCACGCACGCGGGCCTGCCGTGTGTTTTCGTGCGCCTCACCGGCTGCAACCTGCGGTGCTCGTGGTGCGACAGTGAATACACCTTCACGGGCGGACAGCGCATGGCGTCCGACGAGGTGTTCGACGAAGTCGTCCGGCTCAGTCCAAACGGCGGTTTGGTGGAAATTACCGGCGGCGAGCCGATGCTGCAAGAGCGCGAACTCGTTCCGTTCCTACAACGCCTGCTGGACGCCGGCTACAAAGTGCTGCTCGAAACCAGCGGCGAGCGCCCGCTGGCCGCTGTCCCGAAACGTGTCATCAAGATCGTCGACGTGAAATGTCCGCATTCCGGCGAGCCCGATACATTCGACTTTGCGAATCTGGAGGCGCTCGCGCCCCACGATGAAGTGAAATTCGTCATCAGCGATCGTGTGGATTACGAATTCGCGCGCGACTTTGCCAAGCAACACCGCCTGGCGGAACGCGTGAATGCCGTGCTGTTTTCGCCCGCCTTCCGCAAAGATGCGAACGGCGCGCGCGATGCTTCGCATTGCCTGCTCGACCCGCAGCAATTGGCCGAGTGGATGCTTGCCGACGACGTGCCGGCACGGCTCGGATTGCAGATTCACAAATTCATCTGGGATCCGGCGCTCAAGGGAGTCTGACCCAAGTGGGCGATCCCGCGATCGGGGGAACGAGCCATCGGAATATGACCGGAATTTGGCTTTTGTGGCCGGAACAAACAACTGAAGGCGGTGGGATCTCGTCGTAGTTGCATCCAAGTTATGGTCGACACACGAAAGCGCGCGATCGTGCTGCTCAGCGGAGGGATGGATTCGTGTGTCTGCGCCGCCCTGGCAGCCCGTGACTTCGATGCCGCGGCAGTCCATGTCAGCTACGGCCAGCGTACCGAGCAGCGCGAGCGCAAGGCCTTTGAGGCCATCTGCGACCGTCTCGGCATCCACGACCGCCTGATCGTCCGGAACGAAGCCCTGCGCGCCATCGGAGGCTCGGCGCTCACCGATCCGCAAATCGCTGTGCCTGAGTCCCACAGGCTCGGTCAAGATATCCCCGTGACCTACGTCCCCTTCCGCAACGCACATTTTCTTTCGGTCGCCGTGAGTTGGGCTGAAGTGCTGGGAGCGCACAAGATCTACATCGGCGCCGTCGAGCAGGACAGTTCCGGATACCCCGATTGTCGTCCAGCCTATTATCAGGCGTTCAATCAGGTCATTCAGAAGGGAACAAAAGAAGGAAATATCGAAATTGTGACCCCGCTCATCGCGATGCGCAAACACCAGATTGTGAGCCTCGGCCTTGAACTGGGCGCGCCCTTGGATTTAACGTGGTCGTGCTATAGCAGGGAAGACCGGGCCTGCGGTGTGTGCGACAGCTGTGTGCTGCGCCTGCGGGCGTTTGAGGAAGCTGGCGCGCGGGACCGGATTCCGTACGCTGCTGTACCGATCACAGCCGCCTCCTCGTCGAGGGTCTGAGATTCTCAGATTTGAGATTTCAGATTTCACATTGCCGTTCGATACCGTCGCGCGCAATCTGAAATCTGCAATCTGAAGTCTGCAATCGTAAATGGATGCTGCCAGGAGGCTCCAAATGAAACAACGCTTTGCATGGACCGTGCTTGTCGGCCTGGTGCTGGGCCTTTGTGTGCCGCCAATCTTCGCCCAGGCCACGGGAACCGTGAAAGGGGTGTGCCGCGACGCGGATGGAAAACTGATTACCGATGGCACCGTGGAGTGGCTGAACATGGACACGGGCCGCAAATACACCCTCAAGATCAATAAGAAGGGCGAGTACTTCTCCTTGGGCATTTCACCGGGAAAGTACAAGGTCACGCTCTTCGGCACGGATGGAAAACAACTGTTCTACATGTCGGGGATTCCCGTTGGCCTCGACGAACTCAACCAGGACATCGATCTTAAAAAGGAAGCGGCAAACCAGGCTACCGGTCAGGGACTGACTCCAGAACAAAAAGAGCAGGTCAAGCAGCAGCAGGAAGCCGCAGCCAAAGCCCAAAAAGAGAACACCACCGTCAAACAGCTCAACGAGAAGCTGCTGGCGGCCAAGACTGCCAGCGATGCCGGCGACTTCGATACTGCGGTTCAGGTCTTGGCCGAAGCCACCCAGGTCGACCCGAGCCGCGACCTGCTCTGGTTCAAGCTGGGCGACGCCTACCGCATGTCGGCGACCAAGCAGACGGATTCCGCCGAAAAGCAGAAGCGCTACGCCTCTGCGGCCGACGCCTATCAGAAAGCCATCGATCTCAAGGTGGCCCACCCTGATCCCAAGGAAACCGACGCGAACCAGAAGCTTGCCGCTTACTACAACAATCTGGCCGAGGCCTACGCGAAGTCGAACAAAATCGACGACGCAGTTACCAATTACAACAAGGCGGCGCAACTCGATCCCACGCGCGCCGGCCAGTACAACTTCAACATCGGTGCCGTCCTGACCAATGCCGGCAAAGTCGACGATGCCATCGTCGCCTTTGACAAGGTCATCGCTGTCGATCCCAGCAAGGCAGACGCCTATTACTGGAAGGGCGTCAACATGATCGGAAAGGCCACGCTGAAGGGCGACAAGATGGTGGCGCCGGAAGGCACCGCCGAGGCCTTCAACAAGTACCTCGAATTGGCGCCTACTGGTCAATACGCACAGCCAGCTAAGGACATGCTGGCTAGCATTGGCGCGTCGGTCGAAACCGGGTTCAACAAGAAGAAAGCGGCCACCAGCAAAAAGTAGCCGACGTCGCATTTGCGAGAAAGAGGCGGCCCAACCGGGCTGCCTCTCTTCTTGCGTAGGGACAGCCGCCCTCGGCTGTCTGGCGGAGCGCAGCTCCGCATCTGTCTGCGCCGGGTAACCCCTCCCCAGGTTACTTTTGGGCACCTACCTTCCGTCCTTCGCGGAAACTACTCCACGCGCTACAGTAACCATAGATTTTCCCCCGGATTTCGTGGTCCTCCCTGACCTGTGGCAAGGAATCCCTGGACGTGCGAGGAGTGCAATGGCTGCAACGGGTGTCGCCCCGATTTCGGTTGCCTTGGAGGGAGTCCACGAACCTGGCGCCGTGCCCACAAAGGCGCTGCTGGCCGCGATGCTGCGCGCCTCGGAGAAGGTCAGTGACCTGATCTTTTCTCCCGGCCGTCCGCCGCAGGTGGAGGTCTTTGGGCAGTTGGTGCCGGTACAGATGGAAGGCCTGGCCGCCCTCTCGGCCGATGATACCCGCCGTATTGCCGCCGACCTGATCGGGAATAACAAGCAAGCCATTAACACCCTGCGTGAGCAGGGTTCCTGCGACATCTCCTACGGCCTGCCCGGGCTCGCGCGCTTCCGCGTGAACGCGTTCATTCAGCGCGGCAGCTGCGCGGTAGTCATGCGCGTGATCCCGACTGAAATTCCGGCCTTCGAGTCCCTGCATCTCCCCGCGCATCTGGGAGACGTGGTCAACCTGCGCAACGGGATCGTACTGGTCACCGGGCCAACGTCTTCGGGAAAGAGTTCCACGGTGGCAGCCCTGCTCGATCGAGTCAATCGCGAGCGCGACTACCACATCATCACCATCGAAGATCCCATCGAGTTTCTGCACAACCACAAGCGCTCGACCATGCATCAGCGCGAGTTGCACAGTGATACTCCCAACTTCGCCCTGGCCTTGCGCGCGGCCCTGCGGCAAGCGCCCAAAGTGATCTTTGTCGGCGAAATGCGCGACCGCGAAACCATCGAAATGGTGCTTGAAGCCGCCGATATGGGGCTGATCGTGTTTTCGACGCTGAACACGATTGACGCATCGAAAACTGTGGAACGCATCGTGGGCGCGTATGCCCTGGAAGAGCAGAAATCCGTCCGGGAGCGGTTTGCCAAGTCGTTTCGCTTCATCGTTTCGCAACGGCTGATTCCTCGCGCCGACGGCAACGGGCGCGTCCCGGTCTTCGAGATCCTCAAGTCGAACGGCCGCACCCGCGAGTGCGTGGAAAAGGGCGAGCACGAAGGTAAAACCATTCTCGATGCGATCAAGGCCGCAGAAGCCGACGGCATGCAGTACTTCGATGGGGAAATCGCCAAGCTGGTGCGCAACGGACTCATCGACCTCGAAACCGGCGTTTCTTTTGCTACCAACGCCGCCGTCCTGGGCCAGGAACTGGCGAAGTAGAAGCCGTCAGGCTCAGTTCGTCAGTCGCTTGTCTCCAGCCAACTGACAACGTCTGCCGCCACAAATACCTGGCTCCTATCAGGGCAGGCCTTCACAGACTGCGGAAAAACAACTGTAGCGCCGGCGTCCCGCCGGCAGTCGTGAGGCCGGGGTCCCCAGCGAGCGTTCTTGGCTTGCTGGGGTGGGAGGGCATCTTGCCCTCGCCGCGCAGGTTCGTATCAGGGCACGCCTTCAGCCGCGTCGCAGAGGCCTCCATATCCCCCGAGGCTTCAGCCGCTGAGAGTTGGCTTTGCTGACTAGCGACTGGCGACTAGTCCCACGTATCATCGTCGCCATGGCTGCTGTCCCTCAACCGCCGTCCATCCCGACCTTTGAAGACGCCCGCGCGGTTGTCGAGCGGCATGCGGCGCAGGTTCGTCCGCCGGGGACCGAGTCGGTGGAACTCTCCGCCTGCTTGGGGCGCGTGCTCGCGCAAACCGTCACCGCCGATCGCGATTTCCCGCCCTTCCGCCGTGCCATGCGCGACGGCTATGCCATCCGCGCCGCGGACCTCGCCACCCTTCCCGCCACCCTTGAAGTCGTAGCCGAAATCAAAGCCGGCGCCAGCCCGGAAGACCTTCCCGCCGGAATTCGGGCGGGGCAGGCCGCAGCCATCATGACCGGAGCGCCTGCCCCCAACGGCGCGGATGCGGTGGTCATGGTCGAATACACATCGATCAGCGGAAATCGGGTCACCATCACGCGTGGCATCGCCAGCGGCGACAACATCGTGGAGGCCGGCTCCGAAGCTCGGAAGGATCAGACGCTGCTCGAGCCGGGCGTGGCCATTGACTACGGCGCGATCTCGATCGCCGCTTCAGTCGGCCAGCCTTCCGTGACCGTGTTCCGGAGGCCAAGCGTGGCGATCCTGGCTACCGGCGACGAAATCGTCGGTGTCGGTGAGCGCCCAGGGCCCTACCAGATTCGCAACTCGAACAGCTACTCGCTGGCTGCGCAGGTGCAGCAAGCAGGTGCCATTCCCGTCCTCTTAGGCGTGGCTCGCGACGAAGTCGCTTCCTTGCGAACCCTGATCGCGCGCGGCCTCGAGCACGATCTCCTGCTGCTCGCCGGCGGAGTTTCCATGGGAAAGTACGATCTGGTGGAGCAGGTGCTAGCCGAGTTCGATGCCGAATTCCTGTTCACCGGCGCCCAGATCCAGCCCGGCAGGCCCGTGGTTTTCGGCCATGCTCACGACCGGTACTTTTTCGGACTGCCCGGAAACCCGATTTCCACCATGGTCACCTTCGAGCTGTTCGCTCGCATCATTCTCGAAGCTCTGGCCGGCATGCGGCCGCGAAAACTCCGCTTCCTGCACGCGCGCCTGAAATCCGAAATCCGTACCAAGACTGGCCTGAAGCGCTTTCTGCCGGGCAATCTCTCGGGAGAATTCGAGCACGCTCAGGTCGAGCTTGCTGGCTGGCACGGCTCCGGCGACATTGCCGCCATGACCCGCTCCAACTGCTACGTCGTGATCCCTCCCGACCGCGAGAGAATTCCGGCCGGCGAGTGGGTCGCGTTACTGATGAGGTAAAAGGTTAAAAAGTGTAGCGCCGGCATCTTGCCGGCTGTCGCGAGGACGTCTCGCCCTCGGGTTGCGGGCCGGACGCAGCAACGACAGCCGCCGGGACGGCGGCGCTACGCTCAGCAACACTGAAACTTTGAAGCCTTGAAACTCTGAGACCTTGCATCTCTTCTCCCTGTAAGATGTTGAAGCTCACACGTCATGCCCCGCAAGCTCTCTCACTACGACCGCGCCGGAAAAGCCCGCATGGTCGACGTCAGCGACAAGGCAGTCACGCGGCGCGAGGCCGAAGCCAGCGCCTTTGTCGCGCTCAAGCCGGCCGTGCTGAAAGCCCTGCCCAAGAATCCCAAAGGCGATCCGCTGGAAGTCGCTCGCCTGGCCGGCATCATGGCGGCTAAGCAGACATCGAACCTGATTCCGATGTGCCATCCGCTGGCCCTGGCGCACGTTGAAGTGAATATGAGGCTATGCGAGAATGGCGTCGCTATTGCCTCGAAAGTTACCACCACGGCCTCCACTGGCGTGGAGATGGAAGCGCTGGTGGCGGCCAGTGTCGCGGCCCTCACCGTCTACGACATGTGCAAGGCGCTCGATAAGGGCATCGAAATCCGCGAGATTGTGCTGGATCGCAAATCCGGCGGGAAAAGCGGCGATTACGTCCGTCCGCCCAGGAAGCTTTAGCGAGCATGTCTTCGAACGTCAAAGTGCTGCTGGTCGACGACAATCCCATGGTCCTCGGGATGCTCAAGCAGTCGCTTTCAACACTTGGCCACGTGGCCACCGCGGGCGATGCTGCCGATGCCCTGCTGAAAGCCGTCGACGATCCACCCGACCTGCTCGTCACCGACTACCGCATGCCGGGCATGGACGGCCGTCAGTTGATTGAAAAACTCCGCAGCCGTCCCGCGACTGCGAATTTTTCCGCCATCATTCTCGCCACCAAAGCCGACATCAATGAGCGCCTCTCACAGCAGGACCCCGTCGATGACTTTGTCGAAAAGCCCTTCTTCCTGAAAGAAGCCACGCGCCGCATCAAGCGCGTGATCGACAAGATTGCACTCGAAAAGATGACCAAGGCCGCGCCCTCCGATGGCGTCTTGCGCGGAAGCCTCTCGCAAATGAACGTTATCGACCTGATGCAATCGCTCGAAATGGGCCGCAAAAGCTGCCTGCTGACGCTCACCAAAGATGACGACAAGTGCGATGTGTACTTCACCGAAGGCCAGGTGGTGCATGCCGTCTACGGCGGCCTGAAAGGCGACCAGGCCGTGTTCAAGGTGCTGCGCTGGACCGGCGGCAACTTCCAACTCGACTTCGAGAGAAAGACCACCGAAACCAGCACCCAGCTCAATACCCAGGGCCTTCTGATGGAAGGCCTGCGCCTGCTCGACGAAGCCAATCGCGATGGCGGAGATAAGCCCGAGGAAGAAGATGTCCTCCTCGACACCTGAGCTGACCGCCGCCGTCCTTACCGTCAGTGATTCCTCATCTCGCGGAGAACGCGAAGACCTCGGCGGCCCGGCCGTCGCGGCTGCTCTCGAGAAGCGGGGATTCCGTGTCGTTACCCGCGAAATCGTTCCTGATGATGAACCTGCAATCGCCGACGCGATCAAGCGTCTGTGTGCGCAAGCCCGCTTCGTAGTCACCACCGGGGGCACCGGCATTGCGCCCCGCGACGTCACTCCCGAGGCTACGCGCGCGGTCTGCGACCGCTTGCTGGAAGGCGTTGCTGAACGCATGCGCTCGGAAGGCGCGAAAGCCACCAAGTTCGCCGCGCTCAGCCGCGCCGTCTGCGGGGTGCGTGGCCCGTCGGTGGTTCTCAATCTTCCCGGAAAGCCATCGGGCGCGGTCGAATCGCTCGAAGCCGTGATCGAGCTGATTCCCCATGCCCTGCAACTGTTGAGCGGAGACACGAAACACACTTGAGAATTCGCTAAGTTTTGCATGTCCCGGAAAACGATCTGCGCCCGCCATACCAAGCAGATTCTGGAAGTGAAAGCCGACCCGAATTTCCCGAAACAATAAGCATCGAGCTACGAGCGGCGAGCGATCAGGCACGGGATTGCTGATTGCTCACGGCTCGTAGTTCGTAGCTCATAGCTCGAACCTCGCCCGCTCGCGTACACTCGTGGTTCACCTTGAACACCATCAAAACCATCCTCAAGCGCTACACCGGCTGGATTCTGGCCGTGCTGCAGCCGCTTGGCCCCTGGGGAGTATTCGCTATCGCCGCCGTCGATGGCTCGCTGTTCGGCATGCCCATCGACGCCGTCGTGGCCTGGTACGTCTATAACGACCGCTCACGATTCCTTTTTTACGTGCTGATGGCCTCTGCCGGCTCCACGCTTGGGTGTCTCGTCATGTATGCCATCGGGTACTTCGGCGGTGAAACGTTGTTGCGCAAGCGCATCCCCGAAGCGCGCTTCAACAAAATTCACGCCTCGTTCGAGCGTCACGAATTTTGGGCGCTGATGTTCCCGGCGATGCTGCCTCCGCCGACGCCGTTCAAGCTGTTCGTCCTCGCTGCAGCCGCCTTTGAGATGCGTTTGGTGCATTTCCTGGGCGCCGTCTTCGCTGGACGCTTCGTGCGCTTCTTCGTCCTGGCCATTCTCACCATCGAATTCGGCCCCCAGGTCATCCACCTGCTCGGCAGGCTGGCACGCGAACACATCGGATGGGTCCTCGTTGGAGTCGCTGTTGTTCTGGCGCTTGCGGTCGTCACCTGGAAGCGGCGCCGTCCCGCGGCTATAGACTCGACCACCTCCGGGATCCCCGGCTCTGCGCAATAGAGCGCAAACGAAAAGCCGGTCGATTTCTCGACCGGCTTTCCACCCTGTCCCTAGATCTTTGTGCTCTAAACAGCCGCCGTATGATCTCCGGATTTCGCAAATGCTTCTGAGACCGCGTGCATGATGACCGGCAGCCCAAACATCGCGCAGGTGAACAGCATGTCGCCTTCAAGCGCACGGCGGAAAAAGGGCACGCCGGCGGCATAGCAAGTCATCAGCCCGGCGAAGGTTCTCGGATACATGTCCGTCCACACCAGCCACGAGCTGAAATTGCTGAACAGGAAAAATGAAACCGACCCGGCGAGCGCCGACCCAACCACGGTCACAGGGTTCACGTGGTTCCGCAGGCGCGTGCCCACCCACAGCATCGCTCCGTACCAGATCCAGCTCGCGACCTGGTCCCACGTGAAGGAATAGGCATAGACAAACTTGTTGAGAAGCAGATCCGACGCCATCAGCAGCGCCACTGGCACCCACGCCTGACGGCGGGGCCCGCGCGCCCCGAAGTACAGCAGCGCCCCGGTCACCGGGGTGAAAGCCATCGGATGGGGCATAAGTCGGACCGCTACCGCGAGAGCAACGAACAGATATGCCAGCATGTTCACCTCGAACTCGAACTTATGATTGTGGCGCGCTGGCGCAGCTGCGTCAAGCCACGGACAGCTGTCAGCAATTGTTTATATCAGGGCCCACCTTCACGCGCGCTTGTAGGTCGATGAGCCTTTGCGCCTTCAGGCGCTGCCCGGCCGCAGCGAACTACCGGGCTAATCTGGCGCAGGCTGCGCCGAAACGCCCATAAATGCACTCACGACGTTCAATTCGCGATCCAGCACTACCCCGGCACTGAGCGGCCTGCGGCCACCAACCCGCACCCCGCCATCAAAGCGCAAGTCATAAAAGTGCACGATGTATCCGCCAGTGGGAGTCGGCTCAGTCTCAGTGATCGGAAACCTGGCCCAATCGAGATACGCCCTCCCCAGATACGACCGCTTGGCCGCCAGCGTAATGGGCGTTTCTTCGGGCTTGTATCGAATCTGCATCGCATCGTCCGGATCAACCTCTGGCGCCAGGGATTTCACCTCTGCCAGCGCGAAAGAGTTTCGCGTCTCGACCACGCCGTGCCAGACGAACGGATTGATGTAAGTCGGATACGCTCCTACCCGCACAGGGTCCGCCTGGTCGTAAGTACGCGCCTCAAGTGCATGGATCGCCTTGCGATGCTCAAAATCGCGCACCGCCCAAAGCACCACCATTGCGGCGAGCGCGGCAATTGCGGCCCCGCGGCCGCGCAGGCCCTTGGAACGCACTCCAACTTCCTGATTGATCAGCGCAAAGAAACCCGGCACGACCAGGCCCAGCGCCAACACAATCAGCAGGACCGGCTCGAGGATAAATACGATGTCCCACGAGTACCACTTCTCCCAGAAAGGCCAAAACGGACGCACACCATAGTTGTTCGTAAAATCGAGCAGGATATGGCTCAGCCCCGCGAGATACGCGAAGAGAAACAGCAGCCCCCATCGCGGCGGAAGATTGGGATCCTTGACCGGCCGCCCGCGCAGCCGCCACAACGCGTACATGAATCCCACGACCACGCCGGAAACCAGAAACAATCCCAGGAACGAATGGGTAAATCCACGATGATGAGCAAAGGCAAAAACCGATCCACGAACACTACCGAACACGTCTAGGTCCGGCGCTTCCGCAGCCAGGGTCATGGTGGCGGTCGCCAATGCCGTCTTGCGGTTGAATCCGGCACGGGCAAGGCAAGCGCCAGTCAGGAAGTGCGTGATTGGTTCCAAGATCCCCCAACGAGTCGTCTATCGTTTCGTTAAGACTATGATTCCCTGCGCCGTTTCTCAGCGGCGCCTCCGGTAGAGAGTCCATCCTGCGCCGCGCCCAGACGATTTTTTTGCAAGCCCGAGAAAACATCCAGCCAGGTTCCCAGCTACACTACGTAAAGGTGTCTACGGCCAGGCAAAACATCGGCAACTCTGCCGACAAGCAACAGATTGTCGAGCGCCTTCAGAAGATTCAGCCTTCGAGCATCCGCCTCTGGGGCAAAATGACCGCGCCCCAGATGATCTGCCACCTTGCCGATTCCTTCCGCGTCACGATGGGCGAGAAGCAGTGGGCCACTGAGCGCATCTCGGTAACACCGATTCCCATGCCTGACTGGTTCGTGAAGTGGTTTGCCCTCCAGTTGCCCGTGAAGTGGCCCCGCGGCACACCTACGCGCCCCGAGGTGCAGGCAGGACAAGGCGGCACGCCGCCCGCCGAATTCGACGCCGATCGGCGCGACCTTTTGCGCTTGCTGGAGCGCTTTACCCGTCGGCCGCGCGACTTCGAGTGGCATCCGCATCCCATCTTCGGATCCATGACCGAAGCCGAGTGGATGCGCTGGGGTTACCTCCACATGGATCACCACCTGCGCCAGTTCGGCGCCTGACCACTACTTCCTTGGGGCCGACAGGATGGTCAGCGCATCGGGCACCATCGTGATCTCGGCCGGCAACGTGCCAATCAGTTCGCCATCCGCCTCTACGTAGACCTTCGCGCTTTCTCCTGCTGAGGCCGAATGCGTCGCGGAATTAGACCCCGCCGCATAGTCACACCGCACCCGGCCGGCATGAAACAATTCCACTGCCGGAACACTCCACCGCCCGCGAGTCAGACCTCGCACCACATACAGCAAATACGACAACCGGTTCGAGGTCGTGCAGACAACCACGCGCATGTCATTGCGATCGAGCGACGCTCCCGGAGCCAACTCCTGCACCACACCGCCAAAGTGGCGAATGCGCACCGCCAGCATCTCCGTTACGCCATTTCGCGAAACCATGTCTGCTGCAGAGCCCACTTCCACTCGAAACCGTGCCATGCGATGCGTGAACCACAGCTGCCATGCCTTTGCGTAGTAAGCGGCTATCCCCAATCGCTGCTTCGTACCGGCATGCAGCTTGTAGAACAAGTGAGCGTCCACCCCGACGCCCACCGCGACGGTGAAGTAGCGCGTTACCGGATTCCCGTCCAGGCCGCGAACCGTCACCCGCCCCACCGCAATTCGCCTCGCTTCGGCATGCAAAGCGGCTCGCACCGCCTCGGCCGGCTGCATCGGAAGCCCGAGATCATGCGCGAGCGCATTCGCCGTCCCCAGTGGAATCACGCCCAGCGCGACGCGGCTTCCCGCCATCGCCTGCAGCACGTCGTGAATCGTTCCGTCGCCGCCGCAAGCAAACACTGTGTCGTAGCCCTCGACAATCGCTTTTCGTGCCTGTTCCGTGGCGTGGACATTCGACGTGGTGCGCACCAGGCTGGTCTCGACCCCGGCGTCCCCCATGATCGACAAGGCTTTCAGCAGATCCGCTTCGCGGTGGTTTTTCCGGCCGCCCGAACGCGCGTTGTAGAGGAGAGCCGCCTTGCGCATGGGAGATTGAGACTCAGCAAGCTCCGTCGCGCATGCGCCCTGACGTTTGCGCCCAGCCCGGGAGCCCGATGCCCGCGTAGCGGCAACTTGCAACGCCGGTGCGGCCGACTGTCTCGAGGACAACGCTAGCGGTAGTAGAAACGAAGGCGATCGTAGACACGGCGTTTGCCATCCGACAATTCACAATTTGGCGCCCCTAGCTTAACAGGACCCCGGCAACCTATTGCGCCTCGTGTTCCCTTCTATTAAGCTGATCACACTCCCAGGGGCGCGAGTTTCCAAAATATACGTTCCACCTCGTTTTGGAACGGATGCTGCTCGGCCACTCACCAAAAAATTCGTAGTGGAGGATCTGAACAATGAGGAAGATGGGCTCCCTCCTGCTTATAATGTGCTGCTGCGCGATTGTCGTCGCCCAGGAACACAACGCTCACCCTACGGCTGCGAAGCCGGCTACCCTGATGACCGGGATCGGCACCCTTCATCACCCCGTCTCAACCAAAAACCCGCAAGCCCAGAAGTTCTTTGATCAGGGTCTGCGCCTGATCTATGCCTTCAATCATGACGAGGCGGCCCGATCGTTCCAACGCGCCGCCGATCTCGATCCCAAACTGGCCATCGCCTACTGGGGCGTCGCAGAAGCCGTGGGCCCCAACTACAACGATCCCGCGAGCGACGACCGGTTTCAGGCCGCGCACAATGCCATTCAGAAAGCCGTTGACCTCTCCGGCGATGCACCGCCCAGCGAGAAGGCTTATATCCAGGCCATGGCAGTGCGCTTTCCGGCCGATCCCAAGGCGGACCGCCGCAAAGCCGCCGAAGCGTATCGCGATGCCATGCGCGATGTGGTAAAGAACTTCCCCGACGACCTCGACGCTGCCACCCTGTTCGCCGAGTCGGGCATGAACCTCCATCCCTGGGGCCTTTGGCATGTCGACGGCACGCCTGAGGAAGGCACCGAGGAAATTGTCGCCACCCTTGAGTCGGTGCTGAAACGCGACCCCGACCATATGGGCGCCGTGCACTACTACATTCACGCCGTCGAAGCCTCACCCAGTCCGCAACGCGCACTGGCCGGTGCAAACAAACTGGCCGCGATGGCTCCCGCCGCAGGGCACCTCGTGCACATGCCGGCCCACGTCTACATCCGCACCGGCGATTACGAAGCGGCAGTCAAAACCAACCAGCAGGCGGCCGAAGTCGATCGTGCCTACATCAAGGCGAGCGGAGTGCAGGGCATCTACCCGATGATGTACTACAGCCATAACCTGCACTTCATCGCCATGTGCGCGGCCATGAACGGGGATTATCAGGAAGCCAAGAAGAACGCCGACATGCTCGCCGAACACGTGGCTCCTGGCGTGAAGCAGATGCCCCCACTCGAAGGCTTCATGACCATCCCCCTCGCGGTCGACGTGCGCTTTCACAAGTGGGATTCCATCCTCGCCACGAAGCAACCCGACCCGGAGATGAAGATCACCACGGTGTTCTGGCATTTTGCGCGCGGCATGGCCCTCGCCGGAAAAGGGAAGCCGGTTGAAGCCGAAGCCGAGTACAAAATCGTCGCCGATGCCGAAAAAGCCACCCCCGAAGACATGGTGTTTGCAATGCCCGTGAACAACAAGGCCAAGGACATCATGAAAATTGCCGAAAACGTGCTTGGCGCCAAAGTCGCCATGGCGAAGAAAGATACCGACGGCGCCATCGCCATGCTGCAGGAGGCGGTCGCCGTTCAGGACACGCTCAAGTACGGCGAGCCACCGGATTGGTTCTTTCCGGTGCGCGAGTCTCTCGGAGCGGCGCTCCTGATGAAGGGTGACAACGCCGCGGCCGAAAAAACTTTCCGCGACGACCTCGAGCGCAACCCGCGCAATCCGCGCTCGCTGTTCGGCTTGCAACAGACTCTCGAAAAGCAAGGACGCAGCTACGACGCAGGCTTCATCGAAGAGCAGTTCAACACCTCGTGGAAAGGCGGCGCGAACAAGCTGAAGATGGAGGATCTGGTGTAGCCCGCCAGAGGTTCGCCTGGTGCCCAGGTTCGCGTCCGCTCTTTGGGCGCTAACCTGGGCGTACACGCTCCGCGGCCGCCCACTCTTCCCGCGTCACCCGATACACCCGGTGCGCCAGTCCTACCCGAACCGTCTCCTTCCACACCGTCATCCCGCAACGCTCCGCCACTCGGCGCGACGCTTCATTCTCCGGCCGTATCAGCGAAATCAAGAATGCGGCTCGCAAATTCGTGAACCCATGCTCGCGGCACGCGCGCGCTGCCTCAGTCGCCAGCCCTTGCCCCCACAGGTCCCGGCGAAGGTGATAGCCGATCTCCAGCATCCGCTCGCCGTCCACCTCCTGCAGCGTGATCCCGCAATCGCCGATCATTTCTCCCGACGACTTCAACTCCATTGCCCACAACCCGTGCCCAGTCGCTTCATATCGCCGCCGATTGCGATCGATCCATTCCTCCACCGCCGCCCTATGAAAGCGCATCGGAAAGTACCGCATGTGACCGGATCGGAGATCACCCGGGCCAGCGCATCTGCGTCAGCAGGGACAAACTCACGAAGCGCCAGCCGCGGAGTTTCGAGAACTCTCTTCATGGAAAAACGCCAGGGGAACTCCGCCCGACGGTGCCCCGGGTTCGCGTCCGCACTTTTGGACGCTAACCTGGGCACCACGCGGTCGCGACTGCGTCTCGCGCGACCTCGCGCCGCAAAGCCTCGCACCGTGCCCGACGAATATAATTCTTTGGCCATGGCGAGCGCGAACAAAGACGTTGGCGAAAAAATCGAGGCCCTGCGCGAAAAAATCCGTCACCACGAGTACCGCTACTACGTCCTCGACGACCCGGAAATCAGCGACTTCGATTTCGACAAGCTCGTCGAACAGCTCAAGAAACTCGAATCCGAGCATCCCGAACTGATCACGCCCGATTCCCCAACCCAGCGCGTAGGCGGCAAGCCCCGCGAGGGCGTTGTGAAAGTGGCGCACTCCTCGCCCATGCTCTCGCTCGACAACACCTACAGCGAGGACGAACTGCGCGCCTGGGAGCGACGCGTGCACGAACTTTCCGGCCGTAAGGACGTGGACTACGTCTGCGAGCTCAAACTCGACGGCATGTCACTGGCCCTGATCTACGAAGATGGCGCCCTGTCCCGCGGCGTCACGCGCGGCGACGGCTCCATCGGCGAAGACGTCACCCTCAACGTCCGTACCGTGCGGTCCATCCCCTTGGCGATCCCTAAAGACAAGCTCAAAAAAGCCGGTCTCCCTCGCAGTTTCGAAGTCCGCGGCGAGCTCCTCATGCCCATCGCCGGCTTCAAGAAGATGAATGAGGAGCGCGAGGCCAAGGGGCTCTCACTTTTCGCCAATCCGCGCAACGCCACCGCGGGCACCGTGCGCCAGCTCGATGCCAGCATCACGGCGCAACGCCGCCTCGATTTCTTCCCCTACATTTTGCTGCAGAACGGCCGCACCTATATGGGCCGTCACTGGGAAACCCTCGAAGCCCTCGAAGCGGCCGGTTTCAAAGTCAACCAGCACCGCGCCCTCGCCAAAAACATGGAGGAGGTCTGGAAATTCATTCGGCACTGGGAAGAGAAGCGCGAGAGCCTGCCTTATGAAATCGACGGCGTGGTCATCAAGGTCGATCGCGCCAGCCTGCAGGATGAACTCGGCTTCACCGGCAAGGCTCCGCGCTGGGCGATCGCCTACAAATACGCGGCCCGGGCCGGCATCACCCAGATTCTTTCCATTCGCGTGCAGGTGGGCCGCACTGGCAAGCTCACCCCGGTCGCCGAACTCGCCCCGGTCGCCATCGGCGGGACCACCGTCCGCAACGCCACCCTCCACAACATGGACGAGATCGAGCGTCTCGGCGTGAAAATCGGCGACTGGGTGCAGGTTGAGCGAGGCGGCGACGTCATCCCCAAAGTCGCCAAGGTCATCGACGACAAGGATCATCCGCGCGGCCACCAGACGTTCCATATGCCGGAGAAGTGCCCCGTCTGCGGCACGAAGGTCGTCAGGACCGAAGGCGAAGTCGACTATCGCTGTGTTAATGCCAACTGCCCCGCCAAGCTCCTGGGGACAATCCTGCATTTCGCGTCGCGCGGCGTCATGAACATCGACGGCGTGGGCGAGTCGCTCGTCACGCAGCTCATCGAACGCTTCCTAGTCAAAAATGTCGCCGACATCTATGACCTGACCAAAAAAGACTTGCTCAGCCTGGAGCGATTCGCCGACAAGTCTGCGCAGAACATTCTCGACGAAATCGAGAAGTCCAAGTCGCTTCCTCTAGAACGCGTCATCTACGGCCTCGGCATCCGCATGGTCGGCGAGCGTACCGCTCAGTTCCTTGCCGAACACTTCGGCTCGATGGACGCGCTCATGAATGCTTCTCAGGAAGAACTGGAGTCCGTCAACGAAGTCGGGCCCAGGATCGCCGAGAGCATTCGCGAATTCTTCGACGAGCCGCGAAACCGTGACTTGGTCAAACGCCTTCGCAACTCGGGCCTCACCTTCACGGGCAAAAAGCGCGAACGCGGCACTCGCCTGGCAGGCAAGACTTTTGTGCTTACCGGTACCCTGCTCAAATACTCGCGCGACGAGGCCAAGAAGCTGATCGAAGACGCCGGGGGGCGCGTCTCCGGCTCGGTCAGCAAAAAGACCGACTACGTCGTGGCCGGCAGCGACGCTGGCTCGAAGCTCGACAAAGCGAAGGAGTTGGGCGTGCCGGTGATTGAGGAGAAGGAAATGGAGAGGTTGCTGGGATGAAACTGTAGAACCGGCATCCTGCCTGCTCTCCCGGCGGCGTTTCACCCCCGCTAGTGCGTCTACGACGTCAGCGCCCCTCGGATCCTCTTCCACGTCTCTTCCAGCGTCTCCGGCAGCATGCGGGTCTCTCCGATCACGCTCACGAAGTTCGCATCCGCCACCCATCGTGGCAGGACGTGCATATGGATATGCCCGGCCACGCCCGCCCCCGCGGCCTTCCCGATGTTCATTCCCAGGTTCACGCCATCAGGTTTATAAAGGTTTCGTAAAGCTCCTTCCATTTTCTGGGAAAGGGCCATCATCTCCTGCGCGGCGGGCACCGGCAGGCCCTGTAACTCCGCAATATGGGCATAAGGCACGATCATCACGTGCCCGGGCGTGTACGGATAAGTGTTGAGAATGATGAAACAGTGTTCGCCGCGATAAGTTATGCGGACTTTTTCATCATCTCCCGCCTTCTGCACCTCGCAAAAGATGCATTCCGGCGTTTTTTCCGCGCTGGTTACGTAAGCGTAGCGCCACGGCGTCCACAGGTAGTCCATGGCAGGGCAGAGTAGCAGATGACCGCCAGATTTCGGAACGTTTCCGGTACCTGTTTTTACCGGTGTTTTATGGGTTTTTTCCGATTCTTTAAGAAAGTTGTATCCAACTCTTCTCCAACCCAATCCAATACCCGCATACGAGCGGGTACGACGCCGCGCTCAGATTCGTTTCGGTGTTTGACACTGTTTGGAAGCGGTTGCTACACTCGAAGGGTTCCCATTGGACGCGGGTTGCTTTACTCGTCCGAACGCTGGGATTGTTCGGTTCAACCGCCAGGTTGAACCCACCACAACCTTAGACCCGTTCCGGCAGTCCGTCGAACACCCGCATCCGTCCCGCACTGAAAGCTGTGCGAGGTATTGAGAGGCCATGACCTTGTACGACGACAGCACCGCCCAACAGTTGGATTCCGCTAACTCGCTTTCCGCAGTCAGTGAGCCTGGCGCATCCAACGACACTCCGGTGCAAAGCACTCATCAACCCGAAACATCTGAGACTCCAATTCAAGAAACTAATCCAGCCATGTCAACAACCGCCATCGAAGAGAAACCTGTTTCATCCACGCCAACCGGCGAAGAAAAACCTGCCGCTGCCCCAGCGAGCATGGACGACTTCGCCTCTGCCCTCGAGACCTTCACCACCGAGTCCGAGGAAGCCGTCAGCGAAGACCGCGTCATTAAGGGCACGGTCCTCAAGCTGACCGACAAGCATGTCGTCGTCGACATCGGCGCGAAGTCGGAAGGCATGTTGCCGCTTGCCGAAGTTCTCGACCATGAAGGCAAGGCGCGCTTCCAGCCCGGCGACGAAATCGACGTGATGCGCGACAAGGGCGAGACCGAGGAAGGCTACATCAACCTCTCGCACCAGAAAGCGCAGCGTCTGCGTGCCTGGGACAACATCGAGGCGGCCTACAACGAGAAGAAGCCGATCAAGGCCCTCGTTATCGACCGCATCAAGGGCGGCCTCACCGTCGACATCGCCGGCGCCCGGGCCTTCCTTCCCGGTTCGCAGGTTGATCTGCGCCCGGTCCGCAATCTCGATGGCATGAAGGGCACCACCATCGACGTTGCCGTCATCAAGCTGAACAAGAAGCGCGGCAACATCGTGGTTTCGCGCAAGCAATTGCTCGAAGAGGAGCAGAACGAGAAGAAATCGAAGACGCTCGAGCATCTGGAAGAGGGCGCGGTCCTGACCGGTGTAGTCAAGAACCTCACCGAGTACGGCGCATTCGTCGATATGGGTGGCATCGATGGCCTGCTGCACATCACTGACATGTCCTGGGGACGCCTCACGCACCCACGCGACCTCGTGAACGTCGGCGATCAGATCCAGGTCAAGGTTCTCAAGTTCGATAAAGACAAGCAGCGCGTATCCCTCGGCTTCAAACAGCTCACGCCCGACCCGTGGCTCGACGCCGAGCATCGCTATCCTGTCGGCGCCCACGTTTCCGGCCGCGTCATCAGCGTGACCGACTACGGCGCGTTCGTGGAGCTCGAGCAGGGCATCGAGGGCCTGGTTCACGTCAGCGAAATGACCTGGTCGAAGCGCATGAAGCATCCGTCCAAGCTCGTCAATGTTGGCGACCAGGTGGACTGCGTGGTGCTGAATGTCAACCCCACCGAGCGGCGCATTTCGCTCGGCATGCGCCAGCTGGCCTCGAATCCCTGGGATAGCCTGCACGAGAAATTCCCGGTGGGCACGCAGGTCGAAGGCCGCGTCCGCAACCTCACCGACTTCGGCGCCTTCATCGAGATCGAAGACGGCATCGACGGCTTAGTGCACGTGAGCAATCTGAGCTGGACCAAGCGCGTGAAGCATCCGTCCGAGGTTCTGAAGAAGGGCGACCGCGTGAAAGCCGTGGTGCTGGCAATCGAGCCCGACAAGCGCCGCTTATCGCTTGGTGTCAAGCAGCTCCAGCCCGATGTCTGGGAGACGTTCTTCCAGCAGCATCACATCGGCGACGTGGTTCACGGAAAAGTGCTGCGGGTCGCGACGTTCGGCGCATTTGTCGAGATTGCCGAGGGCGTGGAAGGTCTCTGCCACAACTCCGAGGCGGTCGACGGCAACGGCCAACCGCTTCACCTCGAGCCGGGCACCGAGCACGATTTCAAGATCATCAAGATGAATCCGGAAGAGAAGAAAGTCGGCCTCAGCATCCGCGCCGTGGGCGAGGAAGCCTCGCGTTCGGAAGTCGAAGCCTACAAGCATCCGGTTTCAAGCTCGAGCACCAGTTCGACGATCGGCGAGCTGATCTCGTGGAAGCGCGCCGGCGGCGAAAATAACTAAGATTCGTCTTATCATTCCGAACGCAGTGAGGAATCTGCTTTCTGCTTGTGGTGGTAAAAAGCAGATTCCTCGTCGCTACGCTCCTCGGAATGACAAAATGTTTTGGCCAGCCCCATGAGCCTGGCCGGCTCCGCCCGCCTTTCAGCACCCGAATCCCTGCTCTTTCCCCTCGCATCCAAGCCAGCATGAACCTCGAACTGGAAGGCAAGCGTGCGCTCGTCACCGGATCGACCGCTGGAATCGGCTACGCCATTGCCGAAGGCCTCGCCCGCGAAGGCGCCTCGGTCACCCTGAATGGCCGCACGCAGGCTCGTGTCGACCGCGCCCTCGAATCGCTGACCACAGCCGGACTCCGCGGCAAAGTCGAGGGCATCGCCGCCGACCTCGGCACGGCTGAAGGCGTGAAGGCCGCGACCGACAAGTTCCCCGACCTCGACATCCTCGTCAACAACCTCGGAATCTTCGATCCCAAGCCCTTCGAAATGATCCCTGATGAAGAGTGGTTCAAGTTTTTCGAGGTTAACGTGATGAGTGGAGTCCGCCTCAGCCGCCACCACCTGCCGCGCATGATGAAGCGCAACTGGGGCCGGATTGTTTTCATTTCAAGCGAATCCGCGGTGCAGATCCCCGCAGAGATGATTCAGTACGGAATGACAAAGACCGCGCAGCTGGCCGTCTCGCGTGGCCTGGCGGAAACCACCGCGGGCACGAATGTCACGGTGAACACCGTGCTCGCCGGACCAACATCCTCGGAAGGCGCCACGGAGTTTGTGAATCGCGTCGCCGCCAGTATGAAGAAAACCCCAAAGGAATTTGAGCAGGAATTTTTTCGCAGCATGCGCCCGACCTCGCTGCTCCGCCGTTTCACGACGCCAGAGGAAGTCGCTGCCATGGTCACCTTCGTCTGCAGCCCGCTCTCGGCTGCCACGAATGGCGCGGCTTTGCGAGCCGACGGCGGCGTGGTGCGCTCGATCCTCTAACCATGTGGCGCGGGCACTTTCGCCCGCGCAGAGCTCGCGAACTTCTCTACGATTCCACGTTGCGCCAGGTCCGCAGGTTGACGCCGCATAGTACCAGGCAAAACAGGTTCGCCGGAACAAAGCCAAACTGCGCGGTTTTCACTCCAATGATACAAATCAGGACGCTATTAACCGCCGCCAGTGCCCAGCCTTCCCAGCAGCGCTTGCCAACAAGAATGGTTGAAAAAATCGTTAATATGCAGGATATATAATCGAGCCGCACGGCGCAGAAAAACCTCCGACAACTACTTTGTAGCATCGCCGGAGCCGCCGTCTGTGATCTCGAACGTGCTACGCACGTAACGACGGTAACGCCTTCTCGTGATCTATGAACAATTTACCGGCACCCCTGCCTTCTCGCGTTTTCCTCACAACCAAGGCCGGCGTGCGCGACTCCAATACGGAGTGAGGTGACCCATGGCTCGCAAAGCCCCCAAAAAAGCGAATAAGCCAATGCACCGTCCTTATGTCGATGATCCCGCGGATGAGCCTCTGGGCCCTGGCCCCGACTCTGCGGGTCAATCGGGTGACGTCCAGGGATTGTCCGGGGTCGCTGACGCAGACTCGGAAAGCGTCGAAGAATTGGCGGAAGAAGGCCAGGCGCTGGAAGCGGAAGTTGTCTCCGGCGTGGAAGATGCTCCCGACGCCGACGTCAAGGAAGTCCACGTCCACCAGCGCCCCGAGGACGACGTTCCCGAGGAATACCTCGACCTGGACTAACGCACGAGCCGCGACCACACCGGTAGAATCATCCTGGTTGGGTGATGAGAGTTGGGTAGTGAGATGCCCCCTGGGAATCTTGTCAGTCCGAGGCCTTCATTGCGTCGATCGTGGTTCGTACCATAGAGCGCGCGTTCATCGCGGTTCGTATCCGGGCGCCCTCCTTCGCGTCGATCTCGGTTCGTACCAGAGCGCGCCTTCACAGGTTTGCGGAAAA
>Ga0210401_10000588_pt1 | contig 44200 bp, 33 predicted proteins | sample IncBWH32MmetaG_FD_150866 | JGI IMG/M metagenome (GOLD analysis project Ga0210401, IMG submission 150866) | Forest soil microbial communities from Barre Woods Harvard Forest LTER site, Petersham, Massachusetts, United States - Inc-BW-H-32-M | ecosystem: Environmental > Terrestrial > Soil >...
GTCTGGATCTGTTCTACCGGTTGAACGTCTTTCCAATCCATGTCCCGCCTCTGCGCGAGCGCCCGGAAGACATTATATTGCTCGCCAAGTATTTCATCGAACGCTACGCTGCTAAAGAGGGCAAGAGGATTCGAAGGGTAGAAAAGCGCACAGTGGAGCTTCTAGAGGGCTATCACTGGCCTGGCAATATCCGGGAGCTCCAAAATGTCATCGAACGAGCCATGATCCTCTGCGACTCGGATACATTCTTTGTGGAAGAGGCGTGGTTGCAGCGGGAAGCAGAGCCTTGGGTCGGCCTGCAGCCGTCTCTGATTAACCGGGAACGAGAACTCATCGAAGCGGCGCTTGCGGAAACCCGCGGCCGGATTTCGGGACCTCATGGAGCTGCCACGAAGCTCCGGATGCCGCGGACAACCTTGGAATCCAGAATCAAGAGCCTACGCATTAACAAACACCGCTATCGGCCGGATGCGGGCGAGTTTTCACCGAACTTGTGACCGCCAAGATCGGGAAGCGCCTGGGACGCCAAGCACTGCGAGAAGTGGAAGCCTAGTGGTGCGAATGGCGCGAGAGAACACCGGCCGGGGATACGACCGCATCGTCGGAGGACTGATGAGTTTGGGTCACCGCTTCTCAGATTAAACGGCGGGGAGCATCTGCGCGGGCGCGGTTTGGCGACCTACTATGTGTTGTTCTTCCTTCATTTGGAAAGCCGCCGCGGCAGCGTGGAGGGGATCACCAGACATCCGGATCAAGAGTGGATGGAACAGATCGCCCGCAGCGCGACCCAGGAGACCTGGGTGTATCGTGACACGAAGTTCGGCGCATCGCTTCGGTCAGTGCTGGCGGCAGGCGATGTGAAGAGCCTGGCGCTTCCCACCCGCGCCGGATGAATTCGTTGACCGTGGGGGTTTCAGCGCGCCGAAGCGTTTGTCCGTAAGAGCTCCACACCATGCGTGACGCTTGCGATCCGCAGACGCCCCGCTGTGAGCACAGACTGACCGATCGTACGATCGTTTGCTTCGGCGCACAGGAAGCCCACGTGGATCCATATCAGAAGGGGGGCCGATAGGAGCCGTAAGCCGAGGACATTTTCGCCCCCTGGCCAGCCATCAAAATTGGCTGCCACGGAACCGCGCGGCTCGCGATTCGACGAGAATTCAGCATTTGACGAGCGACCGACTGGAGCGGTTCTGCGAAAGTCATTGAAAGCAAAGTTGATGACCGCATTTTATTCTGGAAAGCCAAGTGCCCTAAAGCACGGCAATGGACTACGCACCGATCGAAAACGAAAAACGACTTGAGGAGCGTGCAGCAGCCGAGGGGTTCCTGGAATCGCCGGGCGAAGATTCCTTCCGCCCCGTGTTCCGGATCTTTCGTCCTCAACTGGTCTCGTTCTTTCGCGCGCGCGGCTGCGAGCTCGCCCTCAGCGAGGACCTCGCTCAGGATGTCATGTTTACGGTCTACCGCAAAGCGGATCAACTTCGCGACCGCACCCGGTTTCGAGGCTGGCTTTTCAAGATCGCTCGAAGCGTCCTGTGCCGTCATTATGGAAACCGTTCCCGCGAAGTTGAGACGATCGACCTGGAAAATGTGGCCGATCAACTGGTCGCCTCGACTCATGCGCCTGCGGGACCACCGGCGTTCGAATTTCTCCATTGGATGCAATTCCTCGACACTCGCGAGCAAGAGGCGTTGAGGCTGCGTTTCATCGAGGAGTGGGAGTATCACGAGATCGCCGCGGCGAAAGCGATTCCGATCGGGACGGTACAGTGGCGTGTTTTTAACGCAAAAAAGAAGCTTGCGCCACATCTGAGACGGCGACACAACGCCGCTCGCCTGGCGGCTTAAAGATCGATGCGCGTTCACCGATCGGGAATCATCAAGGCGCTGTCGATTGTGCTGGTGGGCCTGTACCATGAGCGCGCCTCGGGGCAATGTTCGGGCATCGTAAGCAATCCGAGCGAAGCTTCCTTATGCACGAGCAATGCGATACCGGATGCGAAGGTCGCTGCCATAGATACGCAGCACCGATACTCGCTCGCGGAGTTGATCGACGTCGGAGAACGAAACAATCCGCAAACCAGGGCGACATGGGAGCGGGCGAAACAACAGGCGAAGCTGCTGGGGATTGAGAGAAGCGAGTATTTTCCGGTCTTGGCCGCGACCGTTTTATTCGGAGATCAACGAGTGGCGGAGCCCTTCCCCAAGCCTTTGTCGCCGGTCGGCTATTCGGTAGTTGATTTGCCTCTGGTTCAACCCGAAATTGAGCTGCAATATCTGCTGTTCGATTTCGGGGGACGCAAGGCGCGTGTGGATGCCGCGAAGGCGGAGGCACTGGCAGTGGGAGCGCAGTTTATCAAGACCAATCAGGATATCGCTTTTGCAATTTCGAACGATTATTACGCGCTCGTCACTGCGCAAGAACGTCTGCAAGCCGCAACGGACACACTCAAGACTGCACAGACGACGCAGGATGCCGCGGAAGCGAGGCTGGCGAATGGCCGCGCGACGCTGCCTGACGTGCTCAATGCACGCGCGCAGACTGCGCAGGCCGTTTTCGATCTTGAACAAGCGGATGGCGACGAGAAGATCGCCCGGGTGACGCTGACGGAAGTGATCGGGGTCGAGCCAACGCCAGAGATCTCGATCGATGGCGAGCGAAACGCGCCGTTACCCCGGGCGCTCACTCTCCCGATCGACCAGTTGATTTCACGGGCGTTTGCGGATCGCCCGGATCTAATGGCGCAGATGCTGGAGATTCGTAAAACGGACGATGACATTCGCAATGCCGAGTCTGCCTACTGGCCAAAAATCACGTTGTCGGCGAACGTCGCTCAGACGGCGGTCTGGCCAAGGGAGGTTACGCCTCCGGCCCAGCTGGGAAATATAAACAAGCCGACATGGGCCGCCGCGGTCAATGTGGAGTGGACCATCTTCGACGGGGGCGCGCGGAGGAACCGGAAGGAGCTGGCGGAATCCGGCAAGCGCCAGGCGCTCGACGAGCTCAGGGATAAACGCGATCAGGCGCAAAGAGAGGTGTGGAGCAGCTACATCGCCTTTCGCACCGCGTTAAGACAGCAGGAGGCCGCAGTTGCGCTGCTTAGCGCCGCGGAGACTTCCTATTCCGCGTCTTTGGATGCCTATAACTACGGAGTGAAGAATCTGGTGGATGTTGTCACCGCGGAAACACAGTTGGCATTGGCGCGTCTTTCATCGGTTTCCGCGCGAGCGCGAGTATTTACCGAAGCGGTGCGCCTCGAATCGGTGACCGGTAATCTGCTGCGGAATCTACCTTCCGCGACCACGACTCAAGGGAAGTGACTATGAGAAGACTGCTGGTGATGAATACCCTCGCGATTTGTAGCCTTTGCTCCGGATGCAGCCGTGCGCCTTCTGTGTCCATCATCGGCTCATTCTTTCCAATATGGATGATCTGTATCGTCGCGGGTGTGGTCGCGGCTTTTATCGCGCGGGCCGTGCTGGTTCGCAGCGGTCTGGAGCACCACGTGGGGCCAGTTTGGCTGTTCTATCCCTCGACCGTCACTCTGTGCGCCTGCACGTTATGGGAGGTCTTCTTTCGATGAATAGCACGCCACCCGATGTAACACGCAAAATCATTGGAGGCTTACTCCGGCTGACGGTGATCGGAGGAGCTGTGATCGCGTCGCTGATGGTCGTTTACGATACCGATAAAGAACCTCGCACGGACGACGCGAGTGTCAGAGCAAACTTCATCGCGATCGCACCGGAAGTGGGCGGACGCTTGACCAAGCTGCCTGTCAAGGACAACGCGTTCGTAAAAAAAGGCGATCTGCTGTTCGAGATCGATCCGCGCGATTACCAGTACGCCCTTCAGCAGGCCCTGTCGGATCAGAACAACCTGGAGCAGAGAATTATCGACACGCGCAGAAAAATCGCCGCCGAGAATAGCGCCGTGGAAGCGGCCGGAGCGACGGTGCGCACATCCGAGACAGCCATCAAGACAGCGAGTAGCGCAGTGGAAATGGCGAAGGCAGCGGTCGCGCGCGCGCAGGCCAATGTCGCCACTACGAACGCCCATCTTTCTTATGCGATCAACGATCTTCATCGCCTTCAGCCGCTACTGACCAAGCAGTATGTCACGGTGGATCAGGTCGATCAGTCCGATACGGCGGTTCGAGTAGCGAGAGGCGAATACGAGCAGGCTCAGGCCGCACTCGCAGAGGCGCAGTCTCAGCAGACGCAGGCGGAATTACGCCAAAGCCAGGCGAGCGACCAATCGCTCGAGTCAAAAGCGCGGCTTGGGCAGGCGGTTCATGTTGTCGACACGCTGGATATTCTCGAATCGCAGCGACCCGGGTTGACGGCGAGAGTGGAACGCGCCCGTCTGGATCTGGAGAGAAGCCGCGTGGTCTCGCCATTCGATGCTTATGTGACAAACCTGAATATCTCCGAAGGAGCCTACGCGCACCCGGGTTCGCCGATGTTTACCTTGATCGACGCCAGAACCTGGTGGGTGATCGCGAATTATCGCGAGGGTAAGATTCGGAACATCCATCTGGGCTCCAAGGTCGATGTTTATCTTATGGGCCATCCCGACCGGAAGTTTGATGGGGTTGTTCAGAGCCTGGGCTACGGCGTGTTCCCAGAGGACGGAAATGTAGCCGACGGTTTGCCAAATATCGAAAGGACACTTAACTGGGTCCATCTCTCCACCCGGTTTCCGGTTCGTATTCTGATACAGAATCCCGATCCCACGCTGTTCCGAATCGGCGCGACCGCTCTGACCATCGTGAGGTGAACCAGTGCCGCCGCGATCGTGGTTCCAGGATTGGCGAGAGGATCTTCAGGCGAGCCCTGGCCGCGTGGAGAGTATGCTGCGAATCGTGTTCGCTTCGGTGGTTGTACTCGTCCTGATGATGGTTCTCCGGGTGCCGAACGTTGCTTATGCGCTGTATGTCGTCTTTGTCGTCAGCAATGAGAACCCCGCGTTGAGCTTACGAACTGGCGTCGCGTCGCTGCTGACCGTGGCTGTTACGCTCTCGATCGCATTCGGCGTTGTGATTTTGACCGATAACGATCCGCTAGCGCGTGTGATGACTCTGGCAGTGATGACGTTCCTCGCCGGAATGATCGCGACGGTCACGACTGTTCCAGCTCTGGGTCCGATCTGGGGACTCATTTACGGAGTCGGCATCGGTATTTGGGAGAAGCATGCTCCCGCGGACCGGCTGGTGAAGAGTTCTCTCTGGCTCGTCGCCGCGTTCGCCATAGGGATCGTGGTGCCGGTTGCGGTCTCGTACCTTTTTTCGATGCGCTCACCGGCCGATCGGTTGGCAGGGCATCTGCGGCTACGATATCGGGCGCTCGCGGCGATGTTTTCGGCATACGCGGCCGACGACGCAACGGATCAGCAACGACGGGCGGCTGCTCAGTCTGTCTCACGACTCGCCGCAGAGGGACACAGAGCAATGCTCGAACTCTATCGGCAGATCGCCGATCGTAATCTTCCGAGCGGCAGTCTCCCGGCGGCGGTCCCGCTTCAGATCATTAGCGTCGCTGAGTTGATGGACACCTCGGCGGCTTTTGGCCTTCAGGCAGAGAGTCCCGATATGGATTTGCAATTGCGTTGCAGGGTGATTGCGCAACAGTGTGGACATCTTGCGCGTGAACTTCGACCGAACCCGGAAGCCGTCTTCAAATCCGGAGACTCTGTTCCGCTCACACATCTCGAACGGGTCGAGAGGATCCTGCACTCGCTCCAATCGATGGGATCTGATGGCGGCAAACTTGCCGAACTTGAGGCGTTGCCGTCCAAACACGTTCCATTATTGATCCCCGGCGCCGCTTCGAATCCAGTCAATGTGGCTTTTGCGCTCAAAATCGGCTTGTGCGCAACGATTTGTTACCTCATCTACCACGCGGTCGACTGGCCCGGGATTTCAACTTCGGTAACTACGGTGATGGTTACCGGATTGGTGACCAGCGGCGCCATGAAGCAGAAGCTGGCCTTCAGGCTGCTCGGGGCAAGCATCGGCGGGCTCTTGGGTCTCGGCGCGGAAGTATTTTTGTTCCCGTTCATGGATTCGATTACGTCGTTGGTGATGATGGTCGGCGCGGTTGCGTTTCTCTCGGCATGGATCGGAGCCGGTCCACGATTTAATTATGTGGGATTGCAAATTGCTTTTGCATTTTACTTTGTATCGCTTTCAGGATTTAGTGCGCCGACCGAACTGGCCCCGGCACGCGACCGGTTAGCTGGAATCATGCTGGCCTTGATCGTCATGTGGTTTGTCTTCGATCAGATTTGGCCGGTTCGCTCGGTCGCGGAGATGCGCCGCGTGGTTGCTTCGGTTCTGAGAGACGCCTCGCGCGTGGTTGCCCTAATCGATCGCCGGCTGTCGGGCGCCGGTTATGCAAGAGAATCGGGGGTTTTGCGGGATCGGCTGGCGAAAGATCTTTCGATGGTCCGGACACTGAATGAAGCGGCCCGATATGAGTTCGGTCTCGACGGCGAGCGCCAGATCCGCGTAGCCGACAAGCTCATGCAGATGTCGATGACCACGGTGGCACTCGCTTGGAATCACGCCGTATACCTGGGCGAGCCGGACGAAGGCGATTCCCGGAGCCGGCCTGCGCCGGTCAGTCTGCGCCGAGCGGTTGAACAAGGTCTGTCGTCGATCGCTGACGCCATCGAGGAAAAGCATTCCACCGATGCGGAGCGCCTTGTGGCCGATGAATCGGAATCCGAATACGTCAGGTTAACGATAGCCCGGTACAACGAGCTTCAATCGTTGTCTCTTTCCTTCGATTCGATCGACTGAAGCGCGGTACCCGCGGCCTAACGGCTCCATCGCCAGTCGAAATGACGCCGGTTCTTTCAGTCTTGACGTTCCAGGATTGGCCGACGGTTGCTTTACCGGCTCGCCCGGCCGCGAGCGTGGTGCTGGACACCTGTTGTTTTAGCCGCTGAAGCTGTTGCTCAAGAGATTCAGATTGGTGGGCAAAGCCGACCGACGCGGCCACCAAGAAGCCGCCGGACAAGAGATTTGTTGGTCGCGCGAGGAAGAACGACCCTACTTAACCACGGCAAGGCCGGATTCACAGCCCTTGAAGCTGTATCTGTTGATTCCGAGCTTTCTGATCTTCGAGTCGAGTGTCGTCCTGGGAATCCTCAGCTTCGCCGCTGCTCCGGATGGTCCCGCTACCAAGCCGCGGCTATCTCTGAGAGCGTTCTCGATCATCGTCTTCTCTCGCTTTGCAAGAACATCAGTAAATGGAAGGGTGAACGGCCGCCTCTCTTGTGGCACGAGCCACGACTCGTCGACGGAAAACTGTTCGCCGTCGCACGTGATTACAGCCCGCTCAATTATGTTTTGCAGTTCACGGATGTTTCCCGGCCATTCATATGCCCGGAACAGATCCAGAGTCCGCCTGCTTATCGACGAAATCTGCTTCCCCAGACTGCGCGCGCTGCGATAAATCAGATGTTCCGCTAGCAACGGAATGTCATCGATGCGCTCTCGCAGTGCGGGAAGGCGAATCGGAAAAACGTTGAGCCGGTACAAGAGATCTTGCCGAAACGCACCTTCACTTACGGCCGAATTCAAATCCCGGTTCGTGGCCGCGAGCACGCGCACATCCGTCGAAATGGTCTGCGTTCCGCCCAGCCGCTCGAATTCCCGCTCCTGGAGCACGCGCAGCAAGGCCACCTGTGCATCGCGCGGCAGCTCGCCGACTTCGTCCAAGAAGATCGTTCCGCCGTTCGCGCATTCGAAGCGCCCCAAACGGCGCTGCAGGGCGCCTGTAAATGCTCCCTTCTCATGCCCGAAGAGCTCCGAGATGAGAAGCGAGGGTTCAATTGCCCCGCAGTTCAAACGAACAAAGGGACGTGAAGCACGCTTCGATCGGTTGTGAATGGCTCGGGCAACCAGCTCCTTGCCGGTGCCCGTCTCGCCGAGAATCAATACCGTGGCATCCGTGGGAGCAACCTTCGAGATTTGCGCAAGCACATGGCGCAGCGGTTCGGACGAGCCGACAATTCCTTCAAAAAAAGGGGCGCAGGCCGCATCAGAGCTGATGAGAGTGGACTCGTCACGGTTGGAAATGATGAATTCACTAGCGTGAGAGAATGAGCTTATCGGGATAATGTTTATCGCATTAGCGTGCATATAGAGTGCTCCAGAAGAGTGATCATTTGCTTAATAAATATTGAACCGGATTGCTCTCGGACAAAACCCCCGTTCGAGCAACCCGCCGGCTAATTCGTGGTACCCGGGGACACTCCGGAGCGAAATTGCCACTCGAAAGGGGCTCTAAACTAGCGCTCGGGGCCGCGAAAATCAATGCGCCTCCATCCGAACAGACGGGCATCCAGCGACCATACGCCTGGGCCGATCATAGCGAGCGCGACGCCTACACTCGCGAGCAGGATATTTCTCCAGGGATCGTCAGACTTGGTAATGGAACTCCACAGCGCGAATGCGGCGATCAGGCATCCGGACACGGGTGTCCACAAACCCGCTAATAAAAGGAGTCCGCCGATCACCGCTGCGAAATCCAGAATTGCAGGTTGGATTGATTGCGCCGCTGGCACGCCTGAAAGTCCCAACGCAAGGGCCACGCTTCCGGCGACGATGCGCAGGATCAGAAGGCCGGCACCAGGCCAACCTTCGGCGAATGTTGAAAAAAGGCGTCGCAAGAGACCCCCTTCTGAGGGTCTCAGATTGTGGCTTTGGAATATAGCCACGATTGGGTTTCCTCGCTACTCTTTCGGGCAGCATTTGAACCCGCGGCGGGATCTTAGGATTGGATAATCCCGCGCTTTACGCCGATCATCGCCGCGTGAGTCCGGTCATTCGCGCCTAATTTGGAAAGAATGCTCTTGACCCGGCCTTTCACCGTGTCTTCAGTGATCGAAAGTTGGTCGGCCACCTGCTTGTTCGCATTCCCGGCTGCGATCAGCCGCAGCACATCGATTTCGCCCGGCGTCAAAGCATCACTCGTCGCGTGCTCAGCCAACTCGAAGGATGCCTCGGCGGAGAGCGTCTTTTTCCCGGCATGCACGGCGCGGATCGTTTCCAAAAGCTCTTTGTCCAGTAGCGTTTTGAGCAGGTAGCCTCGGGCGCCGACTCTCATCGCGCGCAAAACCTGCACGTCGCCGGCGTAGGTGGTCAGCATGATGATTCGTGCGTCCGGAAATTCCGAGCGGATCGCGATCATCGCGTCCAGACCATTCATCTCCGGCATCTGCAAATCCATCAAAGTGACATCGGGCCGGTGCGCCTGGTACTGTTCGACGGCTTCGCGCCCATTGGACGCTTCGGCAACCAGTTTCATATCGGGGTGATTCGCGAGGATCATGGCGATACCCTTCCGCAAAAGCGCATGATCATCGACGGCGAGGATCCGAATGGGATTGGGAAGAGAGTTCATGAGAGTATTCGACGTAGCTTGGCAAGGAGATTCGCGGCTCTAAACGCGAACGGCCTGGAATCGGATCCTTTCGCGTAGGCGATCGAAGCCTGGACCGTTAACTCGACTTCGGTTCCGGAACCGAGCTCACTCCAGAAGACGAGTTTTCCGCCCACTAATTTGGCCCGTTCGTGCATACCGTTGATTCCATAGTGTCCGTCGCGACCGTTCTGAAAAATCTTCGGGTCGATTCCTTTTCCGTTGTCGCGAACCCGCAACCGCAGTTCGCGCGCGTTATACGAGATCTCAACTTCGATGCGCTGGGCGCGTGCGTGGACGAATGCGTTGCGCACAGCTTCGATCGCGACGCGGCCGATTTCGCTGCCGACGATCGGAGCCAGACTTCGGGTTGCGCCCTCGACATTGACATGGAAATCGGGAGAAGCCGGCTCGTTATAATGCGCGGCGAGTTCTCGGCCGAGCTTGCCGATGCTTCTTTCCAGGTCCCCACCCTCATAGCGGGAGGACCGCAAACCCTCGACAGCATTGCGGCCCTCGGTGATCGCTTGCCTAGCATGCTCTATCGCGGTTTCAAGCGCGTCCCGTGCTTCGACCGGACGATTCGGCAGCAGGTAGGTGACGGAATGAAAATTCAGCAGAAGCGACTGAAGGCTCTGGAGGAGCGTGTCGTGCAAGTCGCGGGCGATACGTGTGCGCTCGCTGACCCGCTCCTCCGTTCGGAGTCTGAAGTGATGCGCGAGCTGGCGCAGCCGAAACTGATAGAGCATCGCCAGCGTGATGAGGAACGCGAGCAGGCATGTCGCCTGAAACCAGCGCGTCTGATAGTAGGCCGCGGCTACTCTGAAATCCAGCGAAGCGCCCGTCTGGTCCCAAACGCCGCTATTGCGGCTGGCGCTTACCAGGAACCGGTAATTTCCCGGCTGGAGGTCATTATAGAACGCTTGCCTTCGAGTCCCCGCGTCCGTCCAACCATGATCCCGACCCTCCAGCATGTAGCGGAAGCGCAGTTTTGCGGGCGCGGCAATATTGAGCGCGGTGTATTCGATTTCCAGATCGCGAACGAGCGGCGGCAAGGCCGGGCGATCCTTCTTATCAGACGTAAAACTGTGGATGAGGCCGTCTGCTCTAAGTTGTTCGATGTACACAGGCGGAGGCGACGCGTCCAACGGAAGGCGGGCTGGATCGATGGAACTGAGGCCCTCCAACGGGAAAAACCATAATTTGCCGTCCGACGATTTGGTGACGTGAGGACTAAATCCGCCGGCGTTCGCGCGAGCCCGCAGCCCATCCGAGTTGTCAAAAACCGCCGGATGCATTCGCACCGGGGCGTTCTTGTCCCTTTCGATGGCAGCGGCACATGCATCCAATTCGGAACGAGAGATCCGCACCAGGCCGCAGGCCGTGTAGATCCAGACAGACTGGAAATCGTCTTCGATGGTCCAGTGAATCCTGTCGCATGGCAACCCCTGTTTCGTTGTAAACGTGACCAGGCGGCCGTTTTTTAGCCGGCCCAGACCACCCTCCGTGGTAACCCAAAGCGTGCCGTCAGATTCAACTCGAAAATCATTGATGCGCGCCTCGGCCAGTCCGTCCGCGGATTTGTACGATCTGACGACGCGGCCGTCCTGTAAATAGAGCAGGCCGCCTCCAAAGAATCCAACCCACATTCCGCCTTTCACTGGATCTGCAGCGAGCGCATCCGCAAACCCGCGTTCACCGAGCTGACTCCAGGTGGTCTGCTGCACGGTGCCGTCCTCTTGCCAGCGAAAAAGGCCGCGGTCCTGGTGGGCGAACCATATGTTCCCAGCCCGGTCGCTGACGATCGAGTGCACTCGTCCTCCGGGGATGCCACGCACCGGCACAAAGCGGCCGTTTTCGAAGTATCGGACCGCGCTAAGCGTCGACACCCAGATTCTCCCCTTGACGTCCTCGTAAAGCGATCCTGAACCTTGCTGCAGGAATCCGTTCACTGCCGACGTGCTCGCCGCTCCGCCCGGCGCTACCGGCGCAAGAGTGTTGCCGTGCTCTCGATACACCGTGACCACCCTGTTCTTCAGCCGGCTCAACCCATCGAGGGTGCGCATCCAGATGCTCCCGTCCCTGGCAGCAAGCACGGAGACGACGCGCGCGCTCCATAATCCGTCGCGCTCGGTATACGTCTGGACGGGTGTTTCGCTGAACCGGTCGAGTCCGTTGAAACCGCCCACCCAGATGTTCCCGTCGCGATCCTCGAAAATTGCGGTGATGTCTTCGCCCGAGAGCCCTTCGGACCGCGCAAAAATCTCGGTTCTGCCCTGGTGAATGTGCACCAGGCCGCGACCCGTGGTTCCGACCCAGAGACCGCCATCGCGATCACGAAGCATTCTACGTATATGAAACTCCCGCGTTGCCGCCGGCAGCCGGGAGAGCACTTCCACATGATCACCGACGATGCGGTTGATTGCGCCTCCCTTGGCGATCAGTAGCGCGCCATCATCGTCCTCGGTCAGAGCGTCGAACCCACTTTCCCCCGGCAGGGAATAAAATTTGGGCGGCCCAGGACTCCATCGCCACACGCCATCAGCGGTTCCCAGCCATATGTTCTCCTTGTGATCCCGGTATGCGTTTCCTACCATGCTGCCAAAATTCGCATATCTTTCGTCAAACGGGACGCAGCCTTTTCCGATCGCGCACAGCGTGGCTTTGGTCGCGGACGCCCCGCCGGCCCATACATTGCCGGCGCCATCCTCCACTAGGCCGAAAATTGTTTCCCCCTCGAACTCGGGGTAGTGGCGAACGTCGGGAGTTCCTCTTCCTGCCTTCATGCTGGCGAGGCCTCTGGCCGTGCCGAACCATAGAGTTCCGTCACGCCCGGCCATCAGACTCCGAATCTGCGTGGCCGGAAGCAACTGGCCGATCGGCCACTCGACGGCCTTCACGCCGTCGAAGCGCACCAGCCCAAACTCCGTACCGAGCCACAGAAATCCGTCTGGCGTCTGAGCGATGGAGTGAACCGCTCCTTTAAAAAATCCCTCGTCAAGCCTCCAGGAAGTATGCGCGTACTGGCTGATATCCAGCGAAGGATTCAGCGCAAACGTACACGGCGCGACCAGCGCGGCAGCGAGAACGGCAGCAGCGCTTCGTCCGAGAGGTCTGCGGCTGGGCTCCATGTCTATATCGAAAGAATCCTGGTCACGTCCTAGAAGATAAACTTCACCGCCAGTTGGATCTGTCTGGAAGTGGTCGAAGTCGTGGTCAACAAGCCGGCCGTTGTGACCGGCGAAAACGTTTGCGTGAAAATTTGGGCAGCGGTTCTGTTCGGAACGGCGAAGTTCGTATGGTTGAACCCGTTGAACAATTCCGCCCGGAATTGGATATTGACTTGCTCGTTGCGAACGTAATTGTTCTTGAAGATCGCCAGATCGAGATTGGTAAGGCCGGGTCCGATGGCGATATTCCGTCCGCTGTCGCCCAATCTTGTGGCTGGCTGCGGCGCGGCGAAACACTGTGTTTTGATGTAGTGGATCGGGTTGCCGGAATTCACGGGATGATTGCATCCCGGCAGATTCAGGCGGTCAGGAAAGTCGAAGGCCGCGGCATTATTCATTCCTAGTGGATCGCCGCCAATGACGGGCGTGAACGGCAACCCGCTGGCGGCACGGAAAATTCCGCTTAGTTGCCATTGATCGGTCGCCCATCTGGTAAAACCTTGCGCGGAGGTTCGGCGCGGGAGCCGCCAGGTGGCATTGATTACGAGATTTTGAAGGACGTTGAAATCCGAAAGTCCGCGCCCAAGGGACGGGTCAAAGATAAATGAGCCGACGATTGAGTTGTTGAAGTTCGCAACAGCGTTGGAAGAGGAGCTGTCGTCAATGCTTTTCGAGAACGTGTAGGCTCCCGCGATGCGGATGCCCTTGTGTTCCCACGTGATCCCTGCATTGCCGGCCTCATAAACGTTTGAGGAAAGCCAAGCGAGCGCGTTGATCGCGCCGACGTTCGGATTCAGACGAGCGCCACTGCCGCGAGCTACAGGCCAGATCAGGCCTTCTGCCGTTTGTTCGGGAAGCACCATATTGGCGTCGGTCGTTCGCAGCGGCTGGTGAAGCCCGTGCTGGCCCGAATAGCTGATTGTTGCGATCATGCCGCCCGCCAACTGGCGCTGAATTGTCAGATTCCACTGCTCGACATAGGAACGCTTCGGATCAGGCTGCACCCAGGCGTAGCCGAGACTATTTGGAATAAGCAAGGGCAATGCTCCGGTTGGAAACGATCCTTGCGGCAGAGTCGTCAGTGATCCCGTCTGATAAAAGGGAGCTTCATTGATCGCGAGCAGCTCGAACTGATAGGTCAGAGGCAGCGCGTCGTAGATTCCGAACCCGCCGCGAACGGCAGTCTTTCCATTTCGAAATGGATCCCATGCGAAGCCGATGCGCGGCGAGAAATCCCGCAGGGTCGGATTCCGAAAATAAGGAGAGCCAAGTGTTGGAGTCGCGGCGTTAAGCGAGTCGAGATTGCTCAACCTTCCGTATTTTTCAGTAGGCACCGTTGCCATCTCATAGCGAAGGCCGAGATTCAGAGTCAGATTCGGCAACACTCGATAATCATCGCGGATGTAGAAGGCTGGAATCGATTGGCGCAGGTAGATCACCGGACTCTTCCCAGGGATCGTTGAGTGGAAGCTTTGAGGCTGGTCCGTAAGGAAGGCTTGCAATGAACCGAAAGCGAAAACACCGTCTGGGTTGGCGTTGCCGATTTCATTGAAATCGATGCGCTCCAGCGCAAGCCCGAACTCGAGCGAATGAGCACCGTGTGTGTAAAAGAGATCGTCGTAGAGCTGCCAACTGGTGAAGTGAAAGTCATTCTCTCCAAGAGAGCCGACGCCGCCACCGACCGGAGTTAAGCCGGTGATAGTAATTCCGCCGACCGGCGTGTTGGGAAGAAATCCGAGCGACGTGTCGGTCGCAAGGGGATTGACCACGCCGGCCTGAATCGGCGCTTCCGAAATGTCGCGGTTCATCCCCGCACGAAAAATGTTTAAGAGATTCGGCTGGAAGACATGTGTCTCTTCGATCGACGCGAAGCGGGATTGCGAGCTTTGGCCCGTGATCACGAAATCAGTCGCATCCGGCGAGGTTGTGCGCGAATTCGAGACGAGAAAGCTGCCGTGTATCGAGTCGCGATCCGAGAAGGTATGGTCCACGCGTCCGGTTTCGAAATTCAGCGTTGTATTGGCCGCCGAAACAAAAGAATAAATTCCTGTATCGCCGGATACGGGTCCATTCGGAAGCGGAAAGATCTGGAGATAGGGCGCCACCTTCGAGGCGATCATAACTTTGCCGCTGACAAGCTGCCCAGTGCGAGCCCCGGCCGATGGGACGGTCGTGATGGTTGTGGAACTGAGGTCTTGACGCAAGCCCTCATAGTTGAAGAAGAAAAAAGTCCGGCTCCCGCGTAGCGGGCCCCCAGCCGTGGCGCCGAACTGATTACGCTTGAATGGCGGTACTTGGGAACCATCGAAGAAATTTCGAGCGTCCAAAGCGCTATTCCGCAAGAACTCGTATGCGGAGCCGTGAAAGTTATTGGAGCCGGCTCGCGTCAATGCGTTGATCACTCCACCCGACGTCTTCCCATAGTCAGCGGACGGGATTGCAGTGACGACAGAAAATTCCTGTATCGCCTCGGTTCCTAGGACAGATCCGACCACGTTGCCCGGTCCGTTTCCGGTGAAATCATTGATGCTGACGCCGTCCAAGCGGTAGTTGTTCTGTTGAGGACGGCTGCCGCCCACCGCCATCTCGGCTCCCCAACCGCGGTCCTCACGGCCGTTGCTTCCCGAGGCGATCGCCGTTTGTGCCTCGATCGTATGGACGCCCGGCTCAAGAGCGGCCAGCAACGTCCAGTCGCGGCCGTTCAAGGGCAGGTCACGAATGGTCTGCTCACCGACAACGTTGGTCAAGGTGGAAGACGTTAACGAGACTTCCTGTGACTGCGCCGCGACCTCCACTGAGCTTGCAACGGTGCCGACTGTGAGTTCGAAGTCCACCAGGAGCTGTTCACCTACGGCCACAACAAGATTTTTCTTTGTGAAATCGCCGAAACCGACGTGGGAGACCACAGCGTTGTAGAGCCCGGGCGCCAGGTTCGGAAAACTATAGAAACCCCTCTCATTCGTTTTCAGTGAGCGCGCCTCTTCCGTTGACTGGTTCTCGATAGTCACCAAGGCATCTTGAACTGCGCCGCCGAGAGGATCGAACGCCCGGCCGCTGATACCGCCTCCGCTTATTTGAGCGTACGCAGATAACTCTGTCACGATAATAACCATCACCGAAACGCCTACTCTCATAGTCCAGCCGGTACTCTTATTGTGTCCTGCGAAACGATCGCGGACATCCCACTTTTGAGCTATTCCAGCCTCACCCCTCTTAAGATTTGGGTGGGGGCAGCCCCCTGTGAAACCCGAACGATGGCGCAAAATTGAAGAGTCGTACGACCTTGCGCGCGAGTGCGGGTTGGCAGCCCTCAGCGGGCCCGACTTGGATGTCCGCTGCGAAGTGGAGAGGCTTCTCGCGCGCGACTAGGGCAACGATTTCCCCGATCCCCTACCGAGCAAGTTCGTCTGGCAGCGGTTTTGGTAAAAAGGTAAGGGAAATGATCGAAGCCGGCCTCACGGAGACCGAAGGGCGGGTTTCAGGTCCCTTGGGTGCCGATGGAAAGCTCGGAATACCGCGGGCAAGACTCGAATCGAAGGTCAGAAGTCTGCTAATTGACAAGCATGAGTTTAAGCGAGCCAGAGCTTAAAGCCTGTTCTTGGGAGTCGTGTTCCTAGCACATTGACCCGATCAGTTTGATGTATTTCCGTTCGCTCCCTTTGCCCCGCGCCTTTGCACCGCATGGGTCTTTTATACCGCTAGCATTAATTCGCTCCGGGCGGCAGCGGGCTGTATCCACTCTTCAATTTCAGGAAGAGCAGCCAACATGGCCGCTTCGCCGGCCTTGATCAATTGAGGGCCGCAACCAAAAGCATCCCAATCGACTCCGTGGACATTGGGAGCGATTATCAAATCCGTTTCGCTGCGCCAATTGTCTTCGGAACGGCTTTGCAGAATCTGGAAGCAGCGGTTCAGTACCTGAAACAAATTCGTGGGCGCGCTGGGTCCGCCGGTGGGCAGGTGAACCGAAATCACGTGAGTTGCGCCGAGCTGGCGGGCCAAGTCAGCCGGGATCTCCATGCTCATCGCGCCATCCACCAGGAGTCGCCCGCCGTGGCGTACCGGCTGAAACAAACCGGGATAGGAGCAACTAGCGCGGATGGCGTCGAATACCGTCCCGCTTCCGGCAAAGGGCACGGACTTACCGGTAGAAAGGTCCGTTGCGAGGACACCCAACGGGATGCGCATCTCCTCAAACCGGTAAGTCTTCAGGAGCCGTTTCAGGAACCCGTTCATACGCTCGCTACCCACTAAGCCCAGTCGGCCTGGTCTCCAGCGCCCGACGTCGCGGAAGCGCATCGAACAGCCGGCCCGCGCGATCTCGCCAGGCGGAGCCCCGCTGGCGTAGGCGGCTGCGACAATAGATCCGGCGCTGACACCGGTAACGCAGTGAATGGGGATATGGTGCTGGTCGAGGACCTTGAGGACACCAGCGTGAGCGATGCCGCGGGCGAAGCCGCCGCCCAGCGCCAGCCCGATGCGAACCGGCCGTACGTGCGATGAATGGCGGCTTTTCCCTTCGGCCGGAAGCGTAAGCTGCCGCAACCCCCGTACAAAACCGACCCGACGGGCGCCTTCAAATATCCAGCCGTGGTCCATGCCATCCCCCCGGGAATCTTAAGTAACTCCCGCTAAGAGGAGTATCGCGGCGACGTTTTTGTTTGTCGAAGAGGGGCTTGATACCGATGTGGCAGAGGCTGATTCCGAAGGTATCTCCGAATTGATCGCGGAGGGTCAGGCATTCGAGGCGGGAATTAATCGAAGGCGTGGAGAATGCGTCCGGCCCGGTGTACCGCAAACAAAACCGTCGTCACTGCCGCTCTTCTCACATGAGTGACTCTTTAGGAGGTTGCTGAAAAAGTTTCTCGCAGGTCGGAGACCTGCGCCACGTGTAGAGCTAAGTCATTGACCTGGAGTTGTGGAGCAGGTCCCCGACCTGCCAATGTGAGCTCTTGAAAGACTTTTTCAGCAACCTCTTAGAGGAGATGGAAATGAACCGTGTGAAAGCGAATGTGATCTTAGTCTTGGGCCTGGCCGCCCTCGGCGCTGTAGTTCCGCGCGCGACAGCCGACGAATGGGACCAGAAGACGGTGTTTACGTTCAGTGGCCCAGTCGAGATACCGGGCCAAGTTCTACCGGCCGGAACTTATGTTTTCAAGCTGGCCGATTCGCCGTCCAATCGGAATATCGTCCAGGTCTTCAGCAAGGACGAAAGACATCTGTTTGCCACCTTTTTGGCGATTCCCGATCACCGCCTTCAGCCGGCCGGGAAAACAATCATGACGTTCGAAGAGCGGCCCACCGGTTCTCCGGAGGCCGTCAAAGCATGGTTTTATCCCGGCGAGAATTACGGCCATGAGTTTGTTTATCCAAAACCGAAGGCGTTGGAACTTGCCAAGGTTAATAATACGCCGGTCCCATCCATGCCGGCCGAGCTTGCGGCAAACACGATGCAACCTGCCGCGACGATTCAAGAACCAAATGTCTTGGAAATGAGCAACAGTGAGTTAAAGGCGCAGACGCCTACCGAGGAGGAGGTAGAGATCACCGAAGTCTTCATGATGGTGGTAACAGATCCCACCGATCAACTGCCTGAGGAACTGCCTAAAACCGCAAGCTCCCTACCATTGGTGGGTCTGGTGGGGGTTTTGTCGTTGGCGACAGCTTTCGCTTTGAGATCAGCCTAGAGAAAATACAATCATGGACAAAATTAAGCCGCTCTTTACTGCAACCGCGACCGCTACCGGCGGACGCAATGGACATACGGAAACGAACGACGGCATAGTGAAGGCCGATCTCTCCGTACCCAAAGAAATGGGTGGGCCAGGTAAACCCAATACGGCTACGCCCGAACATTTGTTTGCTGCTGGGTACGCGGCTTGTTTTGGCGGCGCGCTTGACTTTGTCGCCAAACAGCACAAAAAGGATGCCAAACAGGCGACTGTCACGTGTGCCGTTTCAATTGGGCCACGCGATGGCGGCGGCTTTGGCCTAGCCGTAAAGATGCGCGTGGAGGACAAGAGTCTGCCGCAGGCCGACCTCGCCGCGCTCGTCCAGGAAGCACACGAAAAAATCTGCCCTTATTCCCATGCCACACGCGGCAATGTCGAGGTCGCGCTCGAAGCCGTGGGCGCTTGAAGTGAAGCACGATGCAGGGAGCTAAGCCGGAAAGTCAATTCAACATTCCTGATGCCCTCAGCTTCGAAGACGGGCCGGGCGGCTTGATTCGCGCGGTGATCTCCACGCCGGCTGCGGAAGCAGACCTATACCTGCAAGGCGCTCACGTAACCCAATGGACGCCACGTGGCCAGCGGCCTGTCCTTTTTGTCAGCCCCAAGAGTCTGTTCGAACCCGGCAAGGCGATTCGCGGTGGCGTACCCGTCATTTTCCCGTGGTTTGGCGCTCGCGGCGATGGCAGGCCTGGCCCAGCCCATGGGTTCGCCCGTAACAGCGAGTGGGTGATCGAAGGAACAAAACTCCGCAACGCCGGAAGAGTGGAGATAACGCTTGCGCTTGCACCGAACGACGTTACTCGCGGTTTCGGGTATTCCGCCTTCCACTTGCGCTTTCGCGTCACAGTCGGCTCCGATTTGGAAATGGAGCTTGAGACTCGTAATGATGCCAAGGAACCGCTTACGTGTGAAGAGGCGCTGCACACTTATTTAGCTGTCGCCGATATTCGCCAAGTCTCCGTCTCCGGGCTCGAAGGAACTGCCTACATCGACAAGACCGATGGATTTAAGCGCAAGAAGCTGGGTAACGAGCCCTTGCGGATTACCAAGGAAACTGATCAGGTGCATTTGAGCACCAAGAGTACCTGCGTCGTACACGATCCGGTGTGGAACCGCCGCATCATCGTCGAGAAGAACGGCTCCGACAGCACCGTCGTCTGGAATCCGTGGATCGACAAGACCAAGGGCATGTCCGACATGGCTCCGGACGATTGGAAGGGGATGATCTGCGTTGAAACGGCCAACGCCGCTGATAATGCCATCCATCTTCCGCCCGGGGCGTCCCACAAGCTGACGGCCTTGATCCGGGTAGAGTAGCTGGACGACCGACACGCTGGACGTAGGTGAGAGGCAGTCGCCGTTCACATTATCAGCGGCGTTCTTGTTCTACTTTTCCCCAAACCGAAAAACAACGCCGGCCGAATATCGGACGTCGTTCTGATGGCTGCCGAAGCCTCTGGTAGCGCCGCCCAGTCTGGCACTGTCGAACTGAGTCATCACGTATTCCACTTGAATGGGTTTGATCGCGATACGTTTGGTGAGGCTATAGTCCAATCCCCCACCAGCCGCGGTAGCGAAGGCATTCTGCGTTGTGGAGGTTGGACCACTCCACGCGTATCCGCCGCCGAAAAGAAACTGCACATAGGGATTTAGCCGCGAATGCCGCCAGTTGAACCGTGGTCCGAACATGTACGTCAGCAACTTCTCGTCGATTCCCGTCCTCGTGTTCGCGTAGCCACCGAAGTCGGCAACCAGCCCCAAAGTCTTGTTTAGGTTGTACTCGAAGTATCCGGATCCTCCGTTCCCAGTCCGCTGATAATCATAATTCGCCGAGTTGACGTGTAGCCACGAGTAGTTCACGCCCACTTCATACTTGGGCGTATATACCTCCTGCGCACTGGCACCTCCGTCGAAGGCAAAGATGGCAAGAATAGATGTGCACGCAAAAAGCGCTGTTTTGTGAAACATGATTTTCTCCCTAACTAAAGGAGTCGTATACTAGCAGTTTTGTTTGGGTTGCACTACTCCAACAAAGACCGCGGCGTAGAGCTCATACCCTTTGAAGACCACCGTTCTGGTTCCACGGAGAAAAGTGATGCACAAATCGAAACTGATACTTACGACCGGGCTCCTGGCTGCGATCGTGAGTCTGGCTGGGTGTGCCGGCAAGATCCGGTACCCCAGTTACTACGTTTTGAATGTTCCTGGTGTTGTACCGGCCACTCAGTCGGCGCCGATCCTCGGCTCGGTCGCAGTCCGCGAGTTTGACGCTCCCAGATTCTTGAGGGAAGGCCCAATTGCTTATCGGCCATCAGCGGAGCAACTGGATTTCTATGACTATCACCGCTGGGCCGAGGATCCGCGCCGCGTGGTGACGGCCGCGATGGTGCAGCAGATTCGCGCCCGAGGAATGTTCCAGTCCGTCGATCTGTTCGACGGCCGGGCATCTTCGGAATGTCTGCTTACGGGAACGGTTGAGCACCTGGAAGAAGTCGACCGGGGCACGAAGGTATCGATCGAAGTTACGTTATCGGCGCGACTAGTCAATTTGCGCACGGGTGAAGTGCTTTGGCAGGACACGTCGTCCCAGACAGCGAAACTAGACCAGCGCTCGGTGGCGGGCATCGTGGCGGAAATGTCCCAAGATGTGGGGAGCGCAGTCGGGCACCTGGTTTCTTCTATGCAGGATCGCCTCACGGTCGCTTCATCGTCGCAAAGCCGGTCGAACACCGAACGATAGCTAACGCGCCGCGCAAGAGACCGACGACGTCTATTTACACGCCGACCTCACGCCATTAAGCACGAAGGTCGCTGGGTTGGTAGCTGCGGTAGCGGTTTCCGACTATCAGCCCAGGAAGTTGTCCGCAAGCACACGCCGGCGTGAGCGCCGCGAAATCGGTCTACATTCCCGATATCACTGCGTACGCGTGCCACAGGTATCAGAATGACGTTCCATTTCTGGTACGGAACTTCGATACGTTGGGTATGAGTCCCTATTGGGATGCCTTCGACTCGGCAAACGCCGAGCGGCCGTACGCGAGGGCGCAGCTCAGCTTGAGCATGACCGAAGAGAATCTACCCCGGCTAAAGAGGAAGTAGCCGTCGAGATCGAGCGAAGCCATAACAATGTGGAGCGGACCAAGAATCTGGTCCGGGTAGCAAACGAAGTAGTAAAACTACGGCAGGAGAGCGGCCGATTTTCCGAACAACCGGTGCTTCTTCGGCTTCGGTGCCGGCTCAACCGCGGCCGCTTTGTCGATGGCTGCCAGCGCCAGCGGCGCCATGATGCGATAGCCCTGGCCATTGGGATGCAGACCGTCGTCGGCGATGTCGGCCTTCAGATAGCCGTCCGCATCCACCATTTGCGAGTAGTAATCGAGGTAGGTGAAATCGCGGCGCGCGCAGAATGCCTTCATCCAATCATTGAGCGCGCGAATGGTGGCGGGCGGGCGCGTCCTCGTCATTTCATAGCTCGGATTCACGTCCTTGTGATAATCACTGACCGGAAGCACGGAAGCTAGAATCACCTTGATTTGGTGGAATTCGGCCAAGTCGGCGATCGCGGTCAGATTGTCCTCGATGGTGGAAACCGGAACCCCACGCGCGATATCGTTGGTACCGCCCAGCACCAGCATGATGGCGGGCTGCAGCTTAATCACGTCCGGCTCCATGCGCCCCAGCATCTGACCGGTGATCTGGCCGCTGATCCCCCGATTGATGAAGTCGCGATCCGGGAAATATTCGTTCAGCCGCCAGCCGTCGGTAATCGAATCACCCAGCAGGACCACGCGCAGCTTGTCCGCTTGCGCCGGCGGGGTCCGCGAATCCATCTCCCCATAGCGCGCCAAATTGTCGCGATCGGGACTACGCAGCTGGCGGTCTTTCAACTCGATCAAGGCGCGAAAGTGGCTCTCGGTCCGAACCAGGGCATCGCGCAGATCGTTGAACTGTTTCTGCTCCTCGATTGAAAACGGAAAGGGCTTTGGCACCGCGTCGGATAAGGCCAGATAAGCGCGCAGGTTGGTTAGAAACGCATAATTTGAAACGGCATCGGCCGGCGTCGTCCGCACATTCGTAAAGGCCTGTCGCGCATTCTCAATAAGGGGCGCACCGGCCCGGGCGAGTTCGGGAACCGACACGGTGGTCGATTCCATGAGCTGAATCACTCGCTGATACGTATCCAACAGTTCCCTGCCCGCCAGGAGCGCTTGCCCGGATTCGGGCTGCTGCGCCGACAACGTGATCGCAAAACAGGCCAACCAAAACTTCTTCACGAGTGTTCCTCCTTCTCCAGTGCCAGGGTAATGGTGCCTATGGGAAAGCTCATCCGAATCCGAATCTCCACCGGCAACCTGCGAGCGTCGTCGCTGATCCAGATGAGCAGTTGGGCTTTGCGCGCGTACAGCACTCCGCCGAATACGAAGGCCTCATAGCGAACGGTGTTGAAAGCTCCGGCGTTGGTTTTGATCTGCTCGTTCTGTTGCGCTTCGATGCGAGCCGACGCGGACTTCTTGCCGTCGCTGACCGCCATCGTCGTGGACTGGCCTGGCTCCAACCTCAGTGTTCTGAGCTTATAAAGCGCTCCGATGATGTCGTGCGTGCACGCCGGTATTTCCGTCTCCGCCGTCTTCATGACCGTGTTCTTGATCAGATCCCGCTCGACGTAGCTGGCCTTCCCTTTCGGGTAATCGTAGATGACCTTGGTCTCGTGGTGGCGCGAACGTTCCTTGGCGTCCAGAGCGGTGCTGATGGCGCAGAAATCGCCCTGCATCTCCAGATTGTAGCTGTCATCAAGCTTGTATAGTTTGGAAACAAGACCGGTCGATTCCAGGTGCAGCTGAGAGCGATTTGGGTCCTGGGTCAGGCGCGCCTCTCCGGCGTCGATCAAACGCCACTCTACGCTGTAGACGAGCGTTTCCTGCGAGGGAAACGTCCCGGACGCTTCGTTGACCGGCTTGGATTGCGGTAGCGAGGAGGGGACGGTGGACAGGGCCAAACAGGCGCAGGCCATATGGGAAATAAACCTTCCCAGCATGAACTACGAGTGTGACAGAAAACCGGGGCTCGGGGTGTGCAGTGCACTCAAGCCCCTATTTCCTGGGCGAAATCGGTATTTGAGTGCACTGTCCCTAATTTATTCCCGTATACTCGGAGCCATATGGAGCTGCACCTGGTGGACGGCACCTATGAGCTGTTCCGGCACTTTTTCGCGGTGCCCGCCGCCGTGGATCTGAATGGCCGGGAAATCGGCGCGGTGCGCGGGGTACTGAGATCCGTGCTGTCGATGGTCGAGCATGGCGCAACGCACATCGGAGTAGCGACCGATCATGTGGTGGAGTCTTTTCGAAACGATCTGTATCACGGTTACAAAACGAGCGAGGGTGTGGCCGCCGCGCTGCTCTCCCAGTTCCCGATTCTCGAGGAAGCGCTGGAAGCTATGGGCGTTGTGGTGTGGCCCATGGTCTACTATGAAGCCGATGATGCGCTCGCTTCCGCCGCGGCCAAGGGCGCGCTGGATGATCGTGTGACACAAGTGATCATATGCACACCGGACAAGGATCTCGCGCAGTGCGTCGCCGGAACGCGAGTGGTTCAGCTCGATCGCAGGCGCAACATCTTACGCGATGAGGCCGGCGTGGTGGCCAAGTTCGGCGTGAAGCCGCAGTCGATCCCGGACTACCTGGCCGTGGTCGGCGATAGCGCCGACGGATTTCCGGGTATCCCTGGATGGGGCGAAAAGGCCGCGGCCCGGACACTGTCTGTGTATCCAAGACTCGAGGACATTCCCAAGGATTGGCGAGCGTGGCACCCCTCCATCGCCAATGCCCTCCGGCTGTCCACTTCTTTGTTCAACTCCTGGAACGATGCGCTATTGTTCCGCACGCTAGCGACTCTGCGGTTAGACGCGCCCGTCTTTGATGCTGTGGACGATCTTCTCTGGAAGGGCCCGCGCCCTAGTTTCGAAGCTCAATGCCGCGCCATGGAATCGCCGGATCTGTTCCGCCGCGCGATGTCGGCGGTTGCATCGAATGCTATTGGGCAAACTGCGGCCGGCGGCGGAAGCCCTCATGACTGAGGCTGATCTTTACGCTTTCATGGCGAAACACAAACTTGGTGTTCTCGGGACCATCGGCCAGCGCGGCACTCCCCAGTCGGCTCTGGTAGGAATCGCTGTCACGCCCCAACTTGAAATCATCTTCGACACGGTCAAGTCTTCGCGCAAGTATCCGAATCTCACCGCCCGCGCAGCCTGTTCTTTCGTGATCGGAGGCTGGGGGCCAGGCGAGCAAACCATCCAATACGAAGGAGAGGCTGACGAGCTCAAGCCACCCAACATCGAGCGATATCAGGCAACGTACTTCAACGTTTGGCCGGACGGACCCGCGCGTATGAGTTGGCCGGGGATCGTCTACTTTGTTGTTCGACCTACCTGGATTCGTTACAGCGACTTTGACCAAAACCCGCCGCTGATACGCGAGTTCACCTTCCCTAGCAATCCCTACACTTCGCCACAATCAGCGTGATGTCGTCGTACTGCTCGTGCGGGCTGAACGTCCGAACCTCATCGACAATCGATGCGATAACGGCCGGGGGAGCCAACTCGCGGTGCCGGCGCAGCGCTTCGATCAGGCGCAGCTCTCCGAACTCCTCTCCGGCATCGTTGAACGATTCCGTGATGCCGTCGGTATAGAGGGCCAGTGAATCTCCGGCGCAAAGCTGGCATTCGGCGATCGAGCAATCCCATTCTTTGAAAATTCCAACCAGCGTGGCAGTGGAACCGAGCCTCTCCACGGTGCCGTCGTGCCGGAGGATCAAGGCCGGGAGGTGGCCACAGTTCACGTAGCGCAAGCGACGCGCTTGGTCGTCGTATTCGGCAAAAAAAAGTGTGGCGAACGAACTCTCGCTGGTATTCTCGTAGAAGAGCCGATTCACCGAGCACAACAAACGCTCCAGATCGTCCAGCGCGATCGCGCATTGGCTGCGCAGGTTGGCCTGCAGATTCGCCATTAAGAGCGCAGCGGCGATTCCCTTCCCTGAAATGTCTCCGATCACCAGCCCAAAACGGCCCCGGCCGAGATCGAGAATATCGTGGTAATCGCCGCCTACCTGCCGCGCCTGGATGCAGGAGCCCGCATAATCCAGCGTTGCCATGGGCGGCAGCATCTGGGGAAACAGCCGGGCTTGCACTTGCTTTGCAATTTCTAATTCCTGTGTGGCGCGGCGTTCTGCTTCCATCCTCTCGGTGACCCGCCGGCGTTCCGCTTCGATTTCGCGCGTTATAAAGTCGAAGCCCACCAGCGAGAAAGAATTTCCATCGAGATCTTTGAAGCGCGTGAATACTCCGCCCCAAACCGTCGACTCGTCTTCAGACTCCCGCCTCACGCGCCGCAGCCGCGGTGTAAACCCAAACAGAACTCCACGACGGCGCCATTCGTAATACTGGGCAATCACATCCTCGGTAACCAGAATAATCCCGGTCGGCCGTCCGATCAGCTTATACTCTTTCGAGTCGGGCTCCGGCGCCACGAGCGTGAGAACCGCGGTCCCATCGGGAGGCGCGACCGCTACCCAGCGTTCACCGGACTGAAGCCGTGCATCGAAAGCCACATGGAACCCTAGCTGGTCAACGTAGAATCGCAGGCTTCGATCCTGATCCCGCACGAAAACGTTAACAGCATGCAGCCCCAGAAACATGGTTTCACTGCTTGTTTACATCGATCATGTTGTCATCCGAAATCCGGTCAATCAGCTTATTGTAGGGATCGATGCCCGCCAGAGTGGGCTGTTGATCGACGGTGATCACAAAGGTCTTGTGTTCCTCGTTGAACTTTTCCTTCCTGAGATAGAGCGGCTTTTCCTCATCCTTCTTGCCGCTGAATACGCCGATCTCGATGTAATCGTTCAGCGGCATGCGGGTCTCCGCTCCGTTGCCATCGGCTTGCGATTTACGGGCCTGCACTTCCAGCGTCACCTTGTATTTTCCATCGCTAGTCTTCTGCGACGTGGCGGAGATGGCTTTGTTGTCGTAAAGCACGATGCGATTGAAGCTGTCGTCGACCAGGTACTGCAGCTCGGGCGGCGTTTGCGCGCGGATCGCGTCCACCAGCAGTCGCGTATCGGGATAGGGCTCGTCGATGGCCTCGGCATCGCGCGTATTGTCGTGTGTATCCACCTGATTGTTGGCGTTGGCATAGCGGTACTGCATCAGGAAGTTATGCAGCGCAAGATTGAGCTTGTCTTCGCCAATGTAATCGGCTAGCGTGTAAAGCACCTGCCCGCCCTTCTGGTACCAGACGTAGGGCTCGCGCTGCACCACGGCGAGTGGCGGTTCATGACGGATCTCTCCGGCGCGCCCGCGCAGATACCGATCCAGCTCATGGCGGAGGTAGCGATGCATGAGATCGCGGCCATACTTGTGCGCCATCACTTGCAGGGCTGAATATTCAGCCAGGCTCTCCGACATCATGTTGGAACCTTCCACGTCGGCGCCGATGAGCTGATGCGCCCACCATTGGTGCCCCAGCTCGTGAGCGGTGACAAAGTAAGTGATGTCGATGTCGGTCGGCTTCAGGACGCGGCCGATGAAGCCGATGGCTTCCGAATACGGGATGGTGTTGCTGAAAGACTGGGCGAAAGTGCGGTAGCGCGGAAACTCCAGGATGCGGAATTGGCTGTACTGATAGCCGCTATAGACGCGCTGATAGTAGTCGAGGCCGGCGCGCGTGCTAGCCAGCATGTCGTCGAGGTCGTAAGTGTGGGCGGGATCGTAGTAGACCTCCAGCGCCACGTCACCGTTGATCCCGTGATAGATCTCTTTCCGGACCTGATAGCGGGCCGAGATGTAGGCGAAGAAATCGAGGATGTGCGTCGAGCCCATGCTGTATTCGAAATAGCGGCGGCCATTCGACTGCCAATCGCGCTGCAGGTATCCGGGCGCGAGCGCGATCTGATCCGCCGACGTGCTGACCACAGTGTGATAAGTAATCCAATCCGACTCGCGCGGAAATATATTGTTCAGCGAATGGACGCGATCGCCGCGATGGGCCATTTCTTCGAGAGCTGGAAGGTGCTCTTCGCGCCGGCGCCGAGGATCGTCCAGTTCGACGCCGTTATTGTAGCCGACATAGGGCACGTAATCGGCATCAAAGAACGTGCCGTTATAAGCAAACTCGGGAAGCTCGTTACCATCGCGAAAGCCTCGCGTCTGATGCCCTATATCGCAGGTGAGAATCAGAGTTTCGCCTGGACGGAGAGGCTGATCGAGAGCGTAGATGGAATACATGTTTCGCGCTGCGGAGCTAACCAGATGGAAAGGGCGATCGACATGCACGTTGCTGACGGACTGTTTCTGATCCGTGAGATGAATCTGCGCGATCGGCTGCATGGTCTTGTTCTGAAGCGTCATGCGGACGTTCCCATCGAAGGAGCGGCGCTCAGGATAAATGTTGACACTGGCGTCCACGGCCGTGACCTTGGGCTGGAGCAGGTTTTCGTACTGCTTGAACTGGCGTTCGTAGTCGGCCTGGATAACGCGGCGCGTCTTCGAGTTGAGGTACTCGTTGAGGACGTGCGTGTTGTAGAAGTACCAGGAGCCCGCGCCTACGGCAACCAGCGCGAAAATCACAGCAAACGGCGCCAGCCGGGGAGCGCGTTGCCAGGCGAGTCGTGCGCGAGCCCCCAGGGACTCCTCGGCTCCCCGCCGCGACAAAGCCACGGAAATCACACCCAGAACAGCCGCGATCGCCAACCAATAAGTGATCGACCAGAAGAGCGCGGGAACGAAGTGGCCGTAGCCGTTCATGTCGGAATAGGTATAGGGAGGGATCTGGCCGACCAGATAAAGCGTGTTCTCCCAACCGAAACTAAAGAGGATCGGCATGAGCACAAAAATTCCGATCACGATGCCGTGGCCCACAAACTTGTTCGACACCACGGTCTGGATGAAGAGCGCCAGAAGCGCGAACATCAAGATCTGCGGGAAGGTCAGTATATAAAGCTCTTTGAAGTATTGGAGCAGCTCGTAATGGTAGTAACCGGCGATAGTCTGCATGAGGATGCCGACCAGCATCGCCACCGTAAGCAGGATCAGCTCGATGACTACGATGGCCGTCAAACGCGAGAGCCAGTCCGTCGATTCGCGCATCGGAAGTGCGTCGTGGATGCCGTTGAAGTGCGTGTCTCGCTCGCGCCAGAGCAGTTCCGCAGCATAAAGAGTCGCGACGATGTAGAGAAATAGGAGCGCGCTTCCCTCTACCGACTGCAGCATTAGGTAGGTGACTGGCCAGACGTTCTGCTCGGCTAAGTGGCCGGCGAAGTGTCCGTTGTTAATCCCGAAGGCGATCATGAGCGCGACGATCGCCCAGAATGGAATATCCCGGAAAATATTTCGGAGGCGAAGCCGCGATAGCGAGATATATTGAGCAAATGTGGTTCCGGAATTAAAGATCTGGTGAACGACCGGGAGCCGGCCGGCGATGCGCGAACGGACAGGTTGTTCCTCCACCAGGTCTTGCTGCCTTGCCTTGGCCGCGCGGCGGCCCTGAGCGCGAGCAGTGAGAGCCTCAACCGACATGGGAAACAACGCCCACACACCGGCCAGGGCCAGTAGGCCGACCGCGATCCACAGCAGGCGGTTGTAAAGGAAGACACCCTCCGAAAGACCCGGCGACCAGGTGACGAACAATGTGTTCTTTTCGATCACCGTCCAGTAGCGCGTGACATCATCGAACAGGATCAGGCCGATGGGATCGAGAATGCCGGACCAGAAGTGCTCGAGCGAGCGTGTGGCGGAGAAGACCGTGATGCCGATAACGTAGAGCATGAAGAGCGCGACACCCTGGAGGTAAACGATGAATATTTTTCGGGTGAGCGCCGCGATAGCGAAGAAAGCCGAGCCGATGAAAAAGATCTGGACCACGATGATCGAAAGGAACGGCTGCAGATAGTTCCAGAGATGATTCGGACCGATGCGAGTGTGGTCCGCCCAAGGCGCAAAGGTGCCGAAGTAAGCTCCAACCAGCACGCCGGAAAAGGCGAAGACGGTGGTAACGAAGGACCCCGCCCAGCGTCCCCCCAGGTAGGCGAACTTGGAGATCGGCTTGGTGAAAATGATCTGGTAAGTGTCGCGCTGGAAGTCGCGCAGGATACTGGTGCCGAAGATGGCGGCCATGACGATGATGCCGAACAGCGCGGATCCGACGTCGTTAAATGCGTTGGCGTAGGGCGAATTGAGCAGGATCTTGCCGTTTCTGTTGCCGATGGGGCCGAAATTTTCAGACGCTACGTTGAGGAAGGAAAACGTCAACCAAAGCGCGAAGTAAACGTAAGTGGAGAGGCTCTTGAGGCGGAACTTGAGCTCGAATGTGTAGAATTCCCAAAACAGTGCCATGCCGGATCCTCCTTAATTCACGGCCTTAATTCACGACGTGGCGGTTGGTCTGCTGAGAGAGGTTGAGGAAATAAACATCCTCCAGGCTGGAATCGACGGGCCGGAAGCCGTCGCCTGGGGATGTATCCGCAAACACCCTGATTTCGTGCTGTCCGCCGACCAGATGACTGGATATCACCGGGAGCTGCGTTTCTATGGCGCGCAGCTCGTCGTCGGTGGCCACCACCTTCGACCAGATTTTGCCGTCGAGCGCGGCCAGGGTGTCGTTGGGAGCGCCTTCCAGCAGTAGCTCTCCCGAGCCGATGATGGCCATGCGCGGGCAGAGCTGGCGGACGTCATCGACGATGTGCGTGGAGAGAATAACCGTACGGTCGCTGGCCACCGAAGAGAGAAGGTTGAGAAAGCGATTGCGTTCGGTGGGGTCGAGGCCGGCCGTCGGCTCATCGACGATAATGAGGCGCGGATTCCCGAGCAGGGCCTGCGCGATTCCGAAGCGCTGCTTCATGCCGCCGGAGAAAGTGGACAGCGATTTCTTGCGGATGTCCCACAGATTGGTCTGCTGAAGTAGCGCCTCCACTGTCTCTTTGCGCTCCCCCGAAGAGGTCATGCCCTTCATCACGGCCAGATGTTGAAGCATGTCCAAGGCCGATATCTTCGGATACACGCCGAACTCCTGCGGCAGGTAGCCAAGGATACGCCGGACCTGGTCTTTCTGGCGCAGGACATCGATCCCATCGAGGTCAATGGAGCCGGAGTCCGGATCCTGAAGCGTGGCTACCGTGCGCATCAGTGTACTCTTGCCCGCGCCATTGGGCCCAACCAGCCCAAACATGTTGTTGCCGATGGAAAGGGAAAGGTTTTTGAGCGCCTTTACACCGTCCGGATACGTCTTGGAAAGACCTGCGATCGTGAGTGCCATACTTCAGTTTTGTTGGACAAGGCCAATCTACCACGCGGCGCACAGTTTTCGTCGCTCACGCTTTTCGGCGGTCAATCCGGTTCGAACGAAATCTCCACTGCATCGCTGAACGGGCTACGCGCGGTCCGCACCCGCACCGGATGCGCTCCCGGCGGAATGTCGTCAGGCAGCCTCGAGTCGGCTTGCCAGCGGCCGCCGCCAACGTCCATCAAGAAAACACCGGGGAGATCGCGACCAGCCACTTGAATCGCAATGTCCCCCTGCTTGAGACCAGTCTCCTCACTCCGAAACCGCGCGCAGAGATATTCCTTCTTATAGCCCCGAAAACTGGACGTTCCGTTGAGATTGTTCCGGATGGCGTAAATCTCCGGCGCTGATTCGGTAAGCTCGGCAGCCGGCTGGAAGCCCGCCACGACTTCCTGCGGCGGCGCCTGACCCGATGTAATCGGAAAAACGTTGCTGAAGCTACTTTCAGTGGTCCGAATTCGAATCTCATGTAGGCCCGGGCTCAAGAACGGCGGAACCTTCAGATTGGCCTGCCATTCATTGGTCCAGTACAACCTGTTCAGCAGCAACACCGGCACGCCATACCCGTCGATCTCAACGCGCATCTGATCGCGAGTCAGGTCCGGCTCCGGGGAAGCGAAGTACAGGCAGATGTATTCATCTTTGGCCGGATTGAAATGGGCCACGCTGGTCCTGTTGTTCACTGCCGCGTGGATGCGGGCCGCTGCCGCGGTCGGATTGACGGGCGGAGGCTCGAATTTCCGGTAACAGCTGGCACCGGCGCGACGATCGGTCTGATGCTCGAAGACGACCTGCGCGAAACCGGCGGCACGGCACAGAGCCATCAGACAGTTGGTATTCGGGCCGAACCAATTATCGATCTGGCCGCCCAGCTCGTTGGTCTCGTAAAACTCCAGCGTGCAAGTAGCGGCGGGATCGGACCCGGCGTCCGTCACGAATGATTCCACGAACGCGGCTTCAGTAGTGAGCGAGCAGATCCGCTCCAGACCCAGAAGCGGATGACGAAGATGATAAAGAACGCCGAAGAAGAGCACGTAATCGAAGCGTCCGATGGACTCCGGCGTCAGCTCGTCCACGTCCATGATACGGTATTCGACGCTCGAGCCCAGCAGCGCGCGCGCCATGTGGAACTCTTCAAACTCCACGCAGTCGACCGCGACTACCTCCGCGCCCCGCCGTTCCATTTCAAAGCTGTTCCATCCGGACGCCGCGCCAACATCCAGCACGCGCTTGCCGCGAAGATCCTCTGGAATCGGAAAGGAACGGATGCGAGTCCTAAGCGCATCGATGCTGATCAATCCGGGGATTACGGTGCCATCCGCCAGCTCCAGGCTATGGTAGCTGCTGTGCCTGGACAACTGATCCACCTGTTGTTGCGTACGGCGGCGAAACTCCGGACTCTGCGTCAGACTCGAAGCCGGCATGGCGCTGGAATCAGTCTAACTTGACATCGGAGCCTGACACCACCTCCACTAGCACCGGCGGCGTCACCAGATTCCCCACGGCCACGTTGACGTCCACAGTTCCCCGCGCGATTCCGGATGGAATCAATGCGTTCACTTGCGTCAGACCTGCCGCGTCCGGGTTCCCAACATATTCGCAGGGGAGATCGTAACCGTCGAAACGCACGCAGATCTCAGGCTTTGAAGTGCCTCTGGGCAGGCCGCGAACCCACACCGAAATGCAGGCGTCCGGGCGCTTTCGTGTGAGGTTGCGTTCCCAGGTTTTTCCGTCCGTGGCCTCGTCGATTTCGAACTCCGCTGAATTTGGCGACGCGAGCGTGCGCTGACGCCGCTGCTCCTCGGTCACGTCCAGCCCCAACAGCATCCTGTTGCTGTAGGCGCTATCCCGCACGCGGAGCCTGACCTCCGGCCATCCCGCCTGCAAACCGAGCGGCAGCTTGAATACCGTCTCCCATCCGCGCGGCCCCGCGGACACCACCTTGACGGGACGTGATCCGTAACCGCCGATCTCCGGAAAAACGTCGTCCACGGTTAGGCCGGCGCCATCGTCCATAAACCAAAGCGACACGTATTCGTCTTTGGAGGACGCGAACGCCAGGTCGTGTGACATCGCGTTCTCCATGCTGACAATATACGGCCCCGGTCCCGCGCCTTCTCGGCCGTTCCAGGTTCGAAAACAACTGACGTGAGCGCGATCACCCAACATGCCCTCGAACCGGACCCGCGCGAATCCGGCGGTGCGGCACATGGCCAGCAGGCAAGCCACGTTCGGAGCAACCCAGTTGTCGAACTGCCCGCACAGTTCCGTGGTTTCGTAAAACTCCATCAGCGGGGCCGCGTCGGGATTGTAGCCATCATTGAGCACCACCGACTCAACGCAGATAAGGTCGGTGCTCATCGCGCAGACCCGTTCGAGAGCCAGCATCGGATGCTTCAGATGATAGAGCACGCCCAGAAACAGTACGATGTCGAAGACTCCCAGATCCGACGGCCGCAGATCGCACACATCCGCGACGTGGTACTCGATTTTGGAACCCAGCAATTCGCGCGCTTGCAGAAGCTTCTCATTTCGGACCGCATCCACCGCCACAACTGATGCGCCGCGCTTCTCCATCTCGAAGCTGAACCAGCCATCCCAGGCGCCGATGTCAAGAACGCGCTTGCCGCGGAGATCCTCCGGTATAGGGAACTGCCGCAATCGCAGACGTTGCTGCGCCAGGCTCTGAATGCCTTGGATCACCTCGCCGTTCGGCAGTTCGATGCTGTGGTACCAGCCCAGCGCATTCATCTGTGTGATGAGCTGCTGTATCTTTTCAGTATCGCCGGCGTCGCGTGCCTTCATGCTCTAGAGCTGCTCCACTTCCGTCTTTTCCACTTCGATACGCGCCCTTAGATTAGCCACTCCCGCCGTGTATCTCGAATCCGTGACTACAAAAGCCAGCGCGTTGTCGATCCAATCGTGCGCCGTTCCATCCGGATCGTGCGAGGCGGCCGTCAACGTGTACTCGCCGGGACACAGGTCGCATCGAAACCGGAAGACTGCCTGCATCCGGTCGCCTGCTACGTAGCTGCCGGTCTTTATGTTCTCCAGCTCAGTATTGGTCCCGTACACAGCCAGGCCGATGCGGGTGCGAATCAGGATTCCGATCACTGGCTCTTGCACCGGCCCGAGGTAGCGCACGAGTACGCGAACGGAAACTTGTTCGCCGCTGCGCCAGATCATGGTCGGCTGTCCTGTTTCGCTCAGCGTGTCGAGCGAAATGATTTCGGCGCGCCCATCGCCGCGCTGTAGTAAACGCCGGACCGGGCTCGGCTGAGTCTCGCCCCAAGCACGAAATTTTTCCGTGATAAGCTCCTGGTAAGCATCCAGTACTTCGCCAGGATCTCCGCGGCCACGGAGCGCCCCTGCATCCAGCCACCAGACCTCATCGCACAGGCGCCGCAACAGATCCGCTTCATGCGACGCGATCAACACCGTCGTTCCGTCGCTTCGCAGCCGGTCGATCCCCACTAGAGCCTGGGCTCGCGCCAGGGCGTCCTGCTGTGCCAGCGAATGTTCCATCACCAGCATGTCGACCGGCGAAAGATCGACCGCGTCGCTGGGGCCGAGGTAGCGCCGGATGCCTTCGCAGATGACTTCGCCGCCTAACGGTTTTTCGATTCCAGCGGCCAGGCGCAACAAGGCGATTTCTCCGGCGCCCTTCTCCCCGATCACGCCGATGACCGCGCCGCTCGGCGCCGACACAGTCAGATTGCACAGCGGCGGAAAGCGCGCGCCGCGAAATTCAATCGCCATGCTAGATAGAATAACGCTTGGTCCTCGCGCTGCTCGTCGCTCTCAGCTTTCCCCCGACCGGCACGGTTCATCTGGCGTCCGGCGCAATCGAAGTTTCTTCCGAGCTTCGGCTGCCTGATGGCGCGCACGATCTCATCATCTCCGGCGACCACACCGTCTTGCGTGCGTCCGCGACCTTCCACGGCCGAGCAATTCTGAGTTGCCGGGGTTGTCGCCACGTGATCTTCCGTAATTTCGCCATCGACGGCAACCGCGCGGCGCTCGAGAAGCCTCTGCCATTGCCGGATGGCGATAAAACCTTTGCGAGTTTCTATCCGAATAACGGCATTCTCATTGAAGACGCCGATGGCGTGGCGATGGACCATGTCGATTTCACCAACATCGCCAATTTCGCCATCCTGGTGAATCATTCGCGCGACGTGTTCCTCGATCACATCTCGGTCGAAAACAGCGGCTCACGAAATGCGAAAGGTCGAAACAATTCGTCCGGCGGAATCCTGCTGGAGCAGGGGACAGATGCCTTCACCGTCGCCGATTCGGTTTTCCGCAACATCCGTGGGAACGCAGTGTGGACGCATTCCTATAACAAATCGCCGCGCAACCGGGGCGGCAAGATCGCCAACAACAAGTTTTTCGAAATCGGTCGCGATGCGATTCAGGTGGGACATGCCACCGAGGTCGTGGTGACGGGGAATACCGGCAGTCGCATAGGATTTCCAGTCGACCTGGTCGACGTGGAGGGCCTCGGAATTCCGGTCGGCATCGACACGGGCGGCAACGTTGATCTCTCCACCTACGAAGGCAACCACTTCGAAGAGATCGACGGTAAGTGCATCGACCTCGATGGATTTCACGATGGCGCGGTCCGCTCCAACACGTGCATCAATCAGGGCAAGCCCGAAGACTACCCCTACGGCAATTTTGGAATCGCCATGAATAACACCAACGCTGGAATGCATTCGCAGAACATCCTCATTGAGAACAACCAGCTCGAAGGCATGAAATTTGGCGGCATCTTCGCGCTGGGCGAGGGGCACCGGATCATCAATAATCGCATGCTGCATCTCAATACGGCGCACTGCAACGAGACGCATGCAAAATTCGGTTGTCTGGCGATCGCCGGCGAGCCAGGCTTTCTGGAGAGCGGCATCTATCTCGCCAAGGGCGGGGAACGGCCCGGCCCGGCGCGAAACATTATCATTCAAGGCAACGTGATCAGCGGCTACAAGATGAAAGCGCATTGCATCGAGTCCGCTCCCAGCGTCAAGCTGGCGGACAATACCATCCAAGGAAACCGGTGCGTGGATGAGTGACGAACCAAACGGCGTGTCCGAGCGAATGCGTTCCGATTGGAACCAGCGGGCCCGCGAAGATCCGCATTACTACGTCGCCTTCGGCGGGCGCGACCAGGACGAAGAGACCTTTCTTGCCACGGCCGCCGATGTCATCCGGTCGTTGGAAGCGGAACTCCGGCGATTGCCAAAGGCAGCCGACCGCAGCGCCCTCGAAATCGGTTGTGGCCCCGGCCGCCTCATGAAGCCGCTCAGCCGCCATTTCAGTGACATTCACGGCGTGGATGTCTCGGACGAAATGATCCGGCTCGCGCGCGAGCGTTTGCGCGATATCCCGCACGCTCACCCGCATGCCACCAATGGCGCCAGCCTGGCGCCGTTCGCGGACCAGTCGTTCGACTTCGTTTATTCCTACGCCGTGTTCCAGCACATTCCCAGCCGCCAAGTCGTCCTCGAATATATGCACGAGATTAGCCGCGTGCTCAAGCCCGGCGGCATTTTTCGAGGCCAATTCAATGGGCTTCCCCACTCGGGAGCGCCGGATACCTGGTCAGGAGTTACGTTCTCCAGCGAAGACATCCGCGCCTTCACGCGCGAGAAACGCCTCCAACTGCTGGCGCTGGAAGACGTCCGGACGCAATATATGTGGACTACCTGGCGCCGGTGGCCACAGCACCCGATCGTCCAACCGGGCGCGCCGCGCATCAAGGGCATCACCAACGCCCACTCCTACGAACCGGTGGCGCCCAAGCGCGAACGCCACGCCGCAATTTCCGTCTGGATGGAGAACCTGCCGGACGAGTGCGATCTGAACAACCTCGAAGTGCTGGTCGAAGGTGCACCAGCCGATCCGTACTTTATCAGTTGGCCCATCGCTGAAGGCGTTCGCCAGGTGAATGCCTGGCTGCCGGAGGGCATGCGCACCGGATTGCTTCCTGTAGAACTCCGTCTGAATGGCGAACGCCTCTGCGGACCAGGGACGGTCCGCGTGATTCCCGCGGGTCCACTGGTCCCCCGTATCATCTCCATCAGCGATGGATTCAATCTGCTGGAAAAGAACGCCTCCAGCAGCGGCATCTTGAAAATCCAACTGGAAGAGATCGCCTCGCCCGACTCGCTCGCAATCACTATAGGCGATCGCCCAGTGGATTGGCTCGAGATCAAATGCATCGACCCACGCGCCCCACGGCACGAGTTGAATCTACGTGTTCCTGACGGTTTGCCCCCCGGGCGCCATAGGCTTCTCATCCAGGTTGGCCGCTGGCAAATCCCCGCAGATATCGACATTTTGCCGAGCAATTGAAGCCCCGAAAGTACGTTCTTCGTAAGGTACTGCACCTTATATAGATATAGTCCTTGACGACCCACTATATGTTGCGGCATGATTACAAACAGCCGCAAGTCAACGTTGAATTGACCAAATCCAAGGCGAACACTTTGAAGGAGATACAATGGGAGTAGTAGGCACAGCATTGGCCAAGATTACAGACGGTCAAACGACCAAGAAAAAGCCACTTCCAATACCCATACGGACGGGCGTGCGCTTTGAAAAACATTTCACCCAGAAGATCGAGGCTGGAAAGACGCCCTACGACGAGATCGCCTGGGAACTGCGGACTGCCGTCATCGCGAACGACAAAGGCGCAATCATATTTGAGCAAAATGACGTAGAGGTTCCGGCCGACTGGTCCCAGACCGCCACCAACATCGTCGTCAGCAAGTATTTCTACGGCAAGATGGGGTCGCCCGAGCGCGAGACCAGCGTGCGCCAGTTGGTGCACCGGGTAGTGGACACGATCGCCGATTGGGGCAAGACCGATCGGTATTTCAGAACAGACGAAGACGCCGACAATTTCCGCAACGAGCTCGCGCACCTGATGCTGACTCAGAAGGCGTGCTTCAACTCTCCGGTCTGGTTTAACGTTGGAGTCAAAGAATCGCGCGGCTACGGTTTCTATTACGACGAGGCCACGGACGCAATCGTGAAGCTGAAGAAGGGCGAATCGCGGCCGCAGTGTTCGGCCTGCTTCATAAACTCGGTGAAAGATTCGCTCGAATCGATTCTCGATCTGGCAAAAACCGAGGGCATGCTGTTCAAGTGGGGCTCGGGCACCGGGACTAATCTTTCGCCGTTGCGCGAAGAGAATGGTCCGCTGGCGGGCGGCGGCTCAGCTTCGGGACCGCTCAGCTTCATGAAAGGCTTCGACGCCTTCGCGGGCGTCATCAAATCGGGCGGCAAGACGCGGCGCGCGGCGAAGATGGTGATCCTGAATGTCGATCATCCCGATATCGAGCAGTTCGTCTGGTGCAAGGCCAAGGAAGAGAAGAAGGCCCACACGCTCATCGAGGCCGGCTACGATGCCACGCTGGATGGCGAGGCGTACGGCTCCATCTTTTTCCAGAACGCCAACAACTCGGTGCGCGTGACCGACGAGTTCATGGAGAAAGTTGCGTCCGACGGCGACTGGTGGACGCGCTCGGTGGCCGACGGCCAGCCCAAGAAGCGCTATAACGCCAAGGAGCTGATGCGCCAGATCGCCGAAGCGACCCATCAGTGCGGCGATCCGGGCATGCAGTTCGACACCACTATCAATCGCTGGCATACGTCGAAAGCGACCGCGCGGATCAACGCTTCGAATCCCTGCTCGGAGTACATGTTCCTGGACGATTCGGCCTGCAACCTGGCGTCGCTGAACTTGATGAAGTTCGTCGGACCGGGCGGTGAGTTCGATGTGGAAGCGTTCCGCCACGCCTGCGACACCATCACCATGGCGCAGGAGATCATCGTCGACAACGCCAGCTATCCCACCGAGAAGATCGCGCGCAATTCGCACGATTTCCGGCCGTTGGGCCTGGGCTACGCCAACCTCGGCGCGCTGCTGATGTCTATGGGCATTCCTTACGACAGCCCGCACGGGCGCGACTGGGCCGCCGCGATCACAGCCGTTATGTGCGGCCAGGCGTATCTCACCAGCGCGCGAATCGCGGAAGCGGTGGGGCCGTGTCCCGGCTACGCGGTGAACGAAGAGCCGTTCCTGGACGTGATACTGATGCATGGCAAGGCGGTCAGCGGGATCGACAGCAAGCGCGTTCCGGCGGATTTGTACGGGGCGGCGGTCGAATGCTGGAACAGCGCGTACGGCTTGGGCGAACGAGTCGGTTTCCGCAATGCGCAGACTACCGTGCTCGCGCCCACCGGCACCATCGGCTTCATGATGGATTGCGACACCACCGGGATCGAGCCCGATCTGGCGCTGGTGAAGTACAAGAAACTGGTGGGCGGCGGGATCATCAAGATCGTCAACAACACGGTGCCGCAGGCGCTAATCAAGCTCGGCTATAGCCCCGAGCAGGTGGAGATGATCGTCACGCACATCGATGCCACCGGGACCATCGAAGGCGCGCCGGGCCTCAAGGACGAGCATCTGCCGGTGTTCGATTGCAGCTTCCGTCCGCAGAACGGCAAGCGGTCCATCCATCATATGGGCCATGTGCGCATGATGGCCGCGGTGCAGCCATTCATCACGGGCGCGATTTCGAAGACCATCAACATGCCCGAGGAATGCACGGTGGAAGAGGTCATGGACGCCTACATGGAGAGCTGGCGGCTGGGTTTGAAGGCTGTGGCAATCTATCGCGATGGATCGAAGAAGGCGCAGCCTTTGAGTTCTGGCACGGGCAAGGGTGAGAAGAAGCCAACTGCGCCTGTTCTGCCGGTGCCGGCTCCCGTCGAGAAGATCGTGTACCGGCCGGTGCGCCGCAAGCTGCCCGATGAGCGGCAGTCTCTCACGCACAAATTCTCGATCGGCGGCCACGAAGGTTACATCACGGTCGGACTTTATGAGGACGGTACGCCGGGCGAAGTTTTCATCTCCATGGCCAAGGAAGGGTCCACAATCAGCGGTCTCATGGACAGCTTCGCCACCAGCATCAGCTATGCGCTGCAGTACGGGGTGCCGCTGAAGTTCTTCGTCGACAAATTTAGCCACGTGCGCTTCGAGCCGAGCGGCTGGACGGGCAATCCGCAAGTGCCGTACGCGAAGTCCATCATGGATTACATCTTCCGCTGGATGGGCACTAAATTCCTGGGACCGGAGTACGCGATCAGCGAAGCCGGTAACGCGCAGGTGCTTCGTCCGACCGAGCCCGAGCCGCAGCAGGCGCTGCCATTCGATCCATCGGTGAGCGATGCGCCGCTATGTTCGGAATGCGGCGGCTTGATGACGCGCAACGGGAGTTGTTACAAGTGCGAGAACTGCGGCGGGACCAGCGGTTGTAGCTAGCGACGTTTCTATGTCGGAGAGGAAATGCAGCCGACTAGTAGTTGGAATCTCATCGCGAGCTCTTTTCGACTTAGCTCGGGAGAACGAGGTTTACGAAACGCAAGGTCTAGCTGCCTTTCGCGACTATCAGCGAGACCATCAGACCGACGTTCTTCAACCTGGTGGCGCGTTTCCTCTCATCCGAGCGTTGTTGGAACTGAACAATTCAAGCGACGAGCGAAAAGTCGATGTAGTTCTTGCCTCGAAGAACCACCCGGACATTTCCCGCCGCATCTTTAACTCGATAGAACAGCACAAGCTGGCAATCCAGATAGCCTCCCTCACTGGCGGGCAAGCGGTTGCACCTTATCTCGGATCGTACGGTGTCAACCTTTTCCTCTCAAGGGATAAAGCTGATGTACAATCCGCCATCAACGCGGGCATTGCTGCTGGACTCATTTACGACTTACCTGCGGACTTTGATGTCCGCCTCGATGAAATTCGTTTCGCATTTGATGGAGATGGCGTCCTATTCTCAGACGAAGCCGATCGCGTTTACAAAGAAAACGGGCTAGAAGCGTACTTCTGGTATGAGCGCGAAAACGCCAAGCGCCCTTTGCCCGATGGCCCTTTTGCCCCTGTTCTTCGCCTAATACGCGAACTTCAGCAGGAAGGCCAGCTTGCACCGCAGATTCGCGTCGCCCTAGTAACGGCTCGGAACGTTGAAGCTCAAGAACGAGTCCTTCGCACGCTTGAGGCTTGGGATGTCCGTCTAGACGAAGCACATTTCGTTGGGAAAACACCCAAGCAGGGTGTTCTTAAGGTTTTCCGCCCTCACATATTTTTCGATGATCGTGAGGATCTTTGCCGCAGTGCCGCGACTGGAGTTCCGACCGCGCAGGTTCTATTGCCTGAGAAGTCATTGATGTTGCCCGCCCGCAGTCAGCTTTCTCTAGTGAGTGAATCTGTCAAGAACAGATTCCTATTTGTCTGTCGCGGTTACCTTCGAAAGGAGTATGGAGCAAACGAACGAAGGTTAGCTGAGTGGTATTACGACAATATGTCTACTTGGCCAGTCGAAAATGTCGATCGCTTCCTTGAAGAGCTTGAGGTTAGCGTAAAGGGTACGCCTCCTGGCGAACAGAGAAAAGCAACTGGGATATCGAACAGCCGGTTCACCAAACTGCTCAGCTTCTCCGCGCAGCTGGTGAAGAAACACCGCCCGTCGTAGACCATGACACGAGGACAAGCTCATTGGTCGAAGTCGATCGAGCACACTATCAATGCCTTGATGGCGGAACTTCGCACGCGTGACGGTGAACTTCGTCCCCCTTTGGACTTGCGGCAAATACAGGAAAGATTTCGAATAATCTCGGTTGAAGCGAGGCCCATGATCCCTGAAGCGGCGATCCATCCTACCACCGGCGGATTTAAAGTCTACCTGCAAAACAATTTCATGGATCTTCCAGGCACATCCTTCAGGCAAAGGTTTACGCTCGCGCACGAATTCTGCCATACGCTCTTCTACGACTGCTCTACTGATCCTCCGAAACGATTACGTGGCACTCCATCAGCTGAGAAGATCGAGTTCTTGTGTCACAAAGGAGCAGGTCATCTGCTTGTTCCCGCGCCGTTACTAGAATCTGAGATCAGTCGCCTGGGTGACAAAGTTGTAGCAAATGATATCCCAGCACTATCTAAAAAATTCGAGGTCTCTGTTGAGGTGATCCTGCGTCGACTCCAGGAATCAGGTCCCTCAATGATCGATCATGCCATCATTCTTGTTGAGCCTTCTCCAGAAGTCTCTCAATTTCATATCTGCGGGGCCTACTATGGGCCTTGGATTCTTTCGTACTTGGAGCCTCCGAAATACGGCATTCAATTCGACCAGTGGTTGAATCGAGTTTCTGGTGTGAAAACGCATCGACCCCATAAGGGGTTTCAAGTCCCCGTGGCAGGAGCTACGCTAGTCATCTCGGATCCCGTTTTCACCGCCCAGCACAAATTTTTGCTCGACATTAGTTTGGCGCCGAACTAGGAGAATGACGGCCAGATCATACGCAATGGGAGTTGCTACAAGTGCGAGAACTGCGGCGGGACCAGCGGGTTTAGCTAGTCGGCGCGGCTAAATCAAGATTCGGTGGGAGGTGTTATTCCTCTGACCTCGGGGCGGCCTGCCAAAGCCGCTTTTTTCATCCGACAGTGTTGCGAGACAATGATCCTATGCAGCAGGCGATCACGCGGAATCCCGATATCATGCACGGAACGCCTGTTTTCCGTGGAACCCGGGTGCCTGTCCAAACGCTGTTCGACTATTTAAAGGGGGGAGATACCCTTGAAGGTTTCCTAAAGGGGTTTCCCACGGTTTCTCGCGAGCTCGCGCTCCAGGCGCTCGAAGAAGCGAAACTACTCGATCGTATTTCTTGATCAGGGAGTGGACTCGCTGAGGATTCGTTCTAGAGTTCTCTTCAACTCGAGTATATCGCGCTGCGTTACTTCCCAGATCCTGTCCAAGTCCAAACCCAGATAATTGTGAACAAGCACATTGCGAAACGCGGCAATCCGCTTCCAATCGATCTGTGGTCATGCAGCTTTCAGGTCAATCGAGATTCGCCGGCTGCTCTCGGCAAGAACTTGGAGATTTCTTAGAATTGCATCCTGGAGTGTATGGGACGCACGAAACGCCTCGATACCGGCTGCGCCGTCTTCCTCGATTCGCCGAATACACTCCAAAATGTGGCGTAGATAGACGGAGTCGTCCTTCAAAGAGGAATAGCCTCTTCGAGGACCCGGTCGCGGATCAGCGGATTCAGTCCCTTCTCCGTCACGACGTCGACGGGCCTTCCGAGAAGATCCTGAAGGTCGACAATCAGGCCGGCTGGAAACCAGGAGCTGGTAACCGGTCCTGCATCAATCAGGAAATCCACGTTACTCTCCGCTCGCGCCTCGCCTCTTACCACGGAACCAAACACACGAATATTCCGAGCGCCATGCTTGGCCGCGATCCGGAGAATCTCGTCACGCTTCGCCCGGATCAATTGAGCGGGATCGGCCAGTTGTTCCATTTCTTTCTATCTTAACGTGCGGGCTAATTTCTCAGGTAGCGGTCGATGGCGGCGGCGGCGCTCCGCCCTTCCGCGATCGCCCACACCACCAGCGATTGGCCGCGTCGCAGATCGCCGGCAGCGAAGACTCCAGGTGACGAGGTCATATAGCCGGCATCGGTCGCGACATTCCCGCGCGCGTCCAGATTCACGCTCAGTTGATCGAGTATCCCGCCGCGCACCGGCCCGGTGAATCCCATGGCCAGCAGGACCAGGTCGACATCCATTGTGAATTCGGTGCCCGGAATCGTCTCGAACTTCGGCGCTGGTCCCACGCGAACGGCGTGCAGTTTGCGCACTCGCCCGCGTTCGTCACCGCTGAAATCAGTGGTCGCTAGGCTCCAGTCACGGATCCCGCCTTCTTCGTGCGCGCTTTCCGCTCTGAGTTGCAGCGGCCACAAAGGCCAAGGCGTTTGAGGCCCGCGCTCGCTCGGCGGCATCGGCATAATTTCGAACTGATGCACCGACATCGGCTTCTGGCGATGCGATGTACCCAGGCAATCCGCGCCCGTGTCGCCTCCGCCGATAATCACCACGCGCTTACCGGTAGCGAGAATCTGGTTGGCCACTATATCTCCCGCGCATTTCCGATTCTGTTGCGGGAGAAACTCCATCGCGAAATGGATGCCCTTGAGTTCCCTCCCCGGAACGGTCAGGTCGCGAGGCTGCTCGGCGCCGCCCGATAGCAGGATGGCGTTGAAATCCTCACGCAGCTCCTCGCCAGGAATCGCTTCGCCGACATGGACGTTGGTGCGAAACTCGACGCCCTCGGCAATCATCTGCTTCAGCCGCCGGTCAAGCACCCATTTTTCCATCTTGAACTCGGGGATCCCATAGCGCAGCAATCCGCCGGCGCGATCGGCCTTCTCGAAGACCGTCACAGAATGCCCCGCGCGATTCAGTTGTTGCGCCGCCGCGAGCCCCGCCGGTCCCGAGCCGACGATGGCCACCCGCTTGCCCGTCCGCTCCAGTGGCGGCTCCGGACGAATCCAACCTTCGCGGAACCCGTGCTCGATGATCTGTTTTTCGATGACCTTGATCGCCACCGGTGGCTCATTAATGCCCAGCACGCAAGCGGCTTCGCAAGGCGCCGGGCAGATGCGTCCGGTGA
>Ga0210401_10000592_pt1 | contig 44100 bp, 33 predicted proteins | sample IncBWH32MmetaG_FD_150866 | JGI IMG/M metagenome (GOLD analysis project Ga0210401, IMG submission 150866) | Forest soil microbial communities from Barre Woods Harvard Forest LTER site, Petersham, Massachusetts, United States - Inc-BW-H-32-M | ecosystem: Environmental > Terrestrial > Soil >...
ATCACATGGCGCAAGCAGTGACTGTTCTCCCCCGCCACGAGTCGTGGAACGGTACCAGTTGGCTCTGCCATATCAGCAGCCTCCTACGGGAAGTCCGAGCCTGAGATGCAGCGAGAGCGTCAAGCTTTCCTGGTCGGCAAACATGTGAGTTCCCGCGGAGCCGTTTACGGCTTCGCTTAGGCGGTTGCAAGACGTGATGATGGCTTCCTTCCCGCCACCTCCCAGAAAGCGCAACACAGATTCAATTTTGGGGCCCATATTGCCGGGCGGGAAATGTCCGGCATCGAGATGTCGCTGCAGTTCGTCCGCCCGCACGTCTTTCAGCGGACGTTGGGTTGGCTTCTTATAGTCGAGGTAGACGAACTCGGCGTCAGTGGAAATGACAAAAAGATCAGCACCTAGCTCCGTAGCCAGCAAAGCGGAAGCGCGGTCCTTGTCGATAACTGCTTCGACGCCGTGAAGAATGCCATTGCGCCAGACCACCGGAATCCCACCGCCACCGCATGCGATGACAATGACATTCTGCTGGACCAGATCACGGATCACTTCGAGTTCGACAATCTCGATCGGGTCTGGCGACGGAACAACCCGGCGGTAACCACGAGAGGCGTCTTCGACGATTTGCCATCCAAACTGCTGGCGGCGCGCTTCCGCCTCGGCCCGCGAATAGAAAGGACCGATCGGCTTTTGCGGGTGGGTCATCGCCGGATCGTGCGGAGAAACAACGCATTGTGTCAGGAGCGTGACGACAGGAATATGCAAGCCGGTGGATTTGAGTTCCGTCTCCAGCGACTGCTCGAGTAAGTATCCGATTTCGCCCTGGGTGCAGGCGTCGCATACGTCAAGAGGCTGGCTCGGGACCTCGCTGGCGCCACGCTCGGAACGGAGCAGCGCCGCGCCTACTTGCGGACCATTGCCGTGGGTGAGAACGATGCGGTAGCCAGAGGCACAAAGCGCGACGATCTCGGATGCGGTTCGGCGGGCGTTCGCCAGTTGCTCGGCAAAAGTGCCCTTCTCCCCGGCACGGATCAGCGAGTTGCCGCCGACAGCGACTAGGATCGTCTTCATGGTTCACGCCGTCCACTGTCCATCGTGGCAGCCGCAGCCAGGCTCAGGGCTACTTGCCTTCAGACGTGCAGTGTTTCCTGCAACTCCAGCACACTCGGCAAGCGAACAAATTCGCCTTTCATCAGTTCCAGCATGATGGCTTTCTGCGCGTGCAGCCGGTTTTCAGCCTGCTGGAACACCAGCGAACGCGGTGAGTCGATCACGTCGTCCGTTACTTCCTCACCTCGGTGAGCTGGCAGGCAATGCAGGAAGATGGCGTCGCCTTTCGCTTGCCGGAAGAGCCAATCATTTACCTGGAATGGACGGAAGATTTTGCTGCGCTTCTCGGCTTCTGCCTCCAGGCCCATGCTGGCCCAGACATCGGTGTAGACCACGTCGGCATCCGAGACGGCCTCAACCGGGTCATTGGTGACGGTACAACTTCCGCCAGTCTCGAGGGCACGCTGCCGCGACCACTTGATGGCATCCGCTTTGGGTTCGTAGCCGGGCGGCGTTGCGATCCACACGTTCGCACCTAACTGCACCCCGGCAAACAGCAGGGAATGTGCGACGTTGTTCCCGTCGCCGACAAAGGCGACCTTCAGGCCCTCCAGATCCCCCTTGGCTTCCCACATGGTGAGATAGTCTGCCATCGCCTGACAGGGGTGGCTGTAATCGGTGAGCCCGTTGATCACGGGTATGGCCGCATGCGCTGCCATTTGCTCGGCGATCTCGTGGGCAAAGGTGCGAATCATGATGCCCTGCACCATGCGTTCGAGATTCTTGGCAACGTCATAGATCGACTCGCGTTTCCCCAAATTGATCTCGTTGGGGCGAGATAGATCGAGAATCCGCCTAACTGCTGGATACCCACATCAAAGCTGACGCGCGTGCGCAGGGACGGTTTTTCGAAGATCATCGCGAGCGTTTCCCGCTTCAACGCCTCGTTATAAGTGCCGGGATGCGCTTTGACCTGACGCGCCAGGATCAGCAAATAGAAGATCTCCGACGGTGAAAAGTCGCGGATGGAAAGAAAGTCTTTTCCTTTCATCGGGCAACTCCTGTTTCTGCCAGTTCGTGATCAAGTACGAAGTTAGCCAGCCTGTCCGCCAAATTGGGCGTGCTCAGTTCCTCGACCTGATACGTCACGCGCAGGTTTGGGCGCTCCAGTTTGATAACCCGGGCCAGATCGATAGGTGTTGCGATGATGACCAGATCGCAAGGCGTGCGACGTATGGTCTCTTCCAGTTCGTGTCGCTGCATGTCGCTGTAGCCCATTGCAGGCAGGAGGGCGGTCAGGTGTGGATAACGTTCGTAGGTGCCGCGAATGGATCCCACGGCGTAGGGACGAGGATCGATCAGTTCCGCAGCACCGCACTGCCGGGCTGCGACCACACCCGCACCATAGGGCATTTCGCCGTGCGTAAGGGTGGGCCCGTCCTCAACTACCAGCACCCGCTTGCCTTTGAGCTGCGCTGGGTCGTCGACCGAGACCCGGCAAGCCATCTCGCAAACGGCTGCTTCCGGATTGTGCAGCCGGATGTTCGTTCGGACGGTCTCGATGTCGCGCTGCTGGGCCGTATCCACCTTGTTGATGACGAGGACATCGGCGCGCCGGAGATTCACTTCGCCGGGATAGTAGGAGAGCTCGTGCCCGGCACGGTGGGGATCGACGACCACGATCTCCAGGTCCGATCTGTAAAAAGGCGTGTCATTGTTCCCGCCATCCCACAAGATGACGTCGGCCTCGTGTTCGGCTTGGCGGAGAATCTTTTCGTAGTCCACACCCGCGTAGACGACTGTTCCTTGCTGGATGTGGGGCTCGTACTCCTCGCGCTCCTCGATCGTGCACTGTTGCAGGTCGAGGTCCTCCATGGTCGCGAAGCGCTGTACGGCCTGCGTGGCCAAGTCGCCGTATGGCATGGGATGGCGCACCACCACCGGCTTGCGGCCGTGGCGGCGCAGCTCGGAAGCGACCAGACGCGACACAGGACTCTTGCCGCAGCCCGTGCGCACGGCGCAGACCGAAACCACCGGCACGCGCGACGCAACCTGGGTATGCTCCGTGCCCAGCAGCCAAAAGTCGGCGCCCGCTGCCCCGGCACGCGAAGCCAGATGCATCAGGTTTTGGTGGGAAACGTCACTGTAGGAAAACACCACGACGTCTACTGAATACTCAGCGATCAACCTCTCGAGGTCTTTCTCCTCGAAAATGGGGATGCCATCCGGATACAAGTGTCCGGACAAACTGGCCGGATAACGGCGCCCGGCAATGTCGGGAATCTGAGTTGCAGTGAAGGCGACTACCCGATACTCAAGGTTGTGGCGAAAGTAGACGTTGAAATTGTGGAAGTCTCGACCCGCGGCTCCCAGCAACAGAACGGTTTTCATAGGAAACCTCACCGCGCTGGAATTACTCTGCATCTTCCCCTGTTCGCCGGGGTGGTTGCAGTGCGGAAAGTCACTCGCAGGTGTGACGCTGTGGGGGAAAGGCGATCAAGCTGGAGGTCACTGAGGAAGCAGGATTTACGTTGATGACCCAACGGGTCGGAATCTTTCAGACGTCAAGCGACTGAGTTCTGGGACAAAGCCTGGCAACGCTTCTAGGACGGTTTCGCCGTCGATTCGCGGATCACGAATTCCGGTTCGATGGCGATTTCGCGCGGCTCTTCCTTCTTATTTTCGATGCGCTCGAGAAGAGTTTGCGCAGCAATCATGCCCATGCGGATCAATGGCTGGCGCACGGTGGTCAGGCTCGGCGTGTTGTAGGCCGCTCCCTGGATATCATCGAAACCCACGACAGAAATGTCGTTCGGAACCCGTAGTCCAGCTTCCTGAAAAGCGCGGATCGCTCCCAGGGCGGACAAGTCGTTGTAGGCGAACAGCGCGGTGAACGGGACATTCCGTTCCAGCAGTTGCTTGGCAAAGGGATAGCCGAGTTGGGGTGTGGGATCGTTGATATCAATCTGGACCGTGAGGTCCGGGTTCAGATCAATCTTCAGCTCGCGTGCCACTTCGACAATCGCGTTCCAGCGGTCTTCAGAGTCGGAACTGAACCGGGCGCCTTTCATGAACGCAATCTTCGTGTGTCCCAGGTCCACGAGATGTCCGAGAGCCGCACGTACAGCGGAACGATGGTCGAGAATGATATTCGTCACGCCGGGGAACGCCTTGTGGCCAGCAACAGCGACGGTGGGAATTGACGGTGCTTCGCGCAGCTGCATGTCGATGGCAATGAAGCCTTCGACCCCGCGTTCCAGCAGGATCTGGGCATAGCGGTCGAGCAGATCGGGATCATGGCGGTGCACGACGGTCAGGAAGAAGAAGTTCTTCGAGCGCAGGTACTGCTCTACACCACTAATCACTAGCGACCCGTACGCGTCCCCGATCTCCTCAACAATGACCCCAATCGTATAGGTGCGCTTCTTACGGAGCGACTGCGCGAAGAAATTGGGCCGATAGTTAAGCTCCTGTGCTGCCGCCATAATGCGGTTCTTCGTGGATTGCGGAATGGAGCGCGCGGAAGGGGCGCCGTTCAGGACGGAAGATACCGTTCCCGGGGTCAGGCCAACATGATCCGCGACCGCTTTCAAAGTGATCGCGCCTGGCTTTTTCAAACGTGATTTTCGATCTTTCGCCATGGTTCTTCTGTCAACGACGACGGCGTCGCATTGTAAATGGTGCGCGCACACCCACACGTCGTGCGCAGGCATTGTATCGCACAAAATCGATATTGTATGCAGTTTTGACAGAGGTTCGGCGGCAAACGCTAGCGCGCAGAACTAGCCTGGTTGCTCTTCTGGTCGGGGGGAGGAAGCGGGGTTTTGTCCTGGATGCCCTTGCCCTCGACGACGGTATAGATGAAGTCGGCCGGTACGTCATGCAGAGTCTCGCTCTCGCCGTTGGGCCAGCGGATCGTGACCTCGTCCATCATTTTGTTCTTCCCCAGTCCGAAATGCTGTCGCAGGTCACTTTGCGAGATGTAGCTTGAGCCGCCCTTGACCTCGCTGATCTGTGTCACTTTGTCGGTGCGAACTGTTACCCGCGCGCCGATGGCAAGCCGGTTGCTTTTCGTTCCCTGCAGCTTGAACAGAACGCGATGATTGCCGTTCTGGCAGTGGTTCAACAGGAGCGATGGTGGCTCGCCCACGTTCAGGGTCACAATATCGACGCAGCCGTCATTGTTGATATCGCCGAAAGCGGCCCCGCGCCGCGAACGCAACGGGACATCAGCGAGTCCGGTAGACGACGCGACTTCCGCGAACGTGCCATCGCGATTGTTGCGGAAGAGCAACATGGGTTGACGGAAATGGGCGGCATTCGGAATGGTGTCGACCTGGGGATACACGTGTCCGTTGGCGACAAAAATATCGAGCCAGCCGTCGTTATCCATATCGAAGAAACTCGTGCCCCATCCAACGTAGGGATGACTGGGTTGTGCGATCTGGGAATTCCAGCTGACATCGGTAAAGCCGTCGCTGCCGTTGTTGTGGTAGAGCGTGTCTGATTGATCGACGAATTCCGTGACGAAAATACTTAGGCGTCCCTCATGGCGGTAGTCGCCGAGGTCGACTCCCATCGAACCAAGTTCCTGGCCGTCGCCGCTGAGGTCAGCGCCCTCGAGCAGTCCGATCTCTTCGAACGTGCCGTCATGCTTGTTGCGGTACAGATAGTTCGGCCCAGCGTCATTGGCCACGTAAAGATCCGGCCAGCCGTCATTGTCGATGTCACCCCACACCACACCCATACCGTAATAGTGCCGGGGATCATCCACACCAGCCTTCTTGGAAACGTCTTCAAACGTTCCGTCGCCACGGTTGTGGAAGAGGAAGTCGCTCTCGCCCTGCATGCCCCAGGGCCCGCACTGCACCAGCACGCCGCGAAACTGGCAGAACTTTTCGTCGCTGCCCAGCTCAGGCAGCTTGTTCATGTCGACGTGCACATACCGCGAAACAAACAGGTCAACCTTCCCGTCGCGGTCGTAATCGCCCCAGGCCGCACCAAGGCTGAGGCCGCCGACGGCGACCCCGGCTTTCTCCGTGACGTCCTCGAACTTGCAATTTCCAAGGTTGTGGTACAGGGCGTTTCCGCCGTAACCGGTCACGTAGATGTCCGGTAACCCGTCGTTGTCGTAATCCGCGACTGCCACACCCATGCCCCACCCCTTGCGAGTCAGTCCAGCTTGTTGCGTGATATCGGTGAACTTGAGGTCCGCATCCTGGTGGTAGAGGGTGATCAGCGGGTCTCCTCCCTGCTTACGGTAACGATCGACGTTCGAGCCGTTTACCGCAATGATGTCGAGCTTTCCGTCGTTGTCACAGTCAATAAGGCCGACGCCACCACTGACCGATTCAATGATGTAGCGCTTGTCCGCCGATGAGATGTGCGCCTTGGTCAGTCCGGCTTGTGCGGCTATGTCTTCAAAATGAGGCAGATCCGCGGAAGGTGATTCGTCTTTGCCCGTCGGCATATTCGGACCGGGCGGCACCGGGAGCTTCTGCGCAGAGGCCAACACCGCCGAAAGAAGACCCAGAAGAAAAAGACTGCGCATGGGAGAGTGGAATCCTTTGATTGTAGCTGATCGGGATTGAGGGCCTCTGTCGTTCATGGGTGACTGAACCGGATGGCGATCTCTCCGAAGGGACATGTCCTTCCTCACCCTGCCATAGGCCTGTCGTGCCAAATGCTTCCACCTCCGTAACTTGCTGCAAGCATTACCCACTACTAGCCTAAAAACGTGGATCTCCGCGCTTTATTGTTCACCGCCGATGGGAGTAGCTCGGCCGCGCTGTGCCAGGTGCTGACCGACCTGGGCATCGCCGCTGAAATCTGCTCCGAAGTGCTGGTCGCCGTAGAACGCGTAGGGCGCGAAAACTATGACGCGCTGATCGTCGACTGGGATCACGAATCAGAAGCAACCTTGCTGCTCAAGAATGCACGCGAGCACAAGAGTTTCAGCTTGAACCTGGCTCTTGTGCCGGATGAAGCCGCGATTGGCCGCGCATTGCAGCAAGGTGCGAACTCGGTTATCCGGAAACCGGTCGATCCCATCGAGGCGCATGACACGCTTTCCACTGCTCGCGAATTGATTCTGTCCCGCCGCACCGAACAACGGGACAAGCAGGCTCGCCTCGCGGCGTTGCAGGCCGAAGGAACCAATACCGAAGAGCCTCTCGAGGAGTCGTTCGCGCCCAAGGCCGGCTTCCTTCAGCAGAACATGAGCCGCAGCGCCCTGGAAGCCGAAGAGAAAGTTGGGAAGATCGAGATGCCGGCGAGCGACTCGGGCTGGCAGGCCGCGCGTGGACCGGCCTCCCTTCGCGAACAGGAAGCAAACACCGAATCGAGAAAGGTCGAGCCCGTAAGCCAGAAGCGCTGGGATGATGTGAAGTCGATTTTTCGCGACGCGCCGAAGCCTGAGGAGGAACAAAGCGAGGAACCCGTTCCTGAGGGGCACGGCTCCCAGGATTCGACGGGTGTTTTTTCCTCGTTGCCTGAGCCTTCTTTTGTCACTCCCGAAGCCGCGACTTCATCGCTTCCACAGTATTTGGTCTTCGCCATGGTTGGTTGCGTCCTCGTCGCCGGGGTGCTCTATGTGTGGGCTCCAGGCGATTCATACCTGGGAAGGATGAGCTCTGCGGTCCACTCGCTCTCGGCGAAGGCGAAGTCCGAAGTCGCACAAGCGAACTCGCAGGGCCCCGCGGTTCAACCTGTTGCCATTCTGAAGCCGAGTCCGGACACGCCTGCCGCCAGGCCCGAAGTGGCGCCAGACCCGGGGCCGATTGATACTACCGACGTCGATCCCAGCAAGATCCAGATTATTGAGACGAAGGCGATTCCGAAGGCAGGGGCACAGCAGCCACCCAGCTACAATCCGCCACCCGATTCCGACCAGGCAAAAGCGCTGGCCCAGCCGCAGTTGCCCCCGGAACCGGGAGCTGCTGCCTCGGAGACCAATGCCGCAGCTAGTCTGCAATCGCCAGCGGAGCCCGCTCGCCAGGCTCCGGCCGCACCTCGCTCCGAGCCAGCGAAGCCAGTGCTGGAGGCAGTTCCCGCGCAGCCTGATACCCGAGTCGGGGTGATTATTCCGGACAGTTTGCGAACCACTCCGGCTCCCTCGCCCGCCAGTAGCCTGGAGACGTTCTCCCTGCCTGAGGAGACTTCACAAACTCTGCTGATTCACAAGGTGGATCCAGACTACCCGTCGCAAGCGTTGCAGCAGCATCTTGAGGGGCCGGTCGTGTTGCAGGCGTGGGTGGCGAAGGACGGAACCGTTCGCGACCTCAAGCTGGTGAAGGGATATTTCATCTTGGCCCGGGCCGCATTCGACGCCGTCAAGCAATGGCGGTTCAAGCCGTTCGTTCAAGACGGCCGCGTCGTTGAGTTCCAAACCACGGTGACGCTGAATTTCAAATCTCCAAAGTGAATCGTCCCAGAAGTTAAGCCTATATCGCTGAGAGGCTTACCGAGTGCCACGAACCGGAACCGGTGTCTGGTCCCAAACCGGTGGCCTCCTTCGGTAGCCAACAGCGGTAATCCCAGAGTTACCACCGTTTGATTTCGAGCAGCCCTCGTGGGGAAAGCGACATCAATAAGGATATAATGCGAGTATCCCTCTGGAAGTGACGTCCCTTCCTGCGCTGGATGACCATAAACCGATGTCAATGAAAGCAAAAGCAGCCATTCTTGTTACCTCGTTCGCCGTTCTGCTGTTCATGGTAGTTGGTGGGCTGGGTGGAGTGCGGGCCTCGTCCAACGACGGCGCCTACCGTCAACTGCAGGTGTACAGCGAAGTATTGTCTCGCGTGAACAGCGAGTACGTCGAAGATCCCAACATCCCCAAGGTGACCGATGGCGCGTTGCACGGTCTGCTTGAGGCGCTCGATTCTAATTCGAGCTACCTGAGCCCGAAAGAGTATGAGGAATATAAGTCCAAGAAAACCGATGCCAAGGCCGACATTGGTGCCGCCATCTCGAAGCGCTTCGGGTACGCGGCCGTGATCTCGGTTGTCCCCGGCGGGCCGGCCGACAAGGCGGGCATTCAGGGATCGGACATTTTCGAGGCCATCGAGGGTCACAGCACGCGCGAGATGTCCTTGGCAGGAATCCGGGCGCTGCTCTCCGGCCAGCCAGGCTCGAACGTAACCGTTTCTGTGGTGCGGGCGCGCCGCGCCGAACCGCAGAAGTTGGTCATCACCCGCGATGTGGTGGCGATTCCGACGGTTTCCGAGAAATTGATGGAAGACGGTGTGGGCTACGTCAAAGTCGACACGTTCTCCAAGGGCAAGTCGCAGGAAATTGCCAGTCGCCTCAAGTCGTTGCAGAAGCAGGGCGCCAAGAAATTTGTTCTCGACCTGCGCAATAACGGCGAAGGCGAGGAATCAGAAGGCATCGCCACGGCGAATTTGTTCCTGAATCACGGGACGATCACTTACCTGCAGGGCCAGAAGTATCCACGGGAAGCGTTTGCCGCGGATCCTTCGAAGGCCATCACGAATCTGCCTGTGGCCGTGCTGGTGAACCGCGGAACCGCGGGGCCAGCCGAGATCGTGGCCGCCGCCATCCTTGAAAACGCCCGCGGTGATGTGGTCGGCGACAAAACCTTCGGCGACGGGTCGGTGCAAAAGTTGATCGACCTTCCGGACGGGTCGGCGCTGATTCTCTCTGTAGCCAAGTACTACTCGCCCAGCGGGAAGGCGATTCAGGACAACGCGATCACGCCCAACGTGCTGGTTGCGGACATCGACGAAGACGCACCTCTTCCTGACGATGACCAGGACTCCGCCGCGCCGGCCGACGAGAATAAGGTCAAAGTGCCGCAGCAGGACGAACAGTTGCGCAAGGCCATCGAGGTCCTGAAAAAACGCGAGACGAAAGCGTAGAAGCAGTTTTTGGTCTTTCCTCTTACCTGCTGCGCGTCCTGAAACCAACAGGGCGCGCAGTTTGTTTTTGCGCACTGGTATCCTGAAAGTCTATCGATGAGGTCGCTCTTCGAAGATCCTCCGGTCCAGGAAGTCCACGGACACAAGCTCGTCGGCCGTGTACTGCTCGGGTTTCTGGTGCTGGCTGCCGCCCTGGTGGGTGCTACCGCCGGATTGTTGCTGGTGTACTCGACCGATCTGCCGCAGGTCGACGAACTCGAACACTATCGCCCCAGCTCCATCACGGAACTCTACGACGACCAGGGGCGGATCATCGGCTCTTTCGCATTGCAACGGCGGGTGGTGGCAAGCTACGAGGATTATCCCCAAGTCCTGCGCGACGCTCTAATTTCCACCGAGGACAAGGATTTCTTCCTGCATTCCGGGATCAACATCTGGCGCATTGCCGGAGCTGCCTATCGCGATATCGAGTCGGGTGGAAGGGTGCAGGGCGCATCGACGCTCACGATGCAACTGGCTCGCAATTTGTTTCTTTCCCCGGATCGGTCATTTCATCGCAAGATCCAGGAGTCACTGCTCGCGATCCAGATCGAACGCAAGTTCACCAAGCCGCAAATCTTCACACTTTACGCAAATCAGATTTTCCTCGGCCACGGCGCATACGGGTTCGAGTCTGCCTCGGAGTATTACTTCAGCAAGCCTGCACAAAAGCTAACACTCGACGAGGCCGCCCTGCTAGCCGGCCTTCCTAAGGCGCCGCAGTACTACTCACCGATTCTGCATCCCGATCGCGCGCTGCGGCGCCGCAACCTGGTCATCAATAACATGCTCGAGGACGGCAAGATTACAGCACAACAGGCGGACGCCGCGCGGAGCAAACCGATCCGGCTCAATCTGCAACACGATCCGAATTCCCTCGCTCCGTACTTTGTTGAGGAGATCCGTCGCTACCTGGAAAACAAATATGGCACTGACCAGGTACATGAAGGTGGGTTGCGCGTCTACACGTCGCTCGACATGGATCTGCAGAAGGCCGCCAACAAAGCGGTAGCCAACGGTGTCGCGGCTTACGAACGTCGGCACGGCTGGAAGGATCACCTGGAAAACATCCTGTCAGGCGATATGACGCTGGACAAATACGACCATCCTGATTGGGACGACGAACCTGAAGTGAACGGGTACCTGCACGCGCTGGTGATGTCCGCCGCACCTGGACCTGCAACGATCCGGTTCGGCCGCTACCGCGCGACACTCACGCAGCAGGATGCAGCCTGGACGCAGAAGAAAATTCACGACATCTTGAAGCCCGGCAATATCTGTTACGTCAAGATCACCAGCCTCGGGAACGACGGAACCGCGCGAGTGACCTTGGAACAGGATTCGGGCGCACAGGGCGCCCTGCTCGCGATCGACAACGCCACCGGGCAAATCAAAGCTATGGTCGGCGGGCGGGATTTCAACGAATCGAAGTTCAATCGGGCAACACAGGCCCTGCGCCAGGTAGGTTCGTCGTTCAAGCCGTATGTCTATACCGCGGTGATCGATCAAGGTGCTAGCCCGGATGACACCGTGCTCGACGCCCCCATTACATTCGAGACGGGGACGACTTCCTACACCCCGCACAACTACGATGAAAAATTCGAAGGCACCATCACTTTGCGGCGAGCGCTGGCCCAGTCGCGCAATATACCAACCCTGCGTTTGGCTGACCGAGTGGGCATCAAGACTGTGATCGACTATGCACGGCGCTTCGGGATTACCTCAAATCTCCCACCCTATTTACCGGTAGCCCTCGGGGCGGCTGAAGTCACGCTGCTCGAACAGACGAGCGCTTATAGCGTGTTTCCGAATGACGGTGTCCGCCTCACTCCACGTTACATTACGAAAGTGACCGACTACGATGGACGCGTGCTCGAGGAAGACTTCCCCGAGGTGAAAGACGTGATCTCTTCGCGCACAGCGCGCGTCATGACCTCGATGCTGCAGGAAGTCGTACAGCACGGCACGGCGGTTTCGGCTGCCAGTACCAAGCTTCCTCTTGCCGGGAAAACAGGCACCACCAACGATTTCACCGATGCATGGTTCGTGGGGTTCTCTCCGAATATTACCTGTGGGGTCTGGATCGGCTACGACGAGAAGAAGACCCTGGGTGCGAAGGAGAGCGGCGCCCATGCTGCCCTGCCCATGTGGATCGAATTCATGAAGATCGCGCTTGCCGGCAAGGACCCAGGTGCGTTTCAGCCGCCTCCGGCCGCCACCTCCGCGAATCCCGCGGCACTAAAAATCGACACTCCCGATACTGCGCCTGCAGGAGACGAAGTCCGTTAGGACTCTGCAGCCAGTCCAGTTGCGGAGCGCAGCATCGTCCTTTCGCCGGGTAATCAGACCCTGCCCTGACCTTCCGCTGTTGCTCCATGCACCGCGGTGCGCACGGGTTTTGCGGCTCTGTGCTACTTTGAGTTCACACTTCGAAACATGAGGAGCACGAAAGCGTGGCGACCGACTTCTTCAAGCGACTCCTGGAAAAAATGTGCCCGCACCAGTTCTCGTGGCCACACAGCGGAGCCCAGGGACAGGACTACCAGGTGTGTCTGCTCTGTGGAACTGCGTACGAGTATGACCTGGTGAACATGTGCCGAACCGGCCGCGTGATTACTCCGGTTAAATCAGGGGACAATTCGTTAGCACACAGGCGCGTCTGATTCGAACCGCCGACGCCGCGCCTGAGATTTCCTGAAGAATTGAGATGAGCCCCGGCGCGACCCGCGCCGGTTCTTTCACGCGTTATCCCAACAGCTAGATCTGTCTAAAGTTAGATCTGCCTAATCGGCGGCCGGCCAACGGCGCTCCGCCGGTTCCGCATCCTTGCAGAATTGCTCGCCGAGGCTCTTGACCATCGAATTCAAGCCGCCGGCCAGCGTGGTCCTGAGGCGCTCCACCGACTCACGCTGCAATTCCTGCACAGATTGCGCAAACATGCGCAGGGTCTGATCCACTTGAGCAGTCAGTGACCGCAGGGTGGAAGTTTCGATGTCGGACTGGATGGTCTTCAGTTGCGAGCAGGCCGATTCTACCCGGACGGCAAGGTCGCGCGAGCTGCGTGTCTCGAGCTCGAGCAGGATCTCATCGACAGCCGCCTCCAGTTGCCGCCGTACTTCGGCCAGGGTATTGCTGGCCATCTGCCCCAGTCGCTTGTCGAGGCCGGATTCAAGGTTGCTCGCCGATTCGTCCAGCTTGGCGATGCGGCCATCGAGAAATCCCACTTCCTTGTCGATGCGCGCTTTCTCGGCCATCATGGAGGCCTGCGCCTGGTCGAGTTCGCGGCGGCGGATGTCGTGATCCTCACCCAGATCGTGTTGCATCACCTGGAGAAGGTCTTCGCTTAGTCGCTTCAGCCGGCTACCAGCATCCACCACGTGCTGATGGAACTCACCCATGCCGCGATTCAGGTTTTCGCGCTGGTGTTCGGCGATGTCGGCGGAAAGGGTTCGGGCACGTTCTTCGACCGTGTGTAGTTCGCTCGTGACCCGCTTCAGGAAATCGTCGTGGGTTGCAGCCGTCTTCTTGTCGATCGCGGTTTTGGCCGCTTCGAGTACCTGGTTGGCCTGGGCCCGTGTCTCCTCCAGCACCCGAGGCCCGAGATTCTTGTTCAGGCGCTCTTCCATCTGGTCCTGAAGCTCGGGCGGAATCTGCGACAGAGAGACTTCGAACTTGCTGCGCCCGCGGCTCATCTTTTCCCGCAGGTCGGCGGTTTCTGCCATCAGCGGCTGCACCATTTCCGTAATCAGGCCGCGCAGGTGTTCGTCGGAGACCTGTTTCTGAATCTTGTCGAACATCGCCTTCAGCGAGGGCGAGACGCTGTTGGGATCGAGCGGCGGAGCGGCCTTGGCCACCAGTTTCGGTGGCAGCTTTTCCTTCGTCGGCGCGGCTGGCGGCGGCAGCTGTGCCCAGTCCGACGGATATGTGGTCAGACCCCAGAAGTTCTCCGGACGATCGAGCCGCGCGGCGAGTCGCCAACCGGAGCGATCGGACTCCAGCGGCTGGCAGTACACCACTTTCGCCGTGGTCTCGCGCCCCTCCTTGCTGTGAAAGTGAAGCAGCACCCCGGCATCCAGTTGTGCCGGCGAGCGCAGCGAACAGCCGTGCGCGCTCACCACCATGGTTTCGCACACTTCGGAAAAGCGGGTACCGGGTTCGAGGCTGGTCACGAGAACGGGTACGTTGATCGGCACGCGCGAGCTGCGCCGAAGCGGTGCGGGGGAATTCGCTTTGTGCATAATCACTGCCTTATTCCGAAGGAGTAAGTGACGGCATTGCCCAACGGCCAGGCCATCCTGTACGGACTAAGTTAACCCGAAGTGGCCCTCCAGATCGTCGTCTCAGGAGTGCTGTGCGAAGTTGCCGAAAGGCCCTCGCGGACACGGACTTTGGTAACTAGTGACCGAACAGAAGGGGAAACCGAAAAAGCAAGGCCGTGCGCTCGTCACTCGTCTGTCGGCACACACAAGAAGGTCGGAAACTGGGCGCTATTGACAGCATTGCGGCACAAGCGCAAGCTAACCCAATTCGAGGCAGAATTACATGATTCGCAGACGCCTTCTCTTTATCGGCCTGGCTGCCCTGCTCCTGGGTGGCTTATCCAGCTCGGTCGTGTATCGCTCCCTGCAGAAAAAAATCGTTCGACCCACTCCCGGGGTCGCGGTGGTAGTCGCCGCGCATGACCTCTCCCCCGGAGAGCCGCTCCAGGAGCGCGATCTGAAGGTGCTGACGTATCCGCCGGATTTTCTGCCGGATGGAGTGCTACATTCCACGTCGGCCGCGTTGCGGCAAGGTCTTCTGTTGCCGTTGGGCAAAGGCAGTTTTGTCACCTCATCGAATTTGGTGGCCGACAAGGAAGATCGCGTGGAACGCCTGATTCCCGCAGGGATGCGGGCTGCTGCCGTGAGTGTGAACGACGTAACCTCGGTCGCCGGTTTTGCCCGGCCCGGCAGCGTGGTCGATGTACTCGTGACTGGCCCGGGCGCCGACGGTCGCCGGCTGCAGAGCATGATTGTCGTGCAACGCGTACGGATCCTTGCGACTGGATCGCAGCTCGAAGGCTCTGTTGGCAAAGATACGCGCGAGACGCACGTGGTGACCCTGCTGGTTACACCCGAAGAGGCAGAAAAGCTCGCTTTTGCGGCACAGCAGGGACGCATCCAGTTGGCGATTCGCAACCCTTCCGACAGCAACCAGGACCAACGGCCTCCGGTCAACACGCTCGACTCATCACAGGCGCGGAGAAAGACCATACAAGTGAAATCAACTGAGCCGCCTCTCCCTAAGGAGCACGAAGTCGACATTGACCGCGGCGGGCATATCGAGCGCATAAAGTTGAAGGAATCCCCTGACTCTCCCGGAACCACGAGCCCAGGTCATCCGTGAAATCCGCCTTTCGATTTGCCCTGGTCGCACTCGGACTGCTTCTGGTGGCGATGGCTTCTGCCCTGCTCGCGATGCGGTTTGCCATTCATGGCAGCGAAGTTACCGTACCCAAAGTCGTTGGCCTTTCCCCAGCGGAAGCCGAGCGAGCTGTTGCCGGCCTTGGCTTGACTGTGGCGATTGAGCGCGAGTACTACAGCGCTGACGTGCCCGAGGGCAAGATCATGCTGCAGGTCCCGGAAGCGGGCATGAAGGTACGTCGCGGCTGGCAGCTGCGCGTTGCCGAAAGCCTGGGACCGCAGCGCGTCGCGATTCCCGACGTGCTGGGCGAGAGTGGTCGCGCCGCCGATTTGAATATCCGCCGGCGCGGACTTGACGTCGGAGCGATCGCGTCGTTGCAACTGCCGGGTTCCAACGCTGACCAGGTCGTTGCCCAGAGCCCCCCACCAAATGCGAGCGGCGTCTCCGTCCCGCGAATCAACCTGCTGATGAGCGCTGGGTCGCCGCCGGCCGCCTTTGTGATGCCCAGTTTCCTCGGCCAGCCCCTGGGAAGCGTAAATCTCGCGTTACTCGACGCGGGATTCCACGTAGGTACTGTTACCGTCACGGCCTCAGGAACGTCAGATACAGGCGCCCAACCGGGTTCGCCGCCACAGCCATCCCCTGCGAGCATCATCGTTTCGCAAAACCCGGCGCCGGGACAAAGAGTGGGCGCGGGGGCTTCGGTGAACTTCGAAGTACGCTAAGCCCACTTCCCACGCTACGTCTATTCGAAGCGCTGCAAGGCGCTTACGAAGAACCCGTCGCAAGGCTGGAGCCCCGGAATCGTTCGCAAGAAGGATGCTCGAATGAGTTCCTGTCCGGCATCGGCGCTCATCTGGTGTTTCTCGCGAAGTGTCTTGAGTTCAGAGCCCGTGTCCAGCAATTGAAACTGTGGATTCGCCTCCAATACTCTCGCGACGACCTCTTCCCCTTCCTCGCGCTGCAAGGAGCAAGTGGAATAGATCAGCTTTCCATCTTTGGCGACGTGCCTCATTGCAGCTTCGAGAATCGCGATCTGTCGGGCTTGCAAATCCGCAATGTCGCGTGGCGCGAGCCGCCACTTGATTTCCGGGTTGCGGCCAATCGTGCCGGTACCAGAACAGGGTGCGTCCACCAGCACGCGATCAAACCCTTGCTCGACCGGCAGTTCCCGAATATCCGCATGCAAGAACTGCACGTTTCGCGCATGCACGCGCTTGCGCAGCAGCTCTACCCGGTGGGGATGCAGTTCGACCGCGATTACCGTTGCATTCGGGTTGCGGTCGGCCACCGCCCAGGTCTTACCACCTGGAGCTGCGCAACAGTCGAGAATGCGAGATCCCTCGCCGACTAAAGCCGCGACCAGCTGGGACGCTTCGTCCTGGATGACAACGTGGTCGTCCGCGAAGGCGTGAGTTTTCGTAACGTCCCCAGAGACGATCCTTCGTGCGCCGTTGAGTAAGGAGGCCGGAGCCAGCGTGATTCCTTCCCTGCGCAACTCCTCCTCTGCATCGGGTGACCTTAAGCGAATTGTGGTTACCGGGACTCTCTGGTTATAGGTGCAGATTCGCCGGGCGATCTCGATGCCAAACACCGTACACCAGTCGCCTACTAGCCACTCGGGATGCGCGGCAGCCGTGGCGAGCACAGAGGGATCCTGGGCCGCATTCGCGAGTTCCTCCTGCGCGTTTCTTGATGGATGATTGTCGGCAAGCCTGCGCAGCACCGCGTTCGCGAACGGTGCCGCCGAACGCTTCCGAGCTCGTTTTACCAGTTCGACGCTCTCATGAATCGCGGCCCGGGCAGGCACGCGCTCCAGCCACCCGAGTTGATATGCGCCCATGCGTAGTGCGGTCAGCACTTCCAGATCGAGGCGGCCGAGCTTCTGGGACGAGACCCGCGCGATGCCCGCGTCGAGCACCGATCGCCAACGCAGAACGCCCATCACCAGTTCAGTCGCGAGTCCTATATCTTCCGGGGTCAGATCCGCGCAGTGCCTGGAATGTAGAAGCTCCGAGGCATAGGACTCCTCCTGCTCGACTCGAAGCAGAATGTCAAAAGCGGCCGCGCGTGCGGGAGAAGCGGACATGAAAGGGCTGTTCCCAGTACCAGTGGTCAGGTGCCAGTATGACTACGATTGAAGATATCCCGGATACATTTCCCATCACGGCTGGCCGCCCAAAACCTCCCCATCATATGGCCGATAGCCGTTCACGAAATCCTGCGCCGACATTCGCTTCTTGCCTTCGACCTGCACTTCAATCAACTCGAGTGCCGTATCCGAGCCACATCCGGCCAGCGGCAAGTGACCCTCCAAGTAAACCGTACCCGTTGAGATGCGGGCATCAATCGGACGCGCTCTCCACACATGCAGATTCTTGCCGCGAAAGCTGGTGAACGCTCCGGGCCAGGGCTGGAATCCTCGCAGCCGGTTCCAGATTTCGGTGGCTGAGCGGCGAAAGTCGATTTGGCCATCTCCTTTTTTGAGAATCGGCGCAAGCGTAGCGCAGGAGTGATCCTGACTCCTTGCCTGAAGCGTGCCGGCTTGCAGTCCGTGCAGGGTTTCCGTCATCAATTCCGCGCCGATTCCAGCCAACCTTGGAGCAATCGTCTCGGCGGTGTCCTCGGGGGCAATAGCGAGCTCACGCTGAAGCAGAATGTCCCCCGTATCGAGCCCGGCGTCGATTCGCATCGTGGTGACGCCAGTGACGGTTTCCCCGTGCGCAATCGCCCATTGGATCGGCGCCGCTCCACGGTACTTCGGCAGGAGTGACGCGTGCACGTTGAGGTTGCCGAGCGGAGGCAGATCGACCATCCACTGCGGAATGATTCGCCCGTACCCCACGACCACGATGGTGTCCGGGTTCAGCGCACTCAGTTCTGCCTGAAAATCCGGGTTGTGCTTGATCTTGTCCGGTTGCAGAACAGGAATCCCGAGCCGCAGCGCACTCTGCTTCACGGGCGATGCCGTTGTCTCCATGCCGCGGCCGCGCGGGCGGTCGGGTTGCGTCACAACGAGGCGCACATGGAATCCTGCCTCAACCAGTTTTTCCAGCGTCGGGACGGCAAAACTCGGAGTACCAGCGAAGACGAGATTCATTTTCAGTCAATAGCCAATCGCTGAATCATCTGGCGAAACGCCCAAACTATGACAGGAAGAGTGCCGATCAACGGAGCGAGCGCGACCTACAAACAGAGCTCCTGAACCTTACCACTCTCCGGCTTTCATCAATTTACGGATTTTGCGTTTCATCAGGTCGCGCTTCAAAGCGCTGATGTGGCTGATGTAAAGCTTTCCGTTCAGGTGATCGGTTTCGTGCAGAAAAGCACGGGCCAGCAGTTCTTCTCCAGTTTTCTCGTAGAAATTCCCATTCACGTCCTGGGCGCGAATGGTGACGGTTCGTGGCCGCGTGACAGTTTCGCGAAACTCAGGAATGCTCAGGCACCCTTCGCTTTGTGTGTGACGGCCTTCGGTATGCAGGATCTCGGGATTTGCCAGCACCAGTTTCGCGTCAGGATCTTCCTTGAACGACGTATCGATGACCGCGAGGCGTTTCGAAATCCCGATCTGCGGCGCTGCCAGCCCCACTCCGTGCGCCGCGTACATCGACTCGAACATATCCTCGACCAGTTTCTTCAATTCGTCATCGAAAGCGGTCACGGGTTCAGCGTGCTTTTCGAGCACGGGGTCGCCGTATTTCACAATCGGATAAATCATTCAATCGTCAGCTCGCGCGCTGGCAGGCATGAGCCTGGCAGGCGAGCGTATCAGTAGTTTTTCAATTGCTCCAAATAGCCGGCAAAATTTCGCTTGGTTTCCACCACGGAGTCGCCGCCGAATTTCTCTAAAGCGGTTCGCGCAAGAGTCAGAGCGACCATGGCCTCGCCCGCAACGCCCGCGGCGGGCACCACGCACACATCCGAGCGCTCGTAGGCGGCCTTTACCGGTTCGCGCGTGGCAAAGTCCACCGATTGCAACGGTCTCCGCAAGGTGGAGATGGGTTTGAGGTAGCCGCGTACGCGAATCTCCTCGCCATTCGAGACTCCTCCCTCGATGCCTCCGGCATTATTTCGGGAGCGGCTGAATTTCGTGTGTCCACCCGATCCGTCGTAGCCGATTTCGTCGTGCACCTGCGAGCCCGGAGAAGCGGCCGCCGTGACGCCCGATCCGATCTCGACTGCTTTCACCGCCTGCAATGACATCACCGCACCGGCCAGCAGCGCGTCGAGCCTCTCATCCCACTGTGCATACGTGCCCAATCCAGGCGGGACACCGTGGGCCACCACCTCGAAGACGCCGCCCACGGAATCTCCCGTCTTCAGCACCTTGTCGACTTCCTCTTTCATGCGCGACTCGACTTCGGGATCGGCACAGCTGAGAAGCACTTCGCTCTGGTTGCCGATTGCTTGGATCTGATCCCACGGGACCGCTCGTTCCACGTTCACCGCACCGACGGAGATGACATGGCTAAGCACTTCCATACCGAGTTCCCGTAGAAACAGCTTGGCAATCGCACCCACCGCAACACGTGCCGCCGACTCGCGCGCCGAGGCTCGCTCCAATACGTAACGCGCTTCCGAAAAGTTGTACTTTAATGCTCCCGCCAGGTCGGCATGGCCAGGCCGCGGCGACTTCACGGCTTTATGTTTGGCGGGATCGCCCGCGGCGACCGGCAACGCTTCCTGCCAATTTTTCCAATCTTTGTTCTCGAGCAGAACTGCGATCGGGGATCCGATCGTGATGCCATGGTGCACGCCCGAAAGAATGTGCGCCTTATCCGTCTCAATCTTCATGCGCCCGCCGCGACCATAGCCTTGCTGCCTTCGCCAAAGGTCGCGATCGAGAAACTCCTGGTCCACCGCCAGACCCGCAGGCAGACCCGACAGGAAGGCAACGAGTGCTTCACCGTGGGACTCCCCGGATGTGAAGTAGCGCAACATAAACCCATGATTCTAACTGATGAGCCTTTCTCGACACGGCGGTCGACTTGGAAAATCAGCAATTTGCACGGTGACATGCGCCAGTCGAAAAGGTAGAATCGCGATAACACTTCGATCTAACCTGCCTTCACCGCGCGCCGCCGCGCTGGCGATTCCATGTCTCTGGCCCAGGAGGAATGGTGTTTTTGGAAGACCCGACCACAACGCAACATCCGCGGGAAAGCACGATCCGCTGCCTGATCGTGGACGATCACGTCCTGGTAAGGCAGGGCATACGTCGACTCTTACAAGATGAAGAAGGCGTGGACATCGTTGGCGAGGCCGGCGATGCCACCGAGGCTTTGAAGCGTGTCACCGAACTGCGTCCCGACATTGTGCTGATGGATATTGGCATGCCCGGGTTCTCTCCCTTCGAGGCAGCCCGTGTGATTCAAAGCGACTTTCCAGAGACTCGCGTCGTGTTTCTCACCATGCATGAAGACCAAGACTACGTCATGCAGGGATTGCAAGCGGGCGCGGCCGGCTACCTGTTGAAGGACACGCCGGCAAGCAAGCTGGTCAGCGTGCTCCGCGAAGTACGCAACGGCGGAAAGTTTGTGAGTCCCGAGGTTCTGAGTGGGTTGCTCGAGAACGGTAAATTACGATGGCCCGAACGCTCGCGGCCCTCTAGTGCTGGTCTGACGCCACGAGAGACCGAGATCATGAAGCACCTGGCAGAAGGCAAAACGGTCCGCGCAATTGCCGGCATGCTGGGTCTCAGCCTGAAAACGGTCGAAGCGCACAAGTTCAATCTCATGCGCAAGCTCGATATCCACAACAAAGCCGAACTGGTGCATTGCGCGATCCGGAAAAAGATCGTCAAGGTGCCTGCAGGGTTCTGATCGCGAATCGGATCAGCATCCCGCCAGTCTGGCCAGAGTTGCGAGATCGGGAACTTCGAGGTCGGGGTGTCCGGCCGCCGGCTTGACGGCACCAATTCCGGTGCGGGGCGATGGTCGCTTCACCCACACCGTTGCCAGCCCCAAAGACTTCGCCGGCAACACGTCGTGGTATACGCTTTGCCCCACGTGCAGGATGCGGTCCTTCGCCACTGCTGTCTTCCCCAGAGCAAGATGAAAGATCTCCAGCCCGGGTTTGTAACAACGTGCCTGCTGCGCCGTGGTCACATCGACAAATTCGACAGGTAAGTATTTCAGCGTGACTTGGAAGAGGTCGTCATCGATGTTCGAAATGATGGCGAGTTGGTAGCGGCTGGCGAGTTGTTGGAGTGCTGCGACCGTATCGGGCCATGGGCGCCAGGCAGGCACTGAATCGGCCAGCGCTTCGGCCTCAGTCTGGGTGACTGCAAATCCGAGCCTGGCAGCAATCTTGCGTACCACTGATTGCAGCACGTCGCGATAGGAGCGGTACGGGCCTGCTTCAGCCTGAGCTTCGAATTCCCCGTAAAGCGCCAACAATTCACTATCGGGGATCGACTTTCCATGCGCCGCCAGAAGCGGCTTCAGTACCGAGAAGATTCCGGTCTCCCAATCGATCAGCGTTCCATAGCAATCGAAGGTGAGCAGGTCGAACGCCGAGAGATTCAACATAGGTGTGCTCTATTCTGCCTGACGGCGGGTGCAGAAAAAACTAGCCCCAAGGAAGCGTACCTTGGGGCCAGGCTTGTAGACCGTGTCGATTACTATTGCGGAACTTCCAACGGAGCCTCCAGCTTGAACGTTAAAGCGGATTCGGCCGGTAGAACAATGTCTCGATTTCCGGTGTAGGCCGAGCCTGCAGTACCTGCGCCGCCGCCAACCAGAGCGCCGATGGCAGCTCCCTTACCGCCTCCCGCCAGGGCGCCGATCAGAGCTCCGGCTCCCGCGCCACCTCCGATCAGAGCCGCGCTGCGTTTCCCTTTTCCTTTTTCACTTCGGCTCACGGAAGACGTCTCGATCGCGTGTTGCCTGCCTCCGATTGTTACCGAATCCAACTTGATCTGCAAAAGCGACGCACCCTTGAATTTACCCGCGGCGTGCGCCGCCACAACGGTTCCGGTAGCGGTTGCTCCCGCCGGGATCACAACCCTGCCGTCCGCTTCGACTGGATTCACCAGGGAAGCAGTGAATGTTTGGCCAGGCTGACTCTCCTTCGAACTCAACCCCTCACCCAGGCGAACCGTAAGAACCGTGCCTTGCGGAACGACCAGCGGCTGGCGTATTGCCGGACTCTGCATCGCCGACTTGCCCGAAGCCATGCCGCCCCCCGAGTTGCCGCCCTGGGAACCAGGCGTCGCAGAGTTCCCGTTCGCCGGATTGTTGGCGTCGGCATTCGATCCGGGCGCGCTGGCGTTTCCTGCATCATTCGCCGGCGGCCGGCTGTTGCAAGCCATCACGGTGAAGATCACATAACAAGTCAAAGTCAGCGCTACGAGACGTGATCGCATAAGAACCTCCGTTCGGTGAAATGTACAAGCTTTTTCGTGCACCAGTGAACTATCGGGCCAGAGAGATCACTATCAGTGTAGGACTAATTCTTACTACCAGTATCGGTGGCAACCGGCGTGGGCTCTGCTTCGTCCGCCACCCCCAGACCTGGCAAGGGCAACGTTTCCGTTTGGGATTCGGCCGCCGGCTCCAAGACTGGAGCATCTCTTGGCGCCAGGAATTTCGCCGTATTCAACAGTGGCCTGCCCAGCGAAGGACTATACGTGGTCCATGGATTATCCGGGTCCAAGTCGCGTTCGAAGAGTGCCCGCATGCTCTCCATCTTCGAGTCGAGATCGTCCATGTAGTGCAACAACAGCGCTTCCGGAAACATGGGCAGCTTCGGTGATCCGAACTCGTATTCTCCGTGATGACTGATGATCAGGTGTTCAAGCAGCGTTTTCAGTTCAGGAGGAAAATTGGGAACCACGGCAAGCTTGGCTTGCAGCATCTCAAGCTCGATGATCATGTGCCCGAGAAGCTGTCCGCGAGTGGTGTAGGTGAACGACCGGTTGTAAGTGAGCTCGTGAATCTTGCCCACATCGTGAAGAAACGCTCCCGCCAGAACGAGATCCCGGTTCACCTGCGGATAATTTCGACAAATCAGATCGCACGAGCGACACAACGATACAACGTGATCCAGCAGACCACCAATGTAAGCGTGGTGCAGGGTCTTGGCCGCCGGAGCATTGCGGTAGGCTTGTGCGATCTCAGGGTCGGCCATGAACGCCTGAATCAGCGCCCTGAGGTAAGGATTCTCGAAGCTTGTGACAAACGCCGCGAGGGTCTTCCAAAGCTCGTCGATGTCCTTGGTGGTTTTCGGGAGATAGTCGGAAAAATCTATCTCCGATTCCCCCAGCTTCCGTAGCTTGTGGATGGTGAGTTGGAAACGGTTCTTGTACTTGTTGATGAGGCCCTTCACCTTCAGGAAGTCATCCTGCTCGAAAGCGTCGAGGACCTCCTCAACGTTGTCCCACATCTTCGCTTCGAGCTGTCCGCTGCGGTCACCCAGGGTGAGCGCAAGGTAAGGCTCGCCGGATTTTTTGGGTTTGACCTGTTTCGACACCACCACAAAGCTCGAGGTGATGATCTTGTTTTCCTGTTGATTGCAGTCGGCGATGAAGAAATCTTTCATGCGTTTTGAGGGCTCACTGCAGAAAGGCTGTTCAAGCGAGCCCGCCGGGTCCTACAGGCTATTTAAAGATACCGAGCTTTTTCTTTTTCTTGAGATTTTTCGCGCTGGCTTCTTTGCTTTCGGTTTCGACCGGTTTGGTCTGGTTCGGGCTGGCTCCGGTATCAACGAATCCCGGGCGCACGTCGATGAATGCCTCTTCGCGCAGCTTCTTTAAATAGGTCCGCAGCGCTGGCTGGAGCTTCTGGTAATAGAGCGCATCCTGGATGCGTGGCTCCATCTGCTTCATGCTCGGAACGCCGGCCGCCTGGTGCTCGGTTACCTTAAGGATCACGAAACCCTGCTTGGTTCGGATCACATCCGTGACCTCGCCCGCCTTCATTGCGAAGGTGCGATCTTCTAACTCCTTCGACAAGGTTCCACGCTTGAACAATCCAAGATCACCGCCTTGCGCAGCGCTGGGACCGTCGGAGGATTTCTTCGCGACTTCATCAAAGGCAGCACCCTTCTGAATTTGTTCCCGCAAACTCTTGGCCTTGGCTTCCGCGGCAACAAGTTGGTCCGCGTCAGGCTCGCTTGAGGGGTTTGCCGGTGGAGCTGCCGCAGCGGGTGTTGTTGCGTCCATGGGTTTGGTTGCGTCCATGGGTTTGGTTGCGTCCATGGGTTTGGTTGCGCCCATGGGTTTGGTCGCGTCAAAAGCGGCGCCGCCAGCAGGAGTCGGGCTGGGTTTGGGAGCGGGTTCAGATTTGCTCGTAGAAACAAGGATCTCGCTTAGCCGGATCTCTTCCGGCTGCTCCATTTCGCTCTTGTGCTCGTCGTAGAACTTTTGCGCCTCGTCCTTAGTAATGTTCAGGTGCGAGCCTACCTCATGCGCAATGACCTGCTGCGTGATGATCTGGTTGCGCAGATTCTGCTTGAAATCCTCGTAGGAAATACCCTGGGACTGCGCCGCCTTTTCCAGCTCTTCCATGGAGTCCAGGTTCATCTGCTTGCGCATTTCATCGAGCTTCTTGATGAGCTCGGTGTCAGCCGTGATTTCCAGATCCTTGCCCTTCTCCAGCAGCAACTGCTGGTCGATCAGATCGCGCAGGACGTCGCGTTCCTTCTCAGCGTATTGTTTCTCGGTGGCGTTAGGCTCCTGCTGCTTGAATTCGTCCTTGAGTTGCTCTTTACTGCGCGCAAAATCAGAGCTGGTAATGATGGAGTTGTTGACTCGGGCAATAATCTGCTCTACCACCGTGTCGGCACTCAGGGCAGGCAGAATCGCAAGGCAGGCGAACAAGCAAACCAAACACAATCTCTTCATGGGGGGCATCGGGGAGTACGTGGATGCGGCCGACTCCGTCAGATCCTCGGAAACACAAGATTTCAAAAGATTGTACCCCCGGAGGATGCTATGTCGCTAGCCCCGGAAGGACAGGAGAAGCCTCCGCCTCCGGCTTCCGCACCAAGGCCAAGGCCGTAATATCGTCGTGGAAGGCCCCACGGCCCACAAATCTTTGTACGTCATCAAGGATCGAGTGGCAGACGCCTTGGGCATCGGCCAGCGCTGAAGCTTTCTGGGAGGCCTCCACCCGGGCCAGCCCGAACTCCTCTCGCCCGCGTTCTGCCTCGACCACTCCGCGGGAAACCAACGCAAGCGCCGATCCCGGTTCCATGGCGATCAACTTCGCTTCCGAAGTAGCAAGGGAGAACAGTCCGAGCGGAAGGCCGGTTGCGCCCAACTCGGAAATGTCGTTTGCATGACGCACTAAAGCGGGCGTATGACCCGAGTTGAAGTAGCAGACGATGCCCAGGTCTTCGTTGTAGCAGCCGGCGAAAGCCGGGCTGGAGTGCACGCCTCCCGCGACCTCCATGATCGTCCGATTCAATTGAAGACAAAGTTCGGTCATCGCATCACTTTCATTGGCCTCTGGCGGAGAGAGCAGTTTCGCTCCAGACTCATGGAAAACCTTCTGTGCCGCGCGCAGGATGTCCATGTTCTGGTCGCGACGCCCGGCGACATCGAGAAGTCCGAACAGAATCCGGGAGGGATTGACGCGGATCACGTCGTAAAAGTCGCCCGCACTGCGTTGGCCGATATACGCTGCGGCAATCGCAGCGCCCCGCACGCTGGGAAAGGCTGAGGGAACGGGCTCGATAGCCAGAGTCGACTTGTTCTTCCGCCAGCCTAAGAGGGATCTCATGGCGCACCAGGAACGGCTGAAACTAGCACACGCAGGAAGAGTTGGCTACTAGGAAGAGACGGACGATCCGTCTCAATCGCCGTACTTGCTGGATAGGTATTTGCCGACCTCACCTTCAAGTTGCCCGTAATCCGAGTGGATGGTCGCGCGAAGAGCAGCTTCCGGCGAACTGCCTTGACTGATACGCTCGAGGATGCGGACCGCATCACTCATGCCATAGGTTTCGCTGATGTATTGCACCGCTGCCAGAGATTCGGCATAGGCCACCACCGCTTCTCCAGTGGAGAAGCGCATGAACCCACCTTCCAGCATGTTGTAGGGAATCGCCTGCTGAGCGCGGAAGAGCTGGCCCAGTCGGCGTCCATCCGAAGACAGAGACTTCCCTTCCATGGCCTGCGCGATGCCCTCGTTAAGCCAGGTGGGGCAGCGCCCGCCTGAAGCCTGGTTCACGAAGGAATGTGCCAATTCATGCTTCAGTACGCGTGCCAGGTCCGAGGTCATCGAAGACAAACCGCTTACTGGGATGCGCAACTTGCCGTCATTCACCGCCCCGGACCAGGATGGGGCGTGCGTGACATCAAAAAATGCTTGCTCTGTATAAAGAATGACCGGAATGCTGGCGCGGGGGGCGACGCCCAGTTCGCGAACCAGATCGTCATATTCAGCCTCAAGAGTGGCTATCAATTCCCGTCGAAGCTGCTCCGAGGTCTGCTTGCCTTCGTAGCGCAACGTGAAGTGGCTGCTTTCGCGTTGCGAGAAATCCGCCTCGGTCGTCGCCTCGCGTTGCGCCTTGGCCAGATACTGCTCCACAACGGGGTCCGGACGAAGTTCCAAAGATCGCTTCCAGGCGCGCACCGCGTCCTTGGTCCGGTCGCTTGCAAACTCGACATAGCCGAGCACGGTGTACGCGTCGGCCGAGTCGGGATTGGCCCGGACAGATCGCTCGGCATAGGAAAGAGCGGATGCCGCGTTTCCCGACCGCACCAACGCCATCGCGTGATAGTTCAAAATCGTGGAATTGTCGGGTTGGAAGCGAAGTGCCGTCTCGAAGTAATGCTTAGCTTGTGGCAGGTTGCCATGCTCGAATTCGTGCTTGCCCGCCAGAAAGTATGCAGTTGCCGTAAGCTCGGGCTTACCTTCCTTCTCAAGGGCCGTCAGTGCATCAAGATCCACCTTGCCGTCGTGAACAACTCTCGTCGCCAAATCGTCATGGCCAGCAAGACTGTCAGCTGGAACGAAGGCGGGCAAATCTTTTGAGCCTTGCGAACTGCCCGACGACGCGTACGCCGGAGGAAGGCCACCCGCCTCGATGCTCTCTACGGAAGACTTCGGAATTTTGTAGGAATCGTCGCCTACGTCATACTCGACGTGGTTTCCATTTTCGCGGACGTGGTCGGCCCAGATTTTCCGTCCGTTCTTCAAGTGGATGACGTCGGCGAACGAGCGCACGGGGGCAGCCCCTGCGAAAATCAACAGGACCGCTATATGAAAAATGACACGGATGCGCACTCAGGCGCATTCTAACAATCAGTAGGGAGCCTCAACAGGTGACCCAAGTAACCGGCAAATTAAGAACAAACTGTGCTTTGCTCGCGTTGCTGTTAAGCCTTGTGGGCGGGCTTCGGGCTCAATCACTCGATAACTCGACACTTCCGACGAACTCTGCGTCGGCTTCCGATGTCAGCACTCAAAAACCTGCCGAGGCGCTCTACCTGAAACTGCAGAGCGTGGGTCTGGACCCGGCGCGCGCTTACCACATCCGCGACGTGTCGATTGTTCGACCAGCATTGCAGATACTCCTCGAGGACGGAGAGATCGCCTTTACGGCTGACGTCGCCGGCCGCGTGACCGGCGCCTTTTTCGAAGGCGACGGGGAGCTGCTGCTGACTCCGCCAAACCAGGTGGAACGAGCTTCGATGACGCTTTTCACTGGGATGGCGATACTGGAAGAGCGTTTCTCGTCGGCATATTTCCGGTTCAATGACAATACATTCGCCGAGCTGCAACCTTACCTGCGCCCCGCACAAGATCCGAACTTCAGTCTTCGCTGGAATGACGCGGCCCGAAGCCTGGCCGAACAGGACGCGTTGCGGTTGCTGGCCAGCTTCAGCCGGTTCCTGCCTCCAGCCGGAGAAACCCGTGAAACTCCGATCTCGTCCCCTGTGCTGGATCCTACCGATCGCCTGCTGCACGCTCGCGTGCAAGGACGACAACTTGGAGCATTCGACGTCTACTTCGATACGCGAGCAGTAGAGGAAGTCTGGGCCGGGCAAACCCGGAATGTCGAAAGTCTTACTTACTATGATTTATGGACGTCGTTTACGCCGACGAAGGCTGGCAGCCGCGGCAAAGCGGAGTCGAAAGAACGCAGTGACGACGTAGTTGTTTCGCAATACAAGATTCGGGCACAGGTGGAGCCTCCGACAACCCTGCACGCCGAAGCCCTGCTGCACGCGGAGGCCAAGCATGCGGGGGAGCGGACCCTGTATTTCGAGCTCTCTCGATACCTTCAAGTGAAAGAAGTCGAGGTCGACAGACATCCAGTTGAATTCATCGACAACCCTGCCATTGACGGCACGCAACTTTCGCGAAGAGGCAACGATCTCGTAGCCGTAGTCCTTCCCGATAGTCTTCGCGTCGGGCAGAAGCTGGACCTGCGGTTTGTCTATAGTGGCGACGTTCTCTCCGAAGCCGGTGGTGGCTTGCTTTACGTTGGTGCCCGCGGAACCTGGTATCCCAACCGCGGCTTATTGAGAGCCGACTTTGATTTGGAATTCCGTTACCCACCAGGCTGGACGCTGGTCGCAACCGGCAAGAAGGTTCCTTCGGGGACAGTGGGGGCGGGCGCCGGGAACGAGCCTGCGGAACAGACCGCGCGCTGGGTCACCGAAGAGCCGAGTGTACTCGCAGGTTTCAATCTTGGACGATATGATCGGGCAGTGGCTCATGCCGATCACGTTATGGTCGAGGCCTATGCGGCACGGGCCATGGAAAAAGCCTTTCCCCGGCCTCCGAACGTGGTAGTCGCCCCCCCGCCGACGATTGCTCCGCTTCCGGGTACCGAACCAATGGTGCTGAGTTCGATCGCACCCTCTCCCGCGCGCAATGCACAGGCGGTTGCCGACAACGGGGCTCGTGCCCTTGATTTCTTTTCGCAGCACTTCGGCCCGTATCCCTACAGTTCCCTCGAACTCACGCAGATGCCGGGTCGAACGAGCCAGGGATGGCCGGGCCTTGTGTTTCTTTCGAGCTTTTCGTTCCTTACCCCGCAGCAGACGACGGATCTGGGCGGAAACTCTCTCGAAAGCGCAATGAACAGCCTGGTCCTTTCCCACGAGATCGCGCACCAATGGTGGGGAGACCTGGTAGGCTGGCACAGCTACCGCGATCAATGGATGGTCGAGGCTCTGGCCAACTACTCCGCATTAATGTTGATGGAGACAACTCGGCCAGGTGACGCTAAAACCATTCTTGCCAAATATCGGGACGATTTGCTGGAGAAAAACGCCAACGGCGAATCGCTCCGCGACGCCGGCCCGGTCACACTGGGCCTCCGGTTGAATTCATCGCATTTTCCGAACGGCTATGAAGCAGTCAGCTATGGCCGAGGCACATGGCTTTTTCACATGCTGCGCAACATGCTCCTCGATGCCGAATCAGGCCGTCCATCGCAGAGCCGCGCAGGTACCGAAGAACCATTTCTCCGCGATCTCCGCAAAGTGCGGGAACGGTACGCTGGAAAGGCGATCACTACGAGAGAGCTCTTTTCGGTATTCGAGGAAGACCTTCCGCGATCGTTGTGGTACGAGGGACGCAAATCCCTGGATTGGTTTGTGCAGGGATGGGTCGAAGGCGTCGCCCTCCCTCACTTCAGCACACACAACGTGAAGTTCAGCAAGAAGGCGAACGGCACGGAAGTGACGGGAACGATTGTGGAGAAAGATGCTCCCACAGATTTGGTTTCTGCGGTGCCGGTTTATGCCGTCGCTACCGGCAAGCCGCGGTTACTCGGCACAGTCCTGGTCGATGAGCCCAACACTCCTTTTCGCTTCGCAGTTCCGCCTGACACCAGGAAGATTGTCCTTGATCCGTTTCAAACCATGCTGACCGCTACGAGATGAATAGCAATGTGTTACTGCGCGCCAGGACTCAAGACCGCAGGAGAAGGTTTCGTCGGGGTGGGCGGACCTGCATCGGGTACTGGAGTCCCAGGCGGCTCGGCTGCATGCGATGAAAATACAATGCGGTTTGCCAGCTTGCCCAGAATGACGATGTCCACCCGCCGATTCTGCGCGCGGTTTTCGTTCGTATCGTTCTCCGCCACAGGATGGTACTGCGCATAGCCGGCAGCCGAAAGCCGTTCGGGCGCGAACCCGTACTTCACGATCAGCAGCCGAATCAATCCGGTCGCGCGGGCGGTCGATAGCTCCCAGTTGTCGCTGAATTGTGCATTATGGATCGGCCGGTTGTCGGTATGCCCTTCAATGCGCAAGCGATACTTGCGGTCCGCGAGCAGCCAGGCGATCCGGCTGAAGGCCGAAAGGGAACTGGTCCGGATCTGCGCTGATCCGCTGTCGAAAAATCCAATCTCGCGCAAACTGATCACCAATCCTTCGGGGCCTACCGTCACCGCAACTTCATTCTTCTGGATCTCGGGTGCCAGCGCATCTTCCAACTCCTGCCGCAAGCTTGAGAGATCGCCGCTCTCCGATGCCCCAAGTGCCCCTTTGCTCGTGGGGACCACCCGTCCCAGGGCAGCCGTGCGTTCCGCATTCTCAATTGCCTGCACCGTGTTAAAGGGGACGGGGTCGTTGCTGTTCAGCGAGATGGCTGAGCCCGAGGCGGGAAAAACTCCCAGCTCCTGAAACGCCACCTGAATCGCGACTGCGAGTTTACCGACTTTTCGATGATCTACCTGCGACGACGAGTATCCCGTAGTGTTGATGTTGGCCAGATTGTTCGCGACCACTTCCAAGGCTTGTGTTCTGGCCCTCAGTCCCGCGCAGGCCGCATAGAATCCGCTATCCACGTCAATGATCTCCGCAATTGTTCCAGCATGTGACCCACCAATCAGCAAGATCGCGAAGTGTCTGCAAAGTTTGGGGCGAACGGGACTTCCCAGCAGCAGAAAATTAGAAGGCTCTAATCGTCACCGGGAATGAGGAAGATCTTGCCGGGTGCGTTCTGCGCTGCCCGGCAAAATCTTCCGGCCTGCGCGAGAGAGGCAGGCCCAACCCTTAACGAGACTCGCACCGAACGGAAACGATATTTCCCAAAGGAGCATCCGCTCCTTTGCCATCGTTATCGACGCCCTCGGGGCGGAACTTTAATGGATGAACACGATGGCGGCCTGCAACTGGCGCATGCTGCGAACCACGTGCGGGAAGAGACCAACAGAGTATGTCGCGTGCAGACTTTGGTGCTGAGCCTTAGCTGGCTTTCGCCATTCGCCTTTGTACCATTCCGATGCGGCGGCAGACCGCACTGCAATATCGGATATGGTCCCAATCCTTCGCGGCGCGGCGCGTCAAGGCAATCATTTCTCCGCACACTGCACAGACCTTGGCGGAAAAACTCTCTATCCTGACAAGTTCTTTCCGCAGAAACACTACCTTTGGTTTCACTTCTGCCATAGAAACATCATTAGATCTTGACCGAAATATCCCCCGGTCTGCTGCCACGGCGTACTCCACGCCTCGCCTCGGAGGAGATACCACTTCTTTTGATCCATTCCGCTGCTGCAAGGTTACGGGGAATTTTGCCTCATCGTTTTGGTGCCAGCAAAAATCTCCGGAATTGAATATGATGAAAGGTTCGGCATTCCTTGTGGGGGATCGTAGAAGTGGCTCAGACGCAGACCGACGGCCTGGAAGTCCTGGAAACTCGAGAGTGGCTCGACTCTCTCGACTATGTGCTAGCCAAGGGTGGACCCGACCGTGCCGGCCGCCTCCTTCAGCAGTTGGCTTTGCATGCCCGCAGGGCTGCGGGCCTGAATCTTCCCTTCACCGCGACTACTCCCTACCAGAACACGATTTCATCCAAGACTCAGCCGCCCTTTCCGGGCAGTCAGGAGATGGAGCGGCGGATCAAGAGTTTAGTTCGTTGGAATGCGCTCGCGATGGTGATCCGGGCGAACAAAATTCAGGAAGGCATCGGCGGCCACATCTCCACGTTCGCTTCCGCCGCCACCCTCTACGAAGTTGCTTTTAATCACTTTCTCCGCGCCAAGACCGAGGACGGAGACCGCGACATCGTCTACTTCCAGGGACACGCCGCCCCCGGCATCTACTCGCGTGCGTTTCTGGAAGGCCGCATCCCCAAACAGAAACTCGAGAATTTCCGCCGCGAACTGAAACCGGGCGGGGGGCTGTCTTCGTACCCGCACCCCTGGCTGATGGAAGATTTCTGGGAATTCCCCACGGTTTCGATGGGGCTAGGCCCGATCCAGGCCATCTACCACGCTCGTTTCATCAAGTATCTCGAAAACCGCGGACTCAAGAAAACGACCGGCGGCAAAGTCTGGGCCTTCCTCGGCGACGGCGAAATGGACGAGCCCGAATCCCTGGGCTCGATCACGCTGGCCTCGCGCGAACGGCTCGACAACCTGATCTTTGTCGTCAACTGCAACCTGCAGCGTCTCGACGGACCTGTCCGCGGTAACGCCAAGATCATTCAGGAACTTGAAGCCATCTTCCGCGGCGCGGGCTGGAATGTGATCAAGGTCATCTGGGGCAGCGACTGGGATTCGCTCATCCAGAACGATCGTGACGGACTGCTCGTCCGCCGCATGGGCGAGATCAGCGACGGTCAATACCAGAAATATTTTGTCGAGAGCGGCGCCTACTTCCGCCAGAACTTCTTCGGCACCGATCCGCGCTTACTGAAGATGGTCGAACACCTCTCTGACGAGCAGCTCGCGCGCATGCGATTGGGCGGCCATGATCCCATCAAAGTCCACGCCGCCTACAAAGCTGCGGTCGAACATACCGGCAGCCCGACCATTATTCTGGCGAAGACCATCAAGGGTTACGGCCTGGGCGAAGCCGGCGAAGGCAAGAACATCACCCACCAGCAGAAGAAGCTCAACGAAGATGAGCTCAGCATGTTCCGCTCGCGCTTTGGGATTCCCATTCCCGACGACGAGTTGCACAATGCGCCCTTCTACCGTCCCGCCGACGACAGCGCGGAAATCAAATATATGCAGGACCGCCGCAAGCAACTCGGCGGCTACATCCCCGAGCGCAAGGTTCGCGCGACTCCGTTGGCACACGTCCCTGAAACGCACTTCGAGGAGTTCTACAAGGGAACCGAAGGCCGAGAAGCTTCGACCACCATGGTGTTCGTGCGATTACTGGCGAAGCTGCTGCGTGATCCGGAAATCGGCAAGCTGATCGTCCCCATCATTCCCGACGAGGCCCGAACCTTCGGCATGGAGGCTCTGTTCCGTCAGGTGGGCATCTACTCGAGCGTCGGCCAGCTCTACGAGCCGGTCGATATGGACACGCTCCTCTATTACAAGGAAGCCAAGGACGGCCAGATTCTTGAGGAAGGCATCACCGAAGCGGGCTCGATGTGCTCGTTTATCGCCGCCGGCACGGCTTATTCCAATCACGGGATCAACACCATCCCCTTCTTTATTTACTATTCGATGTTCGGCTTCCAGCGCATCGGCGACCTCATCTGGGCAGCGGCCGACATGCGTACCCGCGGCTTTCTCGTGGGTGGCACCGCCGGACGCACTACCCTCGCCGGCGAAGGTCTTCAGCACCAGGACGGCCACTCGCACGTGCTCGCCCTGCCTGTCCCGAACTGTCTGGCCTACGACCCCGCGTTTGCTTACGAGATCGCGATCATCATTCAAAACGGCATCAAGCGCATGTACGTCGATGGCGAGTCAATCTTCTATTACCTGACGGTCACCAACGAACCCTTGCCCATGCCCGAGATGCCTGCGGGAAAAGAAGTTCGTGAAGGCATTCTGAAGGGCTTATACCGCTTCAAGCAGAGCGAAAGAAAAGATGCCAAGCTGCGTGCCCAACTGTTCGGCAGCGGCACCATCATGTTCGAGGTGCTGAAGGCGCAGCATATTCTCGACGAGAAATACGGCGTTGCCGCCGATGTCTGGAGTGTGACCAGCTACAAAGAACTGTATCGCAATGCTAATGACTGCGAGCGCTGGAACCTGCTCCATCCCGGGCAGACGCGTCGCGTCCCATACATCACGCAGACCTTGAAAGACATTCCCGGTCCGTTTGTTGCCGCCTCCGACTACATGAAGGTTCTGCCCGAAAGCGTGGCACGTTGGGTTCCCGGGCGGCTCGTGTCGCTGGGCACCGACGGTTTCGGGCGCAGCGAGAACCGCGCGGCGTTGCGCGACTTTTTCGAAGTCGATGCCAAGCACATTGTGCTCGCCACGCTGAGCGCGCTGGCACGCGAAAATCATATCTCGATCGAAGTCGTGCAACAGGCCGTGAAGGATCTCGGCATCAATCCCGAAAAACCGAATCCGGCGATCAGCTAAGAAAGGTTCAGGAGAGTGACAGAATTCAAATTGCCCGAGCTGGGCGAAAACATCGAACAGGGCGACCTGGTTCGATTGATGATCGCGCCCGGTGCCGACATCAAAGAGGGCCAGCCCGTGATGGAGCTCGAGACGGACAAGGCCGTCATCGAGGTTCCATCGTCGGTAAGCGGCGTCGTGAAGGACATCCGTGTAAAGGAAGGCGACAAGCTTAAAGTCGGGCAAGTAATCTTCACAGTCGAAAACGGAACCGGATCCAAACCATCCGTACAGGAGCCACAGCCCACAGCCAAGGTCTCAGCGCCACCTGCTCCCAGGCAGTCGGAACCTTCACCGCGGATTGCCGAAGCGCCTCTTGCTCCCGCGCCTGCAGTCCGGCCTGCTTCGAGCGCGTCTGAATTCAAGTTGCCCGAGTTGGGCGAGAACATCGATCAAGGCGACCTCGTCCGCCTCATGATTTCCCCCGGCGCGCGGGTGTCCGAAGGCCAGCCGGTGATGGAACTCGAAACCGACAAGGCAGTCGTTGAAGTGCCTTCCTCGGTCAGCGGAGTCGTCAAAGAAATCAGAGTCAAAGAAGGCGACAAGGTGAAGGTTGGCCAGGTCATCTTCACGCTCGAAGGAACTGCGGCGCCGCCGCCGGTGAGGCGCATGCCTGAGCCGGTTGAGCACGTTTCGGGTCAGCAGGCTGCGCGCCTGGCATTCCATCTGGCGATGAAGGCTGAGGGCAAAACCGAAGAACAGGCCTTGCCACCCGATCAGCCCGTTCCTCCCCAGCCCACGTTCACCATGCCGGTGCAGCTCGGCAAAGTAGCCGGCACTGAGCATGGCGATCCCGTCGCCGCCGCGCCGCACGTGCGTCGGCTCGCACGCGAACTAGGGCTCGACATTTACGGCGTCACCGGCACCGGCCCGGGTGGACGCATCAGCGAAGACGATGTGAAAGCCCACGCCAAGGCCACGCTCGCCACTGCCATCTCAGCCGCACAGGCGCCGCAAGCCGGGGCACGGTTCGCACAACCGAAGCTTCCCGATTTCACCCGTTGGGGGAAGGTGGAACGTGTTTCCATGCGCGGAGTGCGGCGCAAAACCGCCGAGCACCTGCGCGAAGCCTGGAATACGATTCCGCACGTCACCCAGCACGACCGCGCCGACATTACCGAACTCGAGCACCTGCGCGCCAAGTTTGCGCCGCGCGCCGAAGAAGCCGGCGGCAAGATGACCGTCACCGCGATTGCGCTCAAGGTCTGCGCTTCCGCCCTCAAAGTCTTCCCGCAGTTCAACGCCTCCATCGACATGGAGAAAGAAGAAATCGTCTACAAGCAGTACATCAACATTGGGGTCGCGACCGATACCGACCGCGGCTTGCTGGTGCCGGTCATTCGTGACGTGGATAAGAAGAATATCGTCGAACTGGCGGCCGAGCTTTCGCAACTCTCCAAGAAGGCCCGCGACAAAAAACTCACGCCCGAGGAAATGGAAGGCGGTACCTTCACCATCACCAATCTCGGTGGCATCGGCGGCACTGCCTTCACGCCCATCGTGAACCATCCAGAAGTTGCCATCCTGGGCTTGTCTCGCGGTCGCATGGAGCCGGAGTGGATCGACGGGAAATTCGAGCCGCGGCTGATTCTGCCGCTTTCGCTGTCCTACGATCATCGTTTGATCGATGGTGCCGACGCGGCCCGTTTCCTGCGCTGGATCGCCGAAGCTTTCGAACAGCCTTTCCTGCTTTCCGTACAGGGATAATTCAAGGACTCAAACATTCATGGCAGAGAACACAAGCGTGAATCTCGCAGTTGTGGGCGGCGGACCTGGGGGTTACGCCGCCGCTTTTCTGGCGGCCGACATCGGCCTCACCGTCACCCTCATCGATCCGGAAGTGAACCCGGGCGGCGTCTGTCTCTACCGTGGCTGTATTCCTTCGAAGGCGCTGTTGCACGTCGCCAAGCTCATTGAGGAGTCGCATCAGGCAAAGAACTGGGGCATTGAGTTTAGCGCTCCGAAGATCGACCTCGCCCGCCTCCGTTCCTGGAAAGAAAGCGTCGTCCAGCGCCTGACCGGAGGTCTCGGTCAACTCTCGAAGCAACGCAAGGTGAAATACATCCAGGGCCGCGCCGGCTTCGAGAACTCGAATACCCTGCGCGTGACCAAAGCGGATGGCAGTAGCGAATCGCTTCGCTTCGATCGCATCCTGCTCGCCACCGGCTCGCGTCCCGCCATCATTCCCAGTTTGAAGATCGACAGCCCTCGCATGATGGATTCCACGGGCGCACTGAATCTACCCGACATCCCGAAAAGCCTGCTGGTCGTCGGTGGCGGCTACATCGGGCTGGAGCTCGGATCGGTCTATGCTGCTCTCGGAACACGCGTGACGGTGGTCGAGATGCTTTCCGGTCTTCTGCCCGGCGCCGACCGCGATCTGGTCCTTCCGCTGCACAAGCGGCTGGAAAAAATGTTCGAGGGAATTCTGCTGAACACCACCGTGAAGTCGCTGAAGGAAGAGGGCGGCGGTATTCGCGCGACCTTCGACGGTGCCGACGTAAAGGAGCGCGAAAAGGTCTTCGATCGAGTGCTGGTTTCTGTCGGCCGCAAGCCGAATTCCGAAATTCCAGGACTCGATAAGACCCGCGTGAAGGTCGGCCCGAAAGGATTCATTCAGGTCAACAAGCAGCTGCAGACTGACGATCCGTCGATCTTCGCGATTGGCGATGTGGTCGGCGAGCCGATGCTGGCCCACAAAGCCTCGCACGAAGGCCGGACCGCGGTCGAAGCCATCGCCGGCCGCAAAGTTGCCTTCGAGCCCCACGCCATTCCGGCCGTAGTCTTCACCGATCCGGAGATCGCCTGGGCAGGCCTGACTGAAACCCAGGCCAAGGAAACTGGCCGCGAAATCGCGGTGGCAAAATTTCCCTGGGGTGCCTCTGGCCGAGCCATCACGCTCGATCGCCCGGAAGGCATGACCAAGTTAATCCTTGATCCCAAGAGCGAGCGAATCCTGGGGGTCGGCATGGTGGGAACCGGGGTCGGTGAGTTGATCGCCGAAGGGGTACTGGCGATCGAAATGGCTGCCACCGCCACAGATCTGGAGCTGACGATTCACCCGCATCCCACGCTTTCCGAGACCGTGATGGAAGCCGCCGAAGTTTTCTTCGGCACCAGCACCGACGTCTATCGTCCGAAACGTGGTTAACGCACGCGATCCTGCTCGCCGTCAGACTCGACACTCTGCGACTCGGCTGGCTCGTGGTTTGGTGGGAAGTTCAGATGTGTATCAGGGCGCGCCTTCAGAGCCTGCCCTGAGCGCAATCGAAGGGCGCGCGCCTCAGGTGTGATTGATCGCTGCGCCTTCAGGCGCTGCTTTCCGGTTTCTTCATCTCGGCTCTTGCGAGACAATCTGTCTCCGGCGATCGCCACGTGGTCCCAGGGGAAATCGATGAACTTCTTCTTTAAAAAATTCTCGCTCCCCCTCCTTTGCCTCGCGCTGAGCTCCGCACTGTGGGCGCAGTCCATCAGCCAGATTCTCCCGGCTGAGGCAACCAAGCCGAATGCTTCTGGTCCCACCGACCCTCTCGGGCGCCAGACTCCCAACGGAACCCTGTTCGGTTTTCTGCAAGCCATGCAGGTGGGAAATTACGCGAACGCGGCGCAGTACCTGCAGATGAGCCCGGCACGGCGCGCCTCGCAGGGCGATGAGATCGCCAGACAGTTGAAGACAGTGCTTGATGGCGCTTTCGTCGGCAGTTTGAAAGCGATCAGCACCAATCCGGAAGGCACAGTGCAATTGGGCTTGCCTCCGGACCGTGAAAGGCTTGGCACCCTCTCGGTCGATGACAGCGAAGCCGACGTGATCCTGGTCCGCGTCAACGACCCGAACGCCGGCAAGGTCTGGCTGTTCTCCGCCGACACACTCGCCAGAGTTCCGGAGTTTTACCATCTCGTCGAGGCCCACCAGGTCGAGACTCACGTTCCGAAACCGCTGGTCAAAACTCAAATCCTGGGAATGTCGTTCTGGCTCTGGCTGGCTTTGCTGGTGGCTGTGCCTGTAGCCGCCGGCCTGGCCTGGCTTCTCATCGAGTTGATCGTGCTGCCGGTCCTGTGGTGGCGTGGCCTGCGCAAGAAGCCACAACTCGCTGACTGGCGCAAAGTCTCTGGTCCGATGTGGCTGGTTCTAGGAGTTCTGATTCACCGCATTTTGGTGAGCTTTCTTGGACTCCCGCTCCTCCATCGTCACTACTACTACCTCACGACCCGGGTGGTGCTCATCGTTGCGGTCGGCTGGCTGACTCTTCGCGGGCTGACGCGCGGCATGGATCGGCTCCGCGACCGCGCCATCGCCCGCGGAAGCACCGGGACCGGCTCGCTCGTCCTGTTAGGGCAGCGCGTCTTGAAAGCGCTGGTGGTTATTTTTGCCGGCCTGGCCTTGCTGGGCGCGCTTGGCTTCAACCTGACTACCGCGCTCGCCGGACTCGGCATTGGCGGCCTCGCCATCGGCTTCGGCGCGCAGAAAACCATCGAGAACCTTTTCGGCGGAATTTCGTTGCTCGGCGATGAGGTCATTCGAGTCGGCGACAGCTGCAACTTCAACGGTCGCATCGGCACCGTCGAAGACATCAGCTTGCGTTCCACCCGCATCCGTACCGTCGAACGCACCGAGCTGTCGATTCCCAACGGCGCGCTCGCAACCATGAACATCGAGAACCTGACGCGCCGCGACAAGTTTCTGTTCAATCCAACCCTCAGCTTGCGCCCCGAAACCACGCCGGACCAGCTCCGCTATGTGCTCACCGAAGCCCGCCGCTTCCTGTATCAGCATCCCAAGGTCGAAACCGCAAGCGCGCGCATTCGCCTCGCTAATCTCGAACAAGGTTGGCCTTCGCTCGAAGTCTTCAGCTACGTGCTCACTCGAGACGGCGCGGAATTCACCGCCATCCGCGAAGATATCCTGCTGCGACTGCTGACCGTGGTGGAAGATGCGGGGACGGGGTTCGCGTTTCCGTCACAAAATGTCTATCTCGGCCGGAATACTGGAGTCGACAAGGCAAAGGCGGAGCAAGCCGAGGAAGCAGTTCGGCACTGGCGCGACCAGAACCAATTACCGTTTCCCGATTTCGCCCCCGAGGAGATTGCCGAGATTCGCGATTCATTGCCGTATCCCCCGCCCGAGTCGGCGGTCAATCGAAATAACGGATAGGAACCGCATGAGAAACGTCCACCTGTGGGCACACGCACCGCGTAAAACGCCTGTACGTCGGAGCCGTGTAGCGCTCCGCATCGGCTACTCAATCCCTCGCATCGTTCTCATCGCATGTGTGGCGGCATGTGCCGCCACACTGGCTCTGCTACCTCAGGAGACGCTGATGGCCCAGTCGACGGCAACTGCTGCGAACTCGCAGTCCACGCCAACCCTCACGGCCGCGCAACTGAACGAGTCGATGTTGAAACTTCAGAGAGAACTCCTTTCGAAATACGGCGAAGGGCAAAAAGCCCGCATTCGCACCGGCCTGCACCAGGTCGTCGAATTCTGGCGGCCGGAAGATGGCGATGCGGCCGTGTTTGAAAATTTCGTGCGGACCAACTTCGCCGGCGACCAGGCTTCACTCGACACTATGTTCGACCGCTTCCAGCGAATGCTCGAAGAACTCGATGGCCACATGCACGAGATCTCCCGCGAATTCTCTGCTCAGCAGGATCTCGATCTCGGCCCCATTCAGCGCTACGACGAAGTGTTTGCCGGCTATGATCCCTCGGCGCATGTCATTGACGACTTCTTCCAGAACAAGCTCGCCTTTGTAGTGCTGCTGAATTTTCGTCTGACCACGCTCGAAGAGCGCATCAATCTCGGTCCAAAGTGGACACGCCGCGAATGGGCCGAGGCTCGACTGGCCGAGCGCTTCTCAAAACGCATCCCCGCTGAGGTGAACCTCGCCATCGCCCAGGCCGCCGCCGACTCCGGAAGCTACATCGCGAGCTACAACATCTGGATGTATCACCTGGTCGATGACCAGGGGCGCCGGATCTTTCCCCCTAAAATGCGCCTGCTCAGCCACTGGAACCTGCGCGACGAGATCAAAGCCGACTACGCCGACTCCGCGAACGGACTCGCCAAGCAGCGCATGATTCAGCAGGTGATGGAGCGCATCGTCACCCAATCCATCCCGCAAGTAGCCATCGACGATCCCCACGTCGATTGGAATCCCTTCACCAACGAAGTCAAGCCCGCAGCTGAGCAGGATTCAGACGCCCCGGCGCGTGCGGATCTCAAAATCACCAACGCGCCCGAGCCGGATGCGCGTTACACAACTCTGCTCAAGGACTACAGGGCAGCCCGGCTGGCCGACCCTTACTCCCCTACTGCTCCCACGCTCATCGATCGCCGCTTCAACGAAGACCGCGAGATTCCCGAGGAGCGGCTGCGCGCCATGCTCGAACAGGTGCTCACCTCGCCGCTGGTTCCGCAAGTCGCCAAGCTGATCGAGGCGCGCCTCGGACGCCCGCTCGAACCCTTTGACGTCTGGTACAGCGGCTTTCGCGCCGGCAACAAATACAGCGAAGCCGAACTCGATGCGGCCGTCGCGAAAAAATATCCCACCGCCGAGGCCTACCAGAAAGATATTCCGAACCTGCTTATGAAGCTCGGCTTCGCGCCTGAGCGCGCCCGCTACGTCGCCAGCCACATCATCGTTGACCCCGCGCGCGGCTCCGGTCACGCCATGGGAGCCCAGATGCGCTCCGAAAGTTCTCACCTGCGCACGCGCGTCGAAAAAAATGGGATGAATTATAAGGGTTACAACATTGCGGTCCACGAGATGGGACACAATGTCGAGCAGACGTTCTCGCTAAACGATGTCGACTACACTTTGCTGCAAGGCGTCCCCAACACCGCTTTCACCGAGGCCCTTGCTTTCGTATTCCAGAATCAAGACTTGGCTTTGCTCGGCCTGTCCTCGCCCGACGCACAGAGCGAAGCCCTCAAGACCCTGAACGATTTCTGGACGACCTACGAAATCTCCGGCGTTGCCCTCGTCGACATGGCCGTCTGGCACTGGATGTACGACCATCCCGAAGCTAAGCCCGAAGAACTGCGCGATGCCACCTTGCAGATCGCAAAAGATATCTGGAATCGCTATTACGCGCCAGTATTCGGCAAAAGAGATGTTGTGCTCCTGGCCATCTATTCCCACATGATCGACTCGTTCCTGTATCTCCCCGACTATCCCATCGGCCACCTGATCGCGTTTCAAGTCGAAGAACAGATGAAGAAGGCGGGTAGCATCGGCCCCGAATTCGAACGCATGGCGAAGATGGGACGTGTCACTCCTGATTTGTGGATGGAGAACGCCACCGGAAAGCCCGTCTCCGCCGACGCTCTGCTCACCGCCACCGAAGATGCGCTGAAGCAGGTGCAGGCGAAACAGCAGTAATTTTTCCTGAACCGCTGTTGGTGAAAAATCGGTCCGTGCGCCCTCTTGAAAAACTCCTTAACCACAGGGGACACAGAGGAACACGGGGTGAATCAAAGGGACGAACCTCGAGTTGCCCCTGTCCCTACTTACTTCGTTCTGCTTCCCGTCCACGATTCCTGCGAATTCCTCTGTGTTCCCTGTGGTTAATCGCCTTTTGGCAGGATCGGAATGCCCATTCGTTCCGCCCACCACTGCAATGCTAGGTGGGTCGGGTAGTACACGACCAAGGGTACGGCCACCAGATATGCCGCCAGGAACACGAGACCCGGTACGGTGTGTTGCTGCCTGAAGAATAGTCCACGCGCCCAGTTCACGTCGTGTTCGGGCCGCCAGAAATAGTTTGTGCTTACGACAATCCAGCAAGTAAGCGTCTGCAGCTTCCAGCCCCGCCGATCGTAGCCAAGCCGCCAGATTGCCCACACCAGCAGCGGCGGGATCACCACGTGAAAAAGCCCGAACAGGCGTACATGAGTCGATAAATGCGGATCGAACATGTACTCGGTCCCACCAATCGCGTGATGCCCCGTGAGGAGCGCCCCGACGAGATCAATCAGATAGAGCGATTGAAAAAACAAAAGGCTGACCGCCTGCCAGGAAAACAGCAGCGCGCTTTCGCGCCAGAGCGCAACCGCCACAAAAAGATTTCCCAGGTCACAGAAGAACAATAAGTTCTGCGCTCCATATTGTTTCCAGTAGACAGGCACCCAGCAAGCTACCCACATCGTCCACCCGATCTTGAGCCAGAGGGGAATACGCACCGCGGCATTGTACGTCGGAAGCTACGAGCTACGAGCCACCAGCCACTAGCGACAAGCCGCCAACGAACTTTCACTTGCTGCACGAGAGAACACTCCCTCTCGGTACGCAAGCTTTGCTGGCGCGGAGCTCACCGCTCGCGGCTCGAAGCTCTTTGCCCCTTACCACCGTAACTTGCCGGAGTACAAGCCCCTTCGTAGCATCGAGTTACTATGGCGATACGTGCATTCCTTTTATGCGGTGACGAGAAAGCCGTTCAGGCCGTCACCCAGATCCTTGACGAATTGGAAGTCAGTTTCGAGCACTCGAGCGAGCCCGCTTTTTCGTTAAAGCGGTTGTCGACGCAAAAGTTCGAATTGCTAGTGGTCGACTGCGACAACGCCCAGAACGCTACTCAGGTCTTCAACAGTGCCCGGGCTTCCAATCTGAATAAGACTTCGATCGCGATCGCCATTGTGGAGGGAAAAGCGGGCGTGCCGAACGCCTTCCGGCTCGGTGCCAGCCTGGTTTTGACCAAGCCCGTGTCGCTGGAACAGGCGCGAAACACCTTGCGTACCGGGATCGGGATGACCCGCAAAGACGCGCCAGAAGTGAAGCCCGCTGCGCCGATTGTGTCCTCAACCCCACACGTTGGCGCCCCTGCTATTCCAACACAAACAGTTTCCGCGGCACCGCCAGCGCCGGTGCGTCCTTCGTCGCCAGCGGTTCTGACGCCGGTCGCCCCTGTAGCGCCCACTGCTTCGGTCACCCCCGCTAAGGTGGTCGTGCCCGCTGCCCCTGTTGCGGAAAAGCCAGCCGCTGCTCCCCGTCCGGTGGTTAGTACTCCAGCCGCAACGGCACAAGATAGCAAAGCAGGGTCGACGGCCACTACCGTCTCCAAGCCGCAGCCCAGCGTCGTTGGTTCGTCGGGTGCTCCGAAAACCACCGCAGCGGCAGCCGCCTCGACTCCCGCTGCCAAGAGCAGTTTCGATTCGATGTTCACTACCCCTGCCGAACCAGAAAAAGATTCCGGCACGAAAAGCATCGCCAAGGTCCTGAGTGACGATAAGGATTCGAAAGAATCTCCACGCCCGCTGAGAGTGGTGGATCCGTTGGCCGAAGAAGACAACGTCGACCCGCTCGACGATCACGGCGTGCCTTCATTCGGCGGTTTGGGAAAGCAACCCTTTGCCGGAATGGAGACAGCAAAGCGCAGCGGCGGTGGACATGGAGCGCTGATCGCCGCAGGTTTGGTGTTTGTGCTCGCAGCTGGCGTGTATGGGGCCTGG
>Ga0210401_10000594_pt1 | contig 44024 bp, 39 predicted proteins | sample IncBWH32MmetaG_FD_150866 | JGI IMG/M metagenome (GOLD analysis project Ga0210401, IMG submission 150866) | Forest soil microbial communities from Barre Woods Harvard Forest LTER site, Petersham, Massachusetts, United States - Inc-BW-H-32-M | ecosystem: Environmental > Terrestrial > Soil >...
CAGCGCAGCCCCGGCCAGATCCGGCCTTCCGCCACGCGACACGACCGCGCTTACCAGGCGCGGAACTTCGGCTGCGGCGACGAGGGCAGCGGCGGCGCCGGTACTCGCTCCAAAATGACCCAGTTTCAAATGGCGTACTTCCGGACGACGTGAAAGCCATTCCGTGGTGGTCGTCAGGCGCCGGGCGAGAAAAGGAATGTCGAAGCGAAGATGGGCCGTCTGTAAATCCACTTCCTGCTCGTCCGCAGTCAGCAGGTCGATGAGCAGCGTCGCCAATCCGCCCTCGTTCAGGACATCGGCCACGTAGCGATTTCTCGGGCTGTGGCGCGAACTGCCGCTGCCGTGCGCAAACAACACGGCACCCTTCGGCGCGGTAGGCACGCTCAAGTCCCCTTCCAGACGGATCGAATCCATAGCTATCGAATCCATAACTATCGAATCCATGGCCACGCTAACCGGCGCGTGCTCGATTGCCAGACCGGCGCTTCCGTGCGAGATTCTCGTATCGTTCATAGCGCTTCTCCTTCAGCCATAGCGCTGCTCCTATCGAGTTAGTCGTTAGCGTGCGGACGCGTTGTGGGTCGCCGCAGCTTCCAGCAAGCTCCGGACTTCCTGGTCCGTAGTCTGAGAGAACTCGTTGTACCAAAGGCTGACTGCATGAAAATCCCGCGGAACAATCGCGCAAACGACTTTGTCAGCTTCATCGCGCAGGCTTCGACAAGTGTCGGCCGCGCCAACTGGAACCGCCACGACAATACGAGCAGGGCGGCTCTGGCGGAGGGCACGCACCGCAGCCCGCATGGTGGACCCGGTGGCCAGTCCGTCGTCCACGATGATTACGGTCCGCCCGGCCAGATTCGGAAAAGGAACGTCGTCCCGATAGGCGCGCTGCTGCCGCTCCAGCTCTGTTTGTTCGTAAGCGGCAACGGCATCCAGGATGGGTGCGGAGATCTGCAGCGAATCGATCACGTCGCGATTGAGAACACGGACGCCGCCGCTTGCGATCGCTCCCATGGCCAGCTCGCGGTGACCCGGCACACCCAACTTGCGCACTACGAACACGTCCAGCGGCGCATGCAGCGCCCGAGCCACCTCGTAAGCAACCGGCACTCCTCCGCGAGGCAAGCCGAGCACCAGAACCGCCGGATCGTTGGCATACGGCGCGAGCTCAGCGGCCAGTTGGACGCCGGCAGCCTGGCGGTCTCGGAAAATGCTGGGCATCACTAGATTGCTTGCAAACGAACGTCCACTCCGGAGGTCACTTGCCACGGCCAGTGTATCCTAAAGCTTAGAGGACCATTTGAGTAGGATCGTACTCGCATTTCGTAGTTTTTTCGCAATCCTGTTTACCGGGCGTCTTCCGGGTGATATCGCTCAGGCGTTCGGATTCACGCAGGTGAAATCCCCAACGCCGGCGGCCAAGCCTGCTGCTCCCCAGGCGCGTCCATCCGACGGCGCGCTGCAAATCCTGGGCCTGCTGCAGCGCGACTCGCGGCTAATCGATTTCATGATGGAGGACATCTCGGCCTATTCCGATGATCAGGTGGGCGCGGCGGTTCGGACACTGCACGACCAGTGCCGCGAATCATTGAATCGCTACCTTCGCCTGGCACCCGTGATCGATGCGGTGGAGGGCAGCTTCACTAAACTGGAGACCAACGATCCGGCGACCGTGAAACTGCTGGGCAACGTGCCGGTGAGCGGCAAGGCGCCGGGTGGGATTCTCCGACACAAAGGCTGGCGGGCCGAGAAGATCGATCTGCCGCCCACTCCGCCGGCACAGAGCGTCACGGTGATAGCTCCGGCGGAGGTAGAAGTCGAGTAGCGGCCGATGAATATCGGCATCGACCTGGGCACCACGAACTCGGCTCTCGCCTACATCGCACCGGTGCAGGGAGAGCTGCCGGATTACCCGGAAATCAAAGTGCTGCAGATCCCGCAGTACGTGGCCCCGGGCCAGGTAGAATCGCGCCGTACCTTGCCATCGTTCCTGTTCCTGGGCGATCAAACGTACGTTGGAGTTTACGCGCGCGAGCAAGGCGCGCTGGTGCCCACCAAGTCGGTCCACTCGGCGAAGTCATGGCTCTCAAATCCCGAAGTGGATCGTACCGCCAAGATCCTTCCGTGGGACGCGCAGGAAGGCGGGCGCATTCTTTCGCCAGTGGAGGTTTCAAGTGCGGTACTGGCGCATATTCGCGAGGCGTGGAACAAAGAATATCCGAATGATCCGTTAGCTGACCAAGATATCGTTCTGACCGTCCCGGCTTCGTTCGACGAAGAAGCACGGGAGCTCACGGTGCAAGCCGCGCGCGACGCCGGCATCGAAAAGCTGACGCTGGTGGAAGAGCCGGCAGCCGCGTTTTATTCCTGGATCGCGAATCACTTGGCGCAATCGCAGAAGAGCCTGTTCGACGGGCAACTGGTGCTGGTGTGCGACGTGGGCGGCGGCACGAGCGACTTCACGCTGATCCGCGTGCATCGCGATGGCGACCGGATAGAATTCACGCGCACGGCAGTGGGCAAGCATCTGCTTCTCGGTGGCGACAACCTGGATCTCACGCTGGCGTGGCTGGTGGAAGCCAAGCTCAATACGCAGCTCTCCATCCGGCAGCGCAGCGGGCTTCGGCGGCAATGCGCGGCCGCCAAGGAACGGATGCTGGCCGATCCAAGTCTTAAGAGCGTCGAGATTACCGTGCTCGGCGCGGGATCGTCGTTAGTGGGTGGCACGCTCAAAACCGAAATTTTGCGCGAGGAAGCGCTCGAACTCACGCTCGATGGTTTCCTGCCTTTCTGCGCGATCGACGAAAAACCGGCGGAGGAAAAACGCAGCCTTTTTCGCGAACTGGGTCTTCCCTATGTTTCCGATCCGGCGATTACGCGGCACCTGGCGGCGTTCCTGAGCGCCAATGAGGGCGCGCGGCCGGACGCGATCCTATTCAACGGCGGTTTCTTCATTCCCGACATCTGTCAGCAGCGCGTGGCCGACGTGATGGAGCGTTGGTACGGGCGCCGGCCGCTGGTGCTGGAGAATCGCGACCTGGATCTCGCAGTCGCGGTGGGCGCCGCGTATTATTCGTACGTTAAGGCAACCGGCGCCGGTCTGCTGGTACGTGGCGGTCTTCCGCGCGCATATTACGTCGGCGTCGGCGACAACGAGGCGGTTTGTCTGGTACCGCGCGGAACTGAAGAGGGCCGCACGCTGGAGCTCGACAGTCAGGATCTGCATTTGGTCGCGAACAAGCCGGTGTCGTTTCGCCTGTACAGTTCGCTCACGCGCGTTGACGATCCGGCCGGGTTGACGCTCGGGCCGGCGGAAACGGGCGAACTGCATCTGCACGCACCGCTCAACGCCGTGATCCGCTTCGGCAAGTCTGGCGAGCGTCTGGTTCCGGTGAAGCTGCGCGCGCACCTGACAGAGGTCGGGACTTTAGAAGTCTGGGCCGATTCGAAGATCAGCGAACATCGCTGGCGTCTGCAGTTTGAATTACGCAAGACAGCTTCCAGCGCGGCAGGCAAGCCGGCCGCTGTTGTGAGCGACGAAGCGGTGGCCCAGGCCGAAACCTTGCTCAATGCCACTTTTCGCCACGGAACGATGGCGCCAGAGGAACTGCCCGGCAAGCTCGAGCAAACCCTCGCACTGGGACGCAATTCCTGGCCGCTGAGCGCGATCCGCCGCCTGGCGGACCGGATGCTCGATCTCTCCGAGGGCCGTCGTAAATCTGCAGCTCTTGAATTGCGCTGGCTTAACCTGTGCGGATTCTGTTTGCGGCCCGGCTTCGGTTTTCCGGGAGACGATTACCGGATCGAGCAGGCGCGTCGAATTTACGCCGCCGGACTTCAATTCGGCAATCAAATCCAGAACGAAATCGACTGGTGGATTTTTTGGGGCCGGCTGGCCGGTGGACTGAACAAGAACCAGCAGGTGGATATCTTCCAGAGGCTGTCGCCGGTCCTGCTGCCGCGCGGAGCAAAAAGGCCGCGCACCAACAATAGCCTCTTGCGCGAGATGTGGCGCACCGCTGCCAGTCTGGAGCTGTTACCGCTTCAGACTAAGACGCAGCTCGGTGATGCATTGATCGTTCAGGTCAAGCGAGGCGAAATGGTGGACACGGGTTTCTGGTGTCTGTCACGAATCGGCGCGCGCAAGCTCTTTTACGGACCCATCAATCAAGTGCTGCCGGCGCCGGTCGCGACGCGCTGGGTGGAGGCACTGCTCAAAATCGCCGGCTCCCAGGACGCTCTGGTTGCGATTGCGCGGCGCACAGGCGACTCTACGCGCGATCTTGCTCCGGCAACGGTGGACCTGGTCCGCCGAAAAATCCCTGAGCCGCTGATCCCCGCGCTCGAGGGCGAAGTAGAGGAAGATCTCGGCAAGGTCTTTGGCGAAGAGCTGCCGTCCGGCCTGGTTGCGGCCCTTGCGTCGTCACCCGCCGCGCCGTGACCCGCCGCTTCGTGACTGAGGACGCAATCGTCAGCAAGCTTCGGCGCCGTGCTCCGCTGATCGGAGATGACTGCGCGGTAATTGCGACGCCGCCGAACTCCGATCTTCTATTCACCACCGACTTCAGCATCGAAGGCGTGCACTTCACGCGTAAATCGACGCCGGAAGCGATCGGATACCGGGCCGTAGGGCGCAGTCTGAGCGACATTGCAGCCATGGGGGGCACGCCGCTCTATTGCCTGGTTTCAATCGCCCTTGCCCCGTGGACAAACCAGCGCTGGATTGATGGGTTATATCGCGGTATCCACAAAATGCTGCGCCAGGCCAAAGCGTCGCTCGCAGGCGGCGACATTTCGCACGCCAGACAATTTGTCTGCGACGTGATGGTGTGCGGCGTCGTCGGCAAAGGGAAAGCGTTGCTGCGCTCAGGCGCGCGTAGCGGCGACATTCTCTACGTTTCCGGCGCGCTCGGAGGTTGGCGGCACAAACGCGTCATCGTACCCCAGCTGGATGCCGGCCGAAAGCTCATCGGCAAGGCGACCGCCTGCATGGACATCAGCGACGGGCTCGCGCTCGATCTGCACCGGCTTTGTAAGGCGTCCGGTGTTGCCGCACAGCTCGAATCGATCCCGCTGCTCCAGGGCGCGACGATCGAACAGGCATTGCATGACGGCGAAGATTACGAACTGCTGTACACGGCGCCACGAGGGGTGCGCGTTCAGGGGCTTCGAATTGGCGCGATCGTGAAAGGCCAGCCCGGAGCGGTCACCTTTCAAGGAAAATTAGTATCAACGCGTGGATACGATCACTTGCGGGCTATTACGACGACCTCCCCACAATAGCGGCGCAAGGGCGGGCAAGCGTTCAGTAGCACCGTGTCGGCGAGCTCCAGGGATGCCAAAATCCAGCGGACTGCGCTGCTCGTGAATCTACCGCGAAAGAATCGCTTGGCCATCACGAGAAGACCCAGGGGCATCAGCGTGACTTCCCGAAGGCGCGAGCGAAGCAGGTTTACATGTCCGTCGTTGAAGAGTATTTCCTCCCCGGCTTCGTCGGGCTGCCTGCTCAATCTCCAGCGTAACCGGCGCAGGAAGTTGAGAATCGGATTGTTGCCGTAAGTTTCCGCCAGCACCAGTTTGCCGCCGGGCCGCAAGACACGCAGCAGCTCGTCCAGCGCATTCGGATACTTCAAAGTGTGGTGGACAGCCGCGCTGGCGTAAATCAAATCGAACTCGTCATTGGAAAAGCAGCTTAGATCGCTGGCATCTCGCGCGATGCCCTTTACGCGCCCAGCGACACCACTGACGTCGGCACGCCGCAGGGCCAACTCAATCGCAACCGGAGAAAGATCCAGCAAAGTTACATCCGCGCCTTCGCCTGCCAGCATCAAGCCCCAATCGCCGGTTCCGCAGCCGTAATCGAGAACGCGCTGGCCGGCGGCGGACTCCGCCAGCAACACTTTCAATACGGTCTCGTAAAGACGCCGACGCTCGTAAATGGCACGGGCCGGATTAGCGAGATCGGCTTCGATCGTCCGGCGATTGCAGATGAGTTGACTAGCGGGGAGGTTCAGGTGCTGCGCGTAGACGCCGTCGTAGAAGCCGCGCTCCTGGTCGGCAGTGATGCTCACGACTAAATCCTATTTCCGCAAGTAAGCGTCGTCGCCGCGAATCCAGTCTTCCCGCGGTGGAGAAAACAGATCGACCACGATACAATCCTCCAGCGCCTCGGCACTGTGCGGAACGTGCGGGGGAATTTGCAGGACTTCCCCGGCCTTCACGACCTTTTCGACTCCGGCTAAAACAAACCGCATCGATCCCTTCTCGATCATCGAGATCTGCTCGTTGTGATGGCTGTGCTCCGGCACTGAACAACCCTTCCGAATATTGAGGCGCGCCACAGTCATTGTTTTTCCGTGAATAACCTGGCGCACGAACAGCGGATTCATCTGCTCTTTCGCGACTTGATCCCACTCATAAAGCTGCATGGCGGACCGATTGTATCATGCAGGCCCAGCTCGTTGTTATGATGTAGATTCTGCATCCAGCACCAACAGAGGAGTCTGAATGAAAGGCGTCGTTCTAGCCGGCGGCACGGGCAGCCGCCTGTTTCCCCTAACCAAGATCACCAACAAGCACCTGCTTCCAATTTACGACAAGCCCATGATTTTTTATCCCATCCAGACACTGGTGGATGCGGGAATCAAGGAAATTCTGCTGGTGACTGGCGGCCGCAACTCCGGCGATTTTTTGCGGTTGCTGGCCAATGGGCGCGAATTTGGACTGAAACACATCGACTATACCTACCAGGAAGGCGAGGGCGGAATCGCCGATGCGCTGGGCCTGGCCGAGCATTTTGCGGACGGCGACAAAATCTGTGTGATCCTGGGCGATAACATCATCGAAGGGACCATACGCGACGCGGTCGACGATTTCAAGAAGCAAAAGAACGGAGCCAAGATCCTGCTCAAAGAGGTCACCGACGCCGAGCGGTTCGGCGTTGCCGAGCTTCGCGACGGCCATATCGTGGGCATCGAAGAGAAGCCCAAGAAACCGAAATCGAACCTCGCTGTAACTGGAATCTACATGTACGACGGCACCGTTTTCGAAAAAGTGCGCGAGTTGGTTCCCTCCGGCCGTGGCGAGCTGGAGATCACCGATGTCAATAATGCTTACATCCGGGAAGGCTCGATGACGTACGCGAATCTGGATGGCTGGTGGACCGATGCGGGCACGTTCGATTCCCTGCTCCGGGCCGCCAATCTGGTGGCCAAGACGCGGCCCAGCAACGATTCGGACAATGAGGAAGACGCTAGCGCGCGAGTGCCGCCGGTTTCGGCCTAGATCACGTCCGCGAAATTTTTCCGCAGTTTGTAGAACCAGGCATAGCCGAGCAAGAACACCACCAATGCAACCGCCCATAATTTAACGAGCGGCAGCAATTCCGGAGCATGGTTTTCCAGAAATATCGCGCGATATCCGCGGACTAACACGTAGAACGGATTCTTCCGTAATATCGCAAATGCCCCGGCGGGGAGAGTCGACAGACTCGACTCGGGATAGCAGATGGGCGTAATGAAGAACCACAACGTCAGCAGGAATCCCATGATCTGGCCGAGGTCGCGCACGTAAACGCCCAAGGCTGAGAGGAACCAGCAAACGCCCAGCGTGAAAAGCAGTTGGGGAACGAGCAGTACCGGCAGCCAGATCACCGAGGAAGGAACCGCTCCGCGAATTAGCAACAACGCCGCAACGAACACGGCGGCGCCGAAGACTTCTGTGATCAATCCCGCCACCACCTGATTTACGGGCAGCGTTTCCAGCGGAAATATCAGCTTCTTAACGAAATTGCGATGTTCCAGAATCACGTGGGGCGCGCGTCCTGCAGGCTCGGTAAAAGCCAACCAAGGCAGCATCCCGGCCAGAAAGTAAAGCGCGAAGCTGGTGGAACTCTGATCGGGGCCAAATCGAGTTCGCAATACAACCCCGAACACGAAGAAATAGGTGGCCATCAACAACAGCGGATTCAAAATCGTCCAAAAGACGTCGCCGAACGAGCCTCGATAACGCGCCAGTATGTCGCGCCGCGCCATGGAAACGATCAATCGATGATTCTCTGCGATGGTTCGGATCGGACCCGAAACAATCTTCGGCAAGGCGCGCCACAGGCGGCGCAATCGAAGCGCGCGCGTGGTCGCGATCTCGTGTGCCAGGACGTCCACCCTGTCATCCGAAGTCTCCGCTCGAATCCGCAGGAACGGCCGGCCCCGCTGATAGGCCCAGCCCTCGGGCTGCTCGATGGGCGAGACATAGACATGGTACCCGCCTGTATCGGGTGGAAACGGAATTGAGATTTCGAAGGATGCTACTTCGCCCGGCCGGATCTCGCGCGCCACCGGAGTCCAGTCGCCTTCCAGAATGAAGAAGTCTGTCTCGGGATCGAAGAATTGCCAGCCCACTGAGAAATTCTCGGGCTTCCACGTTTGGCCGGATCTGTTTTCCAGCGCCAGATGGATTTCGAGCGCGCATCCCTGCGCTCTAACCTCGACGTCACGATATTCGGCTTCCGCCATTATTGATATAACCAAGCCGGGTATCGCTCGCGTACCGGGCCAGTTTTTCGGCCCACGGCGTAGATGCCGTCGCCGCGCAGGTCCTGCGAAAGTTCATAGCGCTGGAGCAGATGTCTTACCCAGGCCAATTCGGGCTTGGGCTCTTCGCGGAATGGGCCGGTCTCAAGCAATGTGACTTCGAATCCGGAATCGAGCAGCAATAGCACGATCTCTTTGGGCGTATATTCGCGATTGTGGCGAGCCTCCGGCTCCGCTCCATCCTCGGGCGCACGAATATAGGCCGGGAAAAACCCTGGATGATATCCTTCCAAGATCGCCGCAATTGCGCGCAAGGATCCGATATTCGGCGTCGTGAGAACCAGGTGACCGCCCGGCTTGAGAATCCGGTTGATCTCCGACATCATGTGCATCGGATCTTCGGTGAGATGTTCGAGCAGCTCGCAACACAGCACGGTGGAGAAGTATTGGTCGTCGTAGGAGAACCGATCCTTCTCCGCATCGAATAATTCGATATCGCAACTGAATTGTTGGCCTTCACTCGACGTGCTGGTCCGGGGCTCGACCTTGCCGGCGGGCCCGTAATAGCAGCCTCGCACTTCGCCATAGCCCAGCCGCGCTTCTAGCGCCGGCGTAATTTGCAGGTACGCGCCCATTTCGAGAACCCGATCGCCGGTCCCGCCAGGCGGCGTGATCGCCAGTGTCTTTTCCAAGCGCGTCAAATGCGTTTCAATATAGCTCTTCGCCGCTGGATCCGGCGACCAGGAAAGAATGTACTCGGGCTCCACGATCACGCTTTCGCGCGCAGGCTCGGGGGCCAGGGCCGGTTCAGCAATCACCGCGGGTTGTGAGACGATCGCATGCCCGTTCGCGATTTGCTCCAAAAACTCGGCGTACTTTTTCGCGACCTTCGGCCAGGCGCACTCCGTTTCCACCCATTCCCGCGCTCGGGCGCCCAAAGCAGAGCGAACGTCGGAGCGGCTCGCCAATAGATTCAAGTATTCGAACAAGTGGTCTTCTTCGCTTGCATCCACCGGCGCTTTCAGACAGATGCTGTCAGGCAGCTCGCTGAACGATCCGACCGCGGAGACGATCACCGCTTTGCCCAACCCCAGCGCGCGCATGAGCGTTCCAGAGTTTTCGCCCACGGTTGGATAGCGAAGATTCAAGACGATGTCGCAGGCCGCGATATAACCTACGAACTCTTCAATGGGCCGGAAACCCAATATCCGCACATGCGACTGAAGATCGAGCGAGCGGATCAAAGAGTCGAGCGCGAACTCGGGATGCGGCTCGCCCACCAGAATCATCTTGACATTCGGCTGCACGCGCACCAGCCGGCGTAGAGCGCGAAGAGATTCGGTGATCCGTTTATACGGCTTCAGAAATCCGAAGATCCCGATCAACGGCGTGGTTTCATCCAGGCCCAGGCGGGTACGATAGTCCATACGGCTGGCTTCCGGAATCCAGGCGCCATGCGGAATTCTCGCCACCGGACCCTCGAAGCCCGCATTCCGAATCTCCGACTCCACACATCCGCTGTGAACAATGGCGGCTTTCGAGCGCGACAGCAGCCGCCGCAGCATGGGCACGCCTTCATAGTCCGGCCCGATCTCTAACGCGCGCACGCGCTGGGCATATTCGAGCGCGGCCGGGCCACCCTCTTGCTCGATGGCCTGCATATATGCATCCCAATCGCCGCGCTTAATCGTCATGTCGGCGATTAAGTGGTGCAGATTCGCTTCATGGACGACCACGACGCCGGGATGCTGGAGCGCAGTCTCGTAGCAAAAGTCGTGATGGGCATTGTTGCCGACCTGATAGAGCACGGCGTCGAAGTTGTTCGGATCGAAGCGGGTGGGTTTCGACGAAAATGTTTCTATCTCCACCAGCCTTTCCAGTTCGTCCAACAAGGCAGCGGAGTAGTCGGCGATCCCGCTCCGGGCAGGCGGCAGCGGAGAAAAGAACGCTAGCTTAATTGACACGGAAGCTTGATAGTGACACGGATAACTACGGAAGAGTTCTCAATTATCTTACAAGCTCCATCGAGAACGTGCCTATCGCCAGCGGGACTCGCACCAGAGCCGGAGTGCGGGCTGGATCTTTCAAGAAAAACACTTCAAAGTTTATCTCCGATGACGGACCTTTCACCGACGCCGTCACCCGATCCGCTTCCGCTTGCTTTTCCCCGAGTGGAATCTTTTGCGTGCCTATAAACTCGATCCGGATTTCGTAAGACGCCCCAAAAAACATGGTCTGCCGCGGCGGCATGCGCCCCTGGCTCAATTCATGACGCACATAATACAAGAACGTAAGCGCGTCCTTGGCGCAGGCCGGCGTCTGGAGCTCAGATTTGCCTCCCCCCGGTGTCTCACGACTCGCGGTCCCGTTTTGCTGATCGAAGGTGGTCTTTTCGTCCGTCTTTTTCGGTCCGTGCGTGGTTGTCCTTTGAAATTCCGCCGAGCAGAAATCCGTCGATGCTTCCGAACGGTATTGGTCGGAAACAGCGAAGCCGGGAATTCCAGCGTCCAGAGTGAATTCGAGATGCAACCGGCCGGGCACATCGGGCGCCGGCTTAGAAATAGAAGCTCGCAGTTGCGCCTCGCCGAGACTCAGCCCGCTGGGCCAATTGATGTTGTAGCGGACCTGTTCATTTTCGATGACGGGAGCATTGGCCGGCGCCGCCGAAATCGCGATCGCCGCGGCGAACAGCATCGGACCGGTCAGTTTTTGAAACGGGTAGCGCATCAGTGCCCAGCCGAAATCGTTTTCATCGCTGCTTCAGGCTTGCGGCTGGCCTCCCCGGCGACCGCGTAGTAGAGATCCAGCGTCTTCCCGGCGGTATTATCCCAGCTAAATGTCGCAGCGCGCTGCATACCTAGACGTTCCATGCGCTGGCGTAGTTCGGGGTTCAACAACAGATCACGCAGAGCCAGCACAATCTCGTCCTCCACATTTGGGTCGAAGAGAATGGCCGCTGAATCGGCTACCTCGGGCATGGCGGAAGTATTGGAACAAGCTACCGCGCGGCCGCAGGCCATCGCTTCCAGGATCGGCAATCCGAACCCTTCATAGAGCGATGGATAAACAAAGAGTTCGCAACCTCCGTAAAGGCGGAGCAGACCTTCATCGGAAACGAAGCCCGTGAAATGAATGCGGTCCGCCGCACCCGATCGCTTGGCTGCGGCGCGAACTGTCGAGGCCCGCCAGTTTTCCTTGCCGACGATCACGAGTTGATGCGGTAAGTGTGGATACGCATGCACTAGCTTCTCGAACGCTCGAATCAGCCTGGCATGATTCTTCCGAGGCTGCAAGTCTCCCACCGTGAGGATATAAGGCGCACGCAATCCAAACGACGAGTACACCCACCGCTGCGCCGACTCACGCGGCATGGGACGAAACGCGGATGCCACCCCGTTGGGCAGAACCACTATTTTGTCGTCATCCAGCTGGTAGGAGCTCAGTATTCTGCGTTTCGAAAACTCGCTCGGGGTAATCACGCGCGCAGCCGATTTTACCGTCCGGCTCACGGTGCAGCGAAGTTGCAGCGCGCGAAAAGGGGTGAAATAGGCCGGATATTCCAGAAAACTGACATCGTGAACGCTCACCACGATCGGAGTGGAGCAGAAGACGGGCGCGGTGTACTGCACATGCAGAAGGTCGGGCTTGTCTTGCCGCAGTCTTCTTGGAAGATCGAAACCCAGCCGGACGAATGGATTCACAGCGACGCGCCTCTTCAGGAAACGCCGGGGCACGTCGGTAAAGGCGTCTTCCCGAGACAAGTAGGTCACGAAGTCGGCGTCTTGATCCAGCTCCGCGAAACAATTCAGCAGATTTCGAACATATGTCTCGTTCCCTGTTAAGTGCTGGCCGATCGCATGAGCGTCTACGGAAAAGCGCATGACCTTCTCCAGTATAGAGTGTTTTCCAATGCCAGACTGCTGTTTACACAACGTTTACAGATCGAAACGCTATCACCTTTGCTCTTATGTTACCTGCAATTGCTGATCCAAGTGGGCGGCTTCGGTTTCCATCGGTTAGACGGCTCTTCTTCGGTGACTGTTTCCAAAGATGAGGTCCAGAGTTCGCCAGGCCGCCGGCCATGTATACCGCTCCTCAAATAGCCGCCGGCCTGCGGATCCGATTCGCAATCGCTCCTCCGGCGACATGAGCAACCTCGTAATAGTATCAGCGAAGTGTTGCGGCTCATCGGCCAGCAAGAGATCCGTCCCGTCGGTGCAATCGAGCCCTTGGGCGCCTATTGTAGTAGAAACGACCGGCGTTCCCGCGGCCCAGGCCTCTAAGATTTTGACGCGTGTACCGCTCCCGGCGAGCAAAGGAATTATCGCGATCTGGCACTCCGCCAGCACCGCCACTGCATCTTCTACAAAACCGGTTACCTGGATTCGTGGTTCACCGGCGACAAAAGGGCGAACCGCCTCGGGGTTCTTACCGACTATTTTCCACTTCAGTTCGGGCCAGCGCGACTGCAGAACCGGCCAAATGCTCTGGTGGAAGAATCGGACTGCCGAAATGTTAGGCGGATATTCGAGATTCCCGCTGAAGACAATCTCAGGGCGCTCCAGCCGGGGTGGTTGAGGGGTTTCCGGAAGTGCGTTCGGGTAAACTGAAACGCTCGTCTCCGCGGCGAGGTGGCGCGCAAGTTCAGCATCGTTAGTTGAGGTGGCCAGAATCGAATCGAATTTGGGCAGCCACTTGCGTTCCAATGTCACGCATGCTGTGGCGAATCGTCTCAACGCCCAGGAGTGCAGCGCGGTTTCAGAATCAGCCAGAGTCCGATGCCAGGCCGATTCGATGTTGTGGAGATCGAGGATCACGCTGTTCGAATGCGGCCGCACCTGTTCGACGTAGGGAGCGCACCAGAAATGCTCGAGGACAGCGGTCTCATAGTGCTGGCCGGCCAGGAGCGTCGATAGGCGACCGCCAAATCCGGAAAAACGATCCACCAGAGGCGGCCGATTGCCGACCAGGCGGGCTGCGTTACGAATAGCGCGCGCGACGGGTCGTTTGGAATGATAAGGCAGATCGATTACATCCAACCGCTCGACTCGGCCTGGGGGAATTGCCAGGTTCGGGTCGGCTTCGCCGGCTTGGCGAAACACGATGGCGTGCACGGCGTAGCGACCCGCCAGGTATTCGAGCAATGACGCCGAACGAAGTGGGCCGCCTCCGATAGCCGGATAGGGCGCTTCCGCCGACAGGAAGAGGGCTTTAGTTTTTTTTCCGGAAGCGCTGTACGGCCTGTCCATAAACCTCTCTAGTGAGCTTGGCAGTTTTTGTCCAAGAGAACTGAGCCGCTCGAGCGAGCGCCCTTACGCGCATTCCCGGGAGTTGTTGAGGATTCGCCAGCACGGATTCTAACGTTTCTATCCAGGCGCGCTGGTCGTTGGGATCCAGCAGAATTGCCGCGTCGCCGGCGACCTCGGAAATCGCCGGATCGTTGGATGCAATCACCGCCGCGCCGCACTGCATGGCCTCCAGCACCGGCAATCCGAAGCCTTCATAGTAGGACGGGTAGAGGCAGGCCAGAGCCTGGGAATAAAGCGGTGCCAAATCTTCCTCAGGCGTGAGACCGCGCAGATAAAGGCCTGCCTCGGAGGAAATCTCCGGGAAATCCTCACGTCGCCGCCCGGCGAGAACGAGCTCTATAGGATGATTCTTGCGCACTTCGCGCCAGACCCCGAGCAAGAGACTAATGTTCTTTCGCGGCTCCAGAGTGCCTACATACAACAGATACGGCGGACCCTCGCGTGGCGCGGCAACCGGATGAAAATGCCGCGCGGCCGCCAGCGGCACCGCAACCACGCGGTCTGCTTGCAAGTGAAAACGCTCGACTACCTGTTTTTTCACTGCTTCGGAGTGGGTGATCAACATAGTCGCCAGACCAAGCCTTAGCAGCATGGGCGTGCGGTTGCGCACGCGGTCGGCTTCGGCATGCCAGGAGGTGTTGAGCCACGGCGATAGATCGTGAAACGTCATCACACTGGGGCGAACCGGCAGATAGGGAACCGAGAAATCGGTGCCGTGGAAGACGTCGATGCCCAGCCGCGAGATCTCACCCTGCAAGCCCCACAGCCACCATCGCCGCTCCAGCAGATTTCGCGGACCGCGGCCGGTCTTCAGATTGGATGGGACGTTCGGGGGCCCATCGAAAGGCTGATCCGAGAGCAGCCAGAATTCGTCTTCAGGAAAATTCGCAGCCAGCGCGAGACTCAGCTCCTCGGTGTAGCGTTTAGCGCCGCCGCTCGGAACCGTCAAGGGAGTCGCGTCCAGCGCGATCTTCATCATTCGATGATAGTGGGAAATACTCAACTGCTACCAAAGCTGGACTGGCAGACCCGGAATCTTGGCGAAGCTGCGTTTGTCGCGCGTGATCAATTGAAGCCCGTTCGCGATGGCCGACGCTCCGATCATGAGGTCGTAAGCGCCTATCGAAACCCCTTTTGCCGCGAGCTCCGCCCAGAGCTTGGCGTGAATTCGTGCCGCAATCAGATCAAAGGGAAGTACCGGCCAAGCTTCGAGCAGCAGTTTGACGAAAGCCTCCCGCCGAGCGGATCCGGCCCTTAGACGCTCGATGAATTCCGTGGAGCAATTCGGAAGCAGTTATTGCTGACATAGCGATGTCCATGTCGGCGGCCTCGCCTGGCAGGCGGTCCATCTAGAACGAGCCGCGTTCAATATCATCGATAGAACACTCGAATCAATCAACGCTCCCGCCGGGACACCGGCAGACGTGGCTGGGTTCGATTAATCTCTTCGAGCGTGTCCCAGTATTCCGGATCGGGCTTTGGGATGGTCTTCAAAAGCCCCAATAAGTCGCGCAATTTAAACCCGACGGCCTCAGTTGGCACAGTGTGGGAAGCGAGCTGGGCTTGGCGTTCCATCTCAATGCTATAGTGCCACAAGATGCAGGGGCAGCACCTGGGTAGCTACGAAATCCTGGATAAATTGGGCGAAGGCGGGATGGGCGAAGTGTGGCGCGCCCGCGATGAGCGCCTCAATCGTACCGTAGCCGTAAAGATTCTCCCCGCGGATCTGGCGAATGATCCAGCGCGCCGAGCGCGGTTCGAGCAGGAAGCCCGGTCTCTCGGCGCGTTGAATCATCCCAACATCGTCGCGGTCTATGACGTCGGCCAGGACAATGGACGTTCCTACATCGTTTCCGAGCTAGTGGATGGCGAGTCGCTGCGCAGCGTCATCGATCGCGGGCCATTGCCGATGCGTAAGTTGATCGACTACGGCGTCCAGATGGCGGAAGCGCTGGCAGCCGCGCACGAACTCGGAATCGTGCATCGCGATCTCAAGCCGGAAAATGTCATGGTGACGCGGGCCGGCCGGGTGAAGGTGCTGGATTTCGGGTTGGCGAAGCAAAACGTCGCGGCGGCGGCAGGCGACAGAACCGCTACCATGGCCCTCTCCCAGCCCGGGATGGTGATGGGCACGGCCGGATACATGTCGCCCGAGCAGGTGCGCGGCGAACCGGTGGACGCTCGCTCGGACATCTTCAGCTTGGGCTGCGTGCTGTATGAAATGATCGGGGGCAGGCGCGCGTTTCAGGCTCCCTCATCGGTGGAGACCATGAATGCGATCTTGAAAGAAGATCCGCCAGATTTAGATCCTGGCACATCTCCACCGGCGCTGAGTTCCATCATTCGCCGTTGTCTTGAAAAACGTCCCGAACAGCGTTTCCAGTCCGCTGCCGACCTCGCGTTCGCCTTACACGCTCTTACCCCCAGCAGCTCTTCCACGGCACCGGGGCCGGTCGCAGTGCCGCGCCGTCGCTGGATAACCTGGGCTGTCGCGATCGCCGCCGGTGCCGCGCTTTTCGCCGCCGGTTACTTCGCGCGAACCTTCGCAACGCGCCCTACCTTGCAGCAGTACCAGCGCATTACTTTTCGCAAAGGCCTCATCAACAACGCGCGCTTCACCCCCGATGGCCGCAACATCATCTACGAGGCCAGTTGGGAAGGCGGACCTTCGCGCATCTATCTCGCAATTCCCGGTAATCCAAACTCGCGTGATCTCGGGATTCCACCCTCCAGCAGTCTGCTGGCAATCTCGTCCAAAGAAGAGCTGGCTTACGCCGATGCGTCCGGAAACCTCATGCGCGGTTCGATAACAGGAGGCCAGATGCGGCCCTTGCTCGACAACGTCGCGGCAGCAGACTGGTCGCCCGATGGCGAGGCGCTCGCGGTACTGCGGCGCGTGAACGGCAAATTTCGCGTTGAATATCCAATCGGCACGGTGATCGCCGACGATATCCGCTTTCCTCTGGAGACGATCCGCATTTCACCAGACGGCACGCGCGTAGCCTACATCTCGTTCTTCCGCGGACGAGCGGTCGGGCTGCACATTGTTGACGGAAACAAGAAGCAACAGTATCTGGGCGAAATCTCCGGTCAGACGTCTTCAAATATTCCTTTTGCACTCTGTTGGAGCCCCAAAGGCGATGAGATCTGGTTTCGCTCGTTCGATTCGAATGACACCCAGACAATTTACGCCATCGACCTGAAAGGCCGTCGCCGCGTGCTCGCCAACCTACCGGCGAATGTGGAGCTCTACGATATTTCGCGGCAAGGCGCGGCGCTGCTCAGCGCGGGTTCGGTGCGCTGGGGCATTCTAGGCACCGCTCCCGGCGATTCTCAAGAACGTGATCTTTCCTGCCTGGACGGCGGGGTGTTGATGGGCATTTCAAGCGACGGCGGGCTGATTGCCGCTACCGTCACTGGCGAAGGCGCCGGCCCCAAAGGCAGCGTCTACGCGCGTAGAACCGATGGATCTCCGCCTTTGCGCCTGGGCGACGGCAGTGCGTACTCTCTCTCTCCGGATGGCAAATGGGTTTCCGGCTACGTCGTCGACGATAACGGCTTGCGGCGGTTCGTGCTGTTGCCCACCGGTGCGGGAGAGGAAATCACGGTGGATGTTCCGGGCCTGAAACCAGCGGCGGTTTTCGGTTGGCTTGCGGGCGACCAGCGCTATCTGGTCACCGGACGAGTGCCGCCGAAGGGATACCAATGCTTCGCCTGGGACGCCAAACACGCCACCGTGAAGCCGGTATGCCCGGAAGGCACGCCCGATCGCCTCGACATCACTGCGTCGCCCGATGGAACCAAAGTGCTGAACGCCGGCATCGACGGCAACGGCTGGTTTGTCTACCCAGTGGACGGAGGTCCGGCGCAGGAAGTGAAAGGAATTGGGCCGGATGAGATGCCCACTGGCTGGCGCGCCGATAATCAATCGCTCTACGTGCGACCGCACCGCGCCGGCGATATGTCCACGCCGGTCTGGATCGTCGATATCGCAACTGGCAAGCGAACGTTATGGAAAGAGATTCGTCCCTCGCAGCCCATCGACTTCCGCAACGACCTGCATTTGCACATCACCCCGGATGGCCGCGCGTACGCCTACAATTTCAGCATGCAATCGTCCGATCTTTACCTCGCGCAAGGGCTGCGTTAACCCTCCGCGCCCACGGCGGTATCCGGCGGGCGTATATTATCAAGCATGACTAAAGAAGAGATACTGCTTGCTAATCGTGACTACCTTTATCCTTCCGTTTTTCATTACTACAAAGATCCGCTGGTGATCGCGCGCGGCAAAGACCAATATGTCTGGGATGCCGACGGGAACCAGTATCTCGATTTCTTCGGCGGCATTGTCACCATCGGCGTCGGCCATTGCAATGACGAGGTGAATCGCAAGGTCCATGCGCAAATGGATCGCTTACAGCACGTCTCTACCGTATTTGCGACCGAGCCCCAGGCTGCTCTCGCCAAGAAACTGGCGCAAATCACGCCCGGCCAAAAGCTGACGAAATCGTTCTTCACCAACAGCGGCACCGAAGCCAACGAGACTGCCATCCTGACCGCGCGCTGTTATACCGGATCGACGGAGATCGTGGCGCTGCGCTATGCATACCACGGCCGCTCAGCGCTGGCGATGAGTCTGACAGCACAGTCGAACTGGCGGCTCGGACCGGTGACGCAGGCCGGAATCGTGCACGCCGTGAATGCCTATTGCTATCGCTGTCCATATGGACTCTCGTATCCTTCCTGCGGCGTCAAATGCGCTCAGGATGTCGAGGAAGTGATCCGCACTACCACCTCCGGACGAATTGCCGGATTCATTGCGGAGCCCATCCAAGGTGTGGCTGGCTTCGTGACCCCGCCCAAGGAATACTTTCCGATCGTGGCCGACATCGTGAAGAAGTACGGTGGCCTGTTCATCAGCGACGAAGTCCAGACCGGCTGGGGACGGACCGGCGGCAAGTGGTTCGGAATCGAGCAGTGGGGCGTGCAACCGGACATCATCACCAGTGCCAAGAGCCTCGGCAACGGCGCGCCCATTGGCCTCACGATCGCCCGGCCTGAAGTCGCCGACTCGGTGAAGGGCGCCACCATCTCGACCTTCGGCGGTAATCCGGTCACCACCACGGCGGCGAAGGCGGTGATCGATTTCATCGAGGATCACAAGCTTTCGATCAATGCCGCCGAGGTCGGCGCTTATCTGCGCAACAAGCTAAACGAGCTGAAGGACAAGCATCGCATCATCGGCGAGGTGCGCGGCATGGGATTGTTGCAAGCCGTCGAGCTGGTGGAGGATCGTGAAACCAAAAAGCCCGCCACCGCCCTCATGCCGGCTCTGATGGAGGCGACCCGCGAGAACAAAATTCTAGTGGGCAAAGGTGGTTTCTACGGCAATGTACTGCGCATTTCACCGCCCTTGAATATCGGAAAAACTGACGTTGATGAATTCGCGCGTCTGCTGGATGCGAGCTTTGTGAAAGCGCAAACCGCTCTCGCGGTAGCGTAGAGGCCTACGAATATGGACGAGCGAGCATTTTACAAAGAATCGCAGACTACCAAGCCGGCAACTTTGAACTGCCCTTTCTGCCGCAGTGCGGAGGCTTACGATCTGCGCTGGCTGGTGCGGACGAAAGTGGATCGCCTGCCGGGCAACGCCGATGAGCGCGACCGGGCCAAATTCAAGAAGGCTGCCAGCTACATGGTCCTGTTGGACGACAAAGTAATGTGCAAGAACATGCGGTGCCGCAAACGTTTCGACATTTCGGGCGTCAAGACCACGGCGTTCATCTAAGTGGCGCAGGTCCCTTGTGGCGCAGGCCCCCCGGCCTGCGAGTGGTCTTCCGCTATCTCCCGAACGTGATGCTCGAGTCGGCGGTGAATTTGCGGTAGTTATCGTAGTCCACGTCGTTCTTCACCAGCAATCTTCCCTCGCGGGACCGAAGCTCGAATTGAAGCGGCAGCAGGTAATCGGCATCGCCAATCCGGTTGTACTCGTAATCCAAGGCAAGGCTGACGTCCTGAATCGGAAAGGACGGCGGAATCCCGTCCGGATGAAGCGTGATGCGGTGCACCATGTGCTTCCGCTCATCGACGAAAATCAGTCCGTGGTAGGCGGTCACCAGATCCAACTTCCGTGTGAATACCTTGATGTGATAGTTGGACTTGGAGGCCTGTACGCGATACGAATACACGTGCATCTTGCGTCCGCGCAGCGTGAACCGGTTCTGCCAGTAAAATTCGGTTTCCGTTTCCGGCGAAAAAATCGATTTCATCACGGAACCAAATTCGCCCGAGGACGAAGCGCCATTCAGTTGCTCGTGCGGAATGCTGGCCGGCAAGCCATTCAGTTCGATTACCTTGTAGTCTTCCCGGTGTTCGAAGTAGCTGAGCCGCTCAACAATGATGTCAATGGGCCGCCAGCCATTTTTGCCGGTGAAGTCCTCAAAACGGCGCGTGGTCTGAGTGCAGATGAAATTGGGGAGATCCTCCTCGTGATTCAAAGCGTGCTCGATAGCATCCGCGAGGACTTGCTTTTGCTCCAACGAGTCGGGCGGGTCAGGCGACTGGGCGCGTGCCGCCGATACTCCCAACATGGCTGCCAGTAGGGCCGTGGCTGCTAAGCTACACTGACGCCAGATGGAGTTGGAAATTCGTGCTCTCGCTGCCGAAGACGCGGAAGCTTTTTGGCACGTTCGTTTAGATGCGCTGGAGCGTGAACCATTGGCCTTCGGTGCCTCGGCTGAGGAACATCGGGCTACCACGGTGGAAGCGATTGCCAAGCGAATTGATCCGTCGAACTCGGACAATTTTGTGATGGGCGCCTTTGTCGAAGGACAACTGGTTGGCACCGTCGGTTTCGTGCGCCAGCAGAATCGTAAAGACCGCCACAAAGGCCGCATCTGGGGCGTGTACGTCAAAGAGGGCCACCGGGGGAAAGGCATCGCACGTCAACTACTCCAGGCTGTCTTGCAACGCGCGCAATCCCAAGCCGGCTTGGAGCAGGTTATGCTCACGGTTGGGCATAATCAAGCCGCGGCGAAACGGCTCTACGCGGCGGTTGGCTTCCAGGTTTTCGGCCACGAGCGGCATGCTTTGAAGGTCGGCGACGCTTACGTCGACGAGGACTACATGGTGCTCCATTTTACACCGAACACTCAGCCCCGAACACTTAGTGCGGATAGGCCCGCTCGATAATCGCTCGAAAACCGGCATTCGCGGGCAGCGTTCCAAAAGCCCGGCCGCCCTCATTGGCCAGCCGCGTGGCGCAAAACACGTCCGCCACCTCGGGAATGCTGTGCCGGATCAGGAGCGAGGCTTGCAAAGCCAGCGCCAGACGTTCCGCCAGCCTGCGCGCCTCTACCTCGGTTGCAACCGCCGGCAGGTCTTTCTCCAGCCGATCGGCGAAGGCATCGAAACGCCGATCCGCGCCGCGCGCCAGGCGGATCTCGTCACCCACGCTCGCCGCCGCGTCCGGCTCTTTCTTTATCGCTCGCAGGATATCCAGGCAGATCACATTGCCCGAGCCTTCCCAAATCGAATTCAAGGGCGCTTCGCGATACAGGCGCGGAAGAATCGATTCCTCGACGAAGCCATTACCGCCCAGGCACTCGAGCGCTTCGTTCACTTGCGCCGGCGCGCGCTTCGAGATCCAATACTTCGCCACCGCGGTGCCCAGTCGCGCAAACCCGCGCTCGCCGGCATCACTCTCGCGAGCATCGAAGGCCCTGGCAAGGCGCATCATCAACACCGTCGCAGCCTCGGATTCCAGGCACAGATCCGCAAGCACGTTCTGCATCAGCGGCTGCATGATCAACAAACGGTCGAAAGCCTGGCGATGCCGCGCATGATGAATGGCCTGAACCACTGCCTGCCGCATCAGAGATGCCGAACCGATCACGCAATCCAGCCGCGTATGCTGCACCATTTCGATGATGGTGGCCACGCCGCGCCCTTCCTCGCCGATGCGCCGCGCCCAAGCCCCTTCGAATTCCACCTCCGAGGACGCGTTCGAACGATTGCCCAGCTTGTCCTTGAGCCGCTGGATGTGAAACCGGTTGCGTTCTCCATCCGGCGTCCAGCGCGGGAGCAGAAAGCACGTCAACCCCTTCAGCGCCTGCGCCAGAACCAGGAAGGCATCGCACATCGGCGCTGAGCAAAACCACTTGTGGCCAGTGATCAGATATTCGGCGCGAGATTGCCCACCCTCGATGCTCTCCGCCAGGGTGATATTCGCCCGCACATCGGAGCCGCCCTGCTTTTCTGTCATGGCCATGCCGATTAGCGCGCCCGATTTCTCGTTCACCGGCCGGAAGCGCCCGTCATATCGCGCCGCAAGGATATGCCGCTCCCATTCGCGCGCCAGATCCGGTTGCTTTCGTAGCGCCGGAACAGCAGAGTAAGTCATTGAAACCGGACAGGTATGCCCGGCCTCATTTTCCGAGGCCAGCCGCATGAGAGCCGCCCGCGCCACATGTCCGCCGCGCCGCCGTTCAGTCCAGGGAAGACTCGCCAGGCCGTGTTCGATCGACAGGCCCATCAGATTGTGCCATGCCGGGTGGAACTCCACTTCATCGATCCGGTGGCCAAATCGATCGTGAGTGTGCAGGACCGGTGGATTCTGGTTAGCCTGAAACCCCCACTGGATCGCCTCCTCGGTACCCACCAGGCGCCCGAAATCCTCAACCTGCGGCTTGGCCCAGCTGGCGCCCTCGCGTTCGAGCGCTGCCGCCAGAATACAGTCGATAGTAAACAGATTGTAATCGGCCAGCGGAGGAGGCTGGTTCAAAACCTCGTGATTGACTTTCGTAGACTCGAAGGCCAGTTTCAAGATGTGTCTCTCTCGATTCTATCAGGGTACGTTTTACAATTCGGCAGATTTGCTTCCGGCCATGAAACCTTCCGGCTCGAAATCTAATCAATGTAGGGCAGCCGCTCCGCGAGCTGAAACATGCAATTTTTGCTTCGACCTGAAAATCTTTCCGAATCAATACTTAGGGAGAATCCCAGGTCCTGCGCTTATAGGTAGTCAGCCAACAGCACGTTAAGGTAACGTCCCGTTAGACTTAGCGCCTCCTTCGTTAGTCCTCTTTCGCACTCAGGGCAGGTGGCACGATAACTGCCCTTCTCGCGACCGGAGTTAAAAACAAAAATGACCTGCGAAGAATACGGCAGCGCTTACAAGAGGGGCTACAACTTAACGGTCCGTTTCCTGGTGTCGCGAGGACTCACGTATGACGCCGCGCAGGAGACCGCGCAGGCTGCCTGGGTAAAAGGCTGGGAACGGCTTGGTCAATTGCGCGATTCCAACATGGTTTTGACTTGGATGAACAGCATCGCGCTCAATATCCATCGGAGTTGCATGCGTCGCGAACCTTTCCTGCAGACGCTCCCCGAACTTGCCACGCCGCCCAAGGTTAACTTGGCGGCAATCGATGTCCGGCGCATTCTGAAAACCTGCAAGAAGAACGACCGGATGGTTCTGCAGCGCCATTATCTGGAAGGCTACAAAGTGCAGGAAATCGCGCGCGCGCATGGATGGACCGAAACCGCCGTTCGAATTCGTCTGCTGCGAGCCCGCCGCGCGGTCGGTAAGCGGTTCGCTGCTTGAGCTAGCATAGCCTTGCTAGGCTCCAGGGCGGTCGTACGGAGGTAGACCGCCCTTATCGTACGATCAACTCCCGAGCCGCCAAATTGTAATCTTCTTAACATCCAAACCTGCCAGATAATATTTTTTGCAATTCTGCTGCAATTTGATTTAGGATAGAGGGTCATACAGGACTAACTGGATGGCCCAGATCTTCCACCGCAGCGTAAATTCAATCGCCACTCTCAGTATTGTAGGTGCCGGTCTCGGAGCGGGGTTGCTCCTCGCATTTGCCTACTCGATGGACCGGGGGCACTACATCACCGATGTCAAAGTCGTCAAAGATCAGCCGGTCCCCTTCAGCCACAAGCATCATGTGAGCGACGACGGCATCGACTGCCGCTATTGCCATACGTCGGTGGAGACGTCCTCTTTCGCTGGGATTCCTGCCACCGAAATCTGCATGAGCTGTCATTCGCAGATTTGGGCCAACGCCGAAATCCTAGAACCGGTACGAGCCAGCTTTCGCACTGGCGAATCGCTGGAATGGACCCGCATCCACGACCTTCCCGATTTTGTCTACTTCAATCACAGCATTCACATCAACAAGGGCATCGGTTGCAACACCTGCCATGGCCGCGTCGACCAGATGCCGCTGATGTACAAAGAAAACACACTTTACATGAACTGGTGCATTCAATGTCACCGCAATCCCGAGAACTACGTCCGCCCGCGTGACCAGGTGTTCAACATGGCCTATCAACCGCCGGCGAACCAACAAGAGCTGGGTCTGAAGCTCGTCCAGGAGTATCACATTCAAAGCTTGACTGATTGCTACACTTGCCACCGATGAACGATAAACCCGCTCTTGATCTAAACAAGATTCGGGCTCGGCTGGAATCAGCCCAGGGACCGCAGTACTGGAAGAGCCTGGAGGAGCTTGCCGAAACCGACGAGTTCAAGGCTTTCCTGGAAGACGAATTCGCGGTCCGTACGCCCGACTTTCTGGAACCAGCCCACCGCCGTAATTTCCTCAAGCTGATGGGCGCATCCATGGCCCTGGCCGGCATCACAGCCTGCACCAAGCAGCCCAAAGAAACCATCGTTCCCTACGTCCGCCAGCCGGAGGACTTTATCCCCGGCGTTCCGCTCTATTACGCCACCGCGATGCAGATGGGTGGCGTCGGCACCGGACTCCTGGCGACGAGCCATCTGGGACGTCCCACGAAAATTGACGGCAATCCCGATCATCCTGGAAGCCGGGGGGCTTCGGACTACTTCCAGCAAGCCTCGATTCTCACGCTCTACGATCCGGACCGCGCGCGCGCCGTTACTAACAAAAACCAGATCAGCAGTTGGGTTGCATTTCAGGCCGCCCTCGCCGCGACCCACGACGCCGCCGCCAACAGCAAAGGTGCCGGTTTCAGGATCCTCACCGAAACCGTGACGTCGCCAACATTAACCGGCCAGATCAATGCCATCCTGAAGCAGCTTCCAGCCGCCAAGTGGCATCAATACGAGCCCTGCGGCCGGCACAACGCTTATCGTGGCGCGATGCTGTCTTTCGGCCGGCCCGTCAACACGATCTATCACTTCGATCAGGCCGACGTCATCGTTTCACTCGACGCCGACTTCCTTGCCTGTGGACCGGGAAATCTCGGGTATGCACGCGACTTCGCCGACCGTCGGCGCATTCTCACTAACGTGACCCACACTCCGCAGCCCAAGGAAGATCTGCAAGAGGGTTACCAGGAAGGGTCGATTCCCGCGCGTCCGAACCAATCCGCGGGCTATGCCGACCAGAATCGCGGCCCGGTGGTATTGCCGCCCCAAGTGCAGGCCCAAGGAAAACCGGCCGACCAAACCACCATGAACCGGCTGTATGTCGTCGAGCCGGCGCCGTCGCCGACCGGCGGAATGGCCGATCATCGCTTCGTGGTGCGAGGCGGTGAAGTGGATGCCTGGGCCGGTGAGTTAGCCGCGGCGCTGGGTGTCGGTGGAGCGCAGAACGCCGGAAAATACAAGGAAGTAGCGGCCATCGCGCGCGATTTGCAAGCGCATCGTGGCGCCTCGGTAGTGATAGCCGGCGAACATCAACCTCCGCACGTCCACGCGCTGGCGCATGCCATGAACCAGGCGCTCGGCAATGCCGGCAAGACGGTCACCTACACCGAGCCGATCGAAGGCAATCCAGTCGACCAGATGGCCTCCCTGCAGGAACTGGTCGGCGACATGAACGCCGGCAAGGTCAGTTCCCTGCTGATTCTGGGCGGCAATCCGGTTTACAACACGCCGGTCGATTTGAACTTCGCCGAGGCGCTGAAAAAGGTCCCGTGGCGCGGTTACCTGGGCTTGTTCTACGATGAAACAGCCGCGCAGTGCGTTTGGCATGTGCCGGAAGCCCATTATCTGGAATCGTGGGGCGACGTGCGCGGCTTCGATGGAACCGTAAGCTTGCAGCAGCCCCTGATCGCCCCGCTTTACGGTGGCAAAAGCGCTTACGAAGTGCTGGCTACCTTGGCCGGCCAGCCTGATAAAACTTCGCACGACGCCGTCCAGGATTACTGGCAGACGCAAGCCAACGGTCAGGCCTTCGACATCTTCTGGCAGCAGTCCCTGCATGACGGTGTGGTTCCCAATACCGCGCGTGCTGCCGCCAGCGTAACGGCCAAGGCGCCGCCGGCCGCCGCTGCCCAACAGGCGCAAGGCATCGAGATTCTGTTCCGGCCCGATCCAACCATTTGGGATGGATCGTTCGCCAACAACGGCTGGCTGCAGGAACTGCCCAAGCCTCAGAACAAGATGACCTGGGACAACGCGGTGTGGATTAGTCCTGCGACGGCGACGCAGCACAACCTGGTCACCGAAGACGTCGTGGAGCTGAAATACCAGGGACGCACCATCACAGGTCCGGTGTGGATCATGCCTGGGCAGGCCAACGACAGCGTGATCGTTCATCTCGGCTTCGGCCGGACGATGGCCGGACAAGTCGGCAACGAAGTCGGATTCAACGCGTATCTGCTTCGCACCTCGGGCGAGCCCGACGGCGGTTATGGCGTCGAGTTGACCAAAGTCGGCGGCCATCACCCCTTAGCCACTACCCAGCACACCCAAACGATGGAGGTGGACGAGCCCGTTCGAGTCGCGACGCTCGATGAATACAAGAAGAATCCTCAGTTCGCCGACGCAAAAGAAGGGCAACAGGCCCTGCCTCAGTATCTGACCTTGTATCCCGATTATCGGTACCAAGGCTACAAGTGGGGCATGACCATCGACTTGAACACTTGCGTAGGCTGCAGTTCCTGTATCACCGCCTGCCAGTCTGAAAACAATATCGCGGTGGTGGGCAAGATCGAAGTAGCCCGCGGACGAAACCTGCACTGGATTCGCGTGGACCGCTATTTCAAAGGCAACTGGGACAATCCGGAGCTGTATTATCAGCCGGTGCCCTGCATGCAGTGCGAGAACGCGCCTTGCGAGTTGGTATGTCCGGTGGCGGCCACGGTTCATAGCGGCGACGGTCTCAATCAGATGGTTTACAACCGCTGCGTCGGAACCCGGTATTGCTCCAACAACTGCCCCTACAAAGTCCGCCGCTTCAATTTTTTCCTCTACTCCGATTGGAACACTCAGAGCCTGTATCCGCTTCGGAATCCCAACGTGACCGTGCGCAGCCGCGGCGTCATGGAAAAATGCACCTATTGCGTCCAGCGCATCAACGCGGCGAAGATTCAATCCGAGAAGGAAAACCGGCGCATCGCCGAGGGCGAGGTGGTCCCGGCTTGCGTCCAGGCCTGTCCCACTAAAGCCATCGCATTCGGCGATATCAACGATCCGAAAAGCCAGGTGGCGCAGCTCAAGGCACAAGCGCGGAATTATAGTTTGATGGAAGATTTGAATGTGCGGCCCCGGACCACTTACCTCGGCCGCTTGCGGAATCCGAACCCGGACATCGAGAAAGGCTAGAGCTTGAAGACGGAAGAACTGGATCAAAGAGCGATCGACCCCGGCCCGGATAAAATCATCGCTCCGGGGTTTGATTACGGGACGGTCACCGATAAAATCGCCAACACCGTCCTGATGCCCGTCGAAAAGACGCCGCCCCAGTGGTGGATCAGCCTGCTGATCGCCTTCACACTGATGCAAGGCCTCTTGGTGGCGTCAGTCTGGCTGCTCTACAAGGGCGTCGGCGTGTGGGGAATTGTAATCCCGGTGGCCTGGGGCTATGCAATCGTCAACTTCGTGTGGTGGATCGGTATCGGGCACGCGGGCACGCTGATTTCGGCCATTTTGCTGCTATTGAAGCAGGATTGGCGTACGTCGATCAACCGCTTTTCCGAAGCCATGACTCTTTTTGCCGTCGCCCAGGCCGGAATGTTCCCCATTCTGCACATGGGCCGCCCTTGGCTCGGTTATTGGCTGATTCCCTACCCCAGTTCGATGTGGATCTGGCCGCAGCCTCGCAGCCCGCTGGTGTGGGACGTGTTCGCGGTGACCACTTACCTCACCGTCTCGTTGCTGTTTTGGTTCGTCGGTTTGGTGCCCGACCTGGCCACCATGCGCGACCGGGCCAAGCAGCAGTGGCAGAAGATTGTGTTCGGCATGCTCAGCATGGGCTGGCGCGGTTCCGCGAAACATTGGTCGCGCTATCAAATGGCCTATCTGTTGTTAGGCGGCTTGGCGACGCCCCTGGTGGTTTCAGTTCATACCGTCGTCAGCTTCGATTTCGCTATCAGCCTTTTGCCGGGCTGGCACACTACCATCTTCCCGCCATACTTCGTCGCCGGCGCCATTTATTCCGGTTTCGCGATGGTGATCACGCTCGCGATTCCGACCCGCAAATGGTTCCATCTGGAAGATCTGATCACCACCCGCCACCTGGATGCCATGGCCAAGTTGATGCTCGGCACGGGATTGATTGTGGGCTATGGATACATGATGGAAGCCTTCATGTCGTGGTACAGCGGCAATCCCCACGAGATGTTCATGTATCACAACCGCGCCACCGGCCCGTACTGGCCTTTCTTCTGGGCTCTGATTCTGTGCAACATCCTGATCCCCCAGTCGCTGTGGTCGCGGCGGGTGCGGCAGAGCATCCCACGGCTGTTCTTTGTGTCGATTGTAGTGAACATCGGCATGTGGCTGGAGCGGTTCATTATCGTCATCACCAGCCTGCACCGCGACTTCCTGCCCTCTTCCTGGGGCATGTATTATCCGACCCAATGGGACTGGGCGGTGTTACTCGGCACCATCGGCTTCTTCCTCACGCTGATGATTTTGTTTGTGCGCACGCTGCCGGCCATCTCGATCTTCGAAGTGCGTGAGGTCCTGCATCATCTGGCGCCGCACATATTGGAGGATTCGCCGAAACCGGCTCACGGGGACTGAGGGAGTGATATGAACGAAACGTTTTGGGATCGGCACGGAATCCACGGCCTCATGGCGCGGTTTGAACAACCCGAGCATCTGCTGACGGCCGCTAACCGCGCTTACGCCGCGGGCTATCGCAAGATGGACGCCTACTCTCCCATGCCGATCGAGGGTCTGGCCGAAGCGATCGGTTTTACGAAGCACTGGGTATCGGCAGTTGTATTAGCAGGCGGACTGGCGGGCTGTATCGGCGGGTTCTCACTGCTGTGGTGGATCTGCGTGATTGCGTATCCGCACAACGTCGGCGGCCGCCCCTTCGATAGCTGGCCGGCCTTCATCCCAATCACCTTTGAATGCACCGTGTTGCTGGCAGCGCTCAGTTCCGTGGTGGGCATGTTTGCGATGAACAAGCTGCCCATGCCGTATCATCCCGTGTTCAACGTGCCTTCTTTCGCCGAACACGCCTCAGTGGACCGCTTTTTCCTGTGCATCGAAGCCGATGATCCGAAATTCGATCTCATGCAGACCCGGCAGTTCCTGGAGGAACTCAATCCCGAAGAGGTGGCCGAAGTTGAAAAATAGAATTGCCATCTCCGCTGGGACCCTGCTGTTGCTCGCCTTGGCCGGCTGCCGCGACGACATGCACAACCAGCCGCGCTATAAACCGCTGGCGGCCAGCGAATTTTTCGCCGATCACCGCTCCGAGCGTCCGGAGATAGATGGAACGGTAGCCCGGGGGCACTTACGCATCGATACCGCGCGCTACACCGGAAAGTTCAATGGCGAGGATATCGATCAGTTTCCCATTCCCATTGCCCGGGCTGACATCGAGCGTGGCCGTGACCGCTTTAATATCTATTGCACGCCCTGCCACGGCCGGCTGGGAGACGGCAATGGCATGGTAGTGCTGCGAGGCTTCCGGCAAGCGGCGTCTTATTACTCAGACAAGCTCATGAAAGCCCCGGTGGGCCACTTTTTCGACGTGATGACCAACGGGTTCGGAGCGATGCCCAGTTACGCCTCTCGCGTAGCGCCGGATGACCGCTGGCGGATCGTCGCCTACATTAAGGTTTTGCAGGCCAGCGAATCTGCCAGGCTAAGCGACGTGCCGGCCGATCAGCGCCAAGGCCTCAAACTCGAACCCGCGCCCAACGGCCTGTCCCAAGGTGCTGCCCCCGCCGCTACTCCGACCCCGACACAACCCAATCCAGGAGCTGCACGATGACGCCCAGCGAAGCCCTTCTCCCGCGGATGGATCGCATCCAGCGTAATTCCCTGGTGGTCGGCGTCATAGCTTTGGCCCTCAGTGTCGTAGGCCTCTTCCTGGACGCCGCGCATTTCTGGCAATCCTATCTGTTCGCTTATATCTTCTGGAGCGGTCTGGCGCTTGGTTGCCTGGGCATATTTTTTCTGCACAACGTGGTCGGCGGGAATTGGGGCGTCGCCGTACGCCGATTCGTCGAGTCCGGATTACAGACTCTGCCGCTCATCGCCCTGTTCGTGATTCCTATATTTTTTGGTATGGGTTCGCTCTATTCCTGGACCCACGCCGATGTTCGAGCGCACGATTTCGCGGTTGGCCATAAGGCCGCTTACATGAATGTGCCGTTCTTCATCGCAAGAACCATCCTGTACTTCCTGATCTGGTTCTTTTTCGGCTTCCGGATTCTGAGCATGGCCAACGAGCACGACCGGACTGGAGATCCCGCGCTCTTCCGGCGCATCAAGGGCGCCAGCGCTCCGGCCCTGCTGATTTTCGTCCTTACCACCACCTACGCATTCATCGACTGGATCATGTCGCTCGAGCCCAATTGGTACTCCACCATCTACGGATGGATGTTCACGGTGGGCGAAGTTCTACTGACATTTTCGTTTCTGATCGCCATTCTTGTGTTGCTTTCCAAATACGAGCCTTTCGCCGGCTTCCTGACACGGCAGCATTACCATGACCTCGGAAATCTGATGCTGGCCTTCACCATGCTGTGGGCCTACATGTCATTCGCGCAGTTTCTCATCATCTGGGCCGAAAATCTGCCGGACGAGATTCCCTGGTATGTTCGCCGCTTCAGCGGAGGCTGGGGCTATGTGGCCTGGTTCATCTCTATCTTCCATTTCTGCGTCCCTTTCTTTCTCCTACTGATGCGCTTTATCAAGAAGCATCCAGAGCGGCTGCGAGTCTTGGCCATATGGATGATATGCGTTCGCGTCATAGATGTGTTCTGGATTATCGAACCGGCCTTCCGCCAGCATGGATTGGAGGTTTACTGGACCGATATCGCCGCCTTGATCGGCTTGGGCGGCATCTGGATATGGTTCTTCATCCGGCGTCTCAAGGCCCGGCCCTTATTACCGGCTAACGATCCGCGGGATACTTATTCTCTCTTGCGCGTGCATGGACACTGACATGGAACACCCCGTCAACATGGAACACCCGGCCGCACCCAGCCCTAATGGCACTGGCCACGAGCAGCGCGAGGTCGACGTCCGCTTTATCGTGGTGTCGTTGATTGTGCTATTGATCGGCGCATTTCTGGTTTGTCTTCTTACGATCGGAATCTTCCGCTATTTTCACAACACCTATCTTCCGCCGCAGGCCACCTACGTCCAGCCGCCCCTGCCGCCCGAGCCGCGCGTGGAAGACAAGCCCTATTTACAATTGCAGAATCTTCGGACGTTGGAAGATCACGTCCTCTCGACCTACGCCTGGGTGGATGAGACCGCCGGCACAGTGCGCATCCCGGTGGATCGCGCCATGGATATAGTGGCGCAGAAAGGGCTGCCGTACCACAATTATCTCGACGACATCACCAAAGGAAGTAAGAATGCCAAGCAGTAACTCAAGGTGGCGCAGGTCTCCGGCGTGGAGCAGGTCTCTGACCTGCGTTCTTTCAGCACTGGCACTCGTGCCAACGCTTCTTGTTTTTTCTGTCCCCGCCCCCGCCCAACAGTACGGCCTCCCCGCCATGATCCGCGGCGTGGGAATCGATCAGAACCTCAATGCCCAGATCCCGCTGGAGCTGATGTTCAAGGACGAAACGGGCCAAGCTGTTCGCCTGGGCCAGTATTTCAGGCAGAAGCCGGTGGTGCTCGCGCTGGTCTATTACGAATGCCCCATGCTTTGCGACATGGTTCTGAACGGCCTGACCCACACCATGGAGCAGATCTCGCTCAACATAGGATCCGATTTTGACGTCGTGACCGTCAGCTTCAATCCTAAGGAAACCTGGCAGCTCGCGGCGGCTAAGAAGGCCAACTATGTCGAAAAATACAAGCGCAAAGGCGCAGCGCAGGGCTGGCATTTTCTCACCGGCGATGAAGACTCGATCAAGAAGGTGGCCGACACGGCTGGCTTCCACTACAAGTACGACCCGATTACCAAACAGTTCGCCCACGCCAGCGGCATCATGGTCCTGACGCCGGAGGGAAAGATCGCTCGTTATTTTTACGGAATCGAGTACAAGCCCAGAGATTTCCGCCTGGGACTCGTGGAAGCCTCCCAGAACAAGATCGGTGACCTGGCCGATCAGGTACTCCTGTTCTGTTACCACTACGATCCGATGACCGGCAAGTACGGCGCCATCATTCAAAACGTTACGAAAGTGCTTGGCTCGGCAACCGTACTCGCATTGGGAGCGCTGGTGTTCGTGCTTATCAAGCGCGGCACAGATTCTGAACGGGGGAGGCCGGCCTAAGCAATGCAGTTACCCTTATTTCCTGAAGCTGCCTCGGCCATCGCGAGTAGCGTCGATTACCTCTATTTCTACCTGACAGCCGTGTCCGTCGTGATGACGGCCCTGATTTTCGCGGCGGTGTTCTTTTTTGCGATCAAGTACCGGCGGCGCTCAGAAGACGAGATTCCGCCGCCCATTCATGGTTCGTTGAAACTCGAGATCGCTTGGTCTGTCCTTCCCTTCCTGGTCATGCTGACCTTCTTCTGGTGGGGCGCACAAATCTTTTTTGCGAACGCCAGTCCTCCGCCGGATGCCATGGATATCTACGCCGTCGGCAAGCAATGGATGTGGAAGATTCAGTATCCGGAAGGCCAGCGAGAGATTAACGAGCTGCACGTCCCCATCAACCGGCCGATCAAGATCACCTTGGCCTCCGAAGACGTGATCCACAGTTTCTTTATCCCTGCTTTCCGTGTCAAGCATGATGTCGTACCCGGCCGCTACGACATTATGTGGTTCACCGCCACCAAACCGGGCCGGTACCACCTCTTCTGCGCCGAATACTGCGGCACTGAACATTCCGGCATGGTGGGATGGGTCACTGTGATGACTGAGAACGATTATGAGAACTGGCTGGCAGGAAACGGCACGGAAGGAACCATGGCGCAGCAGGGCGAAAGGCTGTTCGGGCAGTTAGGATGCGCCACCTGCCATCAGTTGGATCAGCAGGGCCGCGGTCCCATTTTGCGTGGAGTTTATGGCTCGCGTATCCAGTTGCAGAACGGCCAGACTGTCCTGGCGGACGATGCCTACATCCGCGAATCGATTCTGAATCCGAATGCCAGGCTTGTGGCCGGCTACCGTACGGACGTCATGCCGACGTTCCAGGGTCAGATTACCGAAGAGCAACTGCTGCAGCTCATCGTATACGTCAAGTCCCTGGCGATCCAGGGAGCGCCGCCGGTATCGGAACAACCCGCCGCTGCGGCCGGCGGAGCGCAGCCACCAAATCAACCCCCCACCACGGGTGAAAAAAAATGAGTACTGTTTTACAAGATCCTCGGGCGGTGGAAACCCCCAATTACCTGAACCAGGAGTACGGCTGGAAATCGTGGCTCTTCACCAAAGACCACAAGCGCATCGCCGTGCTTTATATCATCTCGATCACCGCGATGTTTTTCATCGGCGGGATCTTCGCCAGCCTGATCCGGGTGGAATTGCTGACGCCGCAAGGCGACCTGGTGAATTCCGACACCTACAACAAGTTCTTTACCATGCACGGCATCGTGATGGTCTTCTTCTTCCTGATACCATCCATCCCGGCTACGCTGGGAAACTTCTTTGTGCCCATGATGATCGGCGCCAAGGACTTGGCCTTCCCGCGCATCAATCTGCTGAGCTGGTACATTTACATCGCCGGAGCTGCCTTTGCTTTGGCGGCTATCGTTCTGGGCGGCGTGGACACGGGCTGGACCTTCTACACGCCATTTAGCAGCACCTATTCGAATACCTTTGTCATCACCGCCGCCGTGGGCGTCTTCATCGCCGGATTCTCGTCCATCCTGACCGGGTTGAACTTCATCGTCACCGTCCATAAGATGCGCGCGCCCGGGATGACCTGGGGCCGTTTGCCGCTCTTCGTCTGGGCCAACTATGCGACCTCGCTCATCCAGGTTCTCGGCACTCCAGTGGTCGCGATCACGCTGGCGCTGGTGGGCCTGGAGCGCGCCTTCCATATCGGCATCTTCGATCCAGCCATCGGCGGCGATCCGATTCTGTTCCAGCACATGTTCTGGTTCTATTCCCATCCGGCCGTCTACATCATGATTCTGCCGGGCATGGGCGTGATCAGCGAACTGGTGACGTGTTTCTCGCGTAAGGGAATTTTCGGTTATCCCTTCGTGGCCGGCTCCAGCCTGGGCATCGCCATCATCGGCTTCCTGGTGTGGGGGCATCATATGTTCGTCACCGGAATGTCGATGTATGCCAGCCTGTATTTCTCGCTGCTCAGCTTCCTGGTCGCCGTTCCCTCGGCCATTAAAGTCTTCAACTGGACCGCCACCATGTTCCGCGGATCGATCAGCTTTGATACGCCCATGCTGTACGCGTTCGGTTTCATCGGCCTGTTCACCATCGGCGGCTTGACGGGCCTGTTCCTGGCAACTTTGGGCGTGGATGTCCATGTGACCGACACCTATTTCGTGGTGGCCCATTTCCACTACGTGATGGTCGGCGGTATGGTGCTGGCCTACCTGGGAGGCATGCATTTCTGGTGGCCGAAGATAAGTGGGCGATTGTATCCGGAAGGCTGGGCGAAATTCGCCTGCTTGCTGGTATTCGCCGGGTTCAACCTGACGTTCTTCCCGCAGTTCATTCTCGGCTATCTGGGCCAGCCCCGCCGCTATCACGCCTATGCGCCAGAGTTTCAGGTTCTGAATGTAATGTCCACCGCCGGCGCCTCCATTCTTGGCCTGGGATACATTATTCCGCTAATCTATTTCTTGTGGTCGATGAAGTACGGCCCCAAAGCCGGCAACAATCCGTGGCGCGCCAAAGGATTGGAGTGGGAGACCACCTCGCCGCCTCCCACGTTCAATTTCGAGAAGACTCCTATCGTGACCGAGGAAGCGTACGCTTATCACAACCAAAAGGAGACGCACGTTGGCTGACACGCACTCCACGGTAGCAGAGCACGCGGAGCATTCCCCGCATCTACGGCATCATTTCGATGACATGGCGCAGCAGTTCGACTCCGCCACCCTCGGAATGTGGGTGTTCCTGCTCACGGAAATCATGTTCTTTGGCGGGATGTTCGGTGCCTACACGGTGTACCGTGCCATGTATCCGGGAGCATTCGCCAGTACCAGTCAGTTCATGAATCCGTTTTATGGCGCCCTGAACACGGCGGTCCTGATCGTAAGCAGTTTGACCATGGCTCTGGCGGTACGGGCCGCCCGGCTGGGTGAACAGAAAGCTCTGCAGCTCTTTCTCGTCTTCACCATGATTTTCGGAACGGCGTTCCTGGTTATTAAGGGCTTCGAGTATCACGAACATTGGGTGGACATGAAAGTCCCCATCATCGGCGGGCATTGGGACTATAGCGAGTTCCCGCAATTCGCACGTCAGGCCCAGATCATGTTTTGCTTCTATTTCTTCATGACCGGTTTTCACGCCCTGCACATGGTGGTCGGCCTCGGCCTCATGACCACGATCTTCATTATGGCTAGGCGTGGGACCTTCAGCTCCAGCTATTTCACGCCCGTCGAAGTCAGCGGTTTATACTGGCACTTCGTCGATATTGTCTGGATCTTCCTGTTCCCGCTACTATATTTGATAGGGCGTACCAAGAAGCTTATATAAGACTATGCACTCCATTCCTTCCGTTCGAACTTACGTCACCATCTGGGTCATCTTGACGGTCATGACCTTCGTCACCTACTACGTCGCACAGGTCGAATTAGGCGCCTGGAACATCGTCGTGGCCCTGTTGATCGCGTTCTTCAAGATGATGCTGGTCATTTTGTTCTTCATGAACGTTAAGGCCGATAGCCCCCTCACCAAGCTGTTCGCCGGCGCTGGGTTCTTTTGGCTGATCCTGCTGCTGGGACAGTTCTTCGTCGATTACCTGACCCGCAGCTGGATGCCCGAAGGCAAAATGTGGTAAGTGGCAGCTCTAAGGCTTCGCCTCGTACACCAAATTGAAGGGCGTCTCCGTCGCCCGCCGGAATTTCGTAAACCCCGCCTCCGTTAATACCTTCCGCATACGCGCCTCGCCCGCCTGAGCGCCCAGGCACAGGCCAACTTCCTGCGCTCGCGACGCCGGCGTGCAAATCATGGTCGAAGCAGCATAAAAAACGCGGCCGATCGGGTTCAGGTTCTTCTCCAGTTGGTCATGCGCGAAGGGCTCTACGATCATCCACGCTCCGCCCGGATTCAGCATCTCCCGGACATGGCTCGCAGCCCCCACCGGATCGCCCATGTCGTGGAGACAATCGAAGAAGGCCACGAAATCGTACTTGGCGCCGTGAAAATCCTTGGCCGTGGCGACTTCAAACGTCGCGTTTTTCACCCCTGACCGGGCAGCCGCTCTCCGCGCCCAGCCGACCGAAGGCCCGTGATAATCGAACCCGACAAATTGCGAGTTCGGATAGGCTCGCGCCATCAGGATGGTGGAGGCTCCGTGCCCGCAGCCCACATCGGCCACCCGCCCGCCCTCGGCGAGCTTGGCGTCGATGCCATCCAGGGCCGGAATCCAGGAGCTCACCAGGTTGGCGGCATAGTTGGGACGGAAGAATTTTTCCGTGCCTTCAAACAGCGCCGTATCATGTTCATCCCAACCCACTCCCTCGCCAGTCTGAAATGCCTCCAACAGCTTGGGCTCGTCCTTCATGATGGCGCTGACGATGTGGAACGCGCCCGGCAGATAAGCCGGGCTGTCCTCCACTGCCAATGCGAAAGCCTGCTCGTCGGGCAGTGTGAAGGTCTTAGTGGCCGGATCGTAGGAGACATAGCCGCCGGCCGCCTGCGCTGACAACCATTCCCGCACGTATCGCTCGTCGGTCTTGGTCTTTTTGGCAAGATCGGCCGGTGTGATGGGACCCGCCCCTGCCATGGCCTTGTACAATCCCAGTTTTTCCCCGATTAACACCAGGGCGGCGTTCATGGCGGCCCCCAGTTCTCCGACCACTTGGCCAAGAAACTGATTTAGCTTATCCTGATCGACTGGCACTTACACCTCCTGTATGACTCGCCAGTATACCAAGAGGCTGGTCGATCAATGCTTCAGCGAACGTCCTTCAAAGTCCGTAAATCCGCCAGGTCCGAGGACAGCGCATCGCGATCGTGCGATTCCAGCGTGTTCTCCTTCATCACTTCTCTTAATTCGTCAATCGCGCCGTCCAGCTTGCCCTTGTCGAAATGTCCACGGCTTAAGTCGCGATCGAAATCCGAGAGCTTTCTTTGCACGTCGCGATAACGTTCCTGTTCCTTTGGCTTGGTGGCCGTAAAATCGGCCGCCCGGCGCAGATCGTCCTGCACTCGAGCGACCAGGTCCCTCACCCGCCCATATTCCTGACCGAAAACCAACATGGCGGTGCCTGAAAGCGCGCCAAAAAGCAGCGTTTTGGCGGCTTTCCGCCGCGAAAAGATAGTGTTTTTCATGTCTTTTGGCCTCCCTCAGTGAGACTCCTAAGGGCGCAACTTGTTGCATCGGTTAACCTGAAGAGGTGCTTAGACATATATTTGTTCTCGTTTTTGCCACCGCCGCCGCTTTCGCGGAAATTCACTCGCTCACGCTTCGGCAGGCCGTCGAGATTGCACTAAAGGAAAACCCAGACCTGGTACTGGCCCGCCTGGACGAGCAGAAGGCTCAGGAAAACGTGCGCATCGCTAAAGACCCTTTCGTACCGAAGCTCTACGCCGGCAGCGGCGCGGCCAAGGTTTGGGGTTATCCGAGCAGCATTGAAGGCGCGGCGCCGTCTATCATCCAGACCCGCACCGATATGTCGCTGTTCAACCAGCCCAAGAAGTACGAACTGGCCCGGGTGCGGGAAAACGCGCGCACCGCCGCGATCGCCACGCAATCGAAAAACGACGAGATTGCGTATCAGACTGCCTCGCTGTTCCTGGACACCCAGCAGATGGCCCGAAATGTACAATCTTTGAAGCCCGAGATCGACAGTCTGGAGGGAGTCAGCCAAGCCGTAAAGCTCCGGGTCGAGGAGGGGCGCGCCCTGCCGATCGAAAACAAACGCGTGGCGGTCGATTTGGCCAGAGCGCGCCAGCGTTACGACGCCGCTACCGGCGATCTGGAAACCGCCCAAGCCTCACTCGCCGTAGTGCTCGGTTATCCGGCGGGCGATCGCATCCAGCCGGTGGACGAGGAGCGTGCCACGCCAGAGATTCCGGCCACCGAGCAGGCGGCGCTCCAGCAGGCCTTCGAAAACAGCAAAGAGCTGCGCCGGCTGGAGTCCCAACTTCAGGCCAAGGGTTTCGAAGTTCGCGAGTACAAGTCGACACCCCTGCCGATAATCGACCTGGTGGCCCAGTATGCGCTATTCGCCAAAAGCAATTACCAGGATTTTTTCAGTCATTTCCAGCGCAACAACGGCGAGCTGGGCGTCGCCATAACCATTCCGCTGCTGACCGGGACAGCCCCCAAGGGCCTGGCATCGCAAGCGCAGTTAGACATACTGCATTTGCGGACGGAAATGAATCAGACCCGCAACCGGATTGAGCTCGACACCCAAAAAAGCTATCAGGACTTGCAGAAAGCAGAGGCCGCGCAAAACGTAGCCCGGCTGGATCTCGATTACGCGCGGGAGCAGGTCTCGGTGTTGCTGGCTCAGCTCGGCGAAGGCCGCGCCACCGAGCAGCAGGTGGATGACTCGCGCCTCAATGAGCAGGAAAAATGGATTGTTTTCTATGATGCGCAGCACGGCGTCGAGAAGGCCAGGTTGTCGTTGTTGCGGCAGACTGGAACTTTGCTGGCGGCGTTGCGGTGACCAACCGAAAGTCCTGGTACCGGCCGTATCGGTCCAGCCGGTGGTTCTGAGACTCCTGTTACATTGCAACCGGATCTTTTGTGTTTTAGTGTGTAGATAGTATGTTTATGAAGCGCGTTCCCTTACTGTTAGTAATTCCATTACTCTTCCTGCTCGCGGCCTGCAACACCGATCCGAAAGTGGCCGCCCGGAAGTACGTCGACAATGGAAACAAATACTTTAACCGCGGCAAGTTTAAAGAAGCATCAATTATGTACCGGCGAGCCCTCAATAAGGACGCGCGCTATGGGGAAGCCTGGTACCGTCTCGGCCTGACCAACATGCAGTTGGGCATCCCTTTGGAAGCCGCTCGCTCCTTCAGCCGCGCCCGGGAGCTCGACCCCGCCAATACGGATGCGACGGTAAAGCTGGCGGATCTGGAACTCCTTTTTTATGCCGCGAATCCGCAGGGCAATCGGCAGGTGTTGCCGGAGTTGAACGAGCTGGACCAGCAGTTACTAAAAAAGGATCCTAAGTCCTACGACGGCTTGCGTATCGCCGGCTATCTCGCCCTGGTTCAGAAAGATCTGAAAGGCGCCATCGAGAGATTCGAAGCAGCCAACCAAGTGAAGCCGGACCAACCCGAGCTCGTTTTGTCTCTTGTGCAAGCGTTATTTGCGGACCGGCAGAATGATATCGCCGAAAAGTACGCGAAGCAACTGATCGAGAAGCAGAAGACCTACGGCCCCATCTACGACACTCTTTATACTTACTATCTCAGGAACAATCATCCCGAGTTGGGCGAGGAGTTACTGAAGAAGAAGATCGAAAACAATCCCAAGCAAGGACCATTCCTACTTCAACTGGCGTTGCACTACCTCATGACCAACCGCAAGCCGGAAATGTCCGCTACGCTGGCGCGGCTCACCTCCGATCCAAAGACTTATCCCGATGGCCATCTCCTGGCCGGTGACTTCTACCTGAGGATCCGCGATCTCAATGACGCTCTGCAGCAATACGATCTGGGCCAGAAGGAGGACGGCAAGAACAAACGGACTTATCAGAAGCGCATGGTGGAGGTGCTGGGCACGGAAGGAAAGCACGATCAGGCAACCAAGATTGTAGACTCCCTTCTCAAACAAGATCCCAAAGATGCCGATGTGATCGCAATGCACGCTACGTTGCTTTTACAGACCGCCGATCCCAAGCAGATCAAGACAGTCATCGGTGAATTGCAGCCGCTGGTGTCAAAAACACCGAAGAACGTAGCGCTGCAATACAATCTCGGCCGTGCCTACATGGCCGCGAGCGAGAGCCAGAATCTGGACCAGGCGCGCATTCACTTCCAAGAGGCTCTCAAGATCGAGCCTCGGTATACACCAGCCCGAATGGCAATGGGTGAGCTCCAATTGGCGCGTGGAGAGAATGCCTCGGCGGTACAGACTGCCGAAGGGATCTTACAAAGTGATCCAACCAATCTGCCGGCCCACTTAATGCGCACCAACGGCCTCATGCGGATGGGCGAGCTTCAAAAGGCCAGAGAAGAGATCAACACCGAATTGAAGCTGTATCCCAAATCCAACGACGCCGTGTTCGAGCTTGGACAACTTGACTTCATCGAGAAGAACTACAAGCAGGCGGAAGCCGAGTTCCGGGCTCTGATGCTGGCCAACGATTCGCGCGGGCTGCCAGGCGTAATGGAATGCAAAGTGGCGCAGAGCCAGTGGGATGAAGCTATCCAGTTAGCCCAGAGCCAGATCAAGCAATCGCCCGATCGCGCTGATTACCGGTTGTCGTTGGCAAAGATCTATTTCCGCGCCGGCAAATTTGCGGACAGCTCCAGCCAGTATCAGATGCTGATTGACAAGAATCCCAAAGTTTCCGAACTTTATGTTCGCATGGGTGAAGCCAAGGAGAATGGCAACGACACGAATGGCGCGATCGAGGCTTTCAAGAAAGCCAAAGAAATTGATCCGTCCAATTATCTGCCGGTGCTGGAACTTGCGCTTTTGTACAACCGGTCCGGGCGCGACGAAGAAGCGCGAAAAACCTACGAGGAAGTGATCAAGCTGCAGCCGGATAACGTGGAGGCGTTGAACAACCTGGCCTACATCAAGGCCGACAATGGCGTCGATCTGGACCAGGCGTTGGCGTATGCCCAGCGAGCCCAGCAGAAGCGTCCCAACGATCCCAATGTTATCGACACCCTGGCCCTCATCTACATTCACAAGAATCTTACCGATGACAGCTTGCGGATGCTGCGCGACCTGGTAAGCAAGACGCCCGCCAACCCCACGTTCCATCTGCACCTCGCTCTGGCTCTGTACCAAAAGGGCGACCGGCCCCAAGCCAAAAAAGAGCTGGAAACTGCTTTACGTAACAAACCGAGCGATCGGGACCAGAGCAGAATCAAGGAACTGCTGGCTAAAGTCGGCTAACGCCCAGGACAACCAGATTGACCGCCACACTTGAAAAGCGCTGGCCTAGCCTGCCCTATGTGTTGCCGTTTGCCAGCTTCATGGCTTTCCTGGCAATCCAAAACTATGCTTCCCTTCCCCCCAGCATCGACTACCCGGTGCGGGTGATCGTTTTATCGGTAATTCTGTTCGTATTCTCGCGGCACGTCATCGACCTTCGCAGCTCGCACCTGCTGGCGTCGGTGATTCTGGGGGTGGCCGTGTTTGTCATCTGGATTGGCCCCGATTTATTGATCCCCGGATACCGGCAGCATTGGCTCTTCCAGAATGCGATCCTCGGCCGCATAGGCACGCCGGTCGCCGAGCAGGTTCTCACGGCGCCGGTCGTTTTATGGACGCGCATCTTCCGGGCCGTGGTGCTGGTCCCGATTATTGAAGAGCTGTTTTGGCGAGCGTGGCTGATGCGCTGGCTGATCTCACCGCGATTCGAGCAGATCAAGCTCGGCGCCTACGCGCCCATGGCATTCTGGATTACCGCGGCCCTGTTCGCTTCCGAGCACGGCCCTTATTGGGATGTGGGATTGATCACCGGCGTAATTTACAACTGGTGGATGGTGCGAACGCGGAGTCTGGGAGATTGCATCCTGGTGCATGCGGTGACCAATGCCTGCCTATGCGGCTATGTGGTGGCCACGAAGCACTGGGAATATTGGATGTAGTCGTTATCGAGATCCCGTTGGGACTGGGAAGGCGCTCTCGCGTTCAGTTACTCATAGAACGCATGACCCTTCCTCGCCCGAGAAAAAGCCATCCCGCGTGGGGGTGCCTCCATTACTGCGCATCTCCGGGGGGTAACCCGCGTCTTTCAAAGTCTGCATGTACTCGTGGGGAATCCGGGGCAAGATGAACGCGATTCCGGGATGATTCCGAACGGTGTTCCGAGATGATCCCGAACAGGATTCCGGGATGAAGGTGAACACGGTTCCGGGATGAAGCCGAACATTTTCAGGCCGACCCCGGAATCGTGTTCGACTTCGCCGGAATGATTTCCACAGGCGGCTAGCAGCGCTGGACAACACAATGGCAGGCAGCCTCCCCTCGAAAGGGAGGATCAGCTTGTCAGCTAGGAGATTGTCCGTGCGCAAGATCAAAGAAGTTCTTCGATTGAAGTTTGATGTGGGCCTGGGGCTGCGGCAGATCGCCCGAAGTTGCTCGATTGGGCTCGGCACCGCCCACGAGTACCTGCACCGGGCCGAGGCCGCCAAGATTGCGTGGCCGCTCGGACCGGAGTGGGACGATGACCGACTTGAGGCGGCGTTGTTCGGCGGTCCGCCGCGCAGCCGCCCGACGGTGCTCGCGAGGCCCGAGTCAACATCGACGATCACATCGCGTTCGACACGAACTGCTACAGCGTGCCTTACAACCTCGTTCAAGAACTGGTGGAGGTCCGCTCGACGCCGACGATCATTGAGATCTTTCACAAGAGCCAGCGTGTGGCGTCACACCTGCGTGCACACGGTCATGGTCACGCCGTCACGATTGCCGAGCACCGTCCGCGTTCCGACCAAGCGCATCTTGAATGGACACCGTCGGCGGATGGTGCACTGGGCTCAGACCATCGGCCCAACACCGGTCGTCTGTTCGAACGCATTCTCGCCGACAAGCCGCACCCGGAGATGGGCTACCGATCGTGCCTGGGCATCATTCGGCTCGCCGATCAGTACTCACCGGCTCGTGTGGAAGCCGCGGCTGAACGGGCGCTGCGTACTGGAGCGTGCCGTTATCAGAGCGTTAAGTCGATCTTGAAGAACTCGCTGGATGCGATTCCGACCGCCGCTCCCCCACCATCATCACCACCGCCTCTGCACGACAACATTCGTGGCGCAGAGTACTTCGAGTGAAGGAGACCGCGATGCTGAAACAACCAATGATCGAAAAACTGGCGGCGATGCGGCTTCTCGGAATGGCCGAGGCTTTGAAGGCACGGGAGCAAGACCCGTCAGCTCGCGAACTAAGCTTCATGGAACGGTTCGGCCTGTTGGTGGATCAACAGTGGAACTGGCGAGAGAATCAGGCGCTCGGGCGACGGCTGAAGAACGCCAAGCTTCGCGTGAACGCCTGCGTAGCCGGAGATGCGACTCGATTTGTTGGGCATCAGAAATTTCTATTTGCGGGTACGCATGACGATCAGAGAGAGACCGTCCATAGCGGAGGTTCCATTTTCGCACACCTCCGCCCGAAATCGATAACTGGTTGACCGCTCCGTTGAATGGAATCAAGCATCTACAATCGGAAACCCAATTGCCCTAGAAAACAACAATCCTATGCTAGGCGTTCTTGAAGACCTCCGGTACGCAGCAGGTGTGCTCCGCCGGACCCCGGCCCTCACCTCGGTCGCAGTGCTTACTTTGGCGCTCGGTATTGCCGCCACCACGACTGTCTTTGGCTGGATCGACGGAATGGTCCTGCACCCCTTCCGCGGCGCCACGGATGACGGACAACTCGCCGTCCTCGAATCCGTCCGTGCCGGCGGCATCGAGGCTCCTAGTGTTTCTTATGCCGACAGCCGGGACTTCCAGGACAACCTCCGAAGCATCTCTGGATTGGCGCTCAACCAAAAGGCTCCCGCCTCTATCGGCGACGGAGAGAACTCCTCTTCCGCGT
>Ga0210401_10000596_pt1 | contig 43861 bp, 37 predicted proteins | sample IncBWH32MmetaG_FD_150866 | JGI IMG/M metagenome (GOLD analysis project Ga0210401, IMG submission 150866) | Forest soil microbial communities from Barre Woods Harvard Forest LTER site, Petersham, Massachusetts, United States - Inc-BW-H-32-M | ecosystem: Environmental > Terrestrial > Soil >...
CCGCGTCTGCGGCATCGGCCCGTCCGTCGCCGCCACCACCAGAATCGCGCCGTCCATCTGCGCCGCCCCCGTGATCATGTTCTTCACGTAGTCCGCGTGCCCCGGGCAGTCGATGTGCGCGTAGTGCCGGTTGGCCGTCTCATACTCCACGTGCGACACCGCGATGGTGATCCCGCGTTCGCGTTCCTCGGGCGCGTTGTCGATCGAATCAAACGCCCGGAAAGCCACCTTGGGGTTGTGCTTCGAGAGCACCTTGGTGATCGCCGCCGTCAGCGTGGTCTTGCCGTGATCGATGTGCCCGATCGTCCCGATATTCAGGTGCGGCTTGTTGCGCTCAAATTTTTCCTTCGCCATTGATGTTCAGTCCTTATAAGCGCGGGCTCCAAGCAGAGCCCTCACCTAACGCTAAATCTATGGAGCGGGGGACCGGATTTGAACCGGCAACCATCGCCTTGGAAGAGCGAGACTCTACCGTTGAGTTACCCCCGCCCTGCCTGCTAAAACAAATCTCCGGCGGGCTCCCTATCCGAATTCAGGGTGAACAAGCACAGCCCGCACCCGCGACCTCTGGAGCCTGGGACCGGGATTGAACCGGTGACCTCGTCCTTACCAAGGACGCGCTCTACCACCTGAGCTACCCAGGCGAGTTCTGTTTGCCGCATGCAGCGCAATCTTTGATGCAATGAGTACCGCTCCATCGGATTTCACTACGCGGCCGAGTTTCGAGAGGCGACATCTCTCGCTCCTGCAGGGTCGCATTTCAGGTCGTTTCCAGCGGCTTGCCGCGAACATTCGCCGCGAGCGGTGCGACCAGATGGTGGACGGGGGAGGATTCGAACCTCCGTAGCCCGCAAGGAGCGGCAGATTTACAGTCTGCTGGTTTTAGCCACTCACCCACCCGTCCGCACGGGGGGAATTAAGCAAAGAAGGCCTCAGTGCATCCGCGAAGTTTGTAAAGACACAAAGACACTTTCACACTTGCTTCGCGATGCAGGAACCTGCCTGCCGCAATCAATTGGGATTCTTCCCCTGACTCGAAAAATTTTTGGCAGAGCTGGCGGAGGGATTTGAACCCCCGACCCTCTGATTACAAATCAGATGCTCTACCAACTGAGCTACGCCAGCACGGCGCAAACCGAGGAAATATAACAAAACGGAACTAGAATTGCAAGGGCCCCCTGTGGAAGACCTGTGCAAACTTCAGCCGATTGCCAGTGGGCCCGATTTTGAGCCCACACCCGCCTGCGTTCCTCAAGACCGTGCTGGAAACACTAGTCTACACCTTTTGACCGTTCACGACTACAAGTCTTTGGTCAGAGGTTTGGCTACCGCTCGAGGACGCTGCCTGATATCGCCCGAGAAAATTCGCAATCGGACATCGCCCTGTGATGTGAAGGCAGCGCACCTCAATACGGCTTGGCTTTGAAGACGAAATTCATCGTCTTCGAATCGCTGCCGGTGATGCTTACTTGCTGGGTCTGTTCGCCGTAGGATTCGTGCCAGGCGGTAATCGCGTAGTTTCCAGGGGGCAGATTCTGCAGCTTGAATTCGCCGTCGCCGGTGGTGATCGCGTAGTGCGAATTTTTCATGACCGCGAGCGTGCCTTTCATCCACGGGTGAATGTTGCATTTCACGGGAATGAATTCCGGGCGCGCGTACTTGTCCTCGATCGGCGGCGCTCCGGGCGGCTGCGATTTATTCCACTCGCGATTGCTGGAGGGCAGCGGATGAATGTTGTGCGAGGTCTGATCGTCGTTGACGACCTCGAAATCCTGATTGACCTGGAAAGCCAGAATATGCGGCGCGTAACGGCAGCCTTTTTGCGTCAGGATGGCAGGCTGCGAGGGCGGCGGCTCGTCGGGCGCTCCGGCCGACACGTACACGACCACATTTTCGAGCGCATTGTCGGGGCCGGTGACGACGTTTTCCGCCGCCACGGGCTTGGCGTATTGCTTCGCGCAGCTGGGCTCCATGGACATGTCAATGGTGCGCGGTTTGGCGGGCGTTCCGTCGAAGGTCACCCGTCCACTGATGCCCCCGTTCTGCGGCCTCGCGGACGACATTGTCAACGTAGCGAAAAGAGCCGCTACAACTACCAGTACTTTTCTTACTCGCATAAATTCATTCCTCCTCTTCTTCTTTTCGGTAATTTCCCTCTTGCATATTTGCTAGTTGATTCCGGAACCGGTGGGCGTTCCTCCGACTCTCGTTGCCTTCACGATTTCAGCGCCCTCTTTTGTGCTTTCCCACAGGCGGAGCTCGGGGCTCTTGTGCGTGACCTGCAAGGTCCGCAGGTAGTGCACCAGGTCCCAGGCCTCATTCGGTTTGAGGACGTCCGCGAAAGAGGGCATCGGCGTGCCGTCCAGTCCGGTCATGAAAATTTTGAATAAATCATCGTTGGTGGTCCCGCATTTGAAGCGCGAGCCTGATTGGAAGTCGTAGGGATGGATGGGCTGGTTGCTGTTGTCGGTCAAGGATGCGGCTGCCGGTCCATCGCCGCGCCCCTCCGCGCCGTGACACTTCCAGCACTCGAGTTTGGTGAACAGCTCCTTGCCGTGTTGAATGCTTTCCAGATTGATCGCGGGCTCCGGGGGCACCTGGATCGGATCGCCGGGCTTCTCGCTTTTCCATCTGGGCGAAAACGTTTTGATGAATGCGACGAGGTCGCCGCGTTGCTGGTTGGTCAGGGCGCTCCACGAGGGCATATTGGAATTGACGAGGCCGCGCTCGATGGCCCTGGAGAGATCTTCGTCGGTCGGCAGAGTGCCAGTGGGAGTCGAGCGGCACTTGAACGTCGCGGCCACGAAATTCCGCGGCAGGATGTTCAAGTACTGCGCGTTCTCGCCGTTGCCGTCTCCCCGAAAGCCGTGGCAGCCCCAGCAATACCGGAAATAAAGCTGCTTTCCGGCATCGGCGTGACCCGTCCATCGAGCGATATGGGATTCCTGCGCCGCGGAAGAATTCGCGGCGGCGAAAATGAAAACCGCAATCCGTGCGAAGCGAATTATTTCTTGCGCGCGCATCATTCATCCTTAGTAGGCGAAATCGAAGCCGATCAATAAGCTGCTGGTGGTGAGGTCACGCCCGGTGACCGGAGCGGCGCCCCGCTGCCGCAAAATGGAGTATTCGTTGTGAAATGCGAAACCCGCTCGGCTGGAAATAAACGGATAAAAGCGAAATCCGACGGTGACCACGTCGATGTTGCCGAAGTTTGCCGGGTTCGTGGCGAATACCTGTTGCGACATGCGGATCGCTTCGTAGCGCCCGATCGCGACGAATCGCGGATTGAGGTTGTAGTGTGGCTCGATCAGCGCGCCGTTCCAGCTGGGCGCCTGCGCACCCGCCGGAAGCGGCTGGTTGGCAGCAGTGTTGGAGCCCAAAAAGGCGCTGTCCCATCCGTGAAAGTACATGGTGGTGACATCGAATTTCTTGACGTACCACATGCCGATGAGCCCGGCACGATAAAAACCTTTGTTGCCGATGCCAGTGCCCGCGATTCCGGCCCCTCCCGAAGTGAACTGAAAATACGTGGGCTCCTGGCCGATGTAGGCGAATCCGCCGACACGCTGCAGGCCGAGGCTTCCGACTTCAAAACCCCGGCTGGCCGCGAAATAGCCGTTGTAGGATTTTCCAGTTGGAAAATTCTCGGCTCCATTGGTGGACGTAAAATTCGGTTGGCCGTCATTGGAGTTCACCAGGGCCGCCGACACGCGCGTGCGGTCGTCTTTGGAATGGCCCATCCATTCCACGCCCACCTGATTGTCGCCGATTCCGTTTCGATATAGATTTTCGGAAACGAGCGCGTTGCCGGCCGCTCCGGGCGTGACCAGCGGCTGAAAATGATAATTCTGATAAATGCCGCCCACGTTGCTCAACGTGAGGATGCGTTTTTCGGACTGCAAATTATCGAGTTCAAACTTCCCGAACTTGATGTTGAACCACGAACTGCCCAGCAGGTTATCCAAGCGTGCCCAAACCGATTCGAAGTGGAAAGCGCCGGTGCTGTCGGACGAAGGCAAAACGTAGAATGAAATGTTCTTCGCCAGCGTGCCCGCGGTGTGAATATCCAGGCCGCTCCAGTCAAATCCATCCGTGGTGATCTCGTTCTCGACAGTGGATCCCGGAGCAGCGCCGTCCACCGCGACGCGATTGGTGCTTTCCCGGTGCCAGTTTGGCGTAATGCGAAATGTGATCGGCCAATACGACGGATGCTGATAGATGGGAGCATCGCGCTCGTTCCCCAATTGATAGCCGTTGTCTTTAAAGGCCTGCCCAAACGGACTGAGTTTTGGCCAGGCCTCATGGCAGGACGAGCAGGGCATATCGTATTTGCGCGCGAATGCCGGAATGGCGTGAACCCCGGCTGGCGGGACCGGCAAAGCAGAGGCGGGGTGGCTCGCCACCAAAAAAACAGCGATGCCCAAAGCCGCGCAAAGGCGGTAAGAAAACTTTTTTGAAATTTTCTGCGTTGCCGGCCACTCGGCGGCCGGCTCACGAACTTGCATTTCGAAGCTCCTTTTTTTTAGGCTAGGCAAACTCAGTGTCCATGGAATTTTCATCCGCAGCTGGACGTGGCGGATTTCTAAAACGAGGCGAGCCCGCCCCGGAGGTATCACATGGTAATCAGGGCTCAATCCGGTGTTGTCATCGGTTTGTCAATCTAATGTCAATATTTGTGGGAAGATTTGAGGGAAAATTGCGAATTCTGAAATTCATCCGGAATCATACAATTAGAAGATTCTTATCCTGAGGTCGGCCTGGTTCTCGTGCTGGAAGTGGAACAACGATTGTTGCGGCAAAAGCTCTGCACTCAAAAACCTGGCTGGCGCATTGCATCCTGGCACTGTGGGTGTATGTTATTCGGTCGGCTGGTATTTCAAAATGGAAATTCCAGATAGCAGGTCGCAGACCTCTCGGTTTGTGGAATCGGTAATGTCGATTGGAAAAATGGGAGATCCTGGGGATGGATCCAGTGCTTGCCAGCAAGAATGAAGGTTCGGCCGAAGGGGAAGCAGCAAGCAGAGCCCAGGCCGAGCGCCGCCGCCTGGTTGCATCCTTATCGATCATGGTTGCCGTCGCGCTGATTGTTCGCCTGATTGTCATGCGATTTGCATATCTCAATTTGCTGGACCCGGCGCGCGATCATTACATTCCCGGCTGGGAAAATGGCCATTACACTTTCGGGCGCGAATATGAGCGAATCGCGAAATCCATTATTACCGGCCAGGGATTCAGTTCCCCGTATCCCTATCCTACCGGTCCGACAGCGCTGGTCGGGCCCGTGTATGCGTATCTGCTCGCCGGTGTGTTCAAACTGTTCGGAGCTCTTACCACGGCCTCGACCCTCGCGGCACTCACCCTGAATAATTTGATGTCATCCCTGATCTGCCTGCCGGTTTTCTTCATTGCTCGGCGGTCGTTCGGACCCAAAATCGCCATCTGGTCAGGATGGGTGTGGGCCTTGTATCCACACTCCATCGCCGGCTCCAATGCCTGGGTTTGGGATACGGTCCTGGGGACACTGCTGTTCACGCTTCTGGTTCTGTATACGCTGAAGCTCGAACGCTCAACGAACTACCCGGCTTGGCTTGGGTATGGATTGCTTTGGGCGATTGCCGCTCTGAACAATGCCAACGTCCTCTCGGTGTTGCCATTTTTCGGAGCCTGGATATTGCTGCGGCAATGGCGATCGCGAACGCTGCGATGGGGGCCAATGGTAGCCGCCTCTCTGGTGTTTCTCGTGGGAGTCGCGCCCTGGGTGTGGCGGTGTTCGCAACTTTATGGACGGTTTGTCGCGTTTCGCGGCAACTTAGGGCTGGAAGTCCTGGTCGGAAACAGCAGGGATACGAGCTTTCCGTCGAATTGGGACGAGACCCCGGGATCGAACCTGGCCGAGTTGCAGAAATTCCAACGGCTTGGAGAACCCGCATATATGGCCGAGAAACAGCGGGAGGCCCGGCGAGTGATTGAAGACCGCCCGCTTTGGTATGCGGGCCAAAGCTTGCGGCGAATTCTCTACACCTGGACCAACGTGTGGAATTTTCCTCCACCTTGGACGTTTGACGAAGTGGGTTTGCCCAATGCCATCGTCTATACGATATTCTCAGCGCTGGCATTTTTTGGACTTGGATGGGCGATTCGTAGCCGGTGGGAGGAAACGATTCCTCTCCTTTTTCCTCTGCTATTCTTTCCCATAATTTATTATTTAACCCACCAGGACGATGGCCGCTTTCGCCATCCGATTGACCCGGTGGTTATCATCTTTGCCGCCTGCGGGTTGTATTCTCTCTTCTCAAAGGGTACTGATGGCCTGGGCAAAGGGGCCGTGTAAGAGTGCTTGGTGGTCAAACATGCAGCAAACCGCTGCGCCCAAGATTCCGGGCGACGACGGGGCGCCCAGCGCAATCTAATAAGGTGTTCTCAACAAGACAACGCGCCCATCTTGCGTTATCTGCTGCGGAAGGGCACAATGCCGTTGCCATCAGCACCGGTCATTGTCACGGAGTTCGAGGCATATGAAACTGAGTGTAATATCTCCGACGCTGAACGAAGCGCAGAACATCCCGACGCTCGTGGAGCAACTTCAGCGCTCCTTGGGAACCGTGGACTACGAGATTCTCATCGTGGACGACAATTCCCCGGATCTCACCTGGTCGGTGGCGGAGCAAATCTCGCTGACGAATCCCCGCGTGAGAATGCTCCGGCGCATGGAAAACCCGGGGCTGGGTGTGGCCGTTGTGGATGGTTTTTCCGCGGCCGAGGGCGACATGCTGGCGTGCATCGACGCGGATCTGCAACATGATCCCTCGATTCTCCCCAGGATGATCGAAGAACTTCAGAGCGGTATGGATGTGGTTGTGGGCAGCCGGCACGTGAAGGGCGGGGGGTTTGGAAAATGGAGCCGCTGGCGGCGGTTCGAGTCCTGGTGCGCAAACAAGACCGCTCAATTGCTGCTGGGATTTGAAATAAAGGATCCGATGTCCGGGTATTTCCTGGTCTGGCGGAAAGATTTCAATCGTGTCCAGGAACAGCTGGGGGAGAGCGGATTCAAAATTTTGCTGGAAATTCTGGCGAAACTCCGCACTCGGCGGGTTAAGGAAGTACCCTACACGTTCCGGCCCAGGGCGGTTGGCCAGTCCAAACTTTCGACCAAGATTGTTCTCCTCTATTTCCAGCAATTATGGAGGCTGTGCGGCGAGAGCCGTCGCGCTTCCGTTCGCTTCCTGAAGTTCCGAGCGGACAGAATCGGAGGAGTTTTTGGCACCTCCTTGGTGATAGGAATCCTGCTGAAAGCCGGGACAATGTTGCGGGATTGGTCGCGCTTCCATCGCTAGCGATTTGGATAGCAGCGGCTCTAGATGTTCTTCCTCCGTTGGGCGTAATTCACCGTTTGTTGCTTTGACCGCACCCACTCTAATTGACCTGACAGCGCGGCCTTGGTGGCGCCGGCATCCCGCCGGCGATTTTTGTAATTGAATCGCAGCACGCAAACCGCCGGCGGGACGCCGGCGCCACCGATTCGGCCCATCCACCACAAAATGAAATCGCCTTTCTTTCTCCCCACAATTTCAGCAAACGCGCAACACAACGTGCATTGGGGATAGCGCCTTACTTCCGGGAGTGAGAGAATAAATCCGGGAAGGGATCAAATGCGGACTTCCGGGAAAACTGTGCGTCTATCGGCTGGCGTCGCGGCCACTACAATTGCAGCGGTGCTACTGCTTTATGGTAGCTTCCAGCGCGGCGCCACGGCGCAGGCCTCGCCCGTTCCGGAACTGATCTCCGCGCTGCCTGCGGGAGCGCCTACGCTTGTTTATGTGGATTTCGCTGCCGTGCGCTCATCGTCCTTTTACCAGCATCGGCCGGACAAGACTCCCATTGCCGTTCCCAATCAGGACTACGCGGATTTTGTGAGTTCCACCGGATTCGATTTTGAGAAGGATTTGGACCGCGTGGTGATCGCATCGTGGCCCGCCTCCGGCAAAGAGCCAAGGAAAAATGTGGCGATAGCCGAAGGGCGTTTCGACCGGGCGAAAATCCGCGACTACGCCACGCGCAAGGGGAAACTCGATCACCAGCAGGGGCGCGACGTTTTCCTTTTCCCCACGGGCGACCCGATGGGATTTGTTTCCGTCACATTTCTTGACGAGCATCGCATCGCTCTTGTGGCGGGGCCGAGCATCGCTCTTCTGTTCACCGGCCATTCCGATGATCCCAGCGTGGACCCAGCCCGCGAGCGCGCCGCGCGCCTCGATGGCGCCGCCGCGTTCCTGATCACGCACGTGCCGCCGATTCCGGACAACCCCGGTGCGGGGGCGGCCACCCCGGCTGCGCAATTTCTGGGCATGGCACGGTCGGTCCAGTGGATCACCCTGGCCGTGCGGCCCGAAGGCGACGACCTGCGCCTTTCGCTCGAAGGAGAATGTGACAACAGCACCGACGCGCTGCAAATCAAGTCCGCGCTGGAACTCCTGCGAATGCTCGGACGCGCCGGCCTCGATAGCCCCAAGACACAACAGTCAATGGACCCCGCCGCCCTGGCAACGCTTCAGACTTTATTGACGAACGCGGACGTCACCCAGGCGGCGGAGCGGGTTCGCATTTTGGTGGAGTTGACGCCCGATATTTTCAAACTCAGCGAAAAACGCAAACCGCAATGATCCAGAATTCGATAAGGCTTCAAGTAGCGCAGGCTTCAGCCTGTGAGGGTTGGTCCTTAACAAGGACCAAAACGAACAAGCTGAAGAGTTTGTGTTGCAACTCATTAATTGAACAAGCCAGCGGCTCAACAGACTGCGGAAAAAGCAGTTTATTCTGTCATTCCGAGCGAAGCGAGGAATCTCTCTTCGATTTGTCCGCAAGAAAAAAAGGAGAGATTCCTCGCTTCGCTCGGAATGACAAAATTCTGGAAGGGTTTTTCCCGCAGCCTGTAACGCCGCACGGGTTCGGCATACTTGAAGGCACGGCTGAAACCGTGCCCTGCAAACATTTGGAAGTTTCCACGCCATCTCTGACGCCCTTGCCACTAAACCCGGTCATCGATTCGTGTGTAAAGGAATTTCAACAACAAAGGAACTTCAACAGCGAGGTTTGTGAGGAAGGGAACTCAGTCCGCGGAGGACTTGGACGCCGCGACGGAAGCCTGGCGCAGGTAACGCATGGGGTTGACCGGCGCGCCATTGATGCGGACTTCGTAGTGCACGTGAGGGCCGGTGGACCGTCCGCTGACGCCGACATTGCCAATCGTATCGCCGCGCCGAAGTTGCTGCCCGACGAGCACGTTGAAGCTTGAAAGATGGCCGTAATAAGTCGTCACGCCAAAACCATGATCGACGACCACCAGCCGCCCGTAGCCGGAGTGGTCGCCAGCCTCGATGACCATACCGTCGGCGGAAACTCGCACGGCATCGCCGTACTGGGAGGAGATATCCACACCGGTGTGGAAAGCGCCTTCACCGCTGAACGGATCCATACGCTCGCCAAAACTGCCCGTAAGATGGCCGACCACCGGCCACAAGGTCGGCGTGGAAGTCAGGTCCGCCAGGGCCGGGGAGGAGACGAGCTGCAGGCTGCCCATCGGCAGGGCCGCCTGATTGGCATTGTTTTCCAGAAAATTGAACTGCGCCATGGATTGCTCAAAACCTTTGGCCGACGACGCCTGAGGGCCTTCGCCCAGGGCGAACGGGCTCTGCCGGAAGCGCATGAAACCGTAGGTCATGGCCACTTCGGTGGCCAGCGACTGCAGGGAGTTCATCCGTTCATTGGTGTCTTTGACGCTGGATTGGAGCTTCTCATAATTGTGCTTGAGGGTGTCCTGCTGGCGGCGCAGGGCATTGTAATTGCCCACTTTCCAGAGCATGCGGGTGTAGGAGCCAGCCGCTGCCAGCACCGTCACGCCGCCGACAACCGCCAGAATGACGACCAAATGCAGCACATAGCCGGGAAGTGTGAACTTGCGGAAGCTTCCCTTCCGGTTGGAGGCCACAAAAAATGTGTAGGCTTCAGGCTTCATAGTCTGAAATCTCTTAATCAAAACCCACGATACTTTCGAGGGAGACGCCGCCGTTAATCCCTTAGCGGCCCATGCAATTTAACTTAGCCGTTTGAACCGAGAGCATTGGTTCGAAACCAAACCCACGTGAGTCTAGTTTCAGACTTGGGCGGAGTCAACCCTTAAATTCCCGGTTCGGGACCTTCGAATCTGCGCTTCGGTGGGCTCCAACTATAAGCCCGCACCCGTAGCGCTGTCGGCAACCATACCCTAGAATGGAATCAATGAAACCACACAAAAGAAGTTTTGGACAACTGTACTGAAGGGCAAATGATGGCCAGCGAACACGAACTGATCGAAAGGGTCAGGCGGCGGCTTCCCATCGCCGGAGACGGCTTGCGTGCCGGTATAGGGGATGATGCCGCAGTCCTGCGCCTGGGTGGCGGCGCCGAATGGGTGGTCACCACGGACGCGTTTCTCGAAAACGTGCACTTTCTGAGAACGGTTCACCCCCCGAAGGCGGTCGGCTATAAGGCCCTGGCGCGAGCCACGAGCGACGTCGCCGCTATGGGAGCGCGAGCGAGGTTCTTCTTCTTGACCTTGGGGCTGCCGGACGCCTGCACCGGGGCCTGGTTCGACGATTTCCTCGATGGCCTGGGGCGGGCAGCCCGCCGGTTCGGCCTGATCCTGGCGGGGGGGGATACGACGAAATATCCCGCGGTCATTGCCAGCCTTACCGTTTTAGGCCAAGTCGATCGTGGCAAGGCAATTTTGCGATCCGGAGCCAAACCCGGAGACCTGCTGTGCGTAAGCGGCACATTGGGCGAGGCTGAGCTGGGTTTGCGGCTGGTCCAGCGGAAGTTATACAAACAGAAGCGTTGGACCAGGCTCCTCAAGAAGCAGTATTACCCGGAACCGAGGCTGGCCCTGGGGGAATGGCTCGCTTCACGTCAATATGCCACTTCGATGATCGACACCTCGGACGGCGTTTCGACAGACCTGGGGCACATTTGTAAGGCCAGCGGAGTTGGCGCCGTCGTATGGGCCGAAAAAGTCCCGGTTGTCCGGGTACCTGCGGAGCTACGGCGACTCGGATTCGACCCCCTGGATATGGCCCTCAATGGGGGCGAGGATTATGAACTGCTGTTCACCATGCCGCAGAAATTTTCCAGTCGCCTGTCGCGCAAAATCGCGGGTGTGCCCGTAACCGTCATCGGAGAAATCACGCGCCGGAAAAAGGTCATGCTTCTGGGGCCGCATGGAATCCGCACGCCACTTCAGCCGAAAGGCTGGGATCCCTTCCGCAAAAAGAACTGATCGCGACGGATTTCCCGGCGGACGGCGCCGTCAGATTTTGCGCAGGCCGGCGGCTTCGTAGCGCGTAACGGGCGGGGGGAGTTCGCGGCTCACCACCACGTCCACGATCGCGGGCTTTCCGGATTCCTCGGCGCGGCGCAGCGCCGGGATAAATTGATCGGCGGAGGTGACGCGTTCGCCGTGCGCGCCAAATGCGCGGGCCACGTCGGCAAACTGCACGTCGAGAAACTCGCTGGCCTCCGCGCAAATTTCTTCGTGGACGTATTTCTGCACGTGATACTCAAAAGCCAGCGAACAATTGTTCATCACGATTTGCACGACCGGAAGCTTGAGGCGCAGCGCGGTTTCCAAATCGGGCAGGTGGTAGCCGAGGCCGCCGTCGCCGGTGAGGCCGAAGACGCGACGCTTCGGTCCCACCGCGAGCTTGGCCCCAAACGCCGCGGGGAACGCCCAGCCGAGCGAGCCGGCCGCGCGCAGCGTGTTGCGCCCCGGTTTCTTTTGTTGCAGCACGGTGACAGCCCACGCCGCCATGTAGCCCGTGTCCGCGACGAGCAGATCATCGCCTCCCACGTGCTGATCGATGAGCCGCATGATGTGATAGGGATTCAGGCGGCCTTCGTGCATGGGTTCGCGCGACACGCGTTCCAGATCTTGCTGCCACGCGGCGACCGACCCCTGCACCTGCTTCGTCCAGCCGGCCCACTTGCTGCCGTTTACTTTAGCAGTAAGTACAGCTTCTTTTAACATCCTGAGCGCTTCGCGCGAATCGCCGACCATCGACAACTCCTCGCGGTAGGTGCGCCCGAGGGAATTCGGATCCAGATCAATATGCACAATGCGCGTGCTTTTGCCCGGGTACTGGAACACGTTCGTTCCCATGGAGCTCAATTTTGTGCCGATCGCCAGGCAGAAATCCGCGCCGGCGAGCGTGTCGTTGGCCACCTTGCGCGAATAGCGCCCGCACACGCCGACGGCCAGCGGATGCGTGTCGGCGATGCTGCCTTTGCCCGCCATCGTGGTCACTACGGGAATGTTCAGCGCCTCGGCCAGCGCAGTCAGTTCCTGCCACGCTTCGGAGAGAATCACGCCGCCCCCGGCAATGAGCACGGGTTTTGCGGCAGTGGCGAGCAGGGTGATGGCGCGCTCCACGTCTTGCGCTACTGGCGCGACCCGCAATGCAGGGGTGCGAAGGAACGCGGGCTCGGCATAAATATCTTGGGGAATCGCCAGCTTCCGGCCGAACCAATCGGCGGGGATGCCCAGATACGATGGCCCGGGCACTCCGCTCACCGATGCGCGTACCGCCGTGCGCAACACGTCGGCAATGCGCTCGGGCTGCGGCAACTCCCCTGCCCACTTGGTCATCGCTGGGAACATCGAAGTCTGCTCGAGTTCCTGATACTCGTAGCGGAAGCGCGTCTTGGTGGTGGTCGAGCCGCTGATGGCGACGAGCGGGCTCGACGCCCAGTAGGCGTCGATGATCGACGCGGGCAGATACGTCGCGCCGGGTCCGAACTGCACGATGCCGAACGTGGGCTTGCCGGTGACGCGCGCGTAGGCGTCCGCCATCGCCAGTGCGGATCGCTCGCTGCGGCCCAGGACCACGCGCACGCCTTCGCGATTCTGCATTTCGATCAGCGCATCCTGCGGCGCGCCCGTCAGCGTAAAGACGTACTCGGCGCCATAGGCGCGGACGAGTTTCGCCAGCACTTCCGATACCGTCAGTACATTTGTCGAATCTCCCGCGGATGTGCTCGTCACGGTTTTCCTTTTCATGTCCCAGTTGGAATGAATTTCCGCTTACAAATTTGAGTTTCCGGAAAGAATGATGTTTGCCACCAATGCATTTGAATTTTCACGAATTTCAAATCTAAAATTTGAGATTTCAAATCATGTCACAGCGGGCAGCGAGCGCCATTCCCTACTTAATTGCCAATGGGTTCACAGGCGATGCCACCGCGCCCGTCACCGGCAATGCCGGCGCCACGAAGAGAAATTCGTAACGCTTGTCCTCAGCGCATTCCCTCGCCAGTTCCCCAAGATCGAAAATTTCGCCGACTGTGAGGCCCATGACCGGGATGGAAATCCAGTGCCAGGGCTGATTGGCTTCGTCCGTTTCGTTGGGACGCACTTCGGCGCCCCAGGTATCCGTGGCGATGGCCGCCACTTGCTTGGCGTGCAGCCAGTCCAGCGTCTCAAAGGCCAGGCCCGGTGCGTCGCCGCCCGAATAGCCGTCCCAGGTATTCGCGGAAAGCATCGCTTCCATCTGCCCCGTGCGCACCAGCAAAAAATCGCCGCGCCGCACTTCGACGCCAAAATGTTTTTCCGCTCGCCCCAGCATTTCGTTGGTGATCGCGAAGGCATCGGGCAGGCGATCCATTCCGAGCATGCGCGGAATATCGAGCAGCACCCCGCGCCCCACCATGCGGTCTTTCGTTTTTTCGATGCCGCATTTCAGCGCGCCCGCCGAAGTCACCGTGCGGCAGTCGTAGCCGTTCCACATGTGATCGCCGTAAAAAATGTGTCCAAGCCCGTCCCACTGCGTCCCGCATTGCGTGGGCATCATGATCACATCGTCCGCGCTGCGAATTTTTCGGCTGTCGAGCACGCCCGAATACGCATCGGTTCCTGTCCGCATCATCAGATGCACAGGATTGAACCGCCCGAGCGCGGGATATTTCGTCTTCCCGCCCTGCGGCCCGCGATGGTCGTACGGCAGCGCCAGCGAAATCACTTTGCCCCTTTGCACGAGCCTCGTCGCCGCAACAATGTCTTCCGGCCGCGTGTAGTTGAGCGTGCCAACTTCGTCGTCCGCGCCCCAGCGCCCCCAATTCTTCAGCCGCTCCGCCGCCGCGCGAATGTCGTCCATCGTCAGCTTGCGCGCCGACGCTCCCGTTTCCGCCATCCGTCCTCCCAAATCCCGTTTCGGTGCAATAGCTACGTTCAAACCGATTCGTGCAGCCCGCAATTGTACTGGATTCGAATGAGGCCTGCCTGAGGTTTTTGCCACTGCGCCACTGAATTCAATTTTAGCAGACGAGTGGCGCATGCTTCAGCTTGCGGGGTTTCGTCGGCAGAAGGACTAAGACCCGCAAGCTGAAGCATGCGCCACTCATGAATCGTCAGTGGAATTTAGCACGCAAAATAAAATCGGATTACTTCTCTGGGAGTGCAAAGACGTAAAGCGCATTCCCGTGCGTCGGGTAATAAATATCAGGAAGGATCGTGCGAGGAACATTGCGCGGGCTGCCGCCGCCGAGGCCGGTGGTGACGGCGACGTATTGTTTGCCACCAACGCTGAAGGTTACAGGGAAACCTTGAACCGATGTGCCGAGGCGAGCCTGCCACAACATTTTGCCGGTGTTGATGTCGACGGCGCGGAAGACGCGGTTGAGGTCGCCAACGAACGCGACGCCGCCGGCCGTCGACAGAACGGCGGTGAGGAACGATGGCCGCTGCTGGACGTTCCAAACTTCCTTCATGGTCTTCACATCGAAGGCGGCCAGCCGACCGACATTGCCATCGGTGCCGGGCATTTCGTAAAACAGGCGGTCGCCCATGGTGCCCCCCGAGCCGTCGACAAACTCCACCTTGCGTCCGGACATTTCCATGCAGCTCTGGCTGAGCGGGATGATGAGGCGCTCGCTGGCCGGATCGTAGGTCATAGCCTGCCAGTTGTGGCCGCCTTCGGTGCTGGGGCACACAGGGGTCCACTTGCCGATTTCCTGCTCCAGAATGTCGGGGCGGTAGGCGAGCTTGCCGGTCTTATCATCCAGGTTGAAAATGTTTTGAAAAATAGTTTCCTTGGCGCCGATAAATTCGCCGTTCTTGCGATCGAGCTTCCAGAGAATGCCGTCCTTGCCGATAGTGAACAAAGTTTTGCGGTCGCCGATATCGACGAGCACGCGCTCGTACACTACGTCCATGTCCAGCGTTTCGCCTTGCACATGCTGGAAGTACCAAGCGAGCTTGCCATCGTCGGGCTTCAGGGCGAGCGTCGAGCTGGAGTACAGCGCCGCACCTTTCGTGCCGCGGCTCACCTGCATCCACGGCTTGGCCTGCGCCACGCCCCAGTAGGTCAGGTTCAGGTCGGGATCGAAGCTGCCGGTGATCCAGGTTTCCGCGCCGACGCGCAGCATGTTGGGCAGACCGGCCCAGGTGTCGCCGCCGGGCTCGCCCTCGCGCGCAATGGTGTTGAAGCGCCACAAAAGTTTTCCGGTTGCGGGATCGAAGGCGCTGATGAAGCAGCCCTGATCTTTTTCCAGCGCTTTGTAGCGGTCGCACCCATTCTCGCCTTGAACCACTTTGCCATGAATGATGATCGGGCCGCTGGAGCTGCCGTAGCCCTTGGTGCTGTCGCCAACGATGACGTCCCAAACGGTTTTGCCGGTGCGCGCGTCAAGCGCGAAGAGGTGCGCGTCGGTGGTCTCCGCGAAAATCTTGTCCTGGTAGATGGCGATGTTTCGCATGGCGCCCGTTCCGCCGGCCTGGCTCTTGGGCGGCCGCATGTGGTTTTCCCAGACCAGGTCGCCGGTGCGGGCGTCGAGCGCCTGCATAATGTTATCGGTATTAATCAAATAAATTATGCCGTTGTGGACGAGCGGAGTGGGCTCGTTGGCCGCCGCGCTGTCGTTCATGTTCCACGACCACACCAGCCGGAGGTCTTTCACATTGTCGCGGTTGATTTGCGAGAGCGCGCTGTGGTTCCAGCCCTGGTAATTGCCGCGGACGATCAGCCAGTCCGCCGGATCGGGCTTAAGAAGCATCTCGTCGGTCACCGGAACATAATTTTTCACTTCGCCCGGGACGATGAGTCCGAGCGGGACACTCGCGGCTCGCGCCGGAGCGGAAGCGCGCGGCGCGGCATCTTCGTCGCCGCCTTGCATCGAGGGTGGCGGCGCGCCGCCAGTCGCCACGGCTCCGATGGGCACGATGGTCTGCGGCGTCAAGGCCTGCGTTCCCGCCGGCGCGCCATTGGCCTGCAGAATAAATGCGACCAGGTTGACGGCATCCTGATCGCTGAGCGAACCGGGATTGCTGATCGGCATGCTATTGCGGATGCGAGTGAACAAGTCGCTGGTCGGGCGGTTGCGCCAGGTGTTCAGAAAATTGACGCCGGCCAGCGGAGGAGCTTCGAATGTGCCTTTCAGGTCGGGCAAGTGGCACGTCGTGCAGGTCGCCTGATAAATGGCGCGCCCGGCGGCGGCTTGCTCGGCAGTGAAGGGGCCGGGACGCGCGGGTTGCTGCGCGGCTGATATGGCAATGGAGACGCCGAGCGCTGTAATCGCGCCGCAAATCACAAATCTACTAACGTTTCGTTCGGGCATCGGTTGCTCCACTCACTGGCGGCTTGTGGAAAAAGTAAATTCAAACCCTAAGGGGTTAAAACCCCTTCGGAAGGCGGGCCAATCTGTCGTGCCTAAAGGCACGACCCACAAGGCGTCGGAATTTTGCCTGGAATGTATCCCATAAATCGCCTTTTTGGGTCGCGACTTCACACGCTACGGAAAGAACCCCTCCAGAGTTTTGTCATCCCGAGCGAAGCGAGGAATCTCTCTTCGATCTGGCCCATGAAAAGAAAGAGAGATTCCTCGCTTCGCTCGGAATGACAAAATAAACTACTTTTTCTGCAGCCCGTTCAGGCGCGACGTTCCAGAACCTGAAAAACAATGGCTATAGCCCTAAAGCCTTACCGAGTTTGGATGGCTTTCCAATTTAATGACGGCGCCCATGCACTTCACTTCAAAAGCCAGCCCCACAAGTTTCCGTCGGGGGCGCGCTCGGATTGGATTTGCACGTACCAGCGGCCGTTCCGCAGGTCGGCGATCTGATCCGGCGTCAGCTCCAGGGTGCCGCTGATCGTGCCCTGCTCCGCTTTCGTGACCGTCAACTCCAGATTGGGAATGACCGGGCCGCGAATGCCTTTCGGCCCACGGCGAATTTGCGCCGTGGTGGCGGGCGAACGCAATCCCTCAAACGTTCCCTGAATGGTGAGCTCTTTGCCCTGCAGCGTCGCGGCCAGCGAACCGTATCCCGCGATGGTCGACATCATCGAGACATTAATCGGCACTGGAGAGAGGCGCGCTTTGAACTTCTCCGCAGTCTGCGCGTATTGAGCTGCACTGGCGGACAAAAGCCACAAAACCGCTGAGGCCAGCAATATTGCTGCAGCTGGTAGTCGACCGCACCGCTTTGCCATCGTTTGCTTCATCCCGGAAGGCCAAGGAATCATAAAACTCAAATCCAAAATCTGATCTCAAATTTCAAATTTGAGATTTCAGATGGGATTCAAACAATCCAACTCAATCTTATCCTGCTCAACCCCATCCTGCTCATTCGCATCCTGCCATGGAAGGATGACACACGTCACTGATCGGCTGAAAATGCCGGCAAAAATTTTTCCCCAATCTTGCCCGTTAATTCGCCAACGGATTCGGACGGACTTGAATGTGATTGACCGAGCCGAGCCGCGTTTCCGTAAATTTTGGCATATAAGAACTGTACGTCGCCCAGATGCCGCGGCCTTTCCAGCCCGCCTTGGCGTCATCAATCCGGCCATCCAGGCCGCGCGTGTAGAAGGGCATCGGGTAGGCCATGCGGAAGACCGAGAACGTTTCCTTCCTGGGATCGAAGATCAGCATCGAATCAGAAGTGGTTCCAGTGACGATCACTGTGTCCTTGCCCAGCCCCAGCGTATTGAATTGGTCGACCCACAAGAAATAGGGATATTCGGTGCTGCCGGTTTCCATGCCCGTGCCAGTGAATTTTGGCCCCGGCAGGTCCCAATACTTGAATTTTCCGGTCTTGGGATCGAGGCGGCCGAGGTGGCCGCTGCCGGCCGAAAACCACACGGTGCCATCAGTGCTGAAATCAATGCCGTGCGAGAGGCGCCCTGGAAGAGGCAACGGGAAATCCTTGAACTTGCTGGTTTTTGGGTCGAGCATATACAGCTTGTTCTGTGGACCATCTACTACTGGAACAGATAACCATACAGTACCGTCGAGGGGGCTGACAGCCGTGGCGTAACCGTTGGTGGGAATGACCTTCTTGGTATCCATATCGGCGCGCATCCAGGCATGTTCCGCGGCCGCCTCCGTCCCTTCCGGATTTGCCGGATCGATCTTGGTGGTGTCCAGCTCTCCCAGAACATCTCCATCGGTCCAGATTCGCCCCTGCCAGTCGAATTGCAAGTGATGCGTGTTGTAGGAAGTGTCGACACCAACAAACTTATTCGTTTTCGTATCGTAGAATCCGAGTTGCATTCCGTGACTGCGCGACAACAGAGCTTTGGACTCTATGGCCAGCGCCGCAGGGTCGGGATTGTCCGTGGCGATGGTGCTGGCCGACCATTTTGGATTATTTTCCGCTCCCGGCGGGCGAGTCGGCTGCGTCATCCAGACCCGGCCATGCTCATCGAGCATGGGATTGTGCGGGCTGGCCATCCAGGCTTCCTCGGTTTCGCGATCGTGGTAGTAGTCCACCTTGGTGCTGTAACCCTTCGAGTTTCGCGGCACAACGGGGAGCGCTTCGACAGTGTTCTTCACCGGATCCAGGACCCACAACACGCCGCCGCCCGTCCGGTCCGCTCCGTAAACTTTTCCATTCGGGTACAGGGTGGGATTGCGCTTGTCGGTGGAAGTCACGTCGTGGAAAAAGGATTCACGTGTTCCCCAATCCCATTGAGACACGACGAAGTTGCGTTCGATTCCGGTTGGCCGCGGCGGGGCCGCAGGCACTTCTCCCGCCTTAATGCGCAGTTCCCAATCGACAAGAGTCTTTTCCAACAAGTCTTTGTTGAGCCGGTCGGCGGCCTGGCCCATCCCTTGATTGCGTTGAAAGATTCCGTCCCAATCATCCACGTCGGTATGGCGGCGCGTAGCCACCATTCCGAGTTGATGACACTGGTTGCATCCGCCCCTGAGGGCCGCAAGCCACTGTTCCTGTGAAGCATACCCGGCGGGCAGATCTCCCTTTGCGGGAGGATGAATCATGGAAGTCCAATAGCTGGCGGGATAAATTTTCGCCGCTTCCTGCGGAGTCGCGGCATTGGTAACCTGCAGCTTGACTTTCGCGCCGCGCGCGGCCGGCACGTGATCCGAATCCTTCAGCCCGTAGCCGCGCACCCACAGCTCATACGATGCATCCGGCAAATCGGGCACCAGGAATCTTCCTTGATCGTCGGTGACCACGATCTTGCGGAAGGGCACTTGCAATTTCGTTTCCGCGATCACCCAGACTCCGGCCTCCGGCTTTGCGCCATTGCTGTTCAACACCACGCCGCCGATGCTGCTCTTGTCGATCTGCATTCCGGAAACGCCTTGCGGGGCACCCGCTGCAGGGCGTGAAATAAAACAAATCAGCGCCGCTAGAGACCACATCATTGCGCGCGTCAATCCCCGCATGTCAGTCCTCCTGCTGCAATCCGACAAGGTTTCTCGTTTTGGGTCAGCCCGAATATGCTGTACCGGGATTTATATAATGAACTGGACGAAACTGCCAATTCTTTGGTTTCGTGAATTGTGGGCTGGGTTTCAGAACCTGTGTGGTTACTCGGTTTTGGTTTGTGTAGCGCCCGCCTTCAGGCGGCGATGTGCTTGAATCTACGATGCCCACCTGAACGCGGGCGCTACAATACCGTTTGAAATTTATGTCGCCACACAGGCTATTCAGCCTGTGCTCTTAAAGGCCTCCCAAAGCCGGATGCCGCCAAATGGACTGTAAGCCATGGCTTGCCGAAATCACCATGGCGTCACAAAATTCCTGGGCCACCCGGCCTTACATTGCGAAACTATTCCGCCGCACAACTCCCACTAGAACCCGGACCGAGATCGCAGTAACCTAGGAGTGGGCGCGGGCCAAGCCCGAATTGCATTGGCGCGGGGAACTCATGAGAAATCGCAGAGGATTTTCCTACGTATTGTTAACTGGATTCATCTTATTTGCGGGAATCCTGCTGGCCCAGAACACGCCGGACCGGGCATTGATCGTGAACGGAAAGTCAGCGGGGATGGTCGTGCAGATGGGCGGCCACGCCTATGTTGACGTGGAGACCGTCGCGCAATTCACGAATGGTTCCGTCACTCTCGAACCGAATCGAATCGTCCTTACATTTCCGGAAGCCGGACCGGCTGCGGTCGCGGCTGCGAGCTCTGCGCCCGCGCCGCTCGCGCCCCCTCCGCCTGGCTTGTCCAGGAATTTCGCGAGTCTGGCGATTGCTGAATTGGCGGAAATGCGCGAGTGGCGGGGAGCCGTGGGCACCATCCTCACCTACGGTGTGCCGGTCGTGGGAACCTGGCCTCAGGACTATCACGATCATATAGAGGCCAACCTGATGCAGGTGGCAGTGGCGGCGTCAACTGCTGCCGACCAGGACGCCATGCAACTTCTCCGCAACGAATTTTCAAACCTTACGCAGTGGACCAATGGCGTCGTGTCCACGCGCCAGTCCCTGAACGCTACAAACACCGTGCGTCCCGACACACTGCAGAGCGATCAAGCCCTGGCAAAGATTTCCGATTGCAGCCGTTTCCTGAATTCGATGCTTGTCAGCGGGGTGTTTGCCGACGATCAAAGCTGCCACTAAGACGAATTCCTCACGCGCGAGGCCGCGCTTTTTCGTTTGGCGTAGGTACCAAAATCTGATTCGGGAAAAGTAGCGCGGGCTTCAGCCTGCCGGGTTTCATCCTTGCAAGCACCAAACCCCACAGGCTGAAGCCTGCGCTACTTAAATTCACCGCATCCTCTGGTGAAAACTCCGGGCAATAGAGTATATTCTGTGCCTGCAATTTCTTCTGGGTGGTTCCCGAAGTTCGGAATCCATGCCAACGGATACGCGATATTTACCCGGCCATCGGTCCATCCGCTTTCTGCGCGGGGCCGGACGGAAGTTTGGACTGGAAAGGAACAAACGATATGACGGCCACATCGCCAAGCACTGGCGAAGGTGCGGCGGGAGCGAAGGCCACACCGGTTTCCGACGCGGCTTGGAAGTGCCTTCAGGGCGCGTATGACTTGCAGGTGCACGTCGCTCCTGACGTGATCGAGCGACGCATCGACGACCTGGACCTGGCCAAGGAATTTCTGGGGCGCGGGCTGAAAGGGTTTGTCCTCAAGTCGCATTATTTTCCGACCGCCGAACGCGCCAAAGTTGTCACCAAAGCCGTGCCGGGCATTGCCGCTTACGGCGCCATCACCCTGAATCACTCCGTCGGCGGACTGAATCCCGTCGCGTTGGAGTTGGCTGGGCGCTCCGGTTGCAAAATCGTATGGTTCCCGACCGTGGACGCACAAAATGAAACCGCGGGACGCGTCGATGGACCCAGCACTAAACTGCCGTTCTGGGCGAAAATTCAGCGGGAACTTGCGGCTACGGGAATCTCTCCTCCGCCGCTCACGGTGCTGGATTCCAGCGGCAAGGTTTCCGAGGCCACGCGTCGCTGCATCGAGCTGATCGCGCGTCACAACATGATTCTGGCCACGGGGCACCTCGGGCGCGTCGAGATATTCGAGCTCGTGAAAACAGCGCGGGAAATGGGAACGCAAAGAGTGCTGGTCACGCACGCGGAATTCCCTTCGCAAAACCTGACCGCCGACGAACAGAAACAGCTCGCGGGAATGGGCGCATTCATCGAGCACTGCTTCACTACTATGCATACGGGGAAAGCTCCCTGGGACGCCGTGCTCGAAGCCATCCGCGTGGTGGGGCCGGAACGCTGCGTGCTCTCGACGGACCTGGGGCAAACGATCAATCCTCCAGTCGCGGAGGGCTTTGCCATGTTTGCGCAGAAAACGCTGGACGGAGGATTCAGTGTTGACCAGATTCGGCGGATGACGGTCACAAATCCGGCCGCGCTCGTCCAGTAAGCATGTCCAATAAATCAGGGAGAATTTTCCTATGAAGCCAAGAATCGTCCGCAACATCGAACGGCCGGACCAGGAAGTGGTCCGGAAACTTGGCGAGTTCGGCACGGCCACCGTGCACGAAGCGCAGGGCCGCACGGGTTTGATGCTGCCGTATATGCGGCCGATTTATTCCGCAGCGCGCATCGCCGGCCCGGCCGTTACTGTGCTGTGCCACCCCGGCGATAACCTGATGTTTCACGCCGCGATCGAAGTGTGCAAACCGGGAGACGTCCTGGTGGTGGCCACCCATTCCGATTCCACGGACGGATTTTTCGGCGAATTGCTGGCCACCTCGTGCCAGGCGCATGGGATAAAGGGACTGGTGATTCACGCGGGCGTCCGCGACGTCGCGGATTTGACGGCCATGCAGTTCCCGGCCTTTTCGCGGGCCATCTCCGCACAGGGAACCGTGAAGGAAACGGCCGGCTACGTGAACATCGACATCGTCTGCGCGGGGGCGCTGGTTCATCCAGGCGACGTTATTGTGGGCGACGTCGACGGCATCGTCGTAGTTCCGCGCCAGCAATCGGCGGAAGTGGTCCGCTTGTGCGAAGCGCGCCTGGCCAAGGAAGCGAAAAACCGCGAGCGATTGCGGGCCGGGGAATTGGGTCTGGACATTTACGGGCTTCGCGAGAAGCTCAAGAGTTTAGGCGTGGAGTGGGTTTAGTGGAACATGCTTCAGCTTGTTGGTTTTCTTAAGTTGCGGCAAAATTGGCGGCACAAAAATCAAAACCAACAGGCTGAAGCCCGTTCTACTGGCGCCTACATCGCTCTTAGCTTCGCAGCCAAATCCGCCTCATCTTTTGCCTCCTGAAATAATCGAATCGCGGCGATTCCGGCGGCGCCCGCCGCAAGGCAGGCGCGGGCATTTTCCGGATTCACGCCGCCAATGGCCAGCACCGGAATTTCAACCGCCGCGCAGACTTCGCGCAGTCGTTCGATTCCTTGCGGCGCGCCGAATGCCGCTTTGGACGGCGTCGCAAACACCGGCCCGAAAAAAATGTAGTTCGCTCCGCCGCGCCCGGCCGCGCGCGCCGATTCAAGGGAGTGGCAGGAAACACCAACCAGGAAATCCGCCCGTCCCGCAGAGCGGCGCCACTCGATTGCCGCTTCAAGCGGCAAGGATTTTTCCCCGAGGTGAACTCCCGCGGCGGCCGCGGCCAGCGCGATATCCAGCCGATCGTTGACGAAGACACGCGCTGGGGTCGCCCGCGTTCCTGCAACGGCGAAACGCGCGAGTTCCGCCAGAGGACGCGCCTCGAGATCTTTCTCGCGAATTTGAATCCAGTCCGCGCCGGCCGCGGCGGCGCGCCGGATGGAGTCTTGGAGGAATCGCAGTTGAAGCGGAATGGAATCGCCGGTCAGAGAATCGGAACCCACGGGGGCAGCTTGCAGCGCGCGCCGGTCCGTTACATAGCAGAAGATTGGTTTACGTGCGTGTGGCAACGGTGTCCGTCCGGCCCCGCAACATGTTCGCGGCCAGCAAGATATCCAGGGCGCCCAGGCCGGTCACCGCGCCGCGTACGGAGGGATGCAGCAGAATCGGAATCAGCTCGGGAAACTTGTCGAGGAAAAAATTGTGATCCCAATACCCAAGCCAGGGAACCAGGATCAGCAATACTCCAAGCAGAAAAATATCCAGGGCGTGCACCACGTGCAGGAAAGATTTCATTCGGGCTGCGCCTACCGCACCTTCCCGAGAAGGGCAATCCGCTCGGACACATCACGGTAATCGATGTTCATTGCGTAGACCTGCGAAAAACTGTTGAAGGCAGCATGCGTGTCGCCCGCCAATTCCTGGGCGACTCCCAAATCGTAGCGCAACGCAAGAATCGATTCTTGATCCAGTCCCGGCGTCTTGAGGGCCCGTTCGTACCAGATTGCAGCAATGGCCGGCTGCCCTTTCTCCATGAATGCCAGGCCCAGAAGCGTACTACATTGCATGGCATAACGGAAAGCGGGGCCTTTGTCAGCCGAGCTGGCAACCTTCTGGAATTCGCTGATGGCTTCTTCGAGCAAGCCCATTTCGCGGTAGGCGATTCCCAAATTGTAATGGGTTTCGAGATCTTCGTCCGCCTTGGTTTCACCGAGTTCGGAACGGAATTCCTCAAACAGGTCACCCAGCGGCCCGCTGAGCGGCGTCGCGGCAGCGGCGGCTGGAGCGCCACTTCCGGAGGCGGGGCGAGCTGCCGGCGCTCTCGAGGTTTCGGAGGACGAAACCGAATTTTGCACTGCGGCGTGCACGGGCTCGTCTGGAATTCCGAGGGATGAAGTCATCGATTCCAAATCACCGGCCAGGTCCGCAAGCAGCGAGTCCCCCGCAGCGGTTTCGCTGTCCGCGACTCCCACGGGCTCCACAGTTTGAAGTTCGAGATCGAAGGACGGGGCTTCCGCAACGGCTTCGGCCTGCATCTGTGCCGGCTCAGCCGGAATGGGGGCCGGCGGGGAGGCGGGGGCGCTTTTTCGCGGGGACGCAGCATCATGGACGGCCGCCGCATGCTCCTCTTGCATCGCGGTTTCCAGCTGTTGGGACAATGCCGCCCACTCATCGGATAGATCAACCTCGTGCACCACGGATTCAACTGTCTCCGGCGTTTGTATCGATTCCGCAGGGGATGATTCCGGCGCAGCCTCGGCAACGGGTTCGTCGAGTTCAGCGTGGATTATGGGGACGGCAAATTCCGGCGGGGCAACAGATGCTGGGGGAGCGGAACTTGGCTGGTTTTCCGCAGGGGCAATTCCAGCAGCGCGCTGGAAGCGGCTTCGTAAATCAGCGAACCGCTCCGTGCCCGCGCGGTCATCGCGCTCGATCGCAATTTGTTCGAGAATTGCGGCGAGCTCCGCGGTGCGGCGGTCATTGCCCGAACCGACGGATAGGTCGAGCAGGCGCTCGAGAATCGGAGTATGCCGAGGGGCGCGCTCCAGGACGGATTCCAGAAGATCGATCCCCTTTTGCGTCAAGCCGTAGCTGGAAAACAAATCAACATCGGTCAAAGCCTGAGTGATGTAACGCTGGGTTTCTTCATCGAGCGACGGTTCGGAAGACACGGGAACCGCCGGCTTGGCCATCTCCTCGGAAGACACCAATTTCACGACTGGCGCAATTTCTCCCGAAATCGGTTCCAGGCCGGCCTTGGCGCGCAATTGCATGCATTTGCGCCGGATGGTTTCATCTTCGGGGGTTCGTTCCATCAGTTTTTCGAACGTGGCAAGCGCCTTGTCATTCTCTCCGGCACCCTCATAGGCGTATGCGAGTTGAGCCAGCGCATCCGGCAGCCGGAACGAATCGCTGGCCCGGCCGTAAAGATCCACCAGCCATTCCAGCGGCTCGACCTGCCCGGGTTTGGCTTCAGAAAGGCGTAAGAGCGATTGCCCCAGTGCTTCATGCTCGCCCGCGTCGATCATCGCGTGGCGAATGAGAGCAAGCATGGCTTGCGCGCGATCCAAATCTCCAGCTTCCAGCAAAGCGCCCGCGACGCGGTGCCCCACCGCATGCTGTTTCGGATCGCGCGCAAATATTTTTTCTGCCAGCGCCGACGCTTTGACTGCCTGGCCGCTTTCCATGTACAGGCCCATCAACATCGTCGTCGTTTCGCCGCCGTCGTCCCGCCCCGGAAGGGTCTCCAGAAGCTTTCCCGCTTCCGCGGCCTTGCCCGAGGCGGTCAACGCCCGCACCTTCAACAGGAACGTCTGCTGGTGCGCCGGATCCAGTTGCAAGATGCGGTCGGCCAGTCGAATCGCTTCCGCGTGGTCGCCTTGCTCGAGAATCTTCTGCATGGCGCCGTGGAATGTTTCGACGGCTTCTTTCTGCTGGCCCATGGAAAGGTGCAATTCAGCCAGGCGCACTTGTATGCGCAGATTATCGGGCTCGGCTTCCAGCAGCTTGCGCAAGAGCAGCGCAGCCTGCGGCTGCCGCCCGGCCTTCATTTGCATTTCGGCAAGCTGCAAATAAAGAGGCCGCGCCTCGCTCAACACTCCCTGCTGCACGTAAAGTTCCGCCAGCCGTTCCAGCGGGCGGCTTTCCTCGGGAGCGAGTTTGGCGACCTTCTTGTAAATGGCGATGGCTTTGGTGGTGAAGCCGTCGTTCAGAAAAATCTTCGCCAGCCGCTCAAAATATTCCAGCGCCTGGAAGGTCTCCCCCTGGCGGACGAACAAATCACCCAAAGTCATCAGGGTGACCTGATCCTTGGGCTCATTCTTCAGAATTTGTTGGTATTCGAGGATGGCTTGCGGCATCTTCCCTTGCTGAAGATACTTCGCCGCCGCATTGAGGTGCTTGGTCTTGTTATACGCCATCTTCTAATGCTCTTTCCATTGTCCCGGCCGGAATGGATTTAGGCGGACAATGGTCGATTCACAGCCCCTTCCGTTGCGTCCCTTTTCGGGCTGGCACACTGCGGGGCTGTAAGCAGACCGGCCCGGCCGGATCCCGGAAGAACGACCCGACAGGTTTAGATTTCACGCTAGCACGCGTTAAAATCCGAAGTCAACGCGAGGCATTGAAAAGCGTACGTGGCAGTAATGAGGGGGTTTAAGCAGCCGCGAAGATCCGCCCATGGGCTCCGTCGCGCATCACGAATTTTCACAGGCGGAAAGCGGCAATGGCGCTTGCGTTGCTCCCGCAGCCCAGCAGGAAGCATCGCGTACCGGGGCAAAGGAAAAACGATGGTGCGGTGTGGGCCCGTGGGCGCGCAGGGCGGCGAGATGGTCAGGTGTGGCGTAGCCTTTGTGCTGCGCCAGCCCATACTGCGGATAAATCCGGTCCCATTCGAGCATCCGCCGGTCGCGTTCCACTTTGGCAATGATGGACGCGGCGGCGATGGAAATCGAAAGCGCGTCACCGTGGATGAGCGATTTCTGTTCGATCAGCACGTCCAGCTGCATGGCGTCGAGCAGCAAATAATCGGGGGAGATTTTCAACTGCCGCAGGGCTTCAGCCATGGCCTGGCGGCTGGCCTGATAAATATTCCAGGCATCGATGCGGCGGGCATCAACTTCCGCGATGGCCCAGGCGAGAGCGTGTTCGCGAATTCGCATGGCCAGAACTTCGCGGCGCTCAGCGGGCAATTTTTTGGAATCGTCGAGGCCCACAATCCGCCGCTTGGGATCCAGGATAACGGCTGCGGCAACCACCTGGCCAAAAAGAGAGCCGCGCCCGACTTCATCAAGACCAGCAATCCTTTGCCAACCGCACTTGCGGGCCTGGCGCTCGAAACGCGAGGAGCATTGTTTCCGCATCAGCGCGGATTCTAGCACGTGAAATTTTTTTCGTTACACAGATTCGGCTTTGAATGTGCCCGTTCCGAAAGAGAAACACCGGCCGCTGCGAAATCGCGCTGAATTGTCTGTCCCGGGTTTTGTCGTGGCCGCCCATCTTTTGGGCGGGTAGCTGTTTCGGATCATCCTGAACGAATCCAGAGTTGCGCGAGATTCGCCGGCATTTACCTTCGTGTAAAAAGCAAAAAGCCCGGAGAAAATTTCCCCAGGCTTTCAAAAAATACAAAAGCTCGATCTGCAATCTTAAGATTCTTTTTCCGCAGCAACCGTTTCAGGCGTCTCCACGCGTTCGACGCGCTGCAGGCGCGCCGCCTTGCCTTTGAGTCCCCGCAGATAATACAGCTTTGCGCGGCGCACGCGGCCCTGGCGCAATACCTCGATGGAACTGATGGACGGCGAGTTGGCCGGAAAGATGCGCTCGATCCCGACTCCAAAGCTGACGCGCCGCACGGTGAAGCTTGCGCCCGTGGATTTCCCGCGCTTCTTGATGATCACGCCCTCGAACGGCTGGATGCGTTCCTTGTCGCCCTCGCCTTCCTTCAACCGCACGTGCACGCGGACGGTGTCGCCCGGCCGCAGCGCGGATAAGTCTTTGCGCACTTGTGCATCCTGAAACTTTTCAATTACGCGATTCATGGCTCAGATTCCCGGCAGACCCACTCAGGCGGGGTCAGCACTGCAAACACAATCGTTGAGTATAGCGGAATTCCCGCTTTTCCACCAACTATAATAGGCTGGCGCCGGGCGCCACGCAACCTTGCAGTCCTGAGGCGTTGAACAAAAGTTACTGATTCCCGCCGTTGGAAGACGCCCGTCCAAAAATTAAAAGCGAGCTGCCCAGAGGCACCGGAAATCTTCCCAATAATTCCTCTTCCAGCCGCGAAACCCAATACAACATACGATTCAAGCCGGAGGGTGGTATCCCAGGAATCCTGGGGGTAGAACCGAACAATCTCTCTTTCCCCCTCACCGCCAATTTGACCGGGAAGAGCCAGTAGAAAAGATACCGCGATACCGCGGTCCTCATGCCTGCTTTTTCCGCTACTTGGCTAAAGGTAGCCCGGGTGTATCGCGTGAAATGGTAGTTGAGTTCGTCGTGACTGGTCCAAAGAGCCTTGAAAGCGGGCACGGTAATCAGCAAGCAACCATGCGGTTGCAGATGGGAAAGGGCATTCCGCAGGGCTTCGACCGGTTCGGCTAAATGTTCGAGGACGTCCAGCATCAGGACAAGCGAATACTTCTTGCCGGGCTGGAAAGTCTTATCGAATGGGCCGATATGGATGCGGTCGCGATAAGGGTTGTCCGGGCTGATCACATCGGCGGACACTTCGATCCCCTCAACGTCGCCGAACTGCGTCAGTTCGCGGAAAAACAGTCCATCTCCGCAACCGACGTCGAGAATCGTGCCCCATCCGCCCGGAGGCTGGTTGCGGCGAAGAAACTTGACGATCAGTTCTTCGCGCGCTCGAAACCACCAGTGACGTTCGTAGAGTTCGCGGTACCGTTGGCTGAATTCAGGGTCCAAAGGAAATCCTGGGCTTAGTTTTCCGCTTCATGGCTGCGCATCCGGACGCGCCTGCCGCCTGCGGCCGCCAGAGGCGATCCGGCCGATCTTGCTGCCGGGTGATCCGTGAAGGCGTGGCCAATGCACCGGTCCACGACGTAAAGGGGGCGCGCTTTGAGTTCTTCATATACGCGCCCGACATATTCGCCGACGATGCCGAGGAAAAAAAGAAGCACGCCCGAAAGGAAAGTCATCACCACGATCAGCGCGGCAAAGCCTTGCACGGTCTGGTGCAAAAACACTTTCGCATAGATTGTAACTATGGCGTAAAGAGTGGACACCAGGATGGCGATTGCGCCCAGTATGGAGGCGGCCCGGATCGGGACGGTGGAGAACGCGAATATCCCGTCCAGGGCGAACTTGAGACGCCGGAGCGCGCTGTATTTGCTCTCCCCCGAATGGCGTACGGAGCGCTCTACGGCCATGCCCGTCTGCCGAAACCCGACCCAACTTCTCATTCCCCGCAAATAGCGGTGATGTTCGGTCATGCCGCGAAGGTGTTCCACAACGCGCCGGGACATCAGCCCGCAATCACCGGCATCCAGGGGAAGGCGGATGTCGGAAAGCTTGGACATGAGCCGGTAGAAAAGAAAGAAGCACAGCCGCAGCCACCAGACTTCCTTGCGTTCCTTGCGCTGGGCGTACACGACGTCGTATCCGGAGCGATAAAGTTTCACGAGGTCCGGAATAATCTCGGGCGGATCTTGCAGATCGCCATCGATCACAATGACCGCGTCTCCTCCGGCGTAGTCCATGGCCGCCGTGAGCGCGGCCTGGTGGCCGAAATTTCGCGACAGCGCGATCACCTTGATCCTCGGATCAAGCGCGGCAGCTTCCTCAAGAATTTCCAGCGTGCGGTCCGAACTCCCATCGTCCACAAATACGATCTCGTGCGGCCCGCCGGGAATCCCGTCCAGCACGCTGCCCACGCGGCGGAGAGACTCCGGGAGCACGGACTCTTCGTTATGCACCGGGACCAGGACCGACAGGGATATTTGCGTTTCGCTCATTCTCAAGATCCGTCAGAATTCTTTCACCGCGCCAGTATTGCTTTCAGCCGCCCCGCCAAATGATCTTCGAGGAACCTGCGGCGGTTAAAATCCGTATCTCCGCCTCGATTAACCGCCGGAATCGTCACCAAGAATAAACAGGATGATCCTATGAAGCGTATCGAGGCGCACTTGGACAAACAAGAAGCTGTGCCTTTTCCGCCATCAAACCTACGCCCATGAAATCACAGATCCCATTTAGAAACAATGCGGACTCAGTCGCTGGCGCGCGGAGAATCATCGGCTAGTACATGGTGGAAGAATCCGGTTCTCCGGTCCCCGGACGCAACATAGCGATGGAAGCTGGGTAGGGTTGGATTAATATCTTTCCATCGACCCTTTTATCAGCTTCCAAGAGCCAGACAGTTCGGTTTGGGAAGTAGCGTAACAACTCCTGGTTGTGTTCCGGATCCATATCCCGGGCCCAAATCACCTTAGCGCCGTCTATATCACCGGGATTGTAGACCCACTCAATGTGCACACTATGGTCGGTCGAGTACCGCACAATGACAAGCTGCTGCCCCGGCCGTTGCTCGAGCCATTTCTCAATTTGATCACGAGCCAAGTTGCCGGCAATCCTGGAATACCAGGAATTCGGCCAATCCGTGACCAGATTGCGTCCTAGCGACAATTGCGCCATGCCGAGCGTGAGAGAGAACACGCAAATAAGGGGCACAGCGCGGGCGGCAAAGAGAAACCTTGATTTTCCGCGCCGGCCGCTTACATACAGGCATCGAGTGGCTTGAACAATGAAGGCCAGAAAAATCGCCGTTACGGGCGCCGCATAGTGGGGGAGGTATTGGACCTCGAGCAACAATCCGGCTAGCGCAACTCCAAGACAAAGGAACAGGAAACGAAGTCGGCCCAGAAACACGGATCGGAAACCGCCGATTAAGATGGCCAGGATAATCGGGAACCCCAGCGCGGCCCCCAGGTAGAATCTCGAAAGCCTTTTGATTTTGAGTGCCGTCGACGCGATCCATCCATGGAAAGTTCGCAGCTGTTCGTATTGCGGCAGATCCCAGTCCAGATAGAAATCCCTGATTAATTTGTAATGATAGGCCGGAATGGGACGCTCGGCTTGCCAGGGAAAATAAGGAATCGGATTGACGGTTGCCATGCTGACTTCATAGGGGGACCGCAAAGGGTTCCCCGTCACTCGCCAATTGTAGTAGCCGATTGCGCCAGCCGTCAGGGTAAGCATTATGGCCAGTGGCAGAACCACGCGCCCTAAGAGCAAGCGCAAATGAGGCCCCTTGCATGCCGTCAACCAAATGAGCATCGCTGCGGCCACCGGCAAGCTCAAGACAAACCCTTCATAGGGTCTGTTATTGGCGAGAATGGCCAGACCCATCCCCATTAACAATACATCGGCAATTTTCCCATGCTTTCGGATCCTGGGATAAGAACCAAGGACGAGCGCTCCGCCAATGGCGGCGAGTGCCCCACCCCAATAGGAGTTCGCCCAATAACTGAATAAGCCGAATCGCGCCACGGCCAGGAGCCCACCCAGCAGCGCCCAGTTCGGCGGAAGCCATCCTTGCAGCATCCAGCAGATTGCCGCGCACATGATTCCCACGCTCAACCACACGCCTACGAATGGATGCCCGCCAAGGACCTTTCCCGCGGCAAGCAGCAAACCCTGGCCAGGGGGAACAATTCCCGTGTAGGTCGGCTCTTGAAGGATGTGAAAAGTCTCGAAATGAATCCGCATGGAATGGGGCGGGTTGGTCAGGCGGCCATGTGCAAAAGTGTCGGCCATGACCAGGTTTTCAAATTCGTCATGAATGGTGGGGACGGGAACGGGCAACAGGGGCAGCGCGGCCGCTCGCACGATCAATGCCAAAATTCCTACGGAGAGCCAGGCCAAGGTGCGCCGCCGCGCAAGCCGTGCCAAGGCTCGTTCCAGTGCGGCAAATTGCGCAGAGGCCAGGCGCGGAAATAAAAGCGATACAACGATTGCCAGGAAAACGACGTACCACTCCACCTGTTCCACTGTGACGCTCGTCAACATTTCGGAAAGGAGTTCGAGCATTAAAGTCCTGTGACCATAGGCTGTATCAACGAAACAACAGGCACCCAACCTCTTCCATTTCTATGCTAACAGCCATGCAAACTCCGCGGATGTCTCCATCCCACTCAGTGTCGCAAAGGAGTTATCCCGCGGGTGGAGTCGCCGGCGAGCGAGCGGGTCGGGAGGCAGAAACAGGCTGCCGCAATTCGTAGGGAGCTAGGGTCGCAAGGTGCTCAAAGCTAAAATCACCGTACATAAACCGACACCTGCCCACGCAGCGGTTCAAGTCGTCCAGACGAGAACATGGTAATAATGAATCGAGGATGTTCCCGTGTTTCAAAACGCGCAAAGCAACGAGGCATAAGACAACTATTCTTTGACGCTGCCCGGCAACCCCATGACCAATCCAGGTTTCCTACGGGAAGAATGCTCACTATTTCCAGGCGCCCGCCGCGTGCGCCGCACTCTGCGCAAATCCTTGGAAATCCGGCTCGCTCGACCATGAGCGCCTCACCCTCACCTTCGATCAGTTTCAAGGCCCGTTGGGCCGAGGTCGCTTTATTCGCCGCCATATTCTCGATGTTGGCGCTCTTTGTGACCTGGTACGTGAGGCAGGAGCGGTTCATTTACTTCTGGGATTACGTCGGATATCACGAATACTTCGCCAACCTGGGCCTGGCGTTTGAGCAAGACATACTGAGGGCGTTACGATTTGTCTTCCTTTCCGTTCGAGTGAACGACTACAACTTACTGCCAACTTTATTCCTTGTGCCTTTCAGCCTGACATTTGGACCGGGCAGACTATCTTATATTTTGTCTCTTACGGTGACTTTTGCATTTCCCTCGATCGTGCTTTTCGCGTATGTAGTACGGCGCCTGTCCGGGAGGAGTCCGGCGGAGAGTCCATTTGACGAAATAGGGCTTACAGTCCTGTCCGCATCAACGCTGGCGTTCTTGCCTGTGCTTTGGGTACCGGTCGTATTTGGCTCCGTCGATGTGGGCGGCTTCCTCATTATCTTAATCGTGCTGGTGCTGTATTTTCGCGCCGACATTGTCGACCAAAGTTATGTAAGCCTGGTGTCCATGGCGCTCCTGCTCTGCCTTCTGGTTTTGTATCGAAGGTGGTACGCCTATTGGGTGGTTGGTTTCTTTGGGGCCCTGGCCGTGTGCGAAGGTTTGCGTTTCGCGGCCGACAAAGCGCGCCGTGCGCATTGGCTGCTCATCGCCAGAAACGCTTTGATTTTGGGGGCCATTTCTTTCCTTTCGTTTTATCTGATTGCTACTCCCATCGCAAAAAGAATGCTGACCACGGATTATGGAGATATTTATTCGGCCTATCGGTCGAGCGACCCGTTCATTCACAACCTGGGAGAACTCTATCAGCATTTCGGGCTGCTGACCCTTGTGCTGGCTGGCCTGGGGATCGTGCTCTCCGTAATGAACGAAAAGAGACGGCCCATCGCCTATTTCCTTTGCGTCCAGTTTGCGATCACCTTCGTGCTCTTTACGCGCACACAGGATTTCGTCATTTCGTCCCACGGGGAATACGTCGGCGTCCAACACTTCTATTGGGCGCTGGCTACCCTGGGCCTGTTCCTGGTGTTTTCCGTGCAAGACCTGTTCCTGCTGGCCCGGAGCCGTCCTCGAAAAGCCGCACTTGTCCTCGTCATTTTGGCCGGAAGCCTGGCGAACTTCGCCGTCACATTCCTGCCGCGAGCGGAGAGACCTCTGATGGCTGTCGAGTTTGTTTTGCCGGGAGCGAGGGAATATCCGATGGTCCGGACGGATCTGGATCAAGTGCAGGCGTTGCTGGACGCTTTAAACGACATCACCAAGGGTTCGCCGTCAACTGTTTACGTTCTTGCAAGTTCATTTAGTCTTAATTCTAGTATCGTTCAGGAAGGGTGTTTCTCATTACAGAGAATTCATCGCGAGTTGGCGCGCAGAATCGCTTTGACAAATGATGTGGACAAAAGGGACGGTTTCCCGGTCCAGTTTCTCACGGCGCGCTATGTCGTGCTGACCCTGCCTTTTGCCTACCACCTTCCGCCACAGGATCAAAAGGTGATCGGGGTTCTCGCCGACCAGCTCGTGAAGGGGGAAGGCATAGGAAAATCCTACGATAAATTGAATTACGAATTCAGGCTGGAAGACGGGAGCAGCGCTTTCATATATAAGAAAACCCGGCCCCTGGACCCGAACGATTTGAAGTCCCTGTCAGATCAATTTATCGAATTTTACCCGAACAACAGGGCCGAGTTTGAACTCTCGCCAGACCTCATCCGCAAAGTGAGCGCCTTGTAGTCGCGCGTTTCGTCCGGCAGAATATGCCCCGGTCATTGATTGTGATCCATAAGCTGGCTACCCTCATATCTGCGATTCGTTAGTCGCTGGTGGATTCCATGCAGATACTGGATTGGATTGTTCTTGCGGTTTGCCTGGCGCTTGTCTGGCCCAGGCCGGGTTTCGGTGAGCTAATTCTGGGCGGGATCGAGCAAAAGTTTTCCGAGTTCGCGCGAAATCAGCGGCTTGCTGTAGCGGCCGTCGGCGCGGCCACCGTCCTTGCGCGCGTGGCGCTTTTGCCATGGCTGCCAATCCCGCCGCCCAAGGTTCACGATGAGCTCAGCTACTTGCTTGCCGCGGACACGTTTGTCCACGGCAGGCTGACGAATCGGCCGCATCCACTCTGGATTTTTTTCGACACATTTCACGTCATCCAGCATCCCACGTATGCGTCAATGTACCCGCCGGCGCAAGGAATGGCCCTGGCCATCGGAAAATTGCTGGGCCACCCGTGGATCGGCGTGCTTCTGAGCGTTGCCGCCATGGGCATGGCATTCACCTGGATGCTGCAGGCGTGGGTGCCGCCGGAATGGTCGTTTCTCGGCGGCATCCTGGTGTGGACGCGGTTTGGCATATTTACTTATTGGATAAACCGCTATTGGGGCGGAGCGGTGGCGGCGATCGGGGCCGCCCTGGTCTTGGGAGCGCTGCCACGAATCTGGGATCACCAGCGTCTGCGCGACGCAATTGTCTTCGGATTGGGAGCGGCCATTCTTGCGGTAAGCCGGCCCTTGGAAGGGGCTATTTTTTTAATTCCCTTTGGTGCGGCCCTTCTCTGGTGGGCGCTGCGGCTGGAAGTCCGCGCGCGAGGCGCAGCGATGAGGCGCATCATCTTGTCGATCGCCGCAATTCTCGCCTGTACCGCCGGCTTTATCGCCTATTACAATTGGCGCGTAACGGGAAACCCGGTGGTGTTCCCTCACTTCATCGAAGGGCGGAAAATTACCACGGCCATTTTCATTTGGCAGCATGACAAGCCGCCCATCGCCTATTCCAATCCGCAATTCGACGACTTTTACCACCGTTTTCTGCCGAGCCTCTATCAGCCCGGCTGGGCGGGAGCCGAACAACTGTGGTGGGACAAGTCCACGGAATTTTACGAATTTTTCCTGGGCCCCGCGCTTTCAATCCCTTTTCTCGCCCTGCCTTGGGTGTTAAAAAACCGGCGGAATCGCTTGCTGCTCGCTCAGGCCGCTCTTTCAGCCGTCGGGCTCTGGGTCGTAGTGTACTACCATGCGCACTACGCCGCGCCTCTTATGGCCACGGTCTTTGTGTTGCTGATGCAGTGCATGCGAGTCCTGCGGCGGTTGCACTTCCTTGGCAGGGGTGTCGGCGTTGCATTGACGCGGCTGATTGTCCTCTTCAGTGTGCTCGTCGGGCCAATCTATTTCGCGCAGACTAAGATTTCGCAGCCGAACGCTCTGTTCGAATGGTTGCACCGTCACACCGTGGCGGCATTGGTGGCCTCGCTACTCGCATTGGTATTGCTGAGGGTGGGATCGTCCCTCACCACGCGAGCTGCCCCGGCCCAGCCGGGATGGCTGATCGCATCCTGCGAATTTCTGCTGGTCCTCGCAATCGTGCTTCAACTTTGCGAGATGCAAAGGAATCTCTACGCGGATGCTTTTCCATACCCGGACGACCTCATTTACCCTTTCCGAAAGCCGGTTGAAACGCAGCTTGCGGCCCTCCCCGGCGAACATCTCGTTCTCGTGCGCTATTCGAAAAATCACAATTCCGGCGAGGAGTACGTTTATAACGACGCCGACATCGATCATGCAAAAACGGTATGGGCGCGAGAAATTCCCGGAATGGATCTCGGACCCCTGCTCAATTATTTTCGCAATCGGGATGTGTGGGTGTACGAACCGGATGAAGACGATTCGACAGTTCGGCCGTATGCTTCAGGGGCACAGGTGCCTCTGCGTTAAAAAGTAGCGCAGGCTTCAGCCTGTGGGGGTTCGTCCTAGCAAGGCCCAAAATCCACAGGCTGAAGCCTGCGCTACTAAAGGGCGATCGGGATGTTCAGCAAATCGGGGCGGTTGCGTCGTGTTTTTTCCAGGGCTTTTTGCTGGCGCCAGCGGCGAATCTCTTCGTGATTTCCGCCGAGCAAAACTTCCGGAACGCTCCAGCCGCGAAATTCCGCGGGGCGGGTGTAGTGAGGGCAATCGAGGAGGAGGGGACTGGGGACCGGGGACGGGTGACTGGCGGGGGACATCGCTTCGCTGCCCTCAGCTTCGAGGGCGCTGAAAGATTCGTTCACTGTGGAATCTTCGTTGCCCAGTGCGCCTGGAATCAAGCGCGTTACCGCATCCACGATGAGCGCGGCGCCCAATTCGCCGCCGGATAGAACAAAATCGCCGATGGAGAGTTCGTCGGTGGCAAGATGCTCGGCCACACGCTCGTCCACTCCTTCGTAGCGGCCGCACAGCAAGATGACGCGATCGAGTTGCGCGAATCGCCGCGCTGTATCCTGTCGAAATAATTTCCCGGATGCGGAGAGCAGAACAATCGCAGTAGCTGAACGCGTGCCGGGCGTTGCATCGCCTTGTGGGGGCACGTCATGCCCTGCTGCTGCATCGCCCGCAAGCGATTCCACGGCCTCGAACAGCGGCTCGGGTTTCAGCACCATGCCCTCGCCGCCGCCAAACGGGCGGTCATCCACGGTTCGATGGCGATCGTGCGCGAAAGCGCGCAGGTCGTGTACGCAGACATCCACGAGACGCGCCTCGCGCGCCCGACGTACGATTCCGTAATCCAGCGGGCCGGCGAAAAATTCCGGAAAAATTGTGATGATGTCGAACTGCATGGCAGGGACAGTGTAACGCGGCGCGGGTCACACGCCGCGGAAAAACCTGGTCGCTGCCATTCCGGAGCGCATTTCTCGTCGGGGAATTACTCTTTTTTCGGGCAGCGAGCAGGGATAGATTCCTCGCTCCGCTCGGAATGACAATTCAGAAGGCTGGTTCAAAAAGTTTACGTTCGATTCAAATCGCGCAGGCCATCCGGCAGAGAGACTTCAATGCGTTTCGCTTTCACATCAATGTGAAGGCAAAATTCCACTGCGAGCGGCAACAGGATTTCGCCATCGCGGGTATCGATGGCCAGCAATGGCGCGCCGCCCGGAAATTCAACGTCGCGCACGGAACCGAGCGCCGACGATGCGCCCGCTTCCCACACCGCGCATCCGACCAGATCGCTGACAAAGTAGTTCCCGGCGGAGAGTTGCGCGCGCTCTTCGATCGGCACCTGAACTTCCAATCCGCGCAGGCTTTCCGCGGCTTCCATGCTGTCAATATCCGCAAAATGAAAAACGGCGTGGCCCCCCCGGCCCGGCGATAGCCAGCAGCGCTGCACGCGAACACGCCGCGGCGCGCTTCGCCCGTCGGCGAGCCACACTTCCTTTAACTTCGGCAGGCGCTCAGGGAAATCAGTGAGGATTTCGGCGGCCACTTCCCCGCGCAGGCCGCGAGGACGCAGAATTCTGGCCAGCGTTACTCCGGTGAATTCTTCCGCGGGCAATCTATTCGAGGATTTCAAGCGTCAGGCGTTTCCGAATTTTCATCCCGGCGGCGCCGAGGATGGTGCGGATGGATTTCGCCGTCCGCCCCTGCCGTCCGATCACTTTGCCCAGATCTTCCGGGTGCACGCGCAATTCAAGCACGGTTACTTGCTCCCCATCCACGGATCGCACCTGAACTTGTTCGGGATGATCGACCAATGCTTTCGCAATCGCTTCCACAAGGTCCTTCATGGGGCCCTCCACCAGTCACATTCGCGGGTTCAACTTGAGATCTCACTTGTGCAGGTTCCGAGGGCCAGGGGAACCTTCCTTGAACCACCGCCCGGCGGTTCAGGCGATTTTTTGGGCCGTCAAAAAGCTGCGAACGGTGTCACTGGGTTGCGCACCGCACGACAGCCAATACTTCACTCGCTCGGCGTTCAACTGAATTAACGCTGGATTCTTGAGCGGGTCGTAGGTTCCGACCACTTCGACAGTCCTTCCATTGCGCGGTTTGCGCTTGTCGAGCACTACGATGCGGTAATAGGGTTGCTTCTTTTTGCCAATTCTAGCAAGGCGGATTGCCAGCACGATTCACTTCCTCCTGGCCCAGGATTATAGCTGGTTCCACCTGTTTGCGATACCCCGCAGACGACCCAACCTCCCGACTAGCCCTTCTACTATAGAGATGCATTGATCGCGCTAGAGGTTTGTCCAGCCGCGCAGCACAGGCAAGAGTGCCTGGGCTACTAAAACCTGCTCACCGGACAATACGACCGGCTCGCGCACAAGTGACGAGGAACGTGAAGGGACCCTACGAAACGCCGCTGAGTTTTCCGAGGCCTTTAAGGCGGCCCTGGGCGGCGAGCGCGCCGTATTGCTTCATCATCTGGCGCATCTGCAGGTATTGCTTCAGCACTTGATTCACTTCCTGCACCGAAGTGCCGCTGCCGCGGGCGATGCGCTTGCGCCGTTTGCCGTCTATGACGCTGTGATCATTGCGCTCGGAATTGGTCATCGAATTGATGATGGCCTCGATGCGCTTCAGATGCGATTCGTCCACTTGCACGTCCTTGGGAACTTTCGCCAGCGGACCCACTTTCGGGAGCATGCCGAGCACTTGTTCGAGGGGACCCATCTTGCGGATCTGCCGCAACTGGTCGCGGAAGTCCTCGAGCGTGAATTCGCTGCGGCGCAGTTTGCGCTCGAGTTCGGCCACCTGCTTGGCGTCGACGGATTGCTCAACGCGCTCGATGAGCGAAAGCACGTCGCCCATGCCCAGGATGCGCGAAACGATGCGCTCCGGATAAAACGCGTCGAGCGCGTCGTATTTTTCACCCGTGCCCACGAACTTCACCGGCGCGCCCGTCACCTTGCCGATGGAAAGTGCCGCGCCGCCGCGCGCATCGCCGTCGAGCTTGGTCAGCACGACGCCTGTCAAGCCCAGCCTCTTGTGAAATTCGCCCGCGGAACGGACGGCGTCCTGCCCGATCATGGCGTCCGCCACGAACAAGATTTCCGCCGGGGTCAGCTCGCGCTTCAGCATGCCCAGCTCTTCCATCAGTGTGTCGTCGATGTGCAGGCGCCCGGCGGTGTCCACCAGAATCACGTCGTGCGCGGAAAGTTTGGCTTCACGAATCGCGCCGCGCGCAATTTCGAGCGGCTTGTCGCTGCCCGCGCCGGGCCAGCACGGGGTGTGGACCGCTTTGGCCACCTGCGCAAGCTGTTCGCGCGCCGCGGGACGGTAAACGTCGGTCGAAACCACGATGGGCCGGTGGCCGTGCACGGAGAGCCACTTGGCCAGCTTGCCCGTGGTGGTGGTCTTGCCCGAACCTTGCAGGCCGACAATCATCCACACCGAAGGCGGCCGCGAGGAGAAAAGCGGCTTGGCGTGCTTGCCGAGAAGCAGCGCCAGTTCATCGCGCACAATCTTGATGACTTGCTGGTCGGGAGAAAGTTGCAGCAACACTTCCGAGCCGAGTGCCTTATCGCGAATGTGCGTCAGCACTTCATCGATCACGCCGACGTTAACGTCGCCCTCCAGCAGCGCCTCGCGAATTCCCGCGAGCGCTTCGTCCACGTGCTCCTGCGTGAGTTTTCCCTGGCCGCGCAGGTTTTTAAAGACTCGTTGCAGCTTGTCTGTCAGGTTCTCAAACATCGGGTTCTGTTCCTGGCGTCGAAATCGCGATCGCTATCAAAACGAATCCCTATTCTAGCAGGACGGGCGAAGACTTGCTTCGTGCTTTGGGGTCAAGTGGCGCGGGCTTCAGCCTGCGGGTTTTTGGCCCTTGCAAGGACGAACACCCGCAGGCTGAAGCCCGCGCCACTTAATCCCGCAACCTCATACGCCTGAACCACGAGTATCTTGCGACAAAATGGGCAGGGAGAAAATCAATCGCGAACTGCTTTTTCCCGGACCAAACCGTTGAAGCAGGATGGGTTTGATGATCGCGGTCCACATGGCGTAGAGCTTGGGAGTCGGGTGCAGGCCATCGGACTTGAACAAGTCGCGCGGAAGATTTCCATTGGCATCGAACATGGGCGTGGCGATGTCAATGAATTGCACGCGCTGCTGCGTCGCGGCATACTCCTGCATCAGTTTGTTTGCTGCTTTCATCTGGGGCCACTGGTTCCAGCGCAGTTTGGACGGCTTGATGGCCAGAATGTAAATCCAGGTGTCGGGCAACGCGCCATGCACGGCCTGTACGAATTTCCGGAAGTCGTTCGCGACCATGTCCGGCGTCTTAGGAGAGCCTTCCGCGAGATCGTTGTCTCCTTCGTAGACGACCACCGCGCGAGGGTGGTAGGCGATCACGATGCGATTCGCGTACATGTCGAGATCGGAAAATTCTGAGCCGCCAAAGCCTCGATTGATCACGTCCAGCGGATTCATGTCCGAAACGAGCGTGTCCCAAAAGCGAAAACTGGAGCTTCCCGCGAAGACAATGCTGCCGGGCTTTGGCGGATGCGCTTTATCCTGGTCTTCAAAATCGCGAATTGCCGGCTCCCATCCCTGCGCGGAAACGGCCGGCGCAAAAAAGCGCAGGGCCAGACCCAGGAGCAGCGCGGCAAAAATTCCAACTCCGAAAGAATATTTTCTCGAAACTGGCGCAGGCATTGGTCGCATGATTTCCTGACTATACCTCAATCACTGAAGTGCGGATAAAGACATTCGCTCGCGAGCGATTGCTTACGTCCTTGTAACTCCTCTATGACGGAGTTATGCTTCGCCGCAAACGGGGCAAGCCGAAAGCGGAAACCTGAAATCGGCCAAACAATCCAGATTGCTACTGCGAAGAGGAGGGCAAAGCAATGGAACATTTGATCGCGAAACTTCTTCACGACTTCGAGGACGGAAGAATGACCCGCCGCCAACTGATTCAGAGCCTCGCGCTGGCAGCGACGGCAGCCTCGGCCGCGAGCGCGGCCCCCGGGAACGGCGTGCTAAAGGCCACCTACCTGAATCACGTTGGCTATCAAGTCGCCGACTACGGCAAGAGCCGCGATTGGTATGCGGAACTTTTCGGAATGAAAGTCATGCTTGACGACGGGAAAAAGGCCAATCTGGGATTGGGAGAATCGCTGCTCATCTTTCACCCGCGTAAGATTCCCACAACTCCGGTGGTCGATCACGTCTGCTTGACCATTGCCAACTGGGACACGGACAAGAACGTGAGAGGAGAGGTGGAGGAGGAATTGAAGCGGCGCGGCTTCAAAACGCGGACGACGGCGAACAGTTTTCACTTCAGCGATCCGGATGGCTTTGAAGTGCAGGTCGGCGGAAAAGATCAATAAGGTTCTGATTCGCTCCCGCGCGCTCGGATCGTACGATGCGGCCATCCCTTTGCATTGCGGCGAGGCAGTGAGAGAATGGCGGCCAGATTGGGCAACCTTGCAATGAAAGGGAGAGCAACTTTATGAAGAGACTCGTCCTGCTGATACTTCTGGCGAGCGCGGTGAGTTTCGCGCAGCAACCGGGCGCCGCGCCCGCTTCCAAGGCAAAGATACTCACGCGCGCGGAATTTGACGCGCTGGTCGCGGCACCTGGTCGCGTATTGTTGATCGATGTGCGGCGTCCCACTGAAATTGCGCAGAACGGCGGCTTCCCGGTGTACCTCAACATTCAGGCGGATGATCTCGAAAAACATCTCGCCGAAATCCCCAAGGACAAACCGCTCGTTATGGTCTCCAATCACGCGCACCGCGCCGGAATCGCGGCGGACTTGCTGGAAAGCAAAGGGTTCAAAATTGCCGGTGCGATTGGCGCGCAAGTCTACGAATCGGAGGGCGGGAAGTTGATTAAATATCCGCCGGAGAAACCCGCGGCCAACGCGGAGAAATAGCAGGGAGCACGGACTCAGGTAGCGCAGACTTCAGTCTGTGGGGTTCCATTCGATCTTGGCAAGTGCGTGTAGCCCGTGTGCATGGGACTGAAACCCCGCAGGCTGAAGCCCGCGCTATTTGCTGATTTCCTGTATTTCTTTATTGTCGAAATTTTCCTCGCAGACGTATTCCGAAATGTGCCAGTCCGGGCGAAGCTTGAACTGCTTCATCCCGGTCCATTTCCTGGTGTAGGCCTTGGGATCGTCGAATGTGAAATCGATTTGCAGCATGTCCGGTGCAGTGCGGTGGATGCGCTCGATGAGGTGTAGCTCGTCGGAATGGGGATGGCCGACTTGATCGAGCCAGGTCTTGTCGTTGAAACCGATGGTATCGACGACGAGAGCGTCTCCCTCCCACTTTCCAATCGAGTCCCCCATCCAGCTGGGATTCAGGTACTTTGGATGCGGCCGCCCATCGGTCCAGATCTGGCGAATATAGTGGCCAAATTCGTGGACGATCAGCACGCGGCCGGGAACCACGAAGATTTCCATCGGAAAATTGAAAAGATAAATCCGCGGCACGCCGGGAGGATAACATTTCAAAGTAGTGTCGTCCGACTCGCCCGTGTAACCGCCTGTGTGAGGCGCCTTGGTGGACTTGAGTTTTTCTTCCGCCCAGGGCGTCATCGGCGGATCCTCTTTGCTGAAAACAAAGCCGCCTTCGCCCAGGCTGCGGCCGCCGATGCGCGGGAATTGCGTCCAAACTCCGGTCAGATCGGCTCCCGGTGCTACGACCGCCGGGACTTTTGCGGCGCCGGACTCGTCCGCGTTCTGAGCCCGCGCAAAAGCAGGAAGCGAGAGCGCCGCAAAGAGAGCAAGGCTCAAAACCGTCGAGGAATTTCGCATCAGCAAACTCCTTCCCGATCGTCGTACCGCGTCGGCGCATTCCGGCGAGCCGGGATCAATAGTCGTCGCCTTCGCGCGGCTTCAGTTCTCTGCCGTCGGAGAAAATTACCTTTTGCAGGCGCATGACTTTTGCGCCGTCCTTCAATCGGTTCCCCACAATGGTGACCTGGTCCCCCGGCTTGAGCGAATCTCTGGTCCAGCCGGCCCTGGCGAGGTTGTTCGGGCTATCGGCTTCGATGAGCCACTGTTCGGCGTTGCCCTTGTCGTCTTTCGCTGCGAGATGAATCGAGGAGTGCGGATTCATAAACGCGAATTGCGTTATGGTTCCCTTTACCGAAACGGACTTCGACATATCGTAGTTCGATGACCCGTGGTGCGCGGAAACCGGACCACAAATTAGGAGCAGGGCAAGTCCCAATGCGAGAACATATCCAGGCCTGTTATTCACGGCTATCTCCGATATTTCTGCGGATTTCTTTTCGTTCCGCGTTGCTGAATCCGCCTGTCTCCATCGCACACAGATTGTTCATCATTTTATATCAAAGAGAACGGATTCTAAGACGTGGGTTTTTGTAGCGCAGGCTTCAGCCTGTGGGGTTCGCACTGGCAAGGACTAAACCCCCCAGGCTGAAGCCTGCGCTACTGAAACAAAACTTCGTGATGGAATCTTGCGA
>Ga0210401_10000600_pt1 | contig 43801 bp, 34 predicted proteins | sample IncBWH32MmetaG_FD_150866 | JGI IMG/M metagenome (GOLD analysis project Ga0210401, IMG submission 150866) | Forest soil microbial communities from Barre Woods Harvard Forest LTER site, Petersham, Massachusetts, United States - Inc-BW-H-32-M | ecosystem: Environmental > Terrestrial > Soil >...
CGAAGTTATTTCCTCCCGTTGCAGTCAATGGAGCTCCTGGCGGCGCAGGGCCACCACCGTATCCGTTCGTCACAATCGTCCCGATCGGTGTGCCGTCGCTCTTCAAGATTTCGAAAGTGAACATGGCCTGTGCAACTCGCACAGTGTCAGCGATTGCCCCGCCGGGGGCGGGGGCCGTGCTGCTAAAAAAGTTCTGCGCGGAGCGGATATGAGTCCCCTTCACGGGCTGGCCATTGACGGCCACAATGTCGGCGATGCCTACGGCCAGGTTGAAATTGTTCGAGCCGTGGCCGGCGACGGTGGTAGCCTTTGGATCAGTCGCGAACTTGGAAACGTCGGACGTGTCTTGCAGATACAGCACATTGTTTGCTACGTCGATATGCAGGATCGAAGCTGGCGGGATTTGCGCCAAGCCCAGCCGAGTGCACGCGGCGACGCAGAGAACCATCGTAAGAGTTGTTTTCCAACGCAGCCGTAGCCTGTTCCGCGCTCTTCGCAGGGTGTTAAGTCTCGTTGTGTTTGTCATACTGCAATCTCCTTCTTGTCTAGGTCGATCTGGTTTGCCAGTTCCAATCCGGCTCACCTGGCACGAATAAGGAATCGCGGAGCCCGAGGTTACAGCGCCGCCTGGCGCGAACGGCTTAAAGGGTCGGCATCCGATGATGACGACTTCCGCCGTTATCACAACGTTCGACTGCAGCTTGAGCCCATTCAGCGTCGCGTGTCCGGCAAGCACTCAGTGAGCTGCACCCGGAGGAGTAATGGTCCCGCTGTACGAGCCGCAGGTACCGTGCGTTCCGTCGCTACGGGGTACCACATCATGGTAGAGCGTCAGAGTAAAGCTCCCTTGGGCTCCGGCGAATCGACCCGTGCCACCAGTGATGGTGTGAATTTCCGTGATCTTAGCGTAACTGTCCTCAGGCTGCGCACCCACAACCTGGCAAGGGGACATAGGCGCATGTTCGGGCGATCCGACAACTGTCGTATCGATGCTGTCTCCATTGGCCGCGATCCAATGAGCCGACCCTGTGCCTCCGGACGCCGTCAGTGTCAAGACCGTGGTAGACGAGAATTGACCGACATGGGTACCGATTCCCGTAATGCTTTGAGTGAGGGTGGGAGGAGTGACGGTGTCATTCCCTTGGAACGTACCCTTGAAGGGTACTTGCTGCTGTGCCGCTGCCGGGATGGCAAGCGCCGCCAGAATCAGCGCCGCCATCGGGAGATAGATATTGGGTATCTTCATAACGAATTTCCTTTCGGTTGATCGAATCAGGCGGCCGGTTCGAATCCGGCTTACCCGCCACGAATAAGGAATCGCGGGGCTGGAGGTTACAGCCTCTGGCGGGAAAGGCTTAAAATAGGTCCTGCAACTTTGTTCCAGATGCCAAACTGCCCTCAATGCGGACAGGAATTGGGCTCCGGCGATCCCGCGGGCCTGTGCCCGAAGTGTCTGATCCAGGGCGCCTTCGATAGTTCGGTTGGCGCGGAGGAATCCCAAAATCAGGCTGCCGATACAGCTACAGCGCCAATTGGTGATGACGATTTCGGCCGTTATCAGATCGTTCGGACAATCGGTGAAGGGGGGATGGGCACGGTGTACCTGGCCGAGCAGCTTGAGCCCATTCACCGGCGTGTGGCTCTTAAGGTTGTGAAGCTTGGCATGGACACTGCCCAGGTGCTTGCCCGGTTCAACAACGAACGCCAGGCGCTCGCGATGATGGATTACCCGAACATCGCCCAAATCTTCGACGCCGGCGCGACCACGAAGGGGCGGCCGTACTTCGTCATGGAGTACATCGAGGGCGCACCGATTACTCAGTATTGCGATCGCAAGCGGATGACCACTAGGGAGCGGCTCGCATTATTCCTCGGAGTCTGCCGTGCGGTCCAACACGCTCACCAGAAAGGTGTCATCCATCGTGACCTGAAGCCGTCGAATGTGCTGGTGACCGAGCAGGACGGAAGGCCGGTTCCCAAGGTAATCGATTTCGGCATCGCGAAGGCTACCGACAAATGGGCAATCGAGAACACGTTGCTCACACAGTTCGGGCAGATCGTCGGGACACCGGAGTACGCCAGCCCTGAGCAGGCGGACACGATGACCGGAGACATCGATGAGAGCTCCGACGTGTATTCGCTCGGCGTGCTCTTGTACGAATTGCTGATCGGCGCTGTACCTTTCGACACGGCCACGCTGCGCAACGCCGGCTTGGCCGAAATGCTGCGGATCATCCGCGAAGAGGAAGCGCCGTCGCTATCGCGAAAGCTCACTTCGATGGGCACAGCGGCGACCGATATTGCCGCGCGCCGCCAGACCGACCCGGGCTCCCTGCGCCGCCTCATCGACGGCGACCTCAATTCGATCACGATGAAGGCTCTGGAGAAGGCGCGCGAGCGACGCTATGCTTCGGTGTCGGAGCTCGCGGCCGATATCCAGAGGCACGTGGAGCACCGGCCGGTGCTGGCCTCGCCGCCGGGCAGGCTGTACCGAACGCGCAAATTTCTTCGCAGACATAGGCTTTCCACCCTCGGCACAGCCGCGGGAGTTGTGTTCCTGGTGTTGAGCGGTGTGACGGCGTGGTCGCTTTCCCATCGCGATGTCGCGTCGAAACCCATGCTGACCGACAGGGATACCATTGTCCTCGCAGATTTCGATAACAAGACGGGCGATCCGGTGTTTGACGACACGCTGCGCCAAGGACTTTTCGTGGAGCTTCAACAATCGCCGTTCCTTGAGGTAATTTCCGATCAGCAGGTTCAGCAGACGCTGGCTCTGATGGCGCGGCCGAAGGATGCCCGTCTCACACCTGAAATCGCGCGGGAAATATGCGAGCGAACCGGGAGCACCGCGATTCTCGAGGGTTCGATTACAAGCCTTGGAAGCGAGTATGTTCTGGGCTTGCGAGCGAAAACCTGCAATACCGGGATTGTCCTCGATCAGGAGCAGGCGCAGGCCGCCAGGCGAGAGGATGCCCTCAATACTCTGAGCCAGATCGCTCGCAAGTTTCGAACCAGATTGGGCGAATCGCTCGCCACGGTGGAGAAGCACTCAGCGCCTCTCTGGGAGGCCAAAACTTCTTCCCTCGAAGCGCTGAAAGCGTATAGCTCAGCGATGAAGGTTCTCTTATCGTCCGGGAGTGTGGCATCCATTCCCTACTTTCACCGGACGGTCGAAATCGATCCGAAATTCGCAATGGCCTACGCACATTTAGGGCTCAACTATACGTCCAAGGGAGAGTCGGCGCTCGCACTTGAGAACTCGACGAAAGCCTGGCAACTGCGCGATCATGCCAATGATCGGGAGAAGTTCTTTATCGACTTTAACTACGACCGGGAAGTAACTGGGAATTTGGAAAAAGCATTCCAAACCCTCGAATTGTGGGCCCAAACCTATCCTCGCCGAGGTGCGGACCCGAACCCCCAAGGTTTGATGGCGGGACTCTCCGCAAAGGGGACCGGCCGGTGGGAAACAGTCATCGACCAAGCCAAGAAAGACATGGTGGCCCGTCCCGATGCGGTCTTCCCGTATGGAAATCTGACACACGGCTATTTCTTTCTGGACCGCTTCGATGAAGCCGGGACGGTACTTCAGGTAGCCGCCGCACGCAAGCTGGAAATACCGGAATACCTGGTCGACGCATACAACATTGGGTTCCTCAGGGGCGATAAAGAGCAAACGGACAGCGCAGTGGCTCTGGCCAAAGGCAAGCGCGCAGCCGAAAACCGCTTGTCCAATTCGGAGGCGCTTGTCTTTGCTCGCTCCGGCCAATTGCAACAGGCACACGAATTCTCTAGCCGCGCTGTAAACCTGGCCCGGCAGGAGGGAGCGCGTGAACCGGCAGCGACGTATCTGGCGGTGGAAGCGGTGTGGCAAGCCCTTTATGGGAACGCCGCCCAAGCGAGAAAGAACGCCACAGCGGCACTCGCGGTTTCGAGTGCCCGGGATGCCGAATACGCCGCCGGCCTTGCCCTGGGCTTTGCCGGTGATGCTGGGCGATCCGAAGAGCTCGCCGCCGGTCTTGAAAAACGCTTTCCGGAGGATACCTTCGTTAGGTTTACCTATGCACCGGTTCTGCGCGCCTTAGCCGCACTCGGCCGAGGCCAGCCGACGGGTAGCCTCGAGCAGCTCCAAATCACGCTTCCCTATGAATTGGCCGTGAATGGTCTCGACATCAACTTATATCTCGGTGGTTTGCACTCAGCCTATGTGCGCGGCGAAGCTTTAATTGCCGCGCACCGGTATCTGGAAGCGGCCGCCGAGTATCAGAGGATTCTCGATCATCGCGGAATCGTGGGCGCCGATCCTATAGGCGCACTGGCGCACTTGCAACTAGGCAGAGTGTTCGCTTTGTCGGGAGATAGGGCTAAGGCGAAAGCTGCCTACCAGGCTTTCCTCGCACTCTGGAAGGATGCCGACGCCGACGTCCCAATTCTGAAGACTGCGAAAGCAGAGTACAGCAGGCTATTGTGACTGCGCTGTAACCTTCTTGCTGCCGATTCCTTATTCGGTTTAGCGGAATGCCCCGAGGATAAGATCATGTCGAACGGCGAGACCATGCATACGCTGCCCGGACCATCCCAATTTCCAACCACGCGCTGGACGCTGGTGATCGCTGCCGGCGATCCACATCGGAAGGACGCCCGCTCCGCTCTGGTTTCGCTGTGCGAGGGCTACTGGTATCCCTTGTATGCGTATTTGCGCCGGCGCGGGTATCCGGCCGATGGGGCGCAGGATCTCACGCAGGAGTTCTTCATCCGGGTATTGGAAGGCCGATATCTCGATCGCGCCGACCCGGAAAAGGGCCGGTTCCGCTCCTTTCTTTTGACTTCTTTGAAATTCTTTGTCGCAGACGAGGAAGACCGGCAGCGAGCACGCAAACGCGGCGGCGGAACGGTTGTGTCGCTCGAATTCTCGTCAGGCGAAAAGCGCTACCAACACGAGCCTGCTCACGATGAGACGCCCGAGCGGATCTTCGAGCGGCGCTGGGCGCTCTCCGTGCTTGATCGAGTGATGGAGAAATTGCGCAACGAGTTCGTGCAGCACGGCCGCCCGCAGCATTTCGAGCGGTTGAAGGTGTTCCTTCTCGGACAGTCCGACGCGCCGTACGCCGCGCTGGCTCGCGAAATGAACACGTCAGAAGGAGCGCTCAAGGTAGCCATTCACAGGCTTCGCAAGAGGTATCGCGAACTTTTTCGGCAGGAAATCGCCGATACTGTGGCCGATCCCGCAGAAGTGGAGTCCGAACTCCGGTATCTGGCAGCCGTGCTCACAAGGAAGTAGTTTGCTTGGCATTGACCGGTCGTTTAGCGCATGTGCGTGCAATGTCGGGTGACCTCGCCTGTGCTGGCCTCGGGGAAGGTCATGCGGATTCCGTGCTTCGGTCGCAGGATGACCATCGGGCGGGCTTCAATCGTCTGGTCCGGAGCCAGGCGGAGATCGTATTTTCTCAGCAGAACGCTCAGAATCATGAGGATCTGCAGCGTGGCGTAGTTACCGCCGATACAGCCCCGCGGCCCAGCTCCGAAGGGCAGATAGGCAAAGGGCGTGTGATGCGTCTCATTCGCTTTGGTGAAGCGCTCCGGGTCGAAACTCTCCGGATTATCCCAGTATTGAGGCGAATGGTGCACGCCGTAAATAAAGACAATCACCGTCGACCCACGGGGTATGGCGAGATCTCCTGCGCGGTCGTCTGAAAGAGCCATTCGATCAACCATCCAAAACGGTGGGTAGAGGCGCAGCGCCTCCTGTATGACCTGAGCAGCAAACTCGAACTTCGGAACATCGGAGTAACTCAGAGGCGCTCCACCCAGCACAGAATCGAATTCGTGGCGTAACCTTTCGACACAATCCGGACGCGAGCTTAGCAGGTAGAGAAGCCACGATAAAGCGTTCGAAGACGTTTCATGACCGGCGACCAGCAGTTGCATGCTCTCGCTCAGGACCAGCTCATCGCTCATGCCCTCGCCATCGCTGTAACGAGCATCCATCAAGATCTGCAGCAAATCGTGGCAGGGCGCCTCCTGGCGGCGCCTCCTAATGTAGTCGAGCAGAATGCCGTCGGCGCGCGTTCGCATTTCATCGTGTCTGCGCAGTTCGCCGGAGACCGCAAACCAGGGATTGAGGTAGGGCTGAATGGTTTGACGAACCATAAATTCTTGGATCGTCGAGATCGTCCGGCTGATGAGGTCGACGTCTTCGTCTTTCAGCCGGGCGCCAAACAGCGACCTGCCGACCATCCCGAAGGTAATTTTCATCAAATGGGGGTAGATGTCGACGGGACCGATGCGGGTTTGTCTGTCAAAATCCAACAGTGACTCCGCGAGGGAGTCCTGCATGATCGAGGACAGAACGTCCAGTTGTTTTCGATCGAAACCCTTCTGGATGAGACGCCGTTGCGTGCGCCAGACCTCCCCGTGGCTGGTGAGAAGACCCTTGCCCAGGAAGTGGCCCATCCGCTTCACCTGAATTTCAGATTTGTGATAATTTTCCCAATTGGTCTTGAGCACGTGCTGAATGACGGCGGGACTAGTGGTTACGAAGGCCTCTCTGACACCGCCAAAATAGAACCGGAATGTGTCGCCGAATAATTCGGTATATTTTGATAAAGTCCGGACCGGATTGTTGGCCATCTCGCGCGAATCCGCGAAGCAGCGGGATCGGGACACGACGGGCACGGTCGGGGGCAATGTTATGCCTCGCGGCCCAGGCGCTTCAAGAGAATCAAATGATGCCAGATCGCCCGACCCATGGTTGGATGTTGCCGATAGGGAACACCATACTCTTCCGCGGTCTCTTTGACAATCCGTGTCAGCGGAACATAGTGAGTGTGGCAGGCAAAAGGGCAGAGATGATGCACTATATGATGGTTGAGCCCGCCCGCAAACCAAGATACGACCGGGTTACTCGTCGCATAATCGGCTGTTGTCGCGAAGATGTGATAGACGCCGCTGTCAAACTCACCGCGGTTGGAGGGAAAGTAAGTGCTGTCGACGGTGTGCGTGGTCTGGAATACGAGCGAGACCGTCAAACCGACGATTATATGGGTCAGCACGAAAGCCAAAGCGACCAGCAGAGGCGATTTCCCCAGTAACACGACCGGCAGAATAATCATGTAGGTAAGGTAGAATCCTTTGCCCGCAAAGAGGATGGCGTATTCTCGCACCGGATGTTTGGTGCGTTTCAGATATTCGTGGGACGGGAAGAAAAAGGACTCAAAGTCCCTGAGAAAAACATAATCGAGAGAGAACAACGCGTAAAAGAAGAGTGCATAAATGTGCTGGAATCGCTGCAGGCGCGCGCGGGGTTGGTGGGGCGTAAACCGAAAGATGCGGCGTCCGGTGAGCGCGTCGTCTTCACCGTGGAGATTAATGCAGGAGTGGTGGCCTCGATGATGGAGGATACGCCACATGTACGAGTTGATTCCGCAAACATCGAAAACATAGTTCAGGACTTTGTTTACAGACCGCACCGACGAGATGGCGTTGTGGTTGCTGTCGTGCGCGATGTTCAGCAAAAGGAATGTCTGGGCGAGGCCATTCAAAAGGTAAGCGGCGATAAACTTCCATGAATCCGGGTTGAGAGCATAGAGGATAATCCAGCTGCCAGCCAGCACTGCAAGACCCAAAGCTATTTTGACCCACATCGCGCGGCCGGCTTTGGGAGAAATGTTCCCATCAGAAAAAAAATTGTCGAGGCGGCGGCGTAAGACTTTTGGGAATGAAGACGCATTTGCCGTGTCGTCAACGGCGCGCGGCGGCGACGCCTCGGGTGGTACAAGATCATCGGTGTCCGGCTTCAGACCGATAGCCGCCTCTGTTTCGGACTTCACTAGCGCCTCCGCGTTGATTGCCACCAGCGGATTGCGTGCCCAAACAGTGCCACTGGTACCTTCAGAAGATCATGTTAGCTCGAAATCTTTAAGAAAATCAAGGAAACTTGGATCCGGCGGGTCTAGCGTGGTGCGCATGTTCTCCGACGTGATAACCTGTAACGCTTAACAGCTTTGCAGACGTCTGTTAACATGGTTCGGTGACTGGTATGGAACGGAGACGCTTTAAATCAGGCGATCAGACTCCCGGCGCGGCCCTGCAGATTGGCCTGTCGGCGATCGCAGACTTTTGGCGTCTGGCATGGACAATACGAGGAGAGACGCGCTGAAATCGGCTTCACGCGTGGCGACGAAGGCCTTAACAAAATCTGTGGACGTATCATCGCAGATACCAAGGGCCAACTCCAGCGACCCCGGTGATTTGGCCTGTACAGGTGCGGGACTCGCCCCGTTTCCACCGAAAGGACCAGGTCCAGTAAATGGCGGCCCGCTTATAAACCATAGAACGCTGAGGCTCACTGTCGATGTCCTGGCTGAACTGGGCGATGCATAAGTGCTGAATAGCCAAGCCCCCGTTCCCAAAGTCGGCCATCACGATCGTTCCACCTCCCCGCGCACGGGCAGCAGGAAGGCTTCGTCTACCGTTGAGGATAGTGAATCGCGGTGACACCGCCACTAAAGTAATCTATGAGAGAGTCAATTTTATACAAGCTGGACAAGCTAGGAGAAGAGCACCCGCACAAACTTCTATATTCGTTCACTGACCTGAACGGCAATCAGATCGAAAGCTACTCATACGAGTCGTTTCTCCAGCGGACGAAGGCGATCGCCGGACATTTGCGGAAAGAGTATCGTTTCGATGCGCAGGACCGGCTTTTGCTCGCGTACCCGCCGGGCCTCGAGATGATTTGCGCGTTTTTTGGGTGCGTGCGCGCGGGATTGATCCCGGTTCCCGTCTATCCCCCCAGTTCTCATGGCTTCCGGGGCGCCCTGTACAAAATGGTCCACATCTCCAAGGATTGCTTGGCGGCCGGTATTTTAACGAGCAAAGACTACTACGGATCCCTGAAGACAAATCTCGCCAGAAGCGGAGTCACGGCATCAGGTATCGACGTCGACTACATTTCCGGCCTTCCGTGGGTCGTAACTGAAGACTTGATCGATACGATTTCGGACGAAACTTTTAACGGTGCCTCGAACAACGGCACTTCGAAGCTTCTGTTTCTCCAGTACACGTCGGGGTCGACGAGGGATCCCAAAGGCGTGATGGTCTCGCACGAGAACATACTGCATAACTGTCCGCTCGTGATCGACCATCCCGCGCCGGTGGTCGTATCGTGGCTTCCGCAGTATCACGATATGGGGCTGATCGGGTGCTACCTCTATCCCGCCCTTAAAGGCGGCACGACTTACGGCTTCACTCCCACCGACTTCATACAGCGCCCGGCCCTGTGGTTCGACACGATTAAAACTTACCGCGCCAGCGCCTCGGCGGCGCCCAACTTCGCGTACGACTATTGCTTGCGGGCCGGGCGACTCTCCAAGGAGACTCTAGAAAATTGCGATCTCAGCTCGCTGAGGTTGCTGATGGCTGCCGCGGAACCTGTCAAACCCGGTACGTACACACGGTTTCTGAAGACGTTTCAGCCCTATGGACTTAAGCCGGAGAGCTTTTTTGTCGCGTACGGGCTGGCTGAGAATACTCTGGCGGTTTCGCACGGTGGCCGTAATATCATTTCTGTCAACAAGAACGCCATCGCGCTGGGGAAGGCCCGCACGACCACCGAGGTTTCCGAAATCGGCGCAGCCACTCAGATTGTCAGTTGTGGAACTCCACTTCCGGGCCTCACCGTGAAGATCGTGGATCCGGAGAAGCACCTTGCTCTGGAGCCAGGTCATATCGGCGAGATCTGGGTCGCTGGAGGCAGCAAGTGCTTAGGTTACTGGAATAATCCGGAACTGGCGCTTAAGATGTTTCATGCCCGGCTGGTGGACGACAGCCCCTATGACGATGGCTACCTTCGGACGGGCGACATGGGTTTCTTCCACGACGGCGAACTCTTCGTTTGCGGCCGTATCAAAGACATGATTATCGTCCGCGGGCAGAACTATTACCCGCAGGATATAGAGGAAGTGGTCGAGAAAGCATCCGGCCTGATCCGAACCAATTGCGTTGCCGCTTTCCAGATTCACGAAGACAGCGAGCCGGCACTGGCGGTGGTTGCCGAAGTGAAAAATCCTAAAGCGCTTCCGGAAGCGCTGAAGACTGCCGCCGCTGTCCGGAATTACCTGAACGTGGAAGTGGCGCTGATTTCCTTCATAGCACCCCGTGCGATACCGCGAACGAGTTCGGGCAAGATCATGCGGCATAAAACCAAGCAGATGTGGTTGGAAGGTCAGTTTACCGTTCTCTCGGAGTTTTCGCGGGAAAAAGACGCGGGATCCCCAGCGTCCGGTTCTGAAGGCCAGTCGTCTTTCGACGTACTAAAAGCCCGGTACAACCTGACCGGCACGGAATCGTACAACCTGGTCGAAGCCGGGCTGGATTCCCTGGATCTGGTTGTCTTCATGCACGAGATCAAGGAGCTTTTGAAGGGTAAAGGCGCCGATATGCTGGCGAGGCAAGTAGATATCGGTCTCATTCAGCGTGTCAGCGTAGCCGACCTGTTTCGACTGGCCGAACAGTTGGAGCGTGCTCCCGAAGAAGCACTGGTTCTGCTGCGGCATTCCCTGACGGCTTTCCGTGAAGAGCAGCGCGCGGCGGAAAAGCGGATGATGAACAACGACAGGAAGCTCATCTTCGAGCCTCTAGCGCCTGCGTTATTGCCCGAGACGCTGATCCTGAATCATGTGCTGCTCACGGGTGGCACTGGCTTCATCGGACCCTTCCTGGTGAAAAGTCTGCTGGAACAGACGCATGCGAAGATCTATGTTCTCGTCAGGTCTTCCGACGAGCTTCAGGGCAGGCAAAGACTGAGAGCGGCGTTGGAATCGATGGGGCCTTGCGCGGTCGAGCTGATGCAGATGTTCGAGGATCGCGTGATACCCGTTTGCGGGGATCTCGGGCAGGCCAAGCTGGGCTTGACGCCGGAAGTCTGGAATTTGCTCGCAAACGAAGTCGACACGGTGTTCCACAACGGCGCGACCGTAAACTACCTGTTCAACTACGACCGGATGCGTGATGCTAACGTGCTGGGAACGAACGAGGTCTTAAGACTGGCATTCGAGGGACGGCCCAAAAGCTTCAATTACGTCTCGACGACCTTCGTGTTTGGCTGGGCAGTTAAGAAAGTCCTGTATGAGACCGACCTGAACGAGAATATGGAGCTTCTTGATTTTGGATATAGCCAGTCTAAATGGGTAGCGGAACAGGTGGTCGTAGACGCGCGCCGACAGGGGCTTGAGACACGCATTTTCCGGCCCGCTCTCGTTAGTCCCTCCGTGACAGGCGGAGGCAATAACTTCGACATTGCTGTTCGCTTGGTTGCGTTCATGGTGAATCACGGCATTGGGGTCGATGCTCTGAATCAGGTTAGCTTCGTTCCCGCAGACATCGCGGCTAACAATATCATTGCGATTTCCACCACTCCCGGCACGGCTAACAAGACTTATCATGTCACCAGGGACGATTACGCCAACATGCTGGATATCACCGGACTGATTACCAAGGCGACCGGGCGGCAATTCGAGATCTTTAGCCTTCCCAACTTCGTTCCCGAGCTTATCAGGAGATGCAGGAAGGAAGATCTGCTCTTTCCGCTACTGGACTTTCTGGTGGGCTCCGTAGACAACATCTCAGCGATGGAATTCAAACGCTATGACAGTTCCTGTTATCAAACCGCTCGGAACGCTTCCACATGCGGCAAGGCGGATCCGTCCCTCGAAGATACGGTCAACGGCATCCTGAGATTCATGCAGCGAAAGGGAATCATTTCGGTTACGACTCGTGATTTCAAGGCCCTGGCCACCTGCCGGTAGGCGTTTCGCCTGAGCGGATGGATGCTGCGCGACACAGGTAACGTTACTGCTTGCGAAACACCAGGTTCTCTCTTATTTGCTGACCGGTTTCTAACATGCCTGTTGTGGTTAGCGTCATCTGTTGTCCGTCGCCTGAAACCACCCACCGGTCCTTTTGAGCAACCTGATCGTCTCGCCGGTAAATCGAATCGACTTGGTGAGCATCGACAAGCACGAGCGTCACGGTATCGTTGCGGGAGTTTTTCAGGTTGTACTCCTTGCCGTCAAAACGGGCGGTATAGCTGAAGTCACCGAAGAAACGGATCCCTTCCGTTCCGTCCGCCTCGATCTTGAGCACCAACCCTTGCCGCAAACGAGTTTTACTGAGATCCTGCGTCCACTCACCAGCGAATAGGTTATCGGCGACTTTCGTGCCTCCGCTCCGCATCCACACGGTGATCTGGTTGGCACGGCCTTTCACTGAAGTCGTGATCGTTAACTCGCTACCGTCAGTCGAAAGTTTGTCACGAACCGTCGCTACGACAGCTCCATCCTTCTTCTCTTTGACCTCGGCTTGATGCTTATTGATCCTGCGCAGCTCGATTTGATTAAATCCTGGATTGCCTTTTACGGACGTTTCATGTCCGTCCCACTTCGCCGTGAAATCGACGTGGGTGTCGCCTGAAATCACTACGTGCACTCCACTGTCTAGAGACGTGATGGAGATTTTGTTGGGGGGATCCAGGGCAGACTGCGCAGAGATGAGCGTCCAGGAGCCAATGCGGGGGTCCGCGGCGCCAAGTTGAATGGCTGCAACCAGCCCGAGCAACTCAAGTTTGCGCATTGGTCCTCCTAAACCGATGGAAGCTTCAACCAATCTTCGCAGATTCAGATGGACGGGCAGGTAAGCGCGGTGAGATGTTTTCGTTACAGACGAGTCCATGATTCAGAGACGCCACGGAGCATAGTATCCGATCATGGAAAGCCGAGTGAGGTATTATGGCTGAAGCGATTGGCATACTACTTCCTCATTTGTGGGCTGCGCTGGCTTCTGATTCCGTTTTCATCCATTAGTGATCGTCATGAACTCACGGCGTTCGATCGGTATTCCAAATCCTGACGAAGACGCCGGCGTATTCCGGCCCTTCGCGCCCGCCACGCGGCGCTGGGTGCTTTCGACCTCCGTCTGTCGCACGAGATGGAACGATTTTTCGTGACATCATGAGTCGCGTGCATGTGCGTCGTTTTTGGCTGGCCGGAATAGTCCTTGTAGCCGTCCTTGCGATTCTTCCATTTTCTTTTCACGCCGAGCGCCATCTGGAGACAGCAACCCGGGTCGAAGGCAGCGAAGCGGAAAGTGTCTCACACGAGTTGGCCAGTCGTTTTCGTTCGCCGTTCGTTGATCGGGTGGTCCTGGTGATTCAGGGACTCCCACCTGCGGATTCGGAGGAAGGCGAGCAAGCCTTAGCAACAATTGTGGAGGGACTCAGAGAGGACCCCGGCGTGTCCGGAATCGTTTCCCGTCTCGATTCGCGCGACCCGATTTTCCTTGGCAGGGGAGGAGGAACCTTCGTTCTAGTGGGACTCGCGTCGACCAACGGCCCCGTCGAGTCGCTCGTCCCCGAGCTTCACGAGCGGGCGAACTCTCTTCAAAATCAATTGCGCGCCCGGTATCCGGCAGTGAAGCTCGAACTGACGGGCGAGACGCCACTTAATTTCGACATTCGCAAAGCTAGCGCCGACGACGTGCAACACGCCGAAAGTCTCGTGATTCCTGCGACGCTAGCACTCCTGCTGTTGGCTTTCGGAAGCTTGGTGGCGGCCCTGATTCCATTGGCCGTTGGCCAGCTTGCCATCGCTACGACTCTGGCGATTGCAAGATTCCTGGCTCTACATTGGCACTTGTCCGTTCTGATTCAGAATTTGGCTACGATGCTTGGGCTAGGCTTGGGGATCGACTACGCACTCCTAATGGTCAGCCGCTTCCGGGAAGCGATTTCCGCCGGGCACAATGGACTCAACGCCTCGATCATCGCGGCACGTAAGGCAGGTCAAACACTCCTGATTTCAGCCTCGACGGTAGCCATCGGATTTCTAGCCCTCTTGACGGTTCCCATCAGCGAAGTCCGTTCCATCGGTGTGGCGGGATTGCTGGTGGCGGGAATGAGTGTGTTGCTTGCAAATACCCTCGTTCCAGCAGTGCTGGCAGTTCTCGGTCCGCGGATTGATGCTGGCCGGTTGCCTTTTACTGCTAGGTTGGATTCGCATCGGGCCGCACGCACGGGAAACCGTTGGAGGCAATGGGGGAAAGCGATTGTCGCCCACCCCTGGCTTGCCATCTTTGTGGCGGGTACCCCCTTGTTTCTGCTCGCCTCGCAGGCCGCCCGGCTGGACACCAGTCTCCCCAGGGGGAATTGGTTACCGCCCGCGGCGGAATCGGTTCACGCGCTTCACACCCTTGAGCAGATGGACCGGGGTGGCATAGTTGAATCTTTGCGCGTGATTCTCGAACTTCCAAAGGATTCCATCGCGCAAACGGACTCGGGGTGGAATACACTCGATCGTTTCGCCAAGCGGCTCGCGAACGACCCTCGTTCCGACCGCGTGATCTCTATCACAACCATGGCGGAGAGCAACCGGTCTTCGCTCGGCAATCTCTCGCGTGAGTCGCGTCGAACGTTCCTTAGTCGCGACGGACGGGCGGCGCTGCTGGAGGTGTTACCCACGGCTTCGGTTTCTCTGCGCGATCAGGTGAACTGGGTGCGGGAGCTGCGGAAGACCGGCGCGGCAGCTCTCACGGGAATACCCGGCGCCACACTACGCGTTGGAGGCATCCCGGCACTCAATGCCGATTATCAGACGATTGTCGGGGACCGGTTTGCTTCGGTTATGGCTCTGGTGGTGGTGGGGACGCTCCTGGCGCTTCTTGGCGGGTTCCGATCGCTTTTCGCTGCTCTAAAGGCCATCGCTCTGAACTTGCTCTCGGTTGCGGCCTCCTTCGGAGCATTGGTCTTAGTTTTTCAGGACGGACACGGAATTAGTTTCCTGGGAGTTCGCCAGGGAACGGGCAGCGTGTTCCCTATCGTGCCTATCGTGGCCTTTGCCATCGTCTTCGGACTGAGCATGGATTACGAGGTATTTTTGGTCGCCCGAGTCCTCGAAGCGAGGAGGGGTGGACTGAGTGAAATGGATGCAATCCCCGAGGGACTAGCGAGAACCGCAGGCCTGATTACGAGCGCCGCGGCGATCATGATTGTGGTGTTCGCCGCATTCACCTTCGGCAACTTCCTGGTGGTCAAGATGATCGGATTTACGCTGGCGGTAGCCGTGTTTATCGACGCGACACTGGTTCGCATTATGATCGGCCCTGCGCTTCTTCGAATTGCAGGCGATTGGAACTGGTGGCCTGGGGGGCTCGCCGCCACACGCAGCGCACCAGTGATGACGAGCGGTGAATGATGCATATCGATACGCGCGGTTCAATCGTCGATGATCGATGGCATTGGCAGGCGTGTTGCCTCTTTTAAATCACATCGCACAATACTCCGGGCAGCCGGGGCGATATGTGGTCCACTTGTTCGGTACCCACCCCGCTGGGCAGGCGAACCCGGGGCACCGGACCTGCCGGCCCTTCCCCCGGAAGCGGCGCTTGATCCTTCGAGTGGCGGATCCTATCGATCGTCCTCTTGCATTGAGCGGCGGCGACAGGCCAACGTGTGACTGATAGATAATAGAAAGCGCTCCAACGTTTGATCAGAAAAAACACGTTCACACGAGTGTGAACGCAGCACGCGGGAGCGCGTGCGCTACGCCCCTTCCAGTCTGCTACAATCCTCTGTATGTTCAGAGGTCTAGAACACACCGCGATTGCGTCGCCCGATCCGGCGAAGCTTGCCAAATGGTATGTGGAGAAGCTTGATTTCCGAATCAACCACACCTACGACGGCAACTATTTCGTGCGGTCGGCGGACGGGTCGATGCTGGAGATCATACCATCGGAAGGCGCGCGAGCGCCGCAGAAGATGAAGGACCCGGGGATACGCCACCTGGCCATCAGCGTCGATCAATTCGATGAAGCGATGGGGGAACTCAAGAAGCGCGGCGTCGAGTTTCTGGGCGGACCAATCAACAATCAGGGAAACCGGTTGCAGTTCTTCAGTGACGGCGACGGAAACATCCTGCATCTGATTCGCCGGGAAAAGCCACTGCCTTGATCGGAACCTAGATTGCTAAAGCGGGTTTTTAAGGGATTTGCGTATCGCGATTTCCGCATCATGTGGATCGGGGCCTGCACATCCCAGGTCGGGACCCAGATGCAGGTGCTGGCGCAAAGCTGGCTGGTTTTCCAGCTTTCCAATTCCTCTCTTTTGTTGGGATTCGATTCGTTTCTGGGCACCATTCCGATCGTGCTGTTCTCGCTGGTAGGCGGCGTGTTCGCAGACCGTACCGCGCGACAGAAGCTGCTGCTCGGTTCGCAAGTAGTGCAAATGACGTGCGCATTTCTACTTGCCACATTGTTTGCAACCGGCGTCATACATGTGTGGCATATCCTGACGCTTTCGTTCGTCGTGGGCACGGCGCAATCCTTCGGCGGGCCGGCCTATCAGGCGCTGATTCCATCGCTGGTGAAACCCGAAGATCTGCCGAACGCCATCGCTCTCAATTCGATTCAGTTCAATCTGGCGCGCGTGATTGGGCCGGTGCTGGGAGCGCTAGCGCTGGCTATCGGCGCGGCGTGGTGTTTTGCGTTGAATGGCATCTCTTTCATCGCGGTGATCGTCACGCTGCTGATCATCCGGCCGCAGTTCGTACCGACCAAGACCGCTGAATCCGTGCTCGGCAGCATGAAAGTAGGATTCCAGTTCATCCGCAAGCAGAGCGCGATGGAAGCGCTAATCGTGCTGGCGTTTTCGATGACGCTGCTGGCTTTTCCGCTAGTCGTGTTTCTGCCAGTCTTCACCCGAGACGTTTACCATGGGGGACCCAACGTTTACTCGACATTGCTAGTGAGTCTGGGCATCGGGTCGATTTGCGGGGCATTGATCGTGGCGGGATTGGGAAAATACCGGCGTCAGGGAAGGGCCGCTTTATTGATGCTAGTGGCGCTCGGAGTACTGATCACGGGCTTTGCACTTTCGCGATCGTTCATCTTGAGCTGCGTTCTTCTTTTCCTGAGCGGCGGCACGCTGCTGGCGGTGTTTACCACGGTCAGCTCGCTAGTCCAGATGATCACATCCGACCAGATGCGCGGCCGGGTGATGAGCGTATACAACGTAGCTTTTCGCGGCGGAACCCCGTTTGGCAGCCTGGTAGTGGGCGCGCTGGTCAAGGAGTTTACTGCACCAAGGGTAATCGCCTGCAACGGAGTGCTTCTGGCAATTCTGGGGCTGTATTTTTTGCTGGTCAATCGCAAAGTTGTGGCGTTGTAACCGAGATGCACCCAATAGCGTCGAGTAAGAGATGAAGACGCTGGTTTTAGTTTCTGCTCTTTTTGCCGCCGGTACCTGGGACGACTCAGAGCTCCTCAAGGCACGGGACCGGCAAGATCGATCGACACTAGAGAAGATTGCCGGCGAGCTTCGCACTTCCGCCGAAAAAGATCCCAAGGACACTGTGGCGCAGTACCGGCTGGCATTGGCCGAATCTTATACCGCCGAAGTTGCCATCGAAATGCGGGATAAGGCCGCTGCTAAGAATGCAGCCGAGGCAGGGATTGATGCCGCCGAACGCGCGGTGGCTCAGAAGCCGGACTCGCCCGAATATCAGCGAATCCTCGGGACGCTTTGCGGCCAGATTATTTCGGGCAACGGGATGGCGGCACTGAAGTATGGAAAATGCGCGCTTAGCGCCGTGAACAAAGCCATCGAGCTGGATCCAAAATCGTCGATGGCATACCTGAGCCACGGCGTCGGAAACTACTATCTGCCACCGGCTCTCGGCGGCGGCATGGACGTGGCGGTAAAGGATTTCCGAAAGGCGATTGAATTGAATCCTAAGAACGCGGATGCCTGGCTGTGGCTGGGGATTGGGCTGAGGCGCGAGAATCAGGCTGAAGAAGCGCGACAGGCGATCGCCAAGTCGGTGGAGTTGAATCCGAACCGGGTGTGGGCGAAGCAGCAGCTGGAGAAGACGCCGGCGCCATAATGCGAGATTGGGTCGCCAGGGCGCGGCTTGAGGCGTCGGCATGAGCGCCGACGCGGCACGCAAAGAGTGCGCGCGCCACGAAGCAGCCTGGCTAGCTAAACTGATCGACTTCCGAGCGGGTGGGAATCGAGGACTGCGCGCCCAAGCGGGTCACCGAAATTGCGGCCGCGGCATTCGCGAACCTGAGCACCTGGGCGATGGGCCGATCTTCCGCCAGCGCAACAGCTAAAGCAGCATTAAAGACATCACCCGCAGCAGTTGCATCGCGGGCAGTCACGGAAAACGCCGGGGATTGGATCTCCACGTGGGCGTCGCTATAGAAGCAACCCTGATCGCCGAGCTTCAAGACTACCGCGGCGGGACCGCGTTCTTTGAGCGCTCGAGCTAGCGCCGGCGCATTAGAGATCGAAACACGCTGCGGAGGCAATCCCAGCAGAAGGGACGCCTCGCTCTCATTGGGAGTCAGGATATCGACGTTCGAAAGTAGTTCGGCGGAGAGCGGCACAGCCGGGGCTGGATCCAGGATGGTGCGTGCTCCTTCCTGGCGGGCGATTTTTAGCGCGGCGGCGACGGTATCCAGCGGCGATTCGAGTTGAAAGAGCGCCAAGCGAGCTCCGCGAAGCACGGACCGTGTCGCTTCGACTTCTGAAGCGATCAAAGCGTGATTGGCGCCGGACGCCACCACGATGGAATTTTGCCCGGAGCGGTCAACCGAGATCAGGGCTACACCGGTGGCGTGCGAACGGGAGGCGTGAACAGCGCTGACGTCAACACCGGCCGCCGAAAGACCGGCTTTGAGATGGTCCCCAAACGTGTCATATCCCACACGACCGACCATTCGCACTCCAACGGAGCTGGTCGCGAGTCTAGCGGCTGCACAGGCCTGGTTGGCGCCTTTACCGCCGGGTAGCATCTGGAAGTCGCGGCCCAGTACGGTCTCTCCGGGGGCAGGAAGGCGGTCAACCTCCACGACAAAATCCATATTGAGGCTGCCCACGACGACGATTGTCGTCATCGATTGAAATCGATGCCGAACTTCTTCAGTTCCTCGGCATAATAACGCCGGTGGAGCAGATCCCACTCCTCGGTGCCTTCCGGAATTTCCTTCTTTTGGGAGCGAATCTTAGTACGCGCGGCGCGGTCGACTTTCTCTTCAACCGCCAGCAGCTCGGTCATCGATTTGACAATCTCCAGGCGCACATCGTTGGGATCCTTCTTAAGGCGAAACTCCCGCGCTTTGCGGAAGGCGGTCACCATCTTGTGCGAGATATCGTTGACTTTGTCACGAGAGAGCTTCATGTTATCTCCCGTATCACGCCCGGAAGCGCGGATCACTTTGCGCTGAGAAATGAGAGTGTTCTTGATGCGCCGGAACATCTCCTGATAGCTAACACTTTCGCGCCGCATGTAGTCGCTGTACTGGCTAAGCAGCTCGCGGACTTCGTCGTTTAAACGATCCTCTACTTGCAGCTCTTCTTCAATCAAGTGGCCGATCATTTCCGTCGCGGCGTCGGGATCAGAAGTCTCAATGATCTGCGGGGTCAACCGCTTTACGAGCTGTCGGGACAGATACGCGATGAATTCTCGACTCAGCAGCATGCTTGTGTTATTTGAGGCAGCGAACGACTACGGCTGCCCGGCCCGGAATTCTCCCTGCGACGGCAAAGACGCTTGATTGTACCCAATTCTCGCACATTCAGTTGGGAAGTTCTCCGCTGTGATGCTGGAGAAAGTCTTGATCGATCGGCTTACGTCCGCGAAAGCCCTCGTGAACGCCGTGCCAGAATTGAATGCCGGACTCGCCCAGCTTCCAGCAAAGGTAAACCTCCTCGCCGTGGAGTTGAGTGGGAAAGTCGATCAGGCCGATATCCAAGTCCTTCACTACGCATCCGAAATCGTGGATTCTCTCGATCACTTCTTTGAGGCGAAGCGCTACCGATTCACGCTGGTTTTTTTGTGCACGCACTTTGGAATGATCGACCAGCACGCCTCCGAGCATTGTTACGCGGCGCGCGAAGTCTTGCCACTCGGACTCTGCCTGCTGGTATTCAGACTTGAGCGCGATCGCGTCGCGGATCGCCGACTCCACCTCGGGCAGCAATTGTTCGGCCTGTTGCAGGGTGAAGAACCGGGGCATCCGATCAGAGTGGGCCAGACTTACACTCCAGAAACCTGGACGGCCAGAGAGCGGCTTCTGGGACCATCAAACTCCGCGAAGATAATGCTCTGCCAGGTGCCCAGGAGCACGGATGCGTTGCGCACCTGCAGGCATAGAGTCTGCCCCATCAGCATGCCGCGCAGATGCGAATCGGCGTTCTTTCGCTCGCAATCGGAATGCGCGGGATCATTGTGCCGGTAGTACTGCTCGCGGAGAACCACTTGTTCAAAGAACCCCTTAACGTCCTGCAGCAGCGCATCCTGCCATTCGTTAATGAAAACAGCAGAGGTGGTGTGCAACGACTGCAGATGGACTATACCATCACTGACTCCGCTTTTCCGCACGATCTCGTTGATACGATCGGTGATGTTGAGTAACTGCATCCTTTCGTTGGTGATCCAGTCGATGATGCGATTAAACACCTTATAGCCGCCCACCGCGGTATCGTGTGCCGAATCCCCTTCGGCTTCCAGAATCTGAACTTTGGGTTTACCCATTCAAAACTTCCTTTTATCAGGTATGCGGCTCATCAGGTACGCGGCCGGTGCGGTACATGCGAATCAACACCGGTTAACTTACTCGATTATAGCAGTGCATACCTCTAGTACCCGATCGCGGATCGTTAGCGCAATTCCTGCGGAAAAAACACGCGAATCGTGTATACGCAAGAACGGTTTCAAGCGACCGTAGATTTCTAACCTAATCATAGGGGGGAGATATAATTGTGAGAATTCATAAAGTTCTAGACATTCTAGAAGCCTTAGCTTTAAGTGCCGGTTGGGTGTCACTGGCTGGTGTAGTACAGGCGGCGACGCCATTTCTCGTGGTTGGACCATAGGCGGTGCAGGCTAGTGTCGTTGGTCCGAATTACGGCTCTTCACTTGCCAGCTAGCCGGTCTCAGTCCGGGTGTAACCTGTTACGATCCTTTTCAGATTCGGCGCGCCTACCACGTTGACACTTTGATCAATGCCGGTTTCAGTGGCAAAGGAAAGACGATCGTCATCATCGATGCATTTCAAAACCCGAACCTGATTGCCCAGCTAAAATTCCAAGACAACTTTTTACGGTCTGCCCAGTTTGAACGGGCTTGGCGGCGCGACGAATCCCAACTTAGGCACGTCCACCCAGCTGGCGCCGGACGGATTGACCCCGTTCGTACCCAGTGACGCCAACATGTCGCGATGGGCCCAGGAGATTTCGCTGGACGTAATGTGGGCGAACGCCATTGCTCCGGGCGCAAACATCACTTTGGTACTGGCGAAATCGAACGCCGATGCCGACATCCTAAGCGCCACGAAGCATGTAATCGACAATAATTTCGGCGACGTCATTTCCCAGAGCTTCGGCGAGGATGAGAGTTGCATGGATCCGAACCTGCTTGCGGAACAGCATCAGTTGTTTGCCGAAGCGACGATGAAGAACGTCACAATTTTCGCTTCGTCGGGCGATTCGGGCGCGGCGCAGGGGACATGCGACGGAAAATCTCTGGCTCAAGCTGTTTCTTCACCCGCCGTTGATCCACTGGTCACGGGCGTGCGGTACGGAGCTGCAGGCGGCTCGCTATTGCCTGACGGCCTTGGGATGCAATCCAGCCGTGAACCCGGTTCGTGGAACCTACCAGGGCGAGATGGCATGGAACGAGCCTGGAATTGGCGCGACCGGAGGCGGTTTTAGCGTGTTGTTCGACGAGCCGTCCTACCACGAAGGAACCATACACGGCGGGACGCAGCGGGGTGTCCCGGACGTGGCATATGACTCCGCGGTTTTGCACGGCGGAGTGTTGACGTACCTTGATATCCCCGGTCTGCAGACGGGCTTTTATCTCTTCGGGGGCACCAGTGCTGGTTCTCCACAATGGTCAGCCATTCTCGCGATTGCCGATCAGGCAGCCGGACATAATCTGGGCTACATTAACGCGGCGCTTTATCACATTGCTCAAGCCCTGCCACACTACGCCGTATCGTTAAATGACGTGACGAGCGGGAACAACTCGTTCGGAGGAGTGGCGGGCTTCGCAGCCGGACCGGGCTGGGATCCCGCAACTGGTCTTGGCACTCCGGTGGCGGATCAGTTGGTTAGTTATTTGATCCAATTCGTCTCGCCGGGTGATGGAACAGCCGCAATTGCGGGATCGATGCCTCATACGCACGGCTATCCGCCGGCGCCCGGACATCAGAAGCCGCATTAATCCGCATCGGTTGACAACAGGCGTTGGAATCGCCGGAGTCGCGACTGATTAGAACACTTGCGGCTCCGGCGGAGCCATCTTTGGGAAAGTGATGTTAAGGCCGATACTCCAGCACCAGCGTCGTGATATCGTCGCTTAGCTCCGTGCCCTCGCTGAAATCCTGCACCACTTCCACTAACTTTGCTTGTAGCTCGGCGCAACCGAGCGACGAGTTGGCGCGCAGCGTTTCAGCGAAGCCTTTCCTATCAAAGAATTCGCCCTCGGCATTTTCTGCTTCGGAAAGACCGTCGCTATACATGACGATTTTGTCCCCGTGCAGGAGGTGGATCTGCTTCATCTCATAAGTCGCAACATCCAGCATCCCAAGCGGTAATCCGGTACTTTCCAGGTGAATCAATTCTGAACCGCGAACAAGAATCGGCTTAGGATGACCGGCATTCGACCAGCACAGCTTTCCGTTTCGTGCCAGGGTGCAATAAAACAAGGTCGCGTATTTCTCACCCTTGGCGCGTTCATACAAGAAGCGGTTCATGCGCGCCATCACGTCTCCAATTTCGGTAGGCCCTTCGGAAGCAAATAAAAATGCGCCTTGCAGCAAGGCCGCCAGCAGCGCCGCGCTCACGCCCTTGCCGGACACGTCCGCAATTGCGCAGGCGAATGTGTCGGAGTCAATGTGCCGGACATCGAAATAGTCTCCGCCCACCTGGCGCGAAGTGACGCTCGATCCGGCCGCGCGAAACCAGCCTTCCGACGGAAGGCCGGCGGGCAGCAGATCCTGCTGAATAGCGCGCGCTACGTTCAGCTCTTCTTCCAGCCGCTGCTTCTCGCGCTCCTCCTGGAGCAATCGGGCATTTTCGAGAATGGTGGACGCCTCGAGCGCGAGGGTCTGCAGAATCTCCCGGTTGCCCGATGAAAGGTCAGCCGCGGCTCCGCGTGAATCCATGTAGAGAACGCCGACCGTATCGTTGACAGAAGTGGCAATGGTGTCCTGCAATGAGCCCGTACCAGTCCGGACGTGCACCAGCGGCACGCAGACCACGCTGCGCAGCTCCAGATCGGCAACCGACATTTCCGGACGCACGCCTTCCTGGCCCAACGGGTCGAAGGTCATCGATAGCAACTCACGGCGGGTGCTAAGCGCGCGGTGGATCAGCGATCGCGGCACGCTGAGATCCGAACTGCCCAACGGAATTCCGCGCTGGTCGCGCGCCACGGTCACTTCAAGTTCTTCTTCCTTGCGAAGCAGCAGGAAGCCACGCTCGGCGCCCGTCACCGAAAGCGCCGCATCCACGACGGCCGCCAATACGTCATTGGTGGAAAGTGAGCTCTGTAGGGCCCGCGCTACTTCCACCAGAGAGCGGAGCTTGGCTAAATTGTTGGCGCCCGAGCCTTGCTGAGGCGAAAATTGCTCCATGATCCGATGGATTTCGTCTTCTTCAAGATTGAAAATCAACCGGTAGGAATCCTGAAAACCGAAGTCGATCCGGTCCGAGTCGGCCAGCCGGTGGCGCTTCACCCGCTCACCATTGACATGCACGCCATGGCGGCTGTTCAGATCTTCGATGAAGTATTCGCCATTCTCGGAGAAGATGCGGGCGTGATTGCGCGATGCTCTGTTATCGCGCAGAACGAGATGGTTGTCGCCTTGACGGCCGATCAAGAAGGGCAGGCGATCGAGCGGCATGCGGCTGCGATTTCCGGACGGATTGATCACCGCCAGAGCCGGCACGCGATGGCTCTCGCCGGGCTGAGCACTCGGCGTAGACATCAGTTAGTGGCTCCGGGGATGACGGTGAGGGGCCGGCGCAGTCGGGGAATCGTTGGACGCGGCCGCGGCCAACTCTTTGGCGCGCAGAACCTGACAATGAGCGCAATAACCACCGACCTCGGTCCGGGCCAGAACAATGTCGAAGCCGAAATGGGTTTCGATCTGCTGCCGCATCTTCTTCAGCAGGTCGCCGAAGAACTCCTCGATCTTTCCGCAGCGCAGGCAAATCACATGCGCGTGCTCCTGCTTCAAGCGCGTTTCGTAGTAATGCTGGTCGCCATCATGGTGCATCAAGTCCAACTCGTCCACCAGTCCGCCGGCCTTCAGCAACTTGAGAGTCCGGTAAACGGTGACCCGGTTGAGCTTAGGATCTTTTTCGCGCGCCAGTTCGTAGAGACGGTCAGCGTCGAGATGTTGGCCCGATTGATCGATCAGATCGAGCAAAATCTTACGCTGCCGCGTCAGCCGGACACCGCGTTGTTGAAGCGAATCCTTGATGCCTGAGACCGCCATGAGAGCTACCGGAGTTGTCTCCTTGAAGAGTACCAAACCAGGGCCTGGGCGATTTGCTCTTGTCGTGTCACCTATATCATGGCCGATTCGCCGATCGCAATCGCGGTTTCAGTACGAAGCTCTCTGTCCCTTGCCATACCAATGAGAACGCCCTTCGCGAATGAACTTCTCGCCGCCACCAAGCTCCTTCCAAAGCTCTTTGCCCAAACCTCTCAAAGCCAAAAGCGGATCTTGCTGGGTTGAGCATTTTGGCTTGGGTTTGGCTCCCCGGCTCCCTTCGAGTCGAATTCCCTTTGGCATACAACCAATCTGCAGTAAAATTGTCCGCGCAGTCAACTCTTGCTACAATCACCGTGCATGTTCCGCAAGGTCCTCATCGCCAATCGGGGCGAGATCGCGGTGCGCGTCATTCGCGCGCTACGCGAGCTGAATATCGAGAGCGTCGCTGTCTTTTCAGATGTCGATCGCACTGCGCTGCACGTTCGCATGGCGGACGAGGCTGAGCACATTGGTCCGGCGCCGTCATCAGAGAGTTATCTGCGCATCGATCGCATTCTCGAGGCCGCGAAAAAGCATGGGGCTGACGCAATTCATCCGGGCTATGGATTCCTGAGCGAAAACGCCAATTTTGCGGACGCTTGTGAAGCTGCCGGACTCATATTCATAGGTCCAACGGCTGATTCTATCCGGCGACTCGGCTCGAAGACAGCCGCTCGTACTCTTGCCAAGGAGGCCAACGTCCCAACCGTGCCGGGCAGCGAAGAGCCGGCCAAAGATATCGAGGCGGCGCGGAGGTTGGCACGGGAGCTGGTGTATCCCGTTCTGCTTAAGGCGTCGGCGGGCGGCGGCGGCAAAGGAATGCGGCGTGTCGATGCGGAGAGCGAACTGGAAGCCGCTATCCGCGAAGCATCGAGTGAAGCCGAGCGTTCTTTCCGCAACAGCGAGATCTACATCGAAAAGCTGATCGATAAGCCGCGACACATCGAAATCCAGATCGCGGGCGACCGGCATGGCAACTTGGTCCATTTGGGAGAACGGGAATGCTCGCTGCAGCGCCGCCATCAGAAGATCGTCGAGGAGTGCCCTTCGCCGATGATCACTACGCATCCGGAAATGCGCGCCGAAATGGGCGAAGCCGCGCTTCGAATTGCGCGATCCGCCGGATACTCCAGCCTGGGTACAGTGGAGTTCCTGGCCGATGTCCAGGGCAATTTTTATTTTCTGGAGGTGAATACACGCCTGCAGGTGGAGCATCCGGTCACCGAACTGGTTACCGGTTACGATCTGGTCCGTCTTCAACTGCAGATTGCCGCCGGCGAAAAACTGCCTTTCAAACAGGAAGACATTCAATGGCGCGGTTCGGCGCTGGAATGCCGCATCTGTGCCGAAGATCCGGAAAACAATTTCTTCCCTTCCCCCGGCAAGATTGTCCAACTCCGCGAGCCCAGCGGTCCTGGCGTACGGCTCGATTCGGGAGTCTATCCCGGCTGGACGGTACCGATCGACTATGACCCGCTGCTTGCCAAGCTGGTGGTATGGGATGAAAATCGAGATGCCACGATCCGCCGCATGCTACGCGCCTTAAACGAGTATTCCATCGCAGGCGTCGAAACCAACCTGTCCTTCTTCCGCGAGATCATGGATGATCCGGTATTTCGAAAAGGCTGGCTGCATACCGGCTTTGTGGGCGACTTCTTCGCACGGCGTAAACCCAAGTCGATGCCTTCGCAAGAGCTGGAATTGGCTGCAGCCCTAGCCGCCGCACATTCCAAGAACGGACACGCCAAGAACGGCCAACCAGCCACCAGAAGCCAGAAACCAGAAACTAGTAATTGGCTCGCCGATGGCCGGGGCAGTCTGCTCCGATGAAATGGCAGATTCTCATTGACGGCCATCCAGTGGAGATCGATCCTCAAGACCTGGAAGCCGTGAAAGAAGTAGAGCCCGGCGTGTACTCGGTATTGATGGATGGCCGGAGCTTTGAAGTTCGCACGATTGCGGCACAGGACGTCTTGAGTGTGGAGACCGGGGGACGACGCTTCACAGTGGAAGTACGTGATCCTCGGAACGCCAGCCGGCAGTCACGAGCCGCAACCGGGAGCGGGCGCCAAAGGATCTCGGCTCCAATGCCCGGCAAGGTGGTTCGACTGCTGATCCGTGAAGGCGATGCGGTCGATATTGGTCAGGGGTTGATCGTGGTCGAGGCAATGAAGATGCAAAACGAGATGAAGGCGTCTCGCGCCGGTCGCGTGGTGGAAGTGTGTGTGCGCGACGGCGATACAGTGACCGCGGGCGATACTCTGGTGGTGATCGAATAGATTCTGCCAGAATAAGTAGTTGCCATTCGATTCCAAGGCATATGGCACACTGGTGGCGGAGATCCTGGCGCTCGATCAGAGCGGGGATCGGCTAATTCCACTGGTGTCCGGTTCATGCTCTTCAGAGTTGGCGCGCAAGCGTTTGAAAGGACAAAAGGCGCTGGATTTGTTTCCGCGGGCTTATGCGGCACAAGAAGCCCTGGGTGGATTGTGGCTTTACTTTTCCTGCTTTGATGAATGTCATGAGATCGTGCAAGATTTGAAATCGCCGGAAGCGAGTTTTTGGCACGCGATCCTGCATCGCCAGGAGCCGGATCCCGGCAACTCCGCGTACTGGTTTCGCTGCATGGGTGAGCATCCTGTATTTCGGGATCTGACGGCTGCCGCCAAAGACATCGTTGCGCGCCATCCCCGCGCCGGATTTCGAATCGCCGGCGATTGGGATCCTTTTTTATTCGGGAACTTTTGCGAGCAAGCGCGCCAGGAACCGGGGTCGGCTGCGGAGCGCGCGGCGATGGAGATCCAACAAGCAGAATGGCAGCTCATGTTTGATCACTGCGCGAGGTCCCGCCCGTGAGCCGGGGCCGGAGCTGGCTGGTGATCCTGGTTCTGGGCGCGTGCGCCATCACCGCCTGGGTCGCTTTCAAAAAGACCACGCCGCCTGAGGTTGACTTCACAAAGGTGGTTCGAGAAACGATGGTCAGCACGCTCCCCACCAACGGCAAAGTGGAACCGATCGAGTGGCTGCCAGTTCGAGCGGAGCGAACCGGTCTAGTCACCAAGGTGCTGGTAAGCCGCGGACAGCAAGTGAGCAAAGATGAGCCACTGATCGAGCTTGACACGCGAGTGGCGACCGCCGAAGTATCCAAAGCGCAAGCAGCAATAAAGGAGGCCCAAACTCAACAGCAAGTGCTGGAGCAGGGGGGACGGATTGCCGAGCGCCAGCAGACCGAGGCCGACCTGGCGCGGGCGAGGCTGGATCTGGAAGCCGCGCAGAAGACTTCTCAGACACTCGAACGATTGGTGGCCAAACAGGCCGCGACTCGTCAAGATCTCGACTTAGCACGCCAAACCGTCCAGCAGTTGCAGCTCAGAATTCAGTCTCTGGAAGAGCACAAGGCCGGGTTGGTGACCGGCACGGACAAGGAGATCGCCCGGGCGAGAGTCCAGCAAGCTGAATCGACGGCCGCGATTGCGCGCACGATTCTGGACCTCAGCGTCATCCACGCGCCGATGGATGGGACACTCTACGACTTCGATCTGAAGCAGGGTGCCTTCGTGAATGCGGGCGACCCGGTCGCGAAAGTGGGGAGGCTGGATCGTGTTCGCGTGACCGTTTATGTCGACGAGCCGGACCTCGGCAAGGTGCGCAAGGGCGAGGTCGTGAACATCACCTGGGATGCGCTGCCCGGTCATCAATGGAAGGGCGAAGTGGACAAGCTGCCGACGCAGATCGTTCCGCTGGGGACGAGGCAGGTGGGCGAAGTAGGTTGCGTGATCGAGAATCCGCAACGCGACTTGATCCCCAATTCCAACATCAATGCCGAAATCCAAGCGACGGTGGTGGAGAAGGCGCTGGCTCTGCCCAAGGAAGCCATTCGGCGAGAAGGGTCGGAAACGGGCGTCTATGTGCTGCAGGGCGATCGCGTGGTGTGGCGCAAGATCGGTGTAGGCGTTTCGAGCTACACCAAGTCGCAGATTCTTTCGGGCCTCTCGGAAGGTGACGCGGTTGCGCTACCAACCGAGAAGCCGCTCAAGAATGGCGTCAAGGTAGAGCCGGTTTACGAGTAGGCTCTTAGAAATAGAGCTTCAGCGCGAACTGCAGAATGCGCGGGTCAAACGCGGCTTGCGGCTGGCCGAAAGTCGACGACGCCGCGTTTGTACTCATGGTCGAGAAGGCTGCGATCAAGCCGGCCGGCGAAATGGCGCCCACGAAATTGGTGTGGTTGAGAATATTGAAGGCTTCGGCGCGCGCCTGAAGACTGAATCGCTCCGTAATTTTGAATTGGCGAACGAGAGCGAGGTCGAAATTGAAAGAGCCCGGGCCCCGCACCGCGTTTCGGCCCAAATTGCCATAAGTGCCGACTGGTATCGACGTTGAAAATGCCGCTGGGTTGAGGAACTGATCACATATGCTGGAGGTACCACAGTTATGGGACGTGGCATATGCGTTTGGTAGGAGCTGATTGGGCCGGTCATTACCTAGGCCAGTACGCGAAAAATCGGTTCCCGCCGCAGCTCCACCATAATTCAAATTCAGAGGCTGGCCGCTGGAAGCATGAATGAGGGGCGAGATCTGCCAATTGCTCACAACATGCTTCGCCCACGCATTGCTGCCGTTCCACCAGCTTTGCGCCAGCACGTACGCGTTGAAGTTGTAACGAGTGTCGAATACGCATGGGCCCCAGTCCGCATGCCGATTGAAGACTTGCGAATTCGCCGACGCCGCTAAGGCCGCGCCGAAATCATAGTCGGACAGGCAGTAGGAATCGGTAAAGTTCGCGTTCGCCACGAAATGCTGCGCCAACCGGTGTTGTACCGAGACGAGCAGGCCCTCGTAGTGAGACACTGCCCCGTCGTCCGTAGTGTCAATGCTCGCGTAGGAGCCGCCAGTGGCGGGATTGGCCGAGTAGAGGAGGCGGCGTTGATTGGTATTGGTTGTGGGAGAACACGGCCCCGCTGCTGTAAGGCCGTACTGACCGGCAGTACAGTTGCCCGGAATATACAACCCGGGATTTCTTTCCTCGGAGATCCACAGGTGAGTAGTTTCGTTACCAAGATAACTTACCGACGCCACCCAACTGTTCGCGATCTGCCGCTGATAGGTAATGTTCCACTGGGCCACATACGTGGGTTTGGGATTGATCGGCATGTTGACGTAAACGCCAAAGTTCGGGAAGAACAGGTTTCCATGCTGCGGGAACGGGTTTCCCCCGGGATAGCCGGCCCAAGGATTGGTGAGAGTGCCAGTTGCTCCGACGTCAATGGAATTTCCGTAAGGCGGATTGGTGGTCTCGCGCTCATTGAACCATGTTTCCGTTGAGTCGTATAGAATGGCGCCGCCAGCACGGAGGGTCTGCTTGCCGTCGCCATGGGGATTCCACACCACGCCAACGCGCGGCCCGAAATTGGCCATACGACCGTTCCACATGGCATCTGGGATTCCTGGGTCACCCTTGAAAAACAATCCAGGAGGCGCGGTCGGATTGACAGTACTGCGCTGGCCAGCATAAAACGCTGGCAAACTGAACGAAGTTCCGCGACCATATTTATCGGGATCGGCGAAGGTCGGCTCCCAGCGCAGGCCGAAGTTGAGCACGAACGTTTTTGAAACTTTGAAGCTATCCTGCGCGTAGATACTCATCACCCATTGCCGCAGATCGTCGGGAGTAGCATTTGTTTGTATAAAGTCGCTCATGCGTCCCGTCAGGAAATCGGCCAATCCCATTCCGGTGAACGAGCCGTTGAACGCTGGTGCGCCATTCTCGTCGAAGCCGGAGATGGTGTTGTTCTGAATTCGAAGGAGGTTGAAGCCGAACGAAATCTGATGGCGCCCGCGGATCAGATCCACATCGTCGCCAACTTGGAAGCCGTTGAAATTGAAATGTCCGGGAGCACAGGTACCGCAGAACGTTGTGAAACCGCCGCTCATGCTCGAGATCAGCAGGAAGTTCGGCACCGCGCTGTACATCTGCGATCCGAGTTGTGTCCAATTGATTGGCGTGGGCGTTGGCCCGCGATTATCGCGGATACGGTTAAAAGTGAAATGGAACGCATTTAGCGTACTGGGAGTGAAGGTGTAGTTGTCGCCGATAGTCGCCGACTGAGCCCGCTCGAAGTTACCGGGTTGCGTCGTGGTAAGCAGATTGGTGCCGTTGAACGTGGGCGGATTCTGATAATCAACGATGAAGTATCGGCCATACAACGTGTGCTTCTCATTCTGAACCCAGTCTACCCGCCCGATCCATTGATCCTCATCTCCGGTTACTGGTATGCCGAAGGTGACTTTACCGCACTGATCGGCAGAACTGATCGGCAAGAATTTTGTCACCGCGACCGCCACCGGGTCCAAGAGCGAAACTGGAATCTGATTGTTCGCGAAAGGCGCCTTGGTGGTCGGGTTGAGGAGCTGAACGCCCCTGCCGTTTGATTGGCATACCGGTCCAGCGATCGTGCTGAAATCGCCTGCCAACATTGCTGCCGTGGGAATATGCGTGATCGACTGCGGCGGATTAGACCGGTTGCGTGTGCCCTGATACCCTCCGAAGAAAAACAGCTTGTCCCTGATAATTCTTCCGCCGGCGGTTCCCCCGAACTGATTCCGTTTCAAAGTATCGTGTCCGGTGGTTGAAAAGAAGTTCCGGGCATTCAAGTCTCCGTTCCGGAGGTAATCAAACATGTCGCCATGAAATTGATTCGCCCCAGATTTGGTCACTACGTTCACAGTGGCTCCGGGATGGGTGCCGAAGCGGGACGATACGGCACTGGTCTCAATGCTGAACTCCTGGAGCGCGTCGGGAAATGGGAACGGCATGTTGACATTCGACATTGCGTCCGTGTTGTCCCCGCCATCCAGCAAATAAGCCGTGCCGTTGGATTGCCCACCTGCTACTGAGATGCGGGTGGCGCTATAGAACGTCTTGCTGCCAGTGTCACCTCCATCGCCGTATGATGCCGCGCCGAGACTCAGAATCAACTGCGTCGCCTGGCGCCCGTTGAGCGGCAGATCGTTAATGGCCTGCTGTTGGATAACCGACGAGACTGAGTTCTCTTTGGTTTCCACCAGGCTGGTGGCAGCCGTAACTTCGACCTTCTCCGAAATCGAGCCAACCTGCAACGTGACATTGACCTGGATATTGTTATTCACGACCAGAACGATGCCAGTCTGCAGGTAGTCCTTAAATCCGTTAGCCCGGACTTCGAGCGTATAAGGACCCACCGGTAGATTCGGGAACACATAGTTGCCTGAGGAATCGGTCGTGGCAGACCGCACCGCTTGCTTTTCCGTTTCTGTCATCGTTACCTGGGCATTCGGTATGGTCGCACCGGTCGGATCTGCCACCGTGCCACTGACCTGAGCCACCGCCACTGCCTGGGCGCGAGCCCGATTCGGCATGGCCAGCCAGCAAATTATCGAGAGAGTGAGGGCTACAATAGTCGACCGAGACATTTTCATCATGAACTTAACCTCCTGAAAGCAACCTGGCTAACACCGGAACGCGGTTATCGCGTGGCTATAGCGTTACAACCCGTTGAGACATTCTAAGCGGATTCAGCAAGTGTGTCAATCGGATTCTGCTCTGTTTTAGCCCATTATTCCCAGCAAAGGAGGCTATTCGATTGAGAACGCTAGGAGAACATTTCCGGGTTGATCTGTTTCGAAGACCCGTAACCCGATCCAGCGAACAGCATGCCAACCCGCGGTCGTGGTACCTGGCGCTCCCATGGTTCCACTTTTGGCCTGAACCTTAACCGAAAGCCCATTTGGGCTTCAGCCGCGGCACCTGATCAGCCGGCAATGATTCAGCATGTTCTTCGCGTCGCCCGATTCCGCGCTTCCGAGCGGCCGGCCGCTCATGAACTCGGCCACCCGGCGCTTTTCTTCATCGGTCAAGTTTTGAGCCTGCACTTTCATCACGCCGCTGGTAAGTGCGGCATAGATGCGCTCGGCCGGAAGCTGACGCGGCGTCGACGGATCAGGCGCGCGGTCCGCCGCGGCCGGGTTTCCATGACAGCTCATGCCGTGTTTGGAAGACTCCAAATCCGGACTCGGTACCGGATGAACGCCAGGGGTATTGCGCTTACGCCGCCAGGACCAGCATAGCGGCGAGTAGCCATCATCTGAGGATTTGCGATCTGATGATTTGCGATCTTACGCTTCGCAAGATCAGCTTCCGATGAAGGATGCCGATCTGCGCGATGCCGACGCACCCTGCTGAACCGTCACTGGCCCATTAAACTCGGGCACCTTGATCGGTTCCAGCATAGCCATGATCTCAGCGCGCCGCTCTTCAAACCACGGCGGCAGCAGCATATGCGTGCCCAACTGTTCGTAGGGTTCGTCTCGCGCGAATCCACCGGGGGCATTGGCGGCGCATTCGGTGAGAATGCCGCCCGGGGAACGGACATAGATGGAATGGAAGTAATTCCGATCCTTGATCTCCGAGCAATCCGTGTAGCCCAGCTCTTCGTACAGATTCTTCTGTTCGGCCAGCGCCTCATCATTGGCGACTTCCAGCGCGACATGGTGACCCGTGCCGGCGCCGAATCCCCAGCTCCCGGCCGGCTTGTCCGGTTCGTGGACTAGAATCAGCGTCTTTGCAGCGCCGCCGGTTCCGACTTCGAAGCGATGATACGCTCCGTCCTCGCCGGTCTTGCGGAATCCAAGAGCTTCCACATAGAAGCGCTCTTGTTCTGGAATTTCGCGAACCGACAGCACTGGCCCGTGGAAACCGCGCATGCTCACGTCCGGCGTGATTTCGGGCGTGGTCCAGCCTTTGCGTTTATCTGCCGGGTCCTCGATCACCTCCAACTGCAACCCGGAAGGATGTTCGAAGCGGACGAAAGTCTGGCCGAAGCGCTCCTTAGCTCCGCCATGCTTGACACTGTGGCGCTTGAAATGATCCAGCCAGAACTTCGACGTCCCCGTGGGGATGGTGTAAGCAGTGGCTTGAATCTGGCCCGAACCGGGACGTCCCGGCACGCGCTTATAAGGGAAGGTCGTGTAAACCGAGCCCGTTTCTGCATTGGCGTTGGAGCAATACAGATGGTAGTGGGCATAGCGCCCATCAAAAAGAACCGTCTGCTTGATGAGCCGCTGACCCGCTACCGTGGTCTGAAAATCGACGTCTTCCTGGGCGCCGCTCGCGCAGACGGTGATGTGATGGATTCCGGTGACAAGAGACATATCAGTTACTTGCGGCGATTATATCATCGCCCGGAGATATAATACGTCGAGTGGTTGCCAGTGTGTGAAGGAGAGAAAGATGCCGCGAAACATTCTGAGTCTTAACGGCGTTCTGAGTTTAACGGCTCTGGTCGCGTTGTCGCAGGGAGTTTCATTCCCACAATCAGGCGCGCCGCCTAAGGAGGCCATCGACATCACGGATGCCGACGTGAAGGAAGTCTTGAAACACGCGCCGCCGGCCGTCGATCAACAGCTCAAAGTAGTCGACTTGGGCGCTTACAACTTGGGAGTCGGCATTGTCCATCGGGGCCCGACCAAAGACAGGGACGACGGAACCATCCCCGGCATTGCGCACCATCATCAAACCGAGACCTACATCATCGTGTCTGGATCGGGAACGCTGGTCACCGGAGGCACGATGATTGATCCGAAAGAGATTCCCAGCACCAGCGAGGCATATAAAGTTCTTAACGGACCGAGCGCTACCGGCGCCGTGAAGAATGCTTACAACCGTGTGGTCAAGACGGGTGATATCATTATTATTCCTCCGGACGTCTTTCACGGCTGGACTAAGATCACCGACCACGTGGACTATCTTAGTGTCCGTCCCGACCCGGATCGCGTCTTGCCCGCGGGTTACGTTAACCCGGCCATCAAGAAGTAAAAGATCGCGCGCAAGACCAAGCCCCACTGGATGCGCTGTACCGTTCAGGGCGATATCCTTTATTAGTTAGGAGGTTTCGAATGAGCCATCGAAGTAACGCTGCATTTCTTGCAGGCGTTTCGGCGTTCCTGCTGCTGGCGCCGGCACCTACTGCTGCTCAGGGCCCGCGCTCCGCGGCGAACGCTTCCACGTCGAAGGCTATTCCCCGCACGCCGGACGGCCATCCCGATTTGCAAGGTGTCTGGACCAATTCCTCGCTCACACCCTTGGAACGGCTTCGCGAATTCGAGGGCAAGCAGTCGGTCACTGAAGCGGAAGCGACCGCGTATGAGAAGCAAAACCTGGAACAGAACAATCGCGATCGGCGCGACGGTGGCGCGGACGCCGACGTAGGCCGCGCTTACAATGAGCTGTGGTTTGATCGGGGGAACAAACTCGCACGGATCGGCCAGTCCATTCGAGCTTCCTTTATCATCGATCCGCCGAACGGCAAAATCCCACCTTTGACGCCCGAGGCGCAGAAGCGAATGGAGGCTATTCGCGCGCACGCCCAGCAACATCCCGCGGATGAGCCCAAGGACCGGTCCTTGGCGGAACGCTGCGTCTACTGGGCGACCTCTGGGCCGCCTATGCTTCCGGGCCCCTATAACAATCTGTATCAGATCTATCAAACTCCCGGATACGTCATGATCCAGTCAGAGATGATCCACGAGACCCGCGTGATCCCCTTGGACGGACGGCCGCATCTGGCGGCTAACATCCGCAAGTGGATGGGCGACTCGGTGGGCCATTGGGAGGGCGACACGCTGGTGGTCGACACGACTAATTTCACCGAGAAGACACGTTTCCGAGGCTCCAGCGAGAACTTGCATGTGATCGAACGCTTCACTCGCCTGGACGCGAACACCATCGACTACAAATTCACTATCGATGACCCGACGACCTTCACCAAGCCTTGGACAGCGGAGCTTCCGTTCAACACGAGCGCAGGCCCCGTCTATGAATACGCCTGTCACGAAGGAAACTACGCTCTGGCCGATATCCTGGCCGGGGCTCGGGCCGACGAAAAGAAGAAAGAAGAATCGGCGAAGCAGAAATAAAATCTAACCTTTGATGCACCTCCATCCCGTTCTCCGCGCCATCCCCTTGCTCGCTCTCGCGACCACGCTAGCGATTGCTCAAGATCCCACGCGTCTCATGCAAACGCCCGAGATGAAGGCCGCGCTCGATGCTGTCAAAAGCAACGAGCCTCACTTCATCGACGAGCAGATCCGCATCTGCGAGATTCCCGCGCCGCCTTTTAAAGAGGAGACGCGCGGTCAGGAACTCTCGCGACTCTTTAAACAATTGGAGCTGGAGAACGTCCACATCGACCAAGCCGGCAATGTGATTGGCACTCGGACCGGCGCCGCGGCGCATCCGAACCTGGTGTTCTCCGCGCATCTCGATACTGTTTTCCCGGAAGGCACCGACGTCAAAGTCAAGCGCGAGGGCACACTGTTGAAGGGGCCGGGCATCGGCGATGATTGCCGCGGTCTGGTGGTGATGCTGGGCGTGATTCGGGCGCTGAAAGAGGGCAAAGTAAAAACGCCGGGCACCATCACCTTCGTCGCGGATACCGGTGAAGAGGGACTCGGTGATTTGCGCGGCACGAAGAATCTGTTCAATGACAGCCTGAAAGGCCAGATCGACAAATTCATCTCAGTGGATGGAACTGGCCTGAGTGTGACGAATATCGGCGTGGGGAGTTACCGCTACCGCGTCACCTTCAAAGGCCCCGGCGGCCACAGCTTCGGCGCGTTCGGGATGGCGAATCCCATTCAGGCCATGGGCAGGGCTATCGCCAAGATCGACGCTTTTGAAGTGCCGGCAAATCCTAAAACTACTTTCAATGTCGGCCGAGTTGGCGGCGGAACGTCCGTCAACGCGATTCCGTTCGAAGCCTGGATGGAGGTCGACATGCGGTCATCCGACAAAGCCTCGCTCGAAGCCGTCAACACCAAATTCAAAGCCGCGGTGAAGGAAGCCGTCGAAGAGGAGAACCGGCGCTGGAACAATCGAGGGCCGGTGACAGCATCCCCGGAACTGGTGGGATTGCGGCCGGCTGGAGTTACACCGCCCGATTCCGCAATTGTTCAGACCACGGTAGCTGTGTCGAAAATCTTCGGATTCGATGGGCGGCTCCGCGAAGGCTCAACCGACTCCAACGTTCCCATGAATATGGACATTCCGGCGATCACCATCGGCGGAGGAGGAATTGGAACGGGCGCTCATTCACTGAATGAGGCGTTTGATACCCAGGATTCGTATATAGGGACTCAGCGGGCGCTGCTCCTGGCGGTTGCTCTGGCACGCTGATTCCACCCCGTACGCAACCGTATTAATCCATTAAGGATCGCCGCGTTTGGCTTCCCTTGCACGAGCCTGAGGTCTATAATATGATATGGCAGTTTAGAGGTTGCACAGCGAAGAATGGCCTACAAAACAGTGCTGTCGGCGGGTGTCGGAATTCTCTGGCTGGGGACTATTCTTTCGGGGCAGCCGCTGCCCCAGAACTCGCATGTAGCATCTGCCTCCGAGGAGCGCGCGCTCCTGAATCAGTACTGTGTCGGCTGCCACAACGAAAAGGCGAAAGCCGGCGGTGGCGAGGCGGCCCGAAAGCTCACACTCGACGACCTGGATATCACCCACGTCGAGAAGGCTCCCGTGGAATGGGAAACCATCGTACGCAAACTTCGCGCCGGCATGATGCCTCCGTCCGGCATGCCCAGGCCGAATCACGCGACCTATGAATCGATGATCGCGTGGTTGGAGAATGAGCTGGATCGCACGGCTATTCAGAATCTTCCACCGCCCGGTCTCCATCGTCTCAACCGGACAGAGTACGCCAATGCAATTCGAGACCTGATCGCGTTTGAGATTGATCCTGCGAAATACCTGCCCTCGGACGATTCGACGCGCGGATTCGACAATATAGCCGGCGCGTTATCACTCTCCCCTGCCCTACTGGAAGGCTACACAACAGCCGCGTCCAAGATCAGCCGCCTGGCGATCGGCGATGTTTCGGAACCATCGCTAGCGACCTATCGCGTGCCGTCCGACACATCGCAGGATTATCACATCGAGGGACTGCCGTTTGGAACGCGCGGCGGGCTGATGGCGCAGCATGAGTTCCCCGCCGACGGCGACTATGTGTTCAAAGTCTTCCCCATCAACAAAGGCCTGATGGATAACAACATGTCCTTCGGGGAAATCACCGGAGAAAAACTCGAACTGCTGGTAGACGGCGAAAGAGTGCATGTTTACGATTGGGACAAAGACCTGGCGCGCGGAAAGGCGGTGCATGCCGGAACCACCGACGTCCATTTCCAAGTGAAGGCGGGACTGCACACTGTCGGCATAACCTTTCTCGCTACGCAATTGGCGCCGGGTAACGATTTGAACGAGCATTTCCTGCGCAGCACCATCGAAACTGGCGGCCTGCCGGGGTTCAAGTTTTTCCCGCATGTCGGCAAGCTGGATATCCTGGGACCTTTTAAAGCAGCGGGCGCCAGCGACTCACCCAGTCGGCGCAAGATTTTTGGTTGCCATCCGGCCAGTGCGTCCGACGAGACGGCCTGCGCGAAGCAAATCGTCGACACTCTTGCGCGACATGCCTTCCGGCGTCCGGTGACCAACGGCGATACCGAAATGCTGATGGGTTTCTATCAGCAAGGGCGTAACGACGGAAGTTTCGACACCGGGATCGAGCGGGCGCTGCAGCGCATACTGTCTGACCCGGAATTCGTTTTCCGTAAGGAAGCGGAACCGTCCAATGTGCCGCCGGGAAAAACTTGGCGGATCAGCGATCTGGAGCTGGCCTCCCGTTTGTCTTTCTTCCTCTGGAGCAGCATCCCCGACGACGAGTTAATCAATCTGGCCGGCCAGAACAAGCTGCATGATCCCGCGAATCTGGAGCGCCAGGTGCGCCGGATGCTCGCGGATTCCCGCTCCGACGCATTGGTAACCAATTTCACTGGCCAATGGCTGAATCTCCGCGCGCTGCACAACTGGGCGCCGACCCCGGCGCTTTATCCGGACTTCGACGACAACCTGCGCCTGGCAATGCGCAAGGAGACCGAATTATTTTTTGGCAGCATCGTTCACGAGGATCGCAGCCTGATCGATCTGTTGAACGCCAACTATACGTTCGTGAACGAGCGGCTGGCCAAGCACTACGGAATCCCCAATATCTACGGGAGCAACTTCCGTCGCGTCGATCTGGCACCGGAGTTTGACGTACGCCGCGGACTGCTGGGGCAAGCCAGTTTGGAAACGATATCCTCGCAACCTCAGAGAACTTCCCCGGTGGGACGCGGCAAGACGATTCTTCAGGTTTTTCTGGGCGTGAGTCCCCCCGATCCGCCGCCCAATGTGGAGATTGATCTAAAGGCCACCGGCGACGTTCACGGCGCGGGGCAGCCGTCGATGCGGCAGCAGATGGAGATGCATCGCAAGAAGGAGCCCTGCGCTAGCTGTCATAAGATCATGGACCCGATCGGATTCTCCATGGAAAACTTCGACGCGGTCGGGAAGTGGCGCACCATGGATGGGGACAGCGCCATCGACGCATCGGGTGTACTGGTCGACGGGTCAAAGCTCGACGGCGTGAAGGGCATGCGAGAAGCGCTGCTCCGCTATTCGCCCCAGTTCGTGCGCGTAATCGCGGAGAAGCTGTTCATCTACGCGCTGGGGCGCGGGACCGAGTATTACGATATGCCTCTGATTCGCTCCATCGTTCACGAGGGGGAACCCAACAATTATCGATTTTCATCGCTGGTGCTAGGCGTGGTCAAGAGCGATGCCTTTCAGATGAATCAGAAATTGCGGACCAGCACGCCCCGTGGTCCAGGCACAAATAGTGGCGCAGGTGCCCGGCCTGCGAGCGGAAGTTAGAATAAGGAGAGCGGAAGCAAAATGTTTAATACCAGGAAGCACATCTCTCGGCGCACGATCCTTCGCGGAGCCGGCGTAGCTCTGGCGTTGCCGCTGCTGGACTCGATGATTCCTGCACAAACTCGTCTCAGCAAGACCGCCGCCAAGCCCAAAACTCGCTTCACTGGAATTTTTGTGCCGCACGGAGCGGCGCCCGGATGGTGGATACCAGAGGCCGGCGGCCCGGGCGAGCCGAAATCGGAACCAGGCAGCAAGAATTTCAAGTACCCAATGATTCTGGAACCGCTCGAGCCGTTCCGTGAGCACACCGTCATCACCAGCGGACTGTGGTCGAAATCAGCCGAGCCGCCGCCTGGGCAGACCGGCGCCGACCATTGGGTGGCCGCGGCGTTCCTCTGCGCCAATAAACCGAAGAAGACCACCGGCGCGGATATCTACGACGGCACCACCATCGATCAAATCATCGCGCAGCAGATCGGCCAGGAGACGTTGCTGCCGTCGCTGCAGCTCGCATTAGAAGACCCCGGCGCCAATTCGAGCAACTGCGGTGAAGGCTATAGCTGCACTTATTCGAATACGATTTCCTGGACCAGTCCCACACAGCCGCTGCCCATGGAGCTGGATCCTCAAGTGGCCTTCGAACGCTTATTCGGCGCCGGCGGTAGCGCGGCCGAGAGAGCCGCCCGCCGCGAGCAAAATCGGAGTATCCTCGATTCCGTTACAGCGAAACTCGCCAGCTTCAAGCGCGATCTCGCGCCCGGCGATCGCTCGCGATTGGAAGAATACGAAACGGATATCCGTGAACTCGAGCGTCGACTGCAGATCGCCAAGAAAGCGTTGGGCAACGTCTCCACCGAGGGCGTCGTGGTTCCCGCCGGCGTGCCCGAATCGTTCGATGAGCACGTGAAGCTGCATTTCGACCTGCAAACGCTGGCATTCCAGGCCGACATTACCCGCGTCTCAACAGTGCTTTATGCGCGCGATTTAACCGCTCGCTCGTATCCCGAAAGTGGCGTAAATGGCGGATTCCATGGGATGTCGCACCACGCGGAAAATCCGGATACGATCGCTAAATACGCGAAAATTAACCAGTATCACGTCAAGTGTCTGGCTTATTTCGTCGACAAATTAAAGAAAACTCCGGATGGCGACGGCACATTACTCGATCATTCGCTGATTCTCTATGGCAGCAACATGGGCGATTCCAATCAGCATCTGCATTACGATGTGCCTCACTTGCTGATCGGTGGTGCTTCCGGACAGCTAAAGGGCGATCGTCATCTGAAATTCCCGAGCAAGACCGTGACGTCAGGAAATCTTCTGTTGAGCGTTCTGGACCTCTACGGCGTGCACCAGGACAGTATCGGCGACAGTACCGGTCCACTGCCCAATCTCGTATAGAGTTTCACAGGGAGGCAAGATGCGCGGTTCCGGCAGCATGACAATTAGACTCGCAGCTTGCACGGCAGTGCTGGCGCTTTGCGTATGCGCTTATGGCGCGAATAGCCCCGTGTCCGACGCGGCGATGAAAGGCGACAAAGCCGCGCTGCGAACCTTGCTCGATCAGAAAGCGAATGTGAATGCTCCCCAGGCCGATGGGGCCACAGCCATACAATGGGCCGCATACCGCGACGATATGGAGATGGCCGACTTGCTGATCAGCGCCGGCGCAAATGTGAGACTCGCAAACCGCGAAGGCGCCACGCCGCTTTATCTGGCTTCTATCCACGGCAATCCGGTAATGATCGACAAGCTGCTGAACGCTGGCGCGGATCCCAACGAGCGCGGGCCGGAGGGAGAAACGCCACTCATGCTGGCCTCGCGCGCCGGTAATCTGGATGCGATCAAGGTGCTGCTCGATCACCAAGCCGACATCAACGCGGCGGACAAAATCCGTGGCACCACGGCTTTGATGTGGGCCAGCGAGCAATCCCATCCAGCCGCGGTTCAGTTATTGATTGCGCGCGGAGCGAAGGTGAGCGCCGCCACGGAGCCCGATACTCGAAACTCCAGGAATAACCTCGCCAATACCGTCACGCAGAGATTGAACTCCAGCTTCGGAGTAGTCGGACAAGCCCGAGCCCGCGGTGCTGCGTCGCCGGGTTCGCCTGCTGCTCCCGCAGCCAGTGCCGGCCCTCCGAAGAAAACCCCGGACGGTGAGGCGGGTGGCGATGATGTCGCGATCTTCTTTGGCCCACCGCGTAAGAAGGACGGCGGCGGCTTGACGCCATTAGTATACGCGGCCCGTGAAGATTGCCTCGAGTGCGCGAAGATTCTGCTCGATGCCGGCGCCGACGTCAATCAGCGGACCCATTATGGATGGACCGCCCTATTGACCGCTACCCAAAATCGGCACTATAAGCTGGCGTCATATCTGCTGGACCATGGCGCCAATCCAAACATTGCCAACAATGGCGGCTGGACGCCTCTATACCTGGCGACCGACAATCGCAATATCGAAAGCGGTGACTACCCAGTGCGCGCGCCCGACATGGAGCACCTGGAGTATATCAAGCTGCTCATCGATAAAGGCGCGAACGTCAACGCTCGTATCTGCGGGACCGATTCGACTGAAAAGAAGTGCATTGGCGATAGCACTGAGACTCGCAACAACTTCACCATGCAGTGGCTATTTGAGGACGGCGCGACGCCATTCCTGCGAGCCGCGCAATCCGGTGATATCCCATTGATGAAACTACTGCTGGCCCATGGCGCGGATCCGAAGATCTTTACGGCCCATAACGTGACGCCGCTCGCGGTGGCGTCCGGCATTGGATGGGTGGAAGGTGTGACCTTCGAATGGTCGGAGAAGGAAACCTTAGAGGCCGTGAAAATGTGTCTCGATCTCGGCATCGATCCAAATGTCAAAGATGACGAAGGGCGCACGTCGCTGCACGGAGCGGCACACAAGGGCCGGCCCGAAGTGATTCAACTTCTGGTGGACCACGGCGCCAATCTCGACGCGCACGATGGCGGCAGCCGCGACAGCGTAAACGGGGCACTGTTAGGGAAAACCTGGGTTCCGCTCGATTGGGCGCGCGGCCTGGTTCGCGTGGGCGTTCAGTCCGCGATCCCGCATCCGGAAGCGGAAAAGCTGCTGGTCAAACTGATGACCGATCGCGGAATGCCGATTCCGCCGCCGCCGGCGTCGTCCATCTGCCTGACCAAGGGCCTGAACGGCTGCCAGTAAGTAAACTCACCTCTAGGTCTCAAACTGAGATCGATAGTGTAATCTGAAACGTACGAGCGTGAGGGCCACAATGGCAGGCCGCGAACGACTCAAAGGCGGCTAACCGTCCTCACTCAATGAATGAAGCCCATGCCTAAAGTACTAATAACTGGATCCTGTGGCCTGATTGGTTCCGACGTATCGCGCTTCTTCGCGCAGCAAGGTTTCGAGGTCCACGGAATAGACAGCAATCATCGGGCGATCTTTTTCGGACCGGAGGGCGATACCAGTTGGGTATTGGAACGCTTGCGGCGCGAAATCCCGGGCTATCAACATCAAGCTCTGGACATCCGGGAACGGGACAAGCTGCTGGCGTTCGTCGATGAGCTGCGTCCCAATTTGATCATTCACACCGCGGCGCAGCCGTCGCACGATCGAGCGGCTTCTATTCCCTTCCTCGATTTCGAGGTGAATGCAGTCGGCACATTGCACATGCTGGAAGCTGCCCGGAGTTCATGTCCCGAATCTCCCTTCATTCACATGTCCACCAATAAAGTCTACGGCGACCGGCCCAACCAGATCGCCTTGAAGGAGTTGGAAACCCGTTTTGAATATGACGATCCGGCGTTTGAGAACGGCATACCGGAAGGCTTTTCCATCGATCAAAGCAAGCATTCCTTGTTCGGCGCGTCCAAAGTCGCCTCCGACGTCATGGTGCAGGAATACGGCCGCTACTTTAATATGCCGACCTGCTGCCTGCGCGGTGGGTGTCTGACGGGACCGAATCATTCCGGCGTCGAGCTCCACGGCTTTCTGAGCTACCTCATCAAGTGCAACGTGCAAGGCCGCGAATATAAGGTTTACGGCTACCAAGGAAAGCAAGTGCGAGACAATATCCATTCCGAGGATGTGGCGCGCTTCATGTTCGAGTTCTGGGGGGCGCCGCGCGTGGCCGAGGTATACAATCTGGGCGGCGGCAAGAGCAACGCCTGCTCGATTCTAGAAGCGTTTCAAAAAGCTGAGCGGCGAACCGGCCGCCCGATGAATTGGCGCTATGTGGATGAGAACCGGAATGGCGATCATATCTGCTACTACAGCGACCTCACCAAGATGAAGGCCGACTATCCGGCCTGGGATATTACCAAGAATTTGGACCACATCTTTGACGAGATCGCGGCCAGTTGGATGGAGCGGCTGGCCAAGAAGGCCGTCTCGTGAAGCTATTGATCACCGGGATCTGTGGCTTT